>OFTY01000040.1_pt1 | contig 173254 bp, 127 predicted proteins | sample 1775061 | NCBI WGS metagenome assembly OFTY01 (sample SAMN08195773, study PRJEB24354) | sludge metagenome | isolation source: sludge from phenol fed wastewater aerobic bioreactor B | place: India: Nagpur | collected 2016-09-16 | reverse complement strand
GTCGGAGGCCCGATGCCGGAGGTCTGAAATCCAACGAATTGGAGGGCCTGTCCGTAATTCGGCCCTCCGGCATCGGGCCTCCGACTTCATTTTTCTCCCCCCATGCAACATTCCGGCCCAAAAGATGATCTTTTTTATGGAATCAGTAACATTTCCGCATCTCAGGCGTTAAAGGAATATTAATATTTGGGACAGACGGTTAAAGGATTCCAAAAATTTTTCTATATTTTTGTGTCGATTATGCAGGCAAATTTTACGCTAAAACTTAACCACATGCTTAAAAAGACCATCATCAGTTGCGCGATGATCGGGGCAGTTGCGCTTGCATTAGCCAGTAGCGGAGGTGGTGATAAGAAGAGAGACGCTTCACCCCTGAAGCCGGAATTTACCCCCATCAGGACCACCAATGGGTTCACGCTCAAGTCGGGCCCCTCTTATCGCGGGAGCCAGGTTTTCAACAGTGAAAGGACTGCGAGCTATGTGAAATTCAATTCATTGGTCACCTACGAACAAGGGAACAAGATATTTATCCTGCCCAACCAGGTAAAGGTAAATACCAAACCCACGTTCAGGTCTAATCTGAATGTTCTCGACCTGAAGTTCAGGTTGCGCAAATAACTTTATTCAATAACTTATTCCTGTACATCCCCGGTCCTTTCGACGGGGATGTTTTTTTACATGCTTATTTTCTTGCTTTCTTCGTAGGTGAGCTCCCTGTAGCCGGTTTTCGGTATATCGAATTTGGAGGCGGGAACGGGGTTTAGATTGATCCTGGACACCGTGTATTTGATCGTCAGCTTGCCCTGGACCAACTCATATTCCAGCGGCAATCCGTTCAGGTTCCTGAACTGGTAATCGTAATCTTTATTTTCCGGGATGATCTCTGTTGTATAGAACACGGAAAAGCTGGTGCCATCGCCGAGGGTGGCGGTTGCCTTGGTACAGCTATACCCTGCGATCGTTTTCGTTTCCTTCGTATTCACAAAGGTGATACCATTATATCTTCTGTTCTTTTCCGCCCAGTTCTCTGCCGTCATGCGGATCAACAATTTCTGGCCGCTTACTTCCCGTAATACGACTGCAGTTCCGGTCTTTGCATCATGAATAGTAGTGGAAGAAAACAAAGCGCTCACCATTTCCGAGCGGCTCATATTCCCTTTGAGGTAAACCGTAGTAGTGGCCCCATCGAAAGCATCCGCGATCTTGGGTTCCGTACTGCCGGTCGAGATAGAAGCATCATAGACCAGGGTGAGCTCAGAGACCTTTCGCTGTGCATTTGCCTGGAATGCCAGCATAACCATCAGAACCGTAAATATGCCCATGAACTTTTTCATGTTGATGCAAGGGTTTGATTATGTTATCATAAAGACGCACCTTTCCTGCCAAACGTTGGCTAAAATAGTGTAAAGTTGATAAGTTAACAAGTTGAAAGGTTGACAAGAAATCCCCTCAATAGGGAAACTCCTTGTCAACCTTTCAACTTATTAACCTGTCAACTTATTTTCTCTGCTTCGCTCTCTCCTCCTGCATCTTTTTCTGAGCTTCCTGCATTTGTGCCAGCCGCTCCTGGAATTTGGATTGCGTCTTCGGCTTTTTCCTGTTCTCCTCTATCTTGGCCAGGATCTTGTCGTGGTCAATGATATAATTCTGGATCACCCATTGCAGTATCAGGGTTATGATATTCGAAACGGTATAATACCAGGTGAGGGCTGCCGGCAGCCTGTTGAAGACGAACAATAAGATAAAGGGGAAGATATACGGCATGTACTTGAGCGCCGGATTATTCTGGTCCGGGGTCATGTTCATGTTATAGATCGATATGAGGAAGCTGGTGATCACCGCCGTGAGCGTGAACAGGCTGAGGTGATTGCCCAGTTGCCATACTTCGAAGGGGAATTTGATGATGACATCATAAGATGCGAGGTTACTGGCCCATAGGAAGGATTCGCCTCTTAGCGAGATATTGGAGTTGAAGAAGCTGTACAGGGCAAAGAAGATCGGGATCTGCAAAAGGGCCGGGATACAGCCTCCGAGCGGGTTTACACCGGCTTCGCGGAACAGTTTCATCTGCTCCATGCCGATCTGTTGCTGATCACTGCCATATTTTTGTTTCAGTTTGTCGATCTCCGGGCGAAGCGCTTTCATTTTCGCGCCGCTGAGGTAACTGGTGTATACGAGCGGGGATGTCAGCAAACGGATGAATAAGGTAAGCAATGCGATCACCAGGCCGAAGCTGCCGATAAAGCTCTTGAAGAAATCGAATACCGGCATAACAATGTACTTGTTGATGGGGCGAACGAAAGTGTAGAAGTCGCGGCCCAGGTTCACGATCTTGTCCATATCCGGGGGCGACTGCTTCTTCAGGATCTTATAGTCTGTTGGACCATAATACAATTGTAATGGGAGCGATGCGCTGGCCCCGAGCGGGAGCTTTGTTTGGAGGTTGGTGATCACTTCTGCCAGTTTGCCGGAGTTCTTGTCTACCGTCCTCGTCCATTTCACTTCGCCTGCGCTGAAATTATTTTTATTGACCAGTGTTATGTTGAAGAACTGTTGAGCAACGCTCACCCATTGCACTCCTTTATCGAATTTCCTGTCGGTCTTGGCCATGATGTAATCGAAGTCATTGTTCTCATAGAAGCAGATATTTGTATGAGTGGCTTCGTACGTGAGATCGCTTTCGTGCTGCATGGGCTGTGATTGCCAGGTGAGGTTGAAAGCTCCCTGCGTCAGCAATTTATCGGCGCCGTTCAGTTGCACGTTCCAGTCGATCATATAATCGTTGGGCTTCACAATGAACTGGTGGATGATCACCCCATTCGCTACAGGGGCCTGGAAAGTGATGGTTTGTGAGCCATCGGCATTCTTCTCCACTTTACCCGGCGTGAAATAGACTTCGGACACCTGGGCCGATTGATTACCGGAGAAATTGACACCATAGGATATCTTATCGAAAGGAGTGCCATTGAGAATAACGAGATTGCTATCGTTCGATCTGTAATTCTTCAGCTCCACTTTGCCCGGCTGGCCGCCTTTGTTGGTAAAAGTGACCTTCAGTACCTCATTCTCCACCACGGTGAACTGTTCCACTCCCTGCAGCGCCTTGAAGTTGCTATCGAGGGAAACAGCCTGGCGGGAAATGGTATCTTTCAGGGCCAGTAGTGAATCCTGTGTTCTCTTGATACGGCTTACGGAATCCTCCTTGCGTAGACGTTCAGCTTCAAGGGTATGGTGATTCTTCGTAGAATCGTATAAATAGAAAAATAATAATACGGCTATCAAACTGAATCCAATCACCGTATTGCGGTCGAATTTCATTATGCTTAAAATTTATAGGAGGTGCAAAGATAGGGGTTTCTGCCTTGGCCGCCGAAGCTTTAGCGAAGGTGGCCCGGTGAACTCTCCGTCCGTCCATTAGTCGCGCAGAATGTCTTTTTGATACATTATTCAGTGAAGAAGATAAACCGGTGGTCACCAGCCTGTATCAGATCATTTCACTTTGCAATAAAGGGTTTTTTACTGCATTTTTCTGTTCCGTATAGTCTTTGGCCGCTTTGATGAAATGTACAAAAAGCGGGTGTGGGTTCTCCACGGTGCTTTTCAGTTCCGGGTGGTATTGAACGCCGATGAAGAAGGGATGTGCAGGCAGCTCAACGATCTCCACGAGGCCGCTTTCCGGGTTCTTACCACTGGCTATCATCCCGGCTTCCTCGAATTTTGCCAGGTATTTATTATTGAACTCCCAGCGATGGCGGTGGCGTTCGCTGATCATTGTTTTACCATAAGCGCGGTGGGCCAGAGTTCCTTCCTTGATCTGGCAGGCATAGGCTCCCAGCCGCATGGTGCCGCCCTTGGCAGTAATATTTTTTTGCTCCTCCATGAGATCGATCACCGGGTCGGGCGTATCGGGATTCATTTCAGTGGAATGGGCTTCTTTCAGTCCGAGGATATCGCGTGCATATTCGATCACCGACATTTGCATGCCCAGGCATATCCCGAAGAATGGCAGGTTATTCTCGCGTGCATATTTTACGGCGATCACCTTCCCTTCCACGCCGCGAAGGCCGAAGCCAGGCGCTACGAGCAGGCCGTCGAGATTGGCCAGTTTTTCGCCTACATTGTCGGCTGTAATGAATTCGCTGTGCACATTCACTACCTGCACCTTGCATTCATTGATGGCCCCTGCATGTACAAAGGCTTCCAGGATCGATTTATACGCATCCTGCAATTCGATGTATTTACCGATCAGGCCAATGGTGACCTGGCTCTTGGGATATTTCAGTTTATCGAGGAATTCCTTCCAGCGATGCAGGTCGGGCTCGTTGAATTGCGTGATGTTGAGCTTTTTCATACAGATCAGGTCGAGCTTCTCGCGCATCATGGCCAATGGCACTTCATAGATGGTAGGCGCATCAGCCGCTTCTATCACTGCTTCCTGCTTCACATTGCAGAAGAGGGCGATCTTCCGGCGGAGTTCGGGCCCCAATGGCTTTTCCGTGCGGCACACGATGATATCCGGGTGAACGCCTTCCTGGCTCAGCATTTTCACGCTGTGCTGGGTCGGTTTTGTTTTCAGTTCTTTGGCAGCTTTCAGGTAGGGGATCAGCGTGAGGTGCACTACCACGGTATCTTCTTCGGGCAGTTCCCACTGCAACTGGCGGAGCGCTTCGATGAAGGGCAGGCTCTCGATGTCGCCTACCGTTCCGCCTATTTCGGTGATGATGATATCGAATTCATTGTTCTGGCCGAGCAATAACATCCTTCGTTTGATCTCGTCCGTGATATGCGGCACTACCTGAACGGTCTTGCCCAGGTAAGCCCCTTCCCTTTCCTTATTGATAACGGTCTGGTAAATACGACCGGTGGTAACGTTGTTCGATTGTGAAGTGAAGATATTGAGAAAGCGTTCGTAGTGGCCAAGGTCGAGGTCCGTTTCTGCACCGTCTTCGGTTACATAACATTCTCCATGTTCATAGGGATTGAGCGTACCGGGGTCTACATTGATATAGGGATCGAATTTCTGGATGGTAACACGCATCCCTCTTGCCTGCAACAGTTTTGCCAACGAAGCTGCAATGATCCCTTTGCCCAATGAAGAAGTTACGCCGCCGGTAACAAAAATATACTTGGCCATAGTCTTATGGTTAATCAGTTTATAATAATAGTATTCAGATTAGTTATGGCGAAATAGGACAGGCATAAAAAAAGAAAATCTCCACATCGTGTCGTCCGACGTCCACATCTTTTGGTCTAACTTTTTTTTGTCTTAGATTGACTAACCCAATCCCATTTTGACCAGCGGAAATCAAATATGAAGAATAATTCCGGGAGGTCATGCAAAGGTACACTAAATCTCCAAGCGGAAAAAATTCCCTTGGCGATGGGGATAATTTGGGGAAAGCGGTTACCTGAAATCGATGAAACTCAGGTGGGGATTGATGGGCGCCGGGGCCAGGGACTTCACATGGAGCGGACCCTTGTTCCCAGCCGTGGGATGGTTCCTGGAAGCATGTAAATAAGTGATGGCAACGATCTCTATGGCCAGAATAAAGAGACTGATCCTTTCGGTTTTCATAGATTTAGAGGAATCTTGGTCTATAAGAACGAATCGGCAGGTCATTTATTTTATGACAATGGATGGGAATTTACTGTGGAATATCCGTAAAGCTACGAGGGTCTCCTGTCAGTCCTTGGCGATCTTATCATAGCTGGCCACTATCCCTTTGATCAGCGAAGAACTGAAGCCCTGGTGTTCCATTTCATTCAGCCCGGCGATGGTACAGCCTTTGGGCGTGGTCACTTTGTCGATCTCCTGCTCCGGGTGAGCGCCTTTTTTCAGCAATAATTCCGCGGCTCCTTTTACAGTTTGCGCAGCGATGAGGCTGGCGGTGGCCGCATCGAACCCGATCTGGATCCCTCCCTGGATATTGGCCCTGATATACCGCATGGCATAGGCAGTGCCACACGCTCCCAGCACGGTGGCGGCATCCATCAGCTTTTCATCGATCCATACCACCCTGCCCAGTTGGTTGAACAGGTCTTCCACATACCTTACCTGGTCCCGGCTCACTCCATGTGCGGAGAGGCAGGTCATGCTTTCCTGGATGGCAATAGCGGTATTGGGCATGGCACGGATCACGGCGATCTTATTGCCAAGGGCCTGTAAAATATGATCGATGGAAATACCTGTTACTACAGATACCAGCACATGACGGTCGGGGTTGAACGCAGCACCGAGCTTTTGAAGCAAGTCCTCCACCTGGAAGGGTTTTACGGCAAGGATCACGAGGTCCGCAAAATGTACAGCTTCTTCATTATTATCACTGACAAGCACTCCTTTTTCCTGGAGGGATTGAAGGGTCCTGATCGTGCGTTTGGTGATAAGGATATGTTCTGGAAGAGAAAATCCACTGTTGATCAGCCCCTCTGCAATGGCAGTACCTAAATTTCCCCCGCCAATGATGGCGATCTTCTTATTCATAACAAAGCGTTTAATAGTAATCCCCGGTTGACAAATAGTTCCTCACATAATCATCTACCCCATCTTCCAGTGAATAGAATGTATCAGTATAGCCGGCTTTCTTCAGTTTGCTCATATTGGCTTCCGTGAAATACTGGTATTTATCACGGATATCTTCAGGCATATCGATGAACTCGATCCTGGCATGCCTGTCGATCCCGGCGAAAGTGGCTTTTGCCAGGTCTTCAACAGTCCGGGCAGTGCCGGTACCCAGGTTGTACAGTCCATTCTCCACCGGAGAACCAGCCGACCATTGTTCCATCAGCCAGTAACATACTTTGAGCAGGTCTTTCACATAAATGAAATCACGCATCTGGTGACCATCCTCGTAATCAGGGCGATGAGACCTGAATAATTTCACATCACCATTCTCCTTTATCTGGTTGAAAGCATGCCAGATGATGCTGGCCATGCGGCCTTTATGGTATTCATTGGGGCCATAAACATTGAAGAACTTCAATCCGGCCCAGAAAGGCGGGTATTTGGTTTCTTTCAGCGCCCATTTATCGAACTCATTCTTCGAAACACCGTAAGCGTTGAGTGGTTTCAATTTATAAGGCAGTTCATGATCATCATTATACCCGAACTCTCCCGCGCCGTAGGTGGCTGCAGAAGAAGCATAGACAAGCGGCACATTTTGTCGTACGCAATATTGCCACACCTTCCGGGAATAGTCCACGTTGAGATGCTGATGAATGGAATAATCGAATTCAGTGGTATCTGTTCTGGCCCCCAGATGGAATATGAAATCGACCGGTGGTTTCTGTTGAAGCCATTCGAAAAAATGTTCTCTTTCCACTTTTTCGCGGAACGACTTGCCATCCAGATTATGGACTTTATCGTGCCGGTGGAATTCATCAACGAGCACCAGGTTCTCATATCCGTTCTCATTCAGAAATCCTACCAGGCAACTGCCGATAAAACCGGCAGCACCGGTAACCACAATTGTAGCATCTCTATTCATAGATCGATTGGTTCAGTGATGATTTGATGTTCCACTACAATGCGCTCATCGCATGTTCCGATTCATGACTGGCCAGCAGGTTATGGATCGCATTGTCGTATTTTTCTTTCCACTGGAACGTGGTGCCCCAGTTCATCCCGTCCACTTCCACGGTACCATTGGTCACAACGCCCAGCTCTTCGCAAGGATGATTGCCGATCAGTTTCCTGAATGCGGCTGCCTGTGCGGGTTTCACGCTCACCACTACCCTGCTCTGCGCCTCCCCGAACCAGAAACCGTCTTTTCGGATATTGCTATCGGACGCCACCACATCGATCCCCAGGTCCCTGTTGAAGCAGGATTCGATGAGAGTAGTGAACAGGCCGCCTTCACTCACATCATGGGCCGATTCGATCACACCTGCCTGTACCAGTTGCGCGATCTTCTGTTGCAATTCCAATTCAACATCGATATCGAATTGCGGGGCCGGACTATATTCCACCCCATGTACTTTGTTCAGGTATTCCGATGAATTGATATCGGCACTGCTCCTGCCTATGAGGAAGATGAGGTCGTCGATAGCTTTGAAATCGAGTGTCATTTTTTTCTTTACATCATCGAGCAGGCCCACCATCCCGATCGTTGGCGTCGGGTATACAGGCCCTTCAGGGTTCTGATTGTAAAAGCTCACATTGCCCCCCGTGACCGGCGTATCGAATTTGCGGCATGCATCGCCCATTCCTTTGATGGCATGTACAAACTGGTAATACACTTCAGGATCGTAAGGGTTGCCGAAATTGAGACAGTTGGTAATACCGAGGGGTTGTCCACCACTACACACGATATTTCTTGCAGCTTCGGCCACGGCGATCATGGCCCCTTTGTAGGGATCGGCGAATACATAACGACTGTTGCAATCGGTGGTAAGCGCCAGTCCTTTATTGGTAGGCTTCGCGACCACCACGGCAGCGTCGCTGGGAGCATTGGTAGATGCATTGCCGGTGCCTACCATGCTATCATATTGCACGTAGATCCATCTCTTGGAAGCGATATTGGGAACGGTGATCAATTGTTCGGCAATCCCTTTCAGATCATCGGGAACAGGGATGCTTTCAGGATCGAATGCCTTTACTCTGGCGAGATAGGCCGGCTCCTTGTATTCGCGTGTATATTGTGGAGCACCGCCTCCGAGCACGAGATCATTGGCAGGGAGCTCGGCTTCGAGCTCTCCATGCATATAAAAACGGAGGATACCATCGTCGGTGACCTCCCCGATCTCGGCACAGGGAAGGTCCCATTTATCGAACACTTTCGTAACGAGTGCTTCTTTTCCTTTTTCCACCACCATCAGCATTCTCTCCTGGCTTTCGCTGAGCAGCAGTTCCCAGGCCTTCATATTTTTCTGGCGCGTTGGAACTTTGTCGAGATCGATCCGCATGCCTACGCCACCTTTGGCGCTCATTTCGGATGTGGAACAGATGATGCCGGCAGCGCCCATGTCCTGCATGCCCACCACAGCGCCGGTTTTGATCACTTCGAGACAGGCTTCCAGCAGTTTTTTTTCCTGGAAGGGATCGCCTACCTGTACAGCGGGCAGTTCTTCGGTACTCTCTTCAGTGATATCGGCTGATGCAAAGGAAGCGCCGCCGATCCCGTCCTTACCGGTGGCCGAGCCAACAAAGAAAACCGGGTTACCGGTGCCTGAGGCGGTGGCGGAAACCGTTTCACCATTTTTCACGATGCCGGCGCTCATGGCATTCACGAGTGGATTGGTATGATAACATTGTTCGAAATAGATCTCACCACCTACAATGGGAACGCCGAAGCAATTACCATAGTGGCCGATACCATGCACAACGCCTGCCAGCAGGTGTTGGGTCTTGGGTTCGGCCAGGTTGCCGAAACGGAGCGAGTTGAGAGAGGCAACGGGCCTTGCTCCCATGGTGAAAATATCGCGGTGGATACCGCCAACACCGGTAGCGGCGCCCTGGAAAGGTTCAATCGCTGAAGGGTGATTATGTGATTCGATCTTGAAGACAACACCATATCCATCGCCGATGTCCATCAGGCCGGCATTTTCCTCACCGGCTTTCACCAGCATTTTTTTTCCTTCACGGGGCAATGTCTTCAACCATTTGATGGAATTCTTGTAGCTGCAATGCTCACTCCACATACCACTGAATGCACAAAGTTCATTGAAGTTGGGAGTACGGCCGAGCTTTTGTTTGATCAATTCAAATTCCTCTTCTGTGAGACGGAGCTGCTGCGCCGTTTTTGTGGTGATTTCCATGAATTTTATTTGTGCCTATGTTTAATTATTCGATTAATAACAGGGGAAGCGCAAAAATACGAACGGCTGTGCAATCTTGCTGATAAATTTATGTCAATCGTGAAGGTCGAACTGGAGGGTGCCTACGTACTCATCGAGCACTTTTTCCATGCTGAATTTCTTGATAACGAGTGAGCGGCCGTTCTTTCCCATGCGGGCGCGGTCTTCCGGCAGGAGGTTGATCATTTTCTCCATTTTATCGGCCAGATCGAAGGGATCGTGCATTTTGCAGATATAGCCGGTTGAATTATTCAGCACTACTTCCTTGCAGCCACGGTTGAAGGAGGTGATGATAGGCAGTTCCATGCTGGCCGCTTCCATGAGGCACCTGGGAACGCCTTCATTGTAGAAGGAAGGGAATACGAAGCAGTCGGCCCGCTGCAGGAAAGGGCGTACATCGCGTGCGAATCCGCAATAATGGATCAGTCCTTCCTGTTCCCATCGGTTAAGGTCTTCCTGTGTGATGGAATCGGGATGGTGGGTCTCGAAGAAACCGATCAGTTCGAACCGCACCTGGTAATTTTTTTTCCTGAGTATGCGGGCCGCATCGGCATAGAGGCTGATGCCTTTGCTTTTCAGGAGGCGGGTGCTCATCAGGAAAGTGAATACTTCATTTTCCACTGGCTCACGTTGATGGTCAGGTGAAAAATGATCGGTATTCACTCCTTCTCCCGGCAATACTTTCACCTTTTCGATGTTCACGATCTTCTCCATGATGAAAACCTTTGCATCCTCATTGTTGAGGAACCATACTTCATTGGTATGCCTGAGGGCCTTCCTGTAGAGGAGTTTCAGGGTCCAGTATAACCAGTTCTTTTGGGCAAAAGGATAACCGAGGCCGGTGATCACTGCCACGGAAGGGATCTTTTCGGCCGCAGCGGCCATGGAGCCATAGATATTGGGTTTGGCCACATAGTGGAAGATGAAATCGGGCCTGTATTGCCTGTATAATTTTTTCAGCCGGCGATAGAGCAGCCAATCGCTCAGTGGATTGGCCGTCTTATTGTCGAAATCGATATGAATGAAGCGGCATCCGGATTGTGTGAGGAACCGGGAGTATTGGTCGTCCGGGGCTATCACGATCACCTGGTATCCCTCTGAAAGCAGACAACGGATCACATCCAGCCGGAAATTGTATACGGACCAGGCACTATTGGATACGAAGGCGATCAGTTTATTTTGATTAGTCAAACCCGCCATGTAGAGAGATTACTGTCAAAATTAAAATTTCATTGCTTTATTCATCCGTTATTATTTATTTTATTTTTGACCGGGTCCCATTCAGGATCGAATCATCATGCCTGCTATACTCCTCATCATACTGCTCTCCGGCCTGTCCGTACTGCTTTTAAAACGCATGGTCCGCCGGAAAATTGCAGCGCTATCCACCATGGAACTGGCAGCAGCATTCGGCATGAAGGTCATTTTCGGTTGCCTGTACGGGTATATTTTCTATCATTATTATGGGGGGGATGATACCTGGGACTATAACCGGAGTTCCCTCCTCGAGCAGAAACTACTGCTTGAAAATCCTGGGGCCTTTTTCAACGACCTGAACCCTTTGGTTTATTTCAACCGGAACGACAATCTGGGTGCTGCCATAAAAGACCTGCTGGGCAACTGGGAATACTCCCTGATCACGAAGCCCATGGCCGTTTTCAATTTCATCAGCGGAGGCAATTATTATATCAATATCGTGTACTTCAGCTTTGTCAGCTTCTGGGGGCAATATTGGTTATTCAGTCTGCTCACACAGTCTTTTCCTGAAAAAAGAAAGCTGTTCCTTTTATTGATATTTTTCTTCCCGCCTGCCGTTTTCTGGTTAAGCGGTATCAGAGGAGATGGGTTACTGCTGTTCTTTATGGCTTTGTTGTTATACCAGTTCCGGCAATGGCTTTTGGATCGCCGGCGGCAGGCGGTCATCCTTGCATTGCTGGGTTTCGCGGGCGTGTTGATCATTCGCAATGCAGTGGCCTTGTGCATGGCGCCGGCATTGGCTGGCTGGTATCTTGCCCAAAGGAATACACAAAAGACCTGGACCAGGTACCTGGCCATTTATGGCATAGGTATCATCCTCTTCTTCAGCTCGGCACTACTGAGTGCCCGCTATTCGGGACCGGCCATGGTAGCTGCCAGGCAGGCGGAATACCTGGAACTGCATGGCAATACGAGGTTCAGGCTCGACCGGCTGGATGCCAGTCTGCCGTCATTTGTGAAGGTATTACCCCAGGCGGTTGCCAATACTTTTTTCAGGCCCCTGCCCTGGGAGGCCAGGGGCGTACTGCAATTGATGTCGGCACTGGATATCCTGCTTTTCTGGGGATTGGCAGCATATTGTTTCTTCCGGAGATCGCCCGACCGGAGAAGAAATTGGGACCAGCCGCTCATACCTGCCTTATTACTCGCCGGTTTATCGCTCTATATTTTCATTGGTTATACGGTGCCATTCCCCGGAGCCATCGTCCGGTATAAGATCCTTCCCGAGCTCTTCCTGTATGCCTGCCTGGTGGTGGCTATAAGGCCCCGAAACATCAAATAATTAAAAAAAATATATTTAATTTACTCACAGTTCTGAGGCAGTTTTTTGAAAGCGGTCGCAAAAAATTGACTTATTTTCACATTTTCGTCAAATAAATTCACATTGCTTTCAAAAAATTTTTTGGAACCCTCAATTATCGGTTTATTTGCACAAAGCAAAAAACACAATTAATGGAATCCTTACGTTTTAAAGCCATCAACGACCTGTCGAACCAGTCCAATGGTCATGTGACAGCAGGTTCTACCAAGATTACCGGCATTTTCGGGGAGAATGTATTCACGCTGAAAGTTGCCCGTGAGTTTTTAAGTGATGAAGCCTATAAGAGCCTGGTGGCTTCCATCAAAGGAGGCAAAAAGATCGATCGCTCAATGGCCAACCAGATCTCCGCCGGTCTGCGCCAGTGGGCAGAGAGCAAAGGAGTGACGCACTTCACGCACTGGTTCCAGCCCCTGACAGGTACTACCGCCGAAAAACACGATTCCTTCTTTACTTTGAAAGGTGATGGCAGCGCCCTCGAAACATTCGACGGTGATGCGCTCATCCAACAGGAGCCCGATGCCTCTTCTTTCCCCAGTGGTGGTATCCGCGCCACTTTCGAAGCACGCGGTTATACCGCATGGGACCCTTCTTCTCCGTGCTTCATCATGGATATCGGCACCGGCAAAACATTGTGCATTCCTACCATCTTCGTTTCCTATACAGGTGAAACGCTCGACTATAAAGCACCATTGCTGAAATCACTCGAAGCTTTGAACAAAGCTGCCGTGGAAGTATGCAATTACTTCGATAAGAATATTACCAAAGTAAGCGCTACCCTGGGATGGGAACAGGAATACTTCGTGATCGACGAAGCCATGTTCAACAGCCGCCCCGACCTGGTGATGAGCGGACGTACCGTTTTCGGTCACTCCCCCGCGAAAGGCCAGCAGTTGGAAGACCACTACTTCGGCTCCATTCCCGAAAGGATCTATTCTTTCATGCGCGACTTCGAAGAAGAAAGTTACAGGCTCGGCATTCCTTTGCGCACCCGCCACAACGAAGTAGCGCCTGCACAGTTCGAGTGCGCCCCCATCTTCGAAGAAGTAAGTGTTGCCGTTGACCACAACACGCTCCTGATGGACATCATGGACCGCGTGGCCCGTCGTCATAAATTACGTGCACTGCTCCACGAAAAACCGTTTGCCGGCATCAACGGTAGCGGTAAGCACAATAACTGGAGCATGGCTACCGACACCGGTGTGAACCTCCTGGCTCCCGGCAAAACGCCGAAAACCAACCTGATGTTCCTCACCTTCTTCGTGAATACCATCAAAGCTGTATACGACTATTCCGATGTGCTGCGTGCTTCCATCGCTTCTGCTGGTAACGACCACCGCCTGGGCGCCAACGAAGCCCCTCCGGCCATCATCTCCGTATTCATTGGTCAATACCTGAGCAAAGTGCTGGCCGATGTAAAAGAAAGAGTTGGCGGTAAATTCGACGAACAGGACGAAGCGATCCTGAAGCTCGATCTCCACAGGAGCATTCCTGAGCTGCTGTTGGACAATACCGACCGCAACCGTACTTCACCTTTTGCGTTCACCGGCAATAAATTCGAGTTCCGCGCTGTAGGATCCAATGCCAACTGCGCCAACGCGATGACCGCCCTGAACACCATCATGGCCGAAACACTGAAGAAATTCAAGGCCGATGTGGATGCCCTGATCGAGAAAGGTGAAAAGAAAGAGATCGCTATCATGCACGTGATCCGCGAGTACATCGTGAGCAGCGAGAAAGTATTGTTCGAAGGAGATGGTTATAGCGACGAATGGCACCATGAAGCCGAAAGACGCGGACTGCCGAATGTACGCACTACCCCGCTGGCGCTGGATGCTATGGTCACTGAAAAAGCAAAGCATCTCTTCGAAAGCAATAATGTATTGAGCCATGTGGAGCTGGAAGCCCGTCATGAGATCGAACTGGAAAAATATATCAAACGCGTTCAGATCGAAGCACGCATCATGGGTGAGCTGTGTACCAGCCATATTCTGCCTGCTGCCATCAAATACCAGAATGATCTGATCAATAATATCAAGGGGTTGAAAGAGATCGGTTTGCCGGAAGACTCCTTCGCCAATCAGAAACAGATACTGGTGAAGATCTCCGAGCATATCAACAAGGTGAGCGACCTCGTAGAGAAAATGATCGAAGCGCGTAAAGTAGCCAACGCCATTACCAATACACGCACCAAAGCGATCGCTTATCAAAGCCAGGTGAAAGATGCCTTCTTCGATACGATCCGTTACCACGTAGACAAACTGGAATTGTTGGTAGCTGATTCATATTGGGCACTGCCGAAATACCGCGAAATGTTGTTCCTCAGATAGTGTAATGTTACTACCAGCCTCCCCTTGCCCGCTGATCATGCGTGGTACTATGGTGGGGCGACTGGTACACTGACATGACAAGCAATGGGCTGCTTCCGAAAGGGGGTAGCCCTTTTTGGTGATGATCCCAACCATGAAGAACATATCTATCGTTAATGCTTAGTTGAAATTAGCTGCTACTATCTAAAATATTTACCTGATAAATTTCCCAACTTGCACCCCTATGCGGTCATACATACCAAAACCGCACTTCCCGCCTGGAAATTTGAATGATTATGTTTAAATATTTGAAAAATCAGGATTATATTTAGATATTAGTCTGTGAGAAAACAACAATCCCGCCTTTGGGGCGGGACTACTGTATAAGTTTTAAACTACGGAATAATCCTTATTGTGATTTGCTTCGGTTCAAAGATAGAATAAACTTTTATTAGGTCTTCAATAATAAAATAAAAAAGAACCATGCAGGATTTAAAAATGTGAAAGCAAAATCACAACCTACAATAAGCTATATGAATAAATCATGTCGAAGATTGTAAGTGCTCCTGCATGGAATTTTATCATAGGAAAAAAACGTTCCCAAATAAGCTCATGATGCCTACCTGGAATACTTTAATCAATTAATCCGGCAATTGATCCAGAGCATACGGTTGATCTGTAATCCTATTTGAAATCGAAAATAGCTTATTGTAGCTAAATATTACTATCTTGCGTTGAATTTATTTTATCCTTATATGAATATGAAAAAAATAATTGGTTTAGATATCGGGACAAATTCAATTGGTTGGGCATTTATCGAATTAAAAGAATTCGGTAAAGCAGGCACTATCAGTGCTTTGGGTAGCCGGATCATCCCCATGGATGGTGATGCCCTGCAAAAATTCGAAAAAGGTAATACAGTCTCCAAGAATGCAGATCGCCGTCAGAGCAGAATGTCCAGAAGGCTAAAACAACGATTTGTCCTCCGTCGGACCCGGTTAATCACAGCATTAAAAATAGCAGGTCTCGTTCCAGATTCATTTCCGATTGATTTTAAGGCAGCAGAAAACGAAAATAGCGGCGCCAGGTTCAATATCAACGACTTCCTCCCTATCGCTTCTTCCTCCATCCATGAAGCCAAACAGGAACTTGGCGCCTCAGCAATCCCACAAGATTGGGTGCTCTATTATCTTCGTCATAAAGCGCTTTCGCAAAAAATAACGATCCATGAACTGGTCAGGATAATCTATATGATGAACCAAAGACGTGGATTCAGGAGTAGCAGAAAAGATATAACTGAGCAGGAAGAAACCGATGAGATCAGGTATCCCATTATTGAAAAATGGGTTCAGATACTCACAATAAAAGAGATCACTGAAATAGCCGAAGAGAAAGGGAAAAAAGTATTCCAGGTAACCGGAAGTGGGGTCGGAGGCAATATTGTTGGTCAGATCGAGAGAAGGAATCCGCCCGACTGGCTACACAAGGAAGTAGAATTGGAGATCACCAAAAAAACAACAAAGTCAGGTGATGTCTCTTATCGCTTTTCTCTTCCTGATTCTTCAGCATGGGAGCAACAAAAAACAGCCCTGAATAAAGATATCCGTGAAACCATCGAACACGGACAATGTCAAACTGTAGGGGAATATTTATTTCTCCATTTGAAAAAAGAAAAGAACTATCGCATCCGCCAAAGAATTGTGGACCGCGACCTATACCAGGCAGAATTTGAAGCCATCTGGAAAAAACAGGCGGCATACCATCCCGAATTGAATGACAGATCTTTGCTCCCGGATATAGCAATGGCGCTGTATCAACACAATGAAGCAAAAAGGAAAGAGATCATTGCAAACGACCTGTTCTATTTAATAGCCAATGACATCATTTATTATCAACGTCCCCTTAAATCGCAAAAGCACAGCATCGACTTCTGCACCTATGAGAAAAAATATGACCCAAAGGGAAATGAATTTGGGATCAGGGTGGCGCCCAAATCAAGTCCTGCCTTCCAGGAATTCAGGATATGGCAAACGATCCACAACTTGCGGGTCCTTCAACTGGAAGGCGCACTGGATGGCAAACCCCAAATCGATATAGATGTGACCGACCAGGTACTTATCCCTTTAGCCAAAGCCAAACTATTTTTACTTTTCGATAGCAGGAAAGAAGTGACACATCCGGCCATCCTCAGGGAACTGGGGCTTAACCCAAAAACATACCGCTTAAATTATCCTGCTGAAAAAAACTTTACCGGCAATGAAACCAAGGAAACATTTAGAAAAGTATTTCGAAAACATAAATGGGAAGAAGGTGAAAACCTATTGAAGAATAGCAGGCAATTCGATTCCCTCTGGCATATATTATATTCCTTACCGGATCCTTCTTCCATCACAAAAGCACTTTCAACTCCCGGAAATCAATGGCATATCCCGAACAACATCATTCAGCATTTATCCAATCTGCCTGACTTCCCCAAACAATATGCCGCCTATTCCACCAAAGCGATCAACAAATTGCTTTCCCTGATGCGCTGTGGCAGTTATTTCGACGCGGCCACGATCGACCCGGTCACCAAAGCCCGTATAGACAAACTGATCACCGGTGAATTCGATGAAAGCCTTTCCAGTGAATTGAGAGACAAGGTCAATCAATCGAAAGAAAAATATAAGTTTCTCCAAACTGAAGACTTTCAGGGGCTTCCTCACTGGCTCGCTGCATACATCATATATGGAAGGCATTCCGAGAAAGAAAATACGACCAGGTATTCATCCCCCGATGAAATGGTGGTGTCGGACCTCATACCCAACAATAGCCTGAGAAACCCTATCGTAGAGCAAATATGCAAGGAAACGATCAGCCTGGTAAAGAGCATCTGGGAACAATACGGGCAGCCGGACGAAATTCATATAGAGCTGGCAAGGGATCTCCGGAAAACCTCGGAAGAACGCAAGCGGCTATCGGATATCCAGTTTGCCAATGAAAACGACAGAAAGCGGATCAAAAGCATTCTCAGGCAATTAAAGAATGCCAATCCTGAATCACTGGTCGATATAGAAAAACTGCGGATTTGGGAAGAGACCGGCAGTGAAGAAGCCATCCGAACGAGCGTTAAGTTCTCCAAAGAACCCACGCAGGCTGAAATTGAAAAATACAAGCTCTGGGGTGAACAAAACCACATCTCTCCATACACGGGCCGCATTATTCCACTCAGTAAACTGTTCACACCGGAATATGAGATCGAACACATCATACCGAGATCCCGCTTTTTCGATAATAGTATCGGAAATAAGACCATCTGTGAAGCGGCAGTAAACGACTATAAGGGTAGCAGGACCGCCCGCGAAATGATAGAAGAAGAAGGGGGAAGAACAATTACGCACAAAGGGCAGACATTTACACTGCTTAACCCGGAAAGTTACATCGATAACTGCAAGAAGATCTTTCGTGGTAAGAAAAGGATCGCGTTGATGAGGGAAGAAATACCCCAGGACTTTGTAGAACGCCAGGTAAATGATACCAGGTATATAACCCGGAAAATAGCCGAATTATTGTATCCGGTAACGAGGAACGAAAATGGGATCGTATTCACTATCGGGCAAATCACCAGTGAGCTGAAAGACAAGTGGGGATTGAACAGGGTTTGGAAGGAAATACTCAAACCACGGTTTGAGCGACTTGAAGTGCTGACCGGGGAAAGATTGATTGAATGGGATAATGACCATAATAATATTCACTTCAAAAAGGACTACAAACGTATTGATCATCGCCATCATGCTCTGGATGCCCTGGTCATTGCCTGTACCATGAGAGAGCATGTACGGTATCTTAATACCTTGAATGCCGCAGATGAAAAGAGCAAATATCAATATCTTGTAAAACGCAGGTATAGTGATTTTATACTGCCCTGGGAAACATTTACCCGGGAAGCCAAGGCAAAGCTTCATGAGGTAATTGTTTCTTACAAGAATAAAAATCGTGTAATTACAAAAGGTATTAACAGGCATACCAAATGGGTTCAGCAAAAGGATGGTTCCTGGAAAAAAGAACTGACCAGGCAGATGAAGGGTAAGTTGATAGCCATCAGAAGGTCCATGTTCAAAGAGCCTCTTGGCAAAATTACCCTGAGAGAATATAAGACAGTTACGGTGAAGCAGGCAGTTGACTTGCAATTAGCAGCGCTCAGGAGCAATGACAAGTCCATTGCGCCACAGATCGCCGACAAGCTTTTAAGGCAGCAGGTCGTCGAGATCATCAGGAACAGTGACTTCGATAAGAAAGAAGTAGAGAAATTCTTATCCAAACATCCTTTATCGGATGATTCAGGAAATATCATCTCGAAGATCCAAATCACCCACTTCAATGATTATGCTGCCAAGCGGGTAAAATTGGATGAATCGTTTACTCATGAAAAAATTGATAAGATACCTCATGCAGCCCATTCATGGCTGGCCAGGTTGCTACATGATCATTTGACCTCCTTCAATAATAAGCCTGAAGAGGCATTTAAAGGAGAAGGGTTGGATATCCTCAACAAAGCAGCAGGGCCACCCATCAACAAAGTGACTGTTTACGAAGATATCGGGAAAAAAATTCCTTTTAAGGGCAAATTGGTGGAAGCAGATAAAGGCAGCAATTTATTCTTCGTGATCTATGAAAGCCTATCCGACAGAAGCCGGATCATCAATGAATCGTCCAGCGTACCTCTTTTGGAGGCCATCGAAAGGTTTACGAACCAACTTCCTATTGCAGATGAAAAACCAGGATACAAAACAATAGTGCTTTCGCCCAATGAGCTGGTATATGTTCCGGAAGAAGGAGAAAATATAAAAGCAATTGATTGGGGAGGTGAGATCAGGAAAATCCATGACCGGATCTATAAAGTTGTAAGTTTTTCCAAAGCCCAATGCTTTTTTATTCCTCATTTTGTTTCAAAACCGTTGGATGAAAATGGAAAGGAACTGGGGTCCAACAATAAATCGGAAAGGGCCTGGAATGGTGAAATGATCAAAAATGTTTGTGTTAAAATAAAGGTCGACCGGCTGGGAAATATTGTTGAAGTGGATGGCAGGAAAATTCATGCAAGCAAGGCTTCTGAAATTCAGTAATGCATCGGATAGGCTTTATTATTCACATCTAATCCAACTCCATCCGATATGATAAAGCGTACGCTTTATTTTGGCAATCCTGCATATCTTAAAACGGCCAATGAACAGCTTGTAATAGAGATGCACGACAGTGGGGAAACAAAAACGGTCCCTATTGAAGATATCGGCATTTTGATCCTTGACCATCAGCAGATCACTGTGACACAGTCCCTGATTGCAAAGCTGCTGGCTAATAATACTGCTTTTATTACCTGCGATGCCACCCACCACCCTACAGGTCTGTTACTCAATTTGGATGGCAATAGCCTGCAGAGCCAGCATTTTCAGGCCCAGTTAGATGCTTCCGGTCCTCTCAAAAAACAATTATGGCAGCAAACAGTCGTTGCGAAAATTCAAAACCAGGCTGCTTTGTTAGCTATCCAAAGGGAGGAATATAAACTCCTGTTGAATTATGCACAGGCTGTAAAGAGTGGAGATAGTGAAAATCATGAGGCTAAGGCTGCCGCTTTTTACTGGAAACGGATCTTTCCGGATTTCCTTCAGTTCAGGCGTGAACGATTCGGCCCTCCCCCGAATAATCTTTTGAATTATGGTTATGCCATTTTACGGGGCTGGGTAGCCCGCAGCCTTGTTGCGTCAGGGTTATTACCTACACTGGGTATCCATCATCGTAACCAGTACAATGCTTATTGTCTGGCAGACGATATCATGGAACCTTACAGGCCTTATGTAGATAAGGTTGTCTGCCATATCATTCGTGGTAATGGCAAATTCCTCGACATGACACCTTCCATGAAAAAAGAGCTGCTGGGTATTCCGGCTTTGGATGTAATGATCGACGGGAAGAAAAGCCCGTTAATGAATGCAGTTCAACGAACGACAGCCAGTTTAATGAAATGTTTTGAAGGGCAGTCCCGAAAACTATTATATCCGGAAATGTAATGATACAGGCCCCGATCTTTTTTCATTCTCCCTCCGGGGCTTCGGGTACAGGATTTGAACGACTAAATGCCTATCGTATAATGTGGGTAATGGTATTTTTTGATCTGCCTACCGATACCAGGAAAGACCGGAAAAATTATGCCCGGTTCAGGAAGGATATTATGGCTTATGGCTTTCAGATGTTCCAGTTCAGCATGTACCTGCGTCATTGCAGCAGTAAAGAGAACGCGGAAGTTCATATAAGCCGGGTAAAGGCTATACTTCCGCCCAAGGGCCATATAGGCATCATGTGTGTTACCGATAAACAGTTTGGCATGATGGAGATATTTCGGGGAAAAGAGCCAGTAGAGGCACCTGCGACTGTTCAGCAGCTTGAACTATTTTGATACCGGAACAGGCGGTAGAAATTGGCCGCACAGGATTTGAAAAATACCTCCCGAACCTTTTTTTCCGATTGTAAAAATTGATGCAAAAGCACAACAGGACTGGGTTTTAGGCAGTCGTGTTGTGCTGAGACTAAGTTACATCTTAAATTGAAAGCAAATCACAACCATTGTTACATTCGGAAAACGGAGCTGTGTGTTGTGCTGAGACTAAGTTACATCTTAAATTGAAAGCAAATCACAACGGGTGAGCCGCGATACAAATTTTACGCGACGTTGTGCTGAGACTAAGTTACATCTTAAATTGAAAGCAAATCACAACTCCCTCAGATTATGGAAGGACTTGCTTATAGTTGTGCTGAGACTAAGTTACATCTTAAATTGAAAGCAAATCACAACGCTTAGGATGATTAACTACATCAAGGAAATGTTGTGCTGAGACTAAGTTACATCTTAAATTGAAAGCAAATCACAACTGTTGAAGAATCAGGGAAAAGAGATCATCAGTTGTGCTGAGACTAAGTTACATCTTAAATTGAAAGCAAATCACAACCAGATTGAAGGTGCCAGTTATCGAATTGATGTTGTGCTGAGACTAAGTTACATCTTAAATTGAAAGCAAATCACAACTGGTTGTGGTGATTTCATTGATGGGAAGATGTTGTGCTGAGACTAAGTTACATCTTAAATTGAAAGCAAATCACAACTAATAAACCGATTGTCTTTTTGCAGACTGGGTTGTGCTGAGACTAAGTTACATCTTAAATTGAAAGCAAATCACAACCCCTTACCGACTGGAGAAAATTTTGCCTCCGTTGTGCTGAGACTAAGTTACATCTTAAATTGAAAGCAAATCACAACTACGGATGGAAGGTTGTGAAACTGGTGGTGGTTGTGCTGAGACTAAGTTACATCTTAAATTGAAAGCAAATCACAACCTTTGTACTACTTATTGTCGGCATGGTCCTGTTGTGCTGAGACTAAGTTACATCTTAAATTGAAAGCAAATCACAACGGTTGGTAGGCGATTTGTTTAAGAGGATCAGTTGTGCTGAGACTAAGTTACATCTTAAATTGAAAGCAAATCACAACACAGGCTTTTGATCCTGAATATGCAACTAAGTTGTGCTGAGACTAAGTTACATCTTAAATTGAAAGCAAATCACAACGTCATTTTTTTGGTGTATTGAATTCATTCCGTTGTGCTGAGACTAAGTTACATCTTAAATTGAAAGCAAATCACAACAACTAACCTTGGAGGCTGTAAATCCAACCTGTTGTGCGGAGACTAAGTTACATCTTAAATAGAAAGCAAATCACAACCTGATGCCATATAACACTACGACCATATCGGTTGTGCGGAGACTAAGTTACATCTTAAATTGAAAGCAAATCACAACCCACCATTCTCCTACAGTCAATCCATGGAAGTTGTGCTGAGACTAAGTTACATCTTAAATAGAAAGCAAATCACAACAACTTTTCGCAAATAAATGAGCCAAGTACTGTTGTGCTGGGACTAAGTTACATCCTTAAATTGAAAGCAAATCACAACCTCCATCGCTGCGTTAATCCATTCCTGTTGAATGCGGCTCACTTCCTGCCGGAAAGCAGTAACATCTACCGTGTGTTCTGCATCGTTGATCCAGTCACTCACTAAGGATAATTCATACTTCATATGGCCTTTTTTTAAGATAAAGGTTTAGTAGCTCTTAGAAGCAGGTATTACCTACAGCAGGGGTAATAAATAGGGATATCAGGAGGGAGGGAGGCAATGAAAATCTTATCTAAAATGTAGCACGTTATCTTTATCTATATAAGAATCTATACCTGAAATTAATTTCAGGTCGTCTTGGAAGTTTGAAATAGGTTGGTTTCTGTCCAGAACACCTACAAATTTTTTATGGTTGATGGATGGATCGTCAATTACTATCTGCATCCCAAACCAACGCGGCACTACCTTCGCAATTTCCAGCAGGGTCACTTCATCAAAATAGAAAAGCCCTTTTTGCCAGCCGAGCACAAATTTTGCATCGAAAACTTCCTGTGTAATGGGCTGACCGTCGTGATACACGGCCTGTTTACCCGGTAGCAATTTGCTTGCGTCGGTGGGAGTTTGCATATTTACCGAACCTTCCACCAATGCCACTTTTACCACTCCTGAATCATAACTGTTCACGTTAAATTCGGTTCCCAATACCTGCACAGTGCTATGGGGCAAGTGTACGATAAAAGGCTTTTTTGCATCTTTCGCCACCTTCAGGTAGGCTTCGCCATTAATAGTTACTTCGCGGGTATTACCCGGAAAAGCCATCGGAAATTTCAGCTCAGTAGCGGAGTTCATCCATACTTCCGTACCATCGGCCAGGTTGATCTTATAATCCAGGCCAATCGGAACAGTAAGCGTGTTGATGGCAACAGCTGCAGGGTTATTCCCGGTAGAATACGTAAGTGTTTTATTGGCATTGTTGAGTTGAGCAGCATCGGTTTGGATGCTGCCTTGTTGTTGGGAAAGATTAATTACGTTACCATTCGCCAACCTGAGTTCAATATTGGGTCTCTTGTTTGTTGCCACATCCTGGTTACCAGGTTGCCGAAATTCATTCCATAGGAAGAACGATCCGACAATTATCGTGGATATAATAGCGGCAGCTACCCACCGGGTACGAAAAAGAGACAGGCGGCGCAGTTTGGCCGGAGCTTGTGGTAAGGCGGCGCTTTCTTTTTCCTTAAAAGAAGCAGTAAGATCATCCCAATAACCCGGTTCATCTACATAACTGAAGGCTGTTTCCACCTGGCCATGAGGCAACTGGTCGATAAAATGCTCATAGGCTGCAGCAACTTCCGGTAACTGCTGTACCATTTCCTCCCATTCTTTCGATTCATTTTCGTTCAGCGTATTACTCACTTTGCCGAGCAATAGATATTCCTGGTGCGCTGTCAAATTATTCATCCGTATATGTTGTTTTTCTGGTGATCGGATGGGTTGCCCACATAAACATTCTTAGGTGGTTATTTATACAAGACCCGGTTTTATGATGCGATCACTAGTTGTACTTTAATTTTTTATTATTTTTTCAATGTTACCCTCAATTCTTTGAGCGCCCGGTCCATGTGACTACTCACGGTGGATTTGCTGATACCTAATTGTTCAGCTATTTGTGCATGGGATAAATGCTCTATATAGTGCAGTTTAAAAACCCTGCCGGCCATCGGCGGCAGGCGGTCAATGACCGCATCCATCTCCTTTTTAAGCTCGGCCTGCTCCAGGGAGCTAAGCGTGGTTGTTGCGGACATTTCTGGAAGAAATTCGTTTTTCCGGGCAAGGGACGCCTGGTTCCTGTTGTGTTTCAGCGCCCTGTTGCGCACGGCAAACAGCATATAATGCTCCAAAGAATGCTGGATGTTGTCGTATCGCCGGTTTTGCCAGAAATCTATAAAAAATTCCTGCACAACGTCTTTGGCGGCTTCTGCATCTTTGGTAATGGAATAAGCCAGCACATACAATCTTTTACGGGCATGGCGAAACAGGCGGTCAAATGCCGACAGGTCGTGCTGCCTTAGCTGCACCAACAACATGGTATAATCCGTATAGTCGGTAGCCATATTTTAAAAAACGATATTCCTGCAATTACCCGGAAGATGATTAAACAGCGCCAAATATATCCAAAAACCGTTAACTGTCTCTTTATAAGGCATTCAGGAGGCTTAATGGTTGGGCAGGTAACCCGGTTTTTAAAAAAGTTTTAGGAAATTTTGAAAAAATCTGGCTTTTGACTAGTGAGCCGTTTTTAGGATTGGGTCTTGTATAGATATATTGGCTCCAGCCTGCATAAACAAAAAAATCTAAAACCGGATAATATGTACTACGGCAAAGCTCCTTAATAAAAGGAAAACACAAGTAAAACCCCTCCGCCGGTCAAAGCAAGAAGGGGTTTTCGTAAGAAACATCATTATTTAATATTTCAAACTACTGCAATTTATGCAAAAAACAGGTATTTGTTGTACCCTGTACCATAGGGTATTCTCAAATCAAAACTGGCATTTTATTATGAAAGTGACTGTACTGATGTGTGTAGGTATATTTCTAAGTTCCCAACTGCTGCTGGCTATTCCAGGCTACGGCCAGGAAAACGAGAAAAAAATAATTTCGCTTCATTATTCACAGGCTCCGATTAAAACGATTTTTAACGCAATAGAGAAAAAGGCCGATGTGGTCATCATGTTTGAAGCGACAGATGCGCTAAAAAAAGAAAAAGCCACCATATCCGTTGACAACTTAACTGTGGCAGATATACTTGATCAACTCCTGCGGCCCAAAGGAATAGATTGGGCTATACGAGGCAATATTATCCGGTTGTATAAAAGCAAGGTTGATAGTTCTTCAACCAACATTTTAGACCAAACTCCTATATCAATTTCCATGAATCAATATCAAGGAAATCCTCCTTCGATAAACGTAAAGGGAAGAATTGTTGATGAAGAAGGAAAGCCTGTGGTCGGGGCAGCCATACAGGTAAAGGGCGGTAAAGCAAAAGGCACTACCACCAATGATAACGGGGAATTTGTATTAGCCGGCGTGAATGAAAATGCTGTATTGGTTGTTAGCGGGGTGAACATAGAAAGTTTTGAAGTAAGGGTTAACGGCAGAACAGAATTGAATACATTAAGCGCCAAAATAAAAGTAAGCCCTATGGATGAAGTGCAGGTACAGGCTTATGGTACTGTTACAAAACGATACAATGTTGGGAGCATAACAACGGTGAAAGCGGAGGATATAGCCAAACAACCTGTGGGAAATCCATTGCAGGCGTTGGAAGGAAGGGTGCCGGGATTGGTAGTGACGCAAACCAGCGGCTTGCCGGGCGCTTCCCTGAAAATACAGATACGCGGGCAACATTCAATGACCACCAGGCCGGGAGGTATTACCGGTATAAATCCTTTAGATAATCCATTATTAATCATCGATGGTGTTCCGTTTTCGCCGCAGAATTCGAATATTAATCAATTTTCCTCGATCGTATCTTCGGTAGGAGGGGGACCTTTCAGTAACGGTTATGGAGGGGTAAGCCCATTTAATAACCTGAACCCCGCTGATATTGAGAGTATAGAGGTGCTCCGAGATGCGGACGCGACTGCTATTTATGGTTCCAGGGGCGCTAATGGCGTAATCCTGATCACAACCAAAAAGGGCCATGCGGGAAAAATAACCGTCAGTGGCAATATTTACACCGGCCAGAGCCAGGTAACCCGCACAATGCCTATGATGAACACCGGGCAATACCTGTCCATGCGGCATGAGGCATTGCATAACGACGGCTCCACACCCAACAATATTCCTTTCGATCCCGGTTATGCACCTGACTTATTGGGCTTTGATACGACCAAATACACCGATTGGAAAAAATATTTTATCGGAGGGACTGCCCATACTACTGATGCCAATGCGTCCATATCCGGCGGCTCATCCAATACCCAATTCTTTTTTGGAGCGGGGTATCATCATGAAACTTATATATACCCTAGTGATTTTGCAGACAGGCGAATGAGCATGAGTTCCAATTTGCATCATAATTCCGGCAACAGGCGGCTCAATATTGATTTTTCCTTCAAATATTCCTATGACTATAACAAGTCCTCTGGCAATGCCAATTTACTGGCTGCTTTTACATTACCTCCCAATTTCCCTGATCTATTTAAGCCTAATGGGGATATTAACTGGAATTACAATGGCGTTTCGCTTGGGGCTTATAGCCTCGGATTAGTTACCAACCCTGCCGGTTTTCTGAAACAGCCTTATTTCACCAAAACCTACAATCTGATTAGTAATTTTCAGATCGGATATGAAATTTTTAAAGGGTTGACCCTACGTTCGAGCTTTGGGTACAATACTGTTACGGCTAACGAATATTCCAGCTATCCTAAATCGGCTCAGGATCCTGTGAATTATCCATCTTCTCACGCCAGCTTTGGCCTGAATGATTACAAGACCTGGATCATAGAACCGCAGGTGGAATACAAAAAAACATGGGGCAGAGGCCGGTTGAATGTGTTGCTGGGGGGCACCTTCCAGCAGAATACGAATGACAAGATGATTGAACGCGGAGATAATTATAGCAATGATCTGCTGCTCTATTCTTTAGCCGGCGCTGCAGCAGTCTCTGCAGGTAAAAATTATAGCCTGTATAAATACAATGCTTTTTTTGGCAGGATCAATTATATCTGGGACAACAAATACATTCTCAATGTTTCCGGCCGCCGGGATGGCTCGAGCCGGTTTGGTCCGGGCAGGCAATTTGGGAATTTTGGTTCGCTGGGCGCCGGCTGGCTGTTTTCTGAAGCATCTTTCATCAAAGACCAATTGCCTTTTTTAAGTTATGGAAAGCTGCGAACTTCCTATGGAACCGTGGGGAGCGATGGCATCGATGACTATAAGTTTTTATCCGCCTATGTTCCTTTTGGCTATCCATACCAGGGGTCTCCAGCCTATTTTCCCCAGGGATTATTCAACGCAAAATTGAACTGGTCTCTTTCCAAAAATTTTGAAATGGGGCTCGAGTTGGGATTTTTGAAAGATCGTATATTGGCTGCTGTCGCCTGGTACAGAATCCGCACTGGTAACCAGCTGGTCAGCTACAGACTACCTAGTCAGACTGGTTTTGGCAGCATACTTAAAAATGCACCCTATACCGTGCAAAATTCCGGTTGGGAAATTTCAGTCAGCTCTACCAATATTAAGACAAAGCGGTTTAGCTGGAGTACCTCTTTTAATATCACCATTCCAAAAAATGTGCTCTTATCTTTTCCCGGGATAGACCAATCTCCTTATGTGGGGACATATTTGGTGGGGCAATCGTTGAATGTTGTTCAAAGAGTAAAATATTTGGGCGTTAACGATACCACTGGCCTGTTTCAATTTCTGACAGCCAAAGGAGTTCCTACTTATTCTCCAAATACAGCTCCGGAGAGTTTGGGAGGGGATTTGGTGCCCGTCGGCAATACGGATCCTAAGTTCTATGGAGGATTAAAAAATACATTCAACTATCGCGGTTTTCAACTTGATATATTTGTTGAATTCAGGAAACAATTTGGCGTTAATTATTTAGGGCAGGTCTACTCACAAGGCCTGGTAGGTGGAATTTTCAATCTCCCCGCTTCGTTTGTCTCCCGTTGGCAGAAGTCAGGTGATTACATGGATATCCAGAAATTCTCTGTCCAATATAGAGACGCGTATTCCACGGCAAATTATTTTTATAATTATTCCAGTGGTCCCTATAGTGATGCTTCTTTTATCCGGTGTAAGTCGGTTTCATTGTCCTATAATTTCCCGGGAAGTTATTTAAAAAGGTTGAAGATGGAAGGATTGAGTCTTTATGTGAATGCCCAGAATTTATTTACTATCACCAGCTATAAAGGAAATGATCCGGAAAATCAAAGCTTCTATTCCTTGCCTCCTTTAAGGACGATCGTGGCCGGTCTTCAATTTAACTTTTAAAAATCAAAAATAATGAGTGCTATATATTTTACGAACAGGAAATGGATAGACTGCTTCTGCCTCGTTTTTCTGGTAATAGCCGGAGGGTGCAAAAAATTTGTTCAGATCCCCCCGGCTCCCAATCTGATTGTTACTTCGCAGGTATTTTCAGACAGTGCGGATGCCGATGCCGCGGTATTAGGTTTATACTTTTATATGACATACGGCCCAACAACGTTATTGCCATACAACGGAGGGATTACTGTATATAGCGGATTGTCTGCTGATGAGCTCTATCCAACCACCGGATCGGCCGTGGGAAGGGCCTTGGAAAAGGAGCTTTATACCAATGCTATTCTTCCCACAAATAACCTTGCCGGTGGCCAATGGCAAGCCTGTTATCAGTTTATCTACCAGGCAAATGCAGTCATAGAAAACCTGACAGGCAGCACTACCCTGTCCTCTTCAGCCCACGATCAGTTAATCGGGGAGGCCAGGTTCGTAAGAGCCATGATGTATTTTAACCTGGTTAATTTATTCGGAGCAGTACCATATTGTACCAGCACTAACTATGAGATCAATGCGGTTATGCCCCGCACACCTGTTGATTCAGTCTATAGGGGCATTATCAGCGACCTTCTTCAGGCCCAGCGTATGTTACCAGACAAATATGTGACGGCGGGCCGTGTGAGACCGAATTCCTATACTGCTTCGGCCCTGTTATCCCGGGCCTATTTATACCAGAAAGATTGGGTTAATGCCGAGATTACCGCTACACGGATCATCAATAATTCAGGAACTTATAAGCTGATGAATAATTTGAATGAAGTTTTCCTTTCTTCTTTATCATCACCCAATATGGAGGCCATCTGGCAACTAATACCGGCCTATCCGGGATTTGAAACCACTGAGGGTTATTCCTTTGTGCCAGGCAGTACTGGAATTATTCCTAATTATGTGATCAGCGATTTTCTGTTATCTGCCTTTGAAGCGGGCGACCAGCGTAAAACATCCTGGATCAATGCCAATACAGTGGGGAGGCAATCCTATAGTTACCCTTATAAATATAAGCGTGGGAGAGATGGGGACGGTGTGGAACTGTATATGGTTTTCCGGGTAGCGGAACAGTACCTGATCCGGGCCGAGGCGCGCGCCAAGCAGGGAAAACCGGATGAAGCAATGGCTGATTTGAACAGCATACGCAACCGGGCAGGGCTTCCACCTGTGAGCGCCGGCACAACCGAAGAATTACTCTCTGCCATATACCATGAGAGGCAAATTGAACTGTTTTGCGAATGGGGACATAGATGGTATGATTTGAAAAGAACCGAACGTGTCAATACCGTGATGTCAGTAGTTACCCCCAGCAAAGGAGGCATCTGGGATCCTAACTGGCAACTGTATCCGATCTCTCAAACTGAACTAAATCAAAACCATTTTCTAACACAGAACCCGGGTTATCATTAATCAGTATAGAACCAGCTGAAAAAATTTATATGAAAAAAATAAAATTAATTACCATTCTTCTTTTTCTGGTTATCTGCCTGCGGGGCCAAACCAGTTTACAATCCATCCAGGCACTAAAACCAGGAGAAAAAGTACCGGACATGGAGCTCATTTTTCATTATCGCGATTCAGTGGCAAAGCCCTGCCATTTGAGCGATTTTAAGGGGAAAATGATTTTATTAGATACCTGGGCGACAGATTGTACGCCATGCATTGCCGGTTTACCTTATATGCAGGAACTCCAGGAAAAGTATGCAGACAAACTGAAGGTGATTGTGTACACGGCTCAGGATGAAAAAGACTATAACAAACTCTGGAAGGTTCTTGAGAAAAGAATATTCTCTAATACGGTCCTTGATGCCGCTACAAAGCTGCCGGCTGTTTTGGGAGACACCATATTCAGCAAATTATTTCCAAGTCCAACTGCGGGAACAAAAATATGGATCGATTCTGCCGGAAGATACCAGGCCATGACCTATGAAGGCAAGCCCTCGGGAAGCACGGTGGAAGATTTGTGGGCAGGAAAAAAAATTGTGTCTGATAAACTGTATATACCCGATATCTGGTCGGATAGCCAGAGAAGAAAATGGATGGAAAAGAGGATGGGATTTACGGATCATCTGTTGAATTATTCAGTATTGGCCCGGTATGATGAAAAAGTACGTAGTGCTTCATGGGATGAGCTGTTCAAAATCGATTCCTCGACTGGAAAAATTATTGGCATAACTATGCTCAATAAATGCATCAAGGATTTATACACGATGGCCTGGTTGAAAAAAGGCATACCTGACAATGATTTCCTTGCCCTGTCGAAGGATCCGGAAGCTTGCTATTCAACATCAAATAAAAGCAAAAATTGGAAGGATGGGGTGAACTGGATGGAAAACCATCTGTATTGTTATACGCTGCAAATTCCATCTACTTCAAATGAGGATGCTTTGGCAGTAATGAGAAAGGACCTGGAGCGTTATTTTGGAATGAGAGGCAGTATGGAAAACAGGAAAATGAAATGCTGGATACTCAAAAGAATAACAACTGAAGACAAAATCAAAACAAAAGATAAAACTGCCAAAGAAATAAGCGATGTAATTTTTGAGGACAACGGAGAGAAAAGACTTGTTATAAAAAATTCACAGGGAGGGGTCACTGGTAGAATACTAGGGGAAATTAAGTACTATTATTTCAAAGACTCCCTATGGGGCGCTTCCGCCTGTACATTTATTGATGAAACTAATTATAAAGGTAGCGTAGATATCGACTTGCCGTTAGGCATGGGAAATTGCTCTGTCCCTTTATTGCGTAAGGAGTTGCAGAAATATGGATTGGATCTGGTACAGGAATACAGAGTAAGAAAATTATTTGTTTTACGGGATATTAGCCTTAAGAAATAAATTAAAGTGGGCTGGTACTAAAAATAAATAGTTAGGCAACTTAATTGTATTGATAATGATTGGACAATTTTCAATTTCAAAGAGAATAATATCCCTGCTTGTTATTTTAGTGATAATAAATAAAGTGTTTTGCCAGACATCTAAGCATATTATTCTCGTCACTATAGATGGGCTTCGCCCTGAGTTTTATTTAAGCAATGAATATGCTGCTCCTAATCTGAAACTATTAATGAAGGAGGGATCTTATGCAAAAGAAGTTATGGATGTATTTCCCGCGGTTACTTATCCCAACCATACTTCCATTATCACAGGAGTGCTTCCGGCAAAACATGGCATCTATTGCAATGAACCTTTTGAACCGGACAGCATTACCGGAAAATGGTTCTGGTATGCGGATTCCATTAAAGCGCCTACACTCTGGCAGGTATTGCATCAGCATCATTTAAAAACGGCTTCTGTACTATGGCCCGTTACAGTAAATGCGGATATTGATTATGATGTGCCCGATATATGGGACACAAAAACATACGACCGTGCAGCGCCTATCCAACAATTTATTCATCCAAAAGATCTATGGCAGGAATTGCAGCAAAACGCAACAGGAGTTTTGACAACGGATGATTTGAACGAAGGAAGATTTTCATTGGATGAAAACAGCACGAGAATAGCAGGTTATATCATACGAACATATAAACCTGCGCTGCTTGCGCTTCACTTAATCAATGTGGATGACATGCAGCATGAATACGGCAGAGATGCAGACAGTGTACAACTAGTCGTAGCTAATGCAGATCACTGCATCGGTCAATTGTTGGAAGCCATAGACAGAGCAGGCATCAAAGACAGTACCACGATCATCATTACAGGCGATCACGGCTTTATGGATATTCAACAAACTATATTTCCAAATGTATGGCTGGCAAAGAACGGATTTATCAATGGCAAAGAATGGAAAGCAAAATTTCATTCAGGAAGGGGGTCGGGTTTCCTGCGATTGTATGACCCGAACGATAAAACTACACTCAATTCGGTAAAAGCAATGCTCAATGTATTACCCGATTCAGTCAGGAATATGTTTACTATTATTGAAAAAGAAGAACTGCAAAGATTGGGAGCATATTCTGATGCAGTATTAACAATTGTTCCTAAAGATGGTATTTCAGTTGGCGCATCATCGAAAGGCGAAGCCATTCGTCCGGCTGCACAGAAAGGGACACATGGCTATTTGCCAGCGAATCCAAAAATGAAAACAGGATTTATTGTTTATGGTGCAGGAATAAGAAAAGGAACGGTAATATCTGAGATGAGCTTGTTGGATATTGCTCCACTAATTGCAAAATTATTAGGTATTGATTTTATTACATCTGACGGTAAATTAATTCAAGAAATAATAAAAGAATAAAATGAAGAAAAGAATAATCCTGTCTGCGTTGGTTGCATTTGTTGCTTCCATAACATTTGCACAAACTCTGGTGCAATGGAATTACAGCACTAAAAAGATTGCTGACAAAACCTATGAAGTTCACCTTACCGCTACTATAGATGACAACTGGCATTTGTACAGCCAGCGCCAACCCGAAGATGCCATTGCAATGCCCACAGCAATAAAATTTACTCCTAACCCGTTGTTAATTTTTACTGGTATCATAAAAGAAATAGGCAAAATGGAAAAGCACACTGATAAAACGCTCGGAATAACCCAGAATCAATACTCAAACAAGGTGGATTTTGTACAAGTCGTAAAATTGAAAGGAAAAGCAAAAACGAATGTAAGCGGTGATATACAGTATCAGGCATGTACCGATGAAAATTGTTTGCCGCCTAAGACAGTGCAATTTAGTGTGTCATTACAATGAACAGTTTTCTCATGTGAAATCGGATGCCATAGCAATAAGGTATCCATTCAGAGAGTTTGTTTCTACATACTCTCTTTATATCATAAAGCAGGGACTTATAACAAAATCGAGCCCGGCGAATTACAGGCTTTCTCATAAAGCAGAATAGTCTCGATAGCTATCGGGGTGGTTATGGTGGGGATGTAAAATAGCGCCTCCCCCTTTTATCCAATATTACTGAAGGAAGAGATAATGGGTACTCATTAGGATTTGGAATTATCCGGCTGTCCCGGTTTTACAAGCTGCAGATGCGCCAGATCCGGGTCTTTGCGGATGCGTTCAATCTCCTGCTCGATAATATCGGTTACTTCGTTTTTGATGCAGATATAGTTCTTTTGTATTTCCTGTGCAGTAATGTTCCTGATTTTGTTGTGCTGGGACTAAGTTACATCATAATTTAAAAGCAAATCACACCTCCACTCCATTTCGGCTGAAATGAAACTACACAATACTCTTCAACATCCCTTCTTCTCCTCAACAATGGAAAAAGTTTTTTTCTTCCCAGTAAATGGTTAAATTTAACCGCAATTCGTTTATATTTGAACTTCTCTTCTTGACACGATTAAGTCATAAGGTTCCTGACTCTCCATCCGGTCCAACGCATTAAACCTACAGCGCTCTTTCATTAGAATTTTTAATCCCGTTCCAACAACCCAATTGGGACCAAAAATCCTTTCAATTCCTAAATGATTAGCAATTGAATTTTGAAATGGATCTTGCTTTATCTATTAATAACCTTTCGGTTAAATCATCCATAAATAAATGGTCGAATTGAATAAAGATACTTGCTTTTGAGTTGGATCAAGTAAGGCATCAGGGTAAACGTTGGAAAAAATAATGGTCATAAATTGGAGGTATAATTTAAGGTAAAAAATTATACATTTACCATTGCTTATGGCTCATTTATACATGCCATCTTATTCGCATCTTTTGCATCAACCCTTTTCACTAAATACGGATACCAGTATATCGATTTCATTTATTAACGATCGTCATACTTGAACGAATGGATCCGGCCAGGCAGGCGCTCATTGATTTCCCAAAAAATTGCCTGAAGAATTGCACTTGGTATTCAGTTGAATTATCTTAGGCCCCTTTAACCCAGAACTGTTTTATATAAAACACAAAACCTCCACCATCTAACTCTGTCCTCCCGCGACCTTCCATGAAAAAAGTAATCACCATCTCACTCCTCTCCATTCTCTTCTCCCCCGGCCTCCATTCCCAGGTACAATCCATGGAAAAGGCACTGGCATCCATCCCCAAAAAAGGAATAGTCGCTGAAAATATTTATGCCCACTGGTCTCAAACCATCTGCATGGCAGGTGACACATTATTTTTCAAAGCCTATGTACTTCAGGGAATGAAATTCTCCGATAAAAGCACCTGCCTCTATGTCGACCTCTTCGATAAGCGCGGTTATCTGATGGCCATGAAAACCTTTCCCATTGTCTCTGGCATTTCCCTCGGGCAAATAGAGATACCTCCTACCATGTCGGCAGGCTTATATTATGTCAGGGCATATACGAAATATCAACTCAACTTCGATTTTCAATCCATCTATCAGGTACCTGTCTCCGTTATAGACCCAAAATCCGATAAAGCCATTTTGTTCAGCAGGAAAATACCCCAACTCTTCAATGAACAGGCCGATAGCGTCATGATCATTGGTAACTATTCTTCCAAGGGATTCTATTATACCATCATGGCCGACGAACATTGCCCCTACATCGACTCTGCTTTGTCCCTCTATTTTATCTCGGCAGCCATGACAGGCAAAAGCGATTTCATCCTGAAAAAAGACAGCCCTGTTTCCTTCCTGCTTCCTCCTTCGCCTGCCTCCACCTCACAGGCACTCGATGTGGTGTTGCTCTCCGCTTCCGGTAAAGTGATCCTGCAAAGCAGGCTGGCGCCACCCTCCCCGGAAATACCGGTCGAGATCATCACCGATACCCTGAATAAGAAGGAAAAAGGGTTGAACAAATGGACCGTCCATGTTAAAGACACCAGTATCGCTACCCTTTCCATGACCATCACCGACGCCGATATCGATAGCAACCAGGTCTGCATCAATCACTGCATCTCCACCACAGGGTTCAATTACCGCCAACTGCTGGAAAATAAATTTCCCCGAATAGACCAGGTGGATTCAACCTATATCACCCTTACCGGAAAAGCTTTGAAGAGCTCCGATAAATCAACGATCAGGAATAAGACCCTCATCGCTTTTTTCAACACCAAAGATTCAACCAAGTCCTTTGAAACCCTCTCCATAGATACCGCAGGCCGGTTTGAATTGAAAAACTTATTCTTCTACGATACGGCCACTATTCACTTCCAGCTCCAGGAGAAGGAGCGTAAATCGAAAGATATCGAATTGAGGTTCGACCGGTTCTTCCGGCCCCCATTCTTTATCGACACCAACCAGTATGTTTTCAGAACGAGAACGAACATGCAGCAAACATCGCTGGCAGATGTTACCAAAAGAAAGGACGATCTTTTTAGTTACGACAAGATCGGCACGCTAAAGGCCGTGGTTGTAAAAGCTAACAGGAAAACGAAGGTGGAAAGAATGGACGAAGAATATACCAACGGGGCATTCAGAGGAGGCATCAATGCCAGGAGCTTCGACCTGATCAACGATAATATGGCCTTGGGCACGCCTAATGTGCTGGAGTATCTTACTACCAGGATGCCTTCTGTTCAGATTAGCCGGAAAGATGGGAAAGTAACCGGCCTCAGTTACCGGCAGGAATCCCTTGCTTTCTTTCTCAATGAAATGCCCTGCGATGTTGATCAGATACTGAATCTTCCCATGTCACAGATCGCTTATGTAAAAGTACTTCCCCCTCCCTTCGTTGGAGCCTTCCTGATGAAAGGGGCCGTCAGCGTTTACACCAAAACAGGCAGTGAATTGGAAACCCCGGAACCCAAACCGCTCAGTGAAGTAGTAGTATCCGCGAAAAACCTCCATAAGAAACTGGATAAAGCTTATGCCACCGGCCTGTTCTCTGCAACTGCCGACCATGCTATAGACCTGCGCTCGTCACAAAAAGAGTTCGATCTTTTTAGTTATCTGAAAGAGAAGATACCCGGGTTCGATTACAGAGACCAGGGCATGAGTACCTCCATCCTCTATAATAATAAACCCATAAAGATCTTCATCGACGAATGGGATGTGCAGCCCGGCCAGTTATCCATCTACCGCTATAACGTCAATTTTCTGGCCTATGCCAAGATCATCAGTTCATTCCCCGACCAGGGACATTTTATTCCCGTACTCGCTTTGTATACACGGCAGGGAGAAGATATCAGTGGAGCCCTTCCAGGGCTTAACCAGGCCCGATTGCCGGGGTTCGACAGGATCGTGAAGCAACGCCCTACGGAATACCCGGACAATAGCCGCTCCGATTACGCCGACAACAGGATCAATCTCTTCTGGAACCCGATGGTGCATTCCGGCGAAAACCTCGTGAAGTTCTACAATAATGATTTCACCAAACGATTCAAAGTGATCATCGAAGGCATCGGCGCCAATGGCCAATTATTGCATTTTGAAAAGATCATTGAATAATACTGTCAACAAGTAATATTAATATGCTATTCGATTGTTAACCTACCCTCTCATCCCACAACTAATTCGTACCTTCCCTTTACAAAAACGATCTGCCATGACTACCAAGGAAATAGCCAAAAAGCTCGCCGGCTACTGCGCTAAAGGCCAATGGGAACATGCCCAGAAAGAATTATATGCCGAACACGCTACCAGCACCGAACAGCACGCATCACCCGATTTCGAAAAAGAGACCAAAGGGCTGAAAGCCATCATCGAAAAAGGACATAAGTTCAATAAGATGGTGGAGGAGATGCATAGTGTTGCCGTGTCGGAGCCTGTTGTAGCCGACAATTCATTCGCCATCGTGATGACGATGGACTCCACCATGAAAGGAAGGGGAAGAATGAAAATGTCGGAGCTCTGCGTTTACCAGGTTAAGGACGGCAAGGTAGTAGCAGAACAATTTTTCATGTAGGAGCTGACACTGCTCATTGTCATTATCTTTAAAGCAACGATCAGCCGGAAGTATCCGGGTGAATTAGTTATTTTTTGTGGTTATTCCCGGCATGTTCCAGCCGCTCTTTTGCCCATCCCAGTGCAATGTCCAGTTGCTCCTTGATGGTGAGTTTGGAATTGTCCAGCACCAGTGCATCCTCGGCCTGGCGGAGTGGACTGATGGCGCGATGCGAATCGATATAGTCGCGCATTTCAAGATTGGATTTCACTTCCTCTATCGTGATATTGGGGTTCTTCTCGTATAATTCACGGAATCTCCTTTCTACCCGGATGGCATTGTCGGCAGTCATGAAGATCTTCAGCTCCGCCTGTGGAAAGACCACGGTGCCTATATCGCGGCCATCCATTACGATCCCTTTCTTCCTGCCCATCGCCTGCTGCTGCCTCACGGCAAATTCCCGTACTTCCCTGATAGCTGCCACATCGCTCACTTTTTCCGCCACCACCAGGTCACGGATCACGTATTCCACATTCTCCTCATTGAGGTACATTTCGCTCTGCCCGTTCTTATGGTTCGATTGAAATTCGAGATCGATATGCTTCAATGCATCTTCCACTGCTTTGTGCTTTGTCCAGTCCACATGGTTCCGCAGAAAATACAATGTAATGGCCCGGTACATGGCGCCACTGTCGATGTAGACATATCCTAATTCTCTCGCCAGTTGTTTTGCAAGGGTGCTTTTGCCGCACGACGACCAGCCGTCGATGGTAATGATGATCTTTTTATCCATGATGAAGTGGTACAAAAATGCAGAAAAATCGGCAATCGGCAATCTATTGCCTGGACGTCATAGCATTAGTGAACAGGCCGGGCCCTTCGCTTATTGAAGACCTCAAGCCATCTTCGCTAAAGCTATAGCGGCTAAACAGGCATGGGCTGACGGGTGATGGCTTTCCACCTATCGCCTTCGTTTCCCCATACATCGGTAACAAAAAATTCTTCCGGCTCACCGGTGTAGTTGGGCCTGGCATATTGCCTGGTCCTGTACAATACTACACAGGCATGTTCATGGACGGTTATGCTGATAAAGTCGACTTCAAATTTATCGAGCCGGTATATTTCCAGTGCCATCTGAAGCCATTCGGCTTTATTCATACACAGGTCTTTCCTGTTCCTGCTGATGTAGTTGAAATTGTCGGCCAGTAAATGTTCGAGCGATGCCCGGTCGCGGTCCTTCCAGGCATTCATCCATTGTAAGGTGAGCTCTTTGAAAAATTGTGCATCGGGTTTCAGAGCCATAACAGAGGTAGCAACCATGAATAATGGGGCCAGGTGGAATTTACAAACGGTTCATGGCTACAATACCGGCCTTTCAGGTCTCATACAAGTTAATATTTAATAGGCTATTTTCCCGCGACCAGAGAGGGTTTTTGAGGAGGATTTGACAGTTTTTATACAAAAGTGAAGGTTTGCCACGAAGGCACGAAGGCGCAAAGGATAGATAAGTTAGGTTAAGGGCAGCAATGCTGAGGGCAGCTTTATGTCTTCGTGTCTTCGTGACAAAAAAAGAACGCTGACCTGCGCATATTGCGGCCAGCGTTCAAAAATGTAGTGGACGACGACGATGGTGGCTCACTACTGCAAGTCACCTGGTTTTCGTAAGCATTGGATTTGATTTTTTCAACGCCCGTTTCAGGGGATCGGCATCACGATAAATGCCAGGGTCTGTCAACGGCATTAAAAACAACAGGGACTTGATAATATTAACGACAGGTCGTTTTGAAAGTTGTATCTGCCGGGTCCTAAAAATGTTAATGGCCCCGCCGAATGGCGGGGCCTAAGTGTTTTCTTTTATATGATACTACATGTTTATTAACGCTTTGTAGCCGCCGGGCTACAGTGCCTCCCTATGCTTCCGACTTTTCTTTGGTCGGCGCCTTGATCGAGAACCTGATCTTCGAGTTCTCCTTATCGAGGTCGGCGATCATGATATCACCTTGCTTGATATGCAGGTTCAGGATCTCTTCTGCGAGAGGATCTTCCAGGTATTTCTGGATGGCCCTGTGCAGCGGGCGTGCCCCGAATTGCTGATCATATCCCTTATCCGCGATGAAATTCTTCGCATCTTCCGTCAACTCCAGGGTAAAGCCCAGTGTTGCCAGTCTCTTCGTTACTCCTTTCATCAGGATATCGATGATCTGGAAGATATGGTCCTTATTCAGTGAATTGAAGATGATCACATCGTCGATACGGTTCAGGAATTCCGGTGAGAATGTCCTTTTCAGCGCTTTTTCGATCACTGCCTTGTTGTTCTCATCGGTGCTCATGGTGCGGGCCGCAGTGGCGAATCCAACACCTTCCCCAAAATCTTTCAACTGGCGTACACCGATATTGGAGGTCATGATGATGGTAGTGTTCTTGAAGTCTACCTTCCGCCCCAATCCATCCGTGAGTTGACCATCATCGAGCACCTGCAACAGTATATTGTAAATATCAGGATGTGCTTTTTCGATCTCATCGAGCAGGATCACTGAGTAAGGTTTGCGGCGCACTCTTTCAGTGAGCTGGCCACCTTCTTCATACCCAACATAACCGGGAGGCGCACCTATCAGGCGGCTGACGGTGAATTTTTCCATGTATTCACTCATATCGATCCTGATCAAAGCATCTTCCGAATCGAACATATAGCGGGCAAGTGATCTTGCCAATTCTGTTTTACCAACACCTGTAGGGCCGAGGAAGATGAAAGTACCGATCGGCTTCCTCGGATCTTTCAGACCTACACGGTTACGCTGGATAGCTTTCACCACTTTGCCGATGGCTTCGTCCTGGCCTACTACCATACCTCTCATATCTTCGGCCATGCGGCGCAGTTTTTCGCTTTCTGCCTGCACCATCCGTTTTACCGGGATGCCTGTCATCATGCTCACCACTTCTGCAATGGCTTCTTCATCGATCGGATAACGTTTATGCTTGCTTTCTTCTTCCCATCCTGCTTTGGCTTTTTCCAATTCTTCCTGCAACCTTTTCTCTGTGTCACGGAGTGAAGCGGCTTCTTCGAACTTCTGGCTTTTCACCACTTTGTTCTTTTCCACTTTCACATCTTCTATCTTTTTCTCCAGGTCGAGGATCTCTTTCGGCACATTGATGTTCTTCAGGTGAACGCGCGCGCCAACTTCATCCATTACGTCGATCGCCTTGTCGGGCAATAAACGGTCGGTGATATAACGGTCGCTCAGTTTCACACAGGCATCTATGGCATCATCACTGTAAGTGACATTGTGATAGTCTTCGTATTTCGATTTGATGTTGTTGAGGATCTGGATAGTTTCGTCTACACTTGGAGGTTCTACCATCACTTTCTGGAAACGGCGGTCGAGGGCGCCATCTTTTTCGATGTACATCCTGTACTCATCGAGCGTGGAAGCGCCGATGCATTGAAGCTCGCCCCTGGCCAGTGCCGGTTTGAAGATATTGGAAGCGTCCAGTGAACCGCTGGCGCCACCGGCGCCTACGATCGTGTGGATCTCGTCGATGAAGAGGATCACGTCACGATTCTTTTCGAGCTCGTTCATGATGGCCTTCATGCGCTCTTCGAACTGGCCACGATATTTTGTACCTGCCACCAGTGCGGCCAGGTCTAATGAAATAACACGTTTGTCGAACAATACACGGGAAACTTTGCGTTGTACGATGCGGAGGGCAAGCCCTTCCACGATCGCTGTTTTACCGACGCCAGGCTCACCGATCAGGATCGGGTTATTCTTTTTCCGGCGGGAAAGGATCTGCGATACCCTTTCTATCTCTGCTTCACGTCCAACGATGGGGTCCAGTGAACCGTTCTCCGCGAGGCGGGTGATGTCGCGGCCGAAATTATCGAGCACCGGCGTTTTACTTTTTGCATTACCGGCAGAGCGGGATTTCTGTTGTGAATATTTTTTCTCTTCATCGAAGTCATCTTCATTCTCATCAGCATATTCACTACGCACATCATTACTTTTTACAACGCCTAATTCATTGCGGAAAAGATCATAGTCCACGTCGAACTGATTTAAGATTTGAGTAGCGATGTTTTCTTTATTCTTAAGGATAGACAGCATGAGATGTTCTGTTTCCACTGTAGGGCTTTTCAGTGCTTTGGCCTCGAGTACAGTTACGCGGATCACCTTTTCTGCCTGCTTCGTCAGCGGCAAGCTGTTTATGTTGGCGATGTTTTTACCGGTCTTATCCTTTACTGCCATTTCAACTTCTTTCCGCAATTCATAAAGATCAACGTTGAAACTTTTCAAAATACGGACTGCAGTATTCTCTCCCTCACGAATCAACCCCAGCAACAAATGTTCGGTACCGATAAAATCATTCCCCAGCCTAAGAGCCTCCTCCCTGCTAAACGAAATGATCTCCTTCACCTGGGCTGAAAAATTGTTGTCCATTTTTATAATTTGTTGTGTTATACAATAATAACAAATATTTTTGACTTCTGTTCTGGCCGCTTTATTAACGGCTGTTAACAACTACAAAGTGTGTATGAAGGTCAAAATTGATACCAAGCAAAAATTCCATGTCATTAGCATCACAGAACCATCTCTTTCTGCTAATATGACAGCAGAACTGGACGCCAGTTTACTTCCATTCCTCCAAAATGACGTTAAAAACGTGGTACTCACCTTAAAAGACATCGAAACCATCGATGAAGCTGCGGGAGAGTATTTGTTAAAGATCCAACAAATGTTCTACGAGCAGCATGCATCCTTCGTGATCTGTGAGTTACAACCATCCGTGGAGGATACACTGGAGAAAGCCGGGATACTTGAATTGATGAATACCACCCCCACGGAAAGTGAGGCCTGGGACATCGTGCAGATGGAAGAGATCGAAAGGGAATTGCTGGGAGGTGAACTTTAACAAACGGGGGTAACTATGAAAAAATATGCCGTCATTGTGGCCGGAGGCTCCGGTCTTAGAATGGGCACGCGGGTGCCGAAACAGTTCCTTCCCTTGCGGGACAAACCCGTTTTATGGTATACTCTTACCGCTTTTCTCGAAGCCTTCCCCGACCTCACCATCATTCTTGTGCTGCCGGAAGCACACCTGCAAACCGGCCATGATATCCTCCGGACCACCCACGACCCCGACCGCATCTGGATGACCACCGGCGGCGAAACCCGTTTCCACTCTGTCAAGAACGGCCTCGATCATATCCACCAACATTCTATCGTATTCGTTCACGACGGCGTTCGCTGCCTCCTCACCCCCGATCTGGTCCGCCGCTGCTACCAGATGGCCCTCGAAAGAGGTAACGCCATCCCCGCGGTGACTGCCGTCGATTCCATCCGCATCGAAAATATAGGTGGCAATGAATATATCGATCGCAACAAAGTACGTATCATCCAAACACCTCAGACATTCTACAGCGATATCATCAAAGCAGCTTTCGAACAGGAATATGAAGAAACATTCACCGATGAGGCCAGTGTAGTGGAAAGGCTGGGCGTAAAGATCCATCTCATAGAAGGCGAAGCCACCAATATCAAGATCACGCAACCGATCGATATCCTCATTGCGGAGAAGATCCTTGAAGAAAGAGAGATGGGAATTTGAGTGAGCAGTGGGTAGTTAGCAGTGGGCAATTTGCAGTTGGCAGTTAAGAAACTCCGAATTGCGAAAGACTCGTGTCAACACAAGCTGTTACCGACTGCCAACTGCAAATTGCCCACTGCTAACTGCTCCTCAGCATCCTCACCCACCAGGGCAGCCTGTTGATCCGCAATGCCGGATAGATCTCCTGCACCGCGCCGAAACTGCTGAAGAAATAGGCGAGATTGCGCAGGTCGGAGCCTTCGAAGTCCAGCAACAGATCCTGCCCCGCCTGCTCACGGATAAACCCATCGATCAACTGATGCGATGCGCCTAATGTGCGGCCATTGGGGTGATTGCCGGCCAGTATATAACAGGCACGGCCATGCGAGAAGAAGAAGACGCCGGAAGCGATCAATTCACCTGATGCCGCATAAACACCATAAGCCCTGGCCTGCCCCCGCTGTTGCAAAAGATGATACAGGGAGCTGAACGACGCATAATCCGCATCGGATAGCTTCAGGATTTTCTGCATCTGCATTTTCGATAAAGCGATCACTTCCTCCACCGGTATATCGATCTTGAACCTGTTCTGCAATTGCTGTGATCTTCTTACATCCTGGCGCACCTTTCCACGGTATCCAGCACTCAGTTCTTCGTACGATCTGTTCAATGACAGCACATAGTTGGTACGCAGGATGGACTGCCCGCCTGTCCCTTCATACAAATTGTCTTTATTGAGATCGATCTCGATCAACCTGAATTTCTTCGGAATAGCATGAATGAATTCCTGTGCCAATGCGGGTGTCAGCGAATTCCCGAAGATCCCCAGTGAAGCAGTGAATGGGGGTTGATACAAATAATGAATGCCATATTTCCGGTTCCAGGTGAGGGGCATGACCGCCTCATAGTTGTTCAGCACCAGGGCATCCCAGTTTTTGGCCATCCGGTCGAGGTAGAAAGAATACGCATATATGAGGCCGTTACCAGCCGTGTCCACACATTGGTCCCACCTGGCAATGTCCAGTTGGCGCCGCTGCAGGTATTGTATGGAATGGCCAGGCATGTTCCGTCAGAATGGAAATTGGTTATTCGTTAATCTCCGCAAATTGAACCGCTGGATGTCGATACTGAATGAAATGCGTTTCAGGAAGGTATTCTCATCGGGTACGGTCTTGAGGTTGTCGCGGAACTCGTTGCTGTAAACTACAGGCACGTAGATATTCAACAGTTCTTTGATCAGCGATACCTGGAACCCGCCTACGTAGAGGAATTTGCTGGTGGCCGCGTTTTTCTTCCATGCCTGGGCATAAGTGCCAACGTCCAGGAACAGGCGCACAGGTAATTTCACAGGGAACAATTTTTCGGGCAGGGTGCTGTTGAAGTTCATGGAAGCGATCCAGTTGTCGGACCGCCCCTGGAGGTCCTGGAACAGGTCGGTGCGGAGTTTCAGTCCGCCGTCGCGCATCATGATCTGCTGACTGGCAAACCCATTGATCTCATTCCTGCCTATGAAATAATTGCTGTAGGTGTAATCTTCATTGCCCCTGACGGCAGTGAGCTTCGGCTGGTAGATAGCTGTAGCGAACTCTTTGGCAGTGGTCTTTTCACCCAGGTATCCGAATTTGGCGGCGAACACGCGCACATTCATACCTCCTCCCTTCGCATAGTTGAGAAAGTAATGCCCGGTAGCTGTTGCCCGGTAGAAACCTTCACCCTGCTGTACCCGCAACTGTACATCGTACGGGTACAGGGCACGGTAATCGGCGATATTGAAAGTAAGCTGGTTGAGATAACGGTTCCTTACCTGCCCTTTGGACGGATAGTACAATGAATCGGCCTGCTTCAGGAAATAATTGAAACCTCTCTCGCCAATGAAGTAGGTCTTCCACTCCAGCCATTTCTCCACAGTGCTGCGTGCGTTCTTGTTGGAGAAAGTGAAACGAAGCGATGGAACGATCTTGTGGAATCCGCTGAAAACCTTTGTGCCATTGCTATCCACGCCATCGAGTGTCGAGAAGCGCGCCCCTGAAATACCGAGCTCTATTTTCTGCAATGCATTGGCGGGATACCAGGAATAAGCGAGATGCCCGATCCCATTGAACTGTTTGCTCCCCATTGCATACAACGGGACCAGTGCGTATTGAAATTTTTTGGCAGGTGGTGTATAATTATGAATGAGTAATCCCACCATGAATTTATCATACATGTTGTAACCGATGGCAGGCATCCAGTTCACATAGTTCACCCTGTCGTAGTCCCGGAACGAGAAGAAGAAGGCGGGTTTTATTTTTTTGGGCCCGGTATACGGGTCGATCTCACCTTTTTCATCCAGCAGCCTGAAATGCGGGGAGAGGTCTTGTGCGGCATGGGCCTGCATCACCTGTTGAAAATCTTCGGGGCCGGGATGTTTGAACTGCCATTGCTGATAATACGCCCGCATGGCGCTGTCGAACTGCGGCCTGCCCATCATCGTTTCCAGTTTTTGCATCCATTCGGCCGTTTTCGAATAGGCGATAACGCTAATCCCCAGGTGAGTAAAATCAGGGGAAGCTGTGGAAATGGGCTGATCTTTCCTTTGTTTGGCCAGGATCGATACCAATAGCGGCCCTTCATTCTCCGGCACTCTATTATTGAGCCAGTTGCCCGAAGAATCAGGATATCGCAGGGCTTTATAACGGTTGTCGTAATAAGTGTTCATTCCTTCGTCCATCCAGGGATGATCGCGCTCGTTATTGGCCAGCACACCATAGAACCAGTTATGGCCAACTTCGTGTTCGATCACGAGGTCCAGCTCTTTGGCATTTTCCATGGAAGAAATACTGGTAATGGTGGGATATTCCATTCCTCCATCGAACCCGATGGCAGCTTCCACCACGCTCACCACGTTATAGGGATATTCAGCCAGCACGGCCGATCTGGATCGGACAGCTTCTTTCAGGAAGCGGATGCTTTGTTTCCAGGCATTGCTCTCCGCCGAAGTATAGAATGTATACGCTTCCACTATTCTGCCCGATGGCAACTGAACGGTGTCCCGGTCGACCACAAAGTGCTTATCGGCGAACCAGGCAAAATCATGAATGCGGTCCTGCCGGTATTGGAGGGTCTTGGTTCTGCCGCTGATAGTGGCCGGCATGATGGTGGGTTTCATTTTTTCCGCCACCGGCTTCCTGCCCCATGCCATTTTTTTTGTTTTCAGGACCTGTGGCTTCGTAACGAGTTCCGGTTTATGCCCTTGCGTTTCCTGTTTGGCCGCACTGTTCACCAGTTCACCGGTGGCAGCTACCACATATTCATCGGGTACGGTTATGCGCACATCGTAGCTGCCGAACTCGCTATAGAATTCGCCCTGGTCGAGATAAGGCATGGGATGCCAGCCCTGGCGGTCGTAGACGGCAGGTTTGGGATACCATTGCGTTACCTGGTACGACTGGCCCTTATGCCCTCCTCTCGAAAAATTGGCGGGCAGCTTCACATGAAATGGAGTAGTGATAAGGGTTTGGCCGCCCGGAGGTAATGGAGCAGACAGGTACACTTTTACGATGTCGATGAACTGCGGATGATCTTCTGTTCTCAGTGAAATATTGTCCGACCGGAAATCGAGCCTGTTCATATAACCCCGCTGGTCTTTGCCGGCAAAATAGAAATCCGTTCTGCCGTTCTCCAGGAATTGCTCACTGAAAGCGGTACGGTCGTTCTTGAAAGCATTGGGCCAGATATGGAACCAGATATAGGATAATGTATCGGGCGAATGATTGATGTATTGCAACTTCAGGAATCCATTCAGCGTATGTTCGGCATCGTTGAGACTGACATCGATGGTATAATGCACTTCCTGTTGCCAATAGTTTTTTTGTGCAAAGACGGAGAGCTGGAAGAAAAAGCAGGCAATTAGAAGTATGGTGTATCTGAACACGGCGGTTTTTTTCAAAAATAAGGGAATTAATCATTGCCCCTTACCCATGAACAGGATCCGCAAAGTGTGCAGCATGATCTTGAGGTCGAGGGCAAGGGAAATATTTTCGATATAGATCAGGTCGTATTTCATCCTTTCCACCATTTCTTCCACGTTTTCTGCATACCCGAATTGGACCATTCCCCAGGAAGTAAGGCCTGGCTTCACTTTCAGCAAGTAATTGAAATAGGGTGTTTGCCGGTGGATCTGCCCGATATACCAGGCACGTTCGGGCCTGGGCCCCACCAGGCTCATATCGCCTTTCAGGATATTCCATAACTGGGGTAATTCATCCAGTCGCCATTTACGCATGGTGCGCCCCCAGGACGTGATGCGCGGATCATTGGCAGAAGAGAGCTGCGGACCGTCCGGCTCGGCCGCATCGACCATGGAACGGAATTTATAGATCATGAATTTCCTCCCCCTGTATCCGACCCTTTCCTGCTGGTACAGGATGGGACCGGGCGATGATAATTTCACGCGGATAGCTGCATAGAGATAAATAGGCCATAGCAGCAGTATTCCCAGGATGGCCACTACCACATCGATCACGCGCTTGATATTCTGCTGCCATTCGGGCATGAGGTCGGTGCGGATATCCGAGAGCACAGCTCCCCGCACATTGTTGGTACGCACCGAGCCGGAGAGGATATCGAGGGTATCGGGAACGATCTTGATATCTACATCCTTTTCACTCAGCACTTCCACGATCCGGCCGATCTGCTCTTTTTCTTTTTTCTCCACGGCGATCACTACCAGTTGGATCTGGTTATTGTCGATCACGCTCTGCACGTCCGTGAAATCGCCGAATTGGGGAAGGTATTCACGAATGCCATTGGGTTCGTGCCCAACAGGCAGGAATCCTTTATAATGGTACCCGGCAAGACGAAGACCTTCTTTCGTGTCTTTGTAGATCCTGGTGGCGACTGAGTTACCGCCGATCAGCAAGGTATTGAAGAAGACCTGTCCGTTCCGTATCTGTTTTCTCACCAGCCGCAGCAGGAAGAACCTGCCTGTGATGGTGAAGATGGACTGGGCCAGGATGTAAGCCAGCAGGGCCTTGTAGAAATAAGTGTAATTCTTTTGCGGATCATTGATCACGAACGCAAAGAAAATGACCGTGCAACCGATCAGGCTGCATAATACCGCAGAGGAAAATTCGGATAACCTGGACTTGCGGTATAATGAATGGTAAGAACCGGTGAGGGCAAAGAAAGTGACCCATGCCAGCGGGATGAGGGATATCCCCCACCAGAACCTGTCGTTCAGGTATGGTCTGTTATTAATGGTGATATGCTCATGGAGCAGGTAACGCCGCGTAAAGTACAATACTATCCAGGCCAGTAATGCTGCCAGGTAATCGCTCAGCAAATACCAACTGCTATGGATCGGTCTGGTGGATACGATTGCGGGTTTATGAGACAATACTGTTGTTTTTAATTTTCTGCAGGATCTGGTGCGCTACATCCATAGCCCTATAGCCATCTACTTCCGAGACTTTAGTAGAAGTATTGTTCCTGATAGAATCCCGAAAAGATTCAAGTTCCTTTTTGATCGCATTTATTTCCGGTACTTGCGGATTTATTACGGCTATCGTCTTTTTGCCATGTAAGGTATCCAGATCGAAAGAAAAAGCATCTACATCCTGCGGAGTTTTCAACTTGATGACCTCCGATTTCTTGTTGAGGAAGTCTATCCCAATATACGCATCTTTTTGGAACAAACGAATTTTGCGCATCTTCTTCATGGAAATGCGGCTCGACGTGAGATTCGCCACACATCCATTGTTGAACTCAATGCGAACGTTGGCGATATCCGGCGTATCGGTCATCACCGCCACCCCACTGGCCGAGATCATTTTCACTTCACTTCTCACCAGGCTCAGGATAATATCGATATCATGGATCATCAGGTCGAGGATCACGCTCACCTCCGTACCGCGGGGATTGAATTGTGCCAGGCGATGCACTTCAATGAACATGGGATGCAATTCCAGGTGCTGCACGGCCAGGTAGGCCGGGTTGAAACGCTCCACATGACCAACCTGGAATTTGATGTTCGATTCCTTCACCAGCTTTACGAGTTCCCTGGCTTCTTCCATGGTGTTGGCCAAAGGCTTTTCCACGAAAACATGCTTGCCTTTACGGATAGCGAGCTTACATAGGTCGAAATGAAAGGTGGTAGGGGCTACGATGTCTACCGCATCGACGGCGTCCATCAGGCGTTCGGCATCGAGGAACCTGGGGAGTTGATATTTTTCCGTGACTTCCTGTGCAGCCACATCCGAAGGATCGAAAAAGCCTACAAGCTCCACATCTTTGATCTCTTTCCAGTTGTTGAGGTGAAATTTACCGAGATGACCAACACCCAAAACGCCAACCTTTAGCATAATGAAAAAAATTAGTTGCCAAAGATAAATGCTGTTATCCGTTAGATAACGCTTTTTTATTACCAGTCAGTATCCGGGTGTGAATAACCTGGTGAATTTCAACGGATCAATTTAGACCGGCTGCGATAAGTGGAGGTAGGATGATAGATGAAAAGACAGGTGCCTTCCTTGATCTCGTCGATCAGGGGGCGACTGACATCGGCAGGCACAGCCGGGCAACCCAGGCTCCTACCGATATATCCCTGGCTCTGGATGAACGATTCGCTGACATAATCGGCCCCATGCAGTACGATGGCCCTGCGTTGTGCAAGATCATTGATCCCTTTTTCAACGCCTCTCAGCTTCAAGGAATAGCCGTTGCTACCCAGGTAGGGTTCACCGGTGACATAGAAACCGAGACTGCTTTTTTTAGAGGAAGGCTTGTTGGAAAAAACGTTGGCCATCAGTTTCCCCGACCGCATACCATGGGCCACCCAGGTATTGAAGAGCAACTGGTAATTATCGAGGTCGATCACGTATAAACGCCTCTCGGAGCTAGGCTTGCTGAAATCCACGATGGAGAGGATATCTGATTGGATCAGCCCTGATCTCTGCAATCTTTCCATACCCTTCAGGGCTATCTGGAACACATAGCGCGAGAGGCCCACATCTTCCAGCCGGAGGCTGTCATAGACGGCCATCTTCGCCAGTGACCAGGCGATAGCATTGTATTCAAAACCTTTTCCGGGATCAGGCGCCAGTGCGCGTGCAGGAAAGGATCTGCCTTCCCTTCCGGGATCGGCTACTACAAATGATAGTTGGAGTGCCACTAATACAATTACCAATGAAAACCGCATTAGTTTCCTCAGCCTTAACTTTTTCGGTTTTTTCATGGACCCAGCCCTTTTAGGATCTACAAAAATGATTTCAAAGTATGAACGGGATACACAAAAAAAAATTGCCCTGGATTCGGCAGGGCAGTTTCGGATTTTTTTAAGTGGACCGGCGCAAAAGTAAGGGAATTTGCTATTCAGGGATCAGGCCCCGGCAGATATTAACATATCAATAATAAATAGCATATATCAAAGCTTCTCGCCGATGATGGAATAGAGGATGGTGCGGTAATGCTCACTACAGGGCAGTTCCGTATCACCGAGGAAAACAGTCTTCCTGGCCACCGTATCCACCTTTCGCAGCGAAACGATATAGGAGCGGTGGATCCGTATGAAATTCTCGCCCGGCAACCGGCTTTCGAAGTACTTCAGGCTTTGCAGGGTCACCACGGGTTTCCGGCTCTCGGCCAGGTGGATCCGGGTATAATCCTTGAGCCCCTCGAGGTATACGATATCGTTGTAGAAGATCTTCTGGATCTTGTGGGAGGTCTTGATGAACAAAAAATCGTCCGTTCGCTGTGTATTCTTATTTTTCCTGAAACTGATGTATTCATAAGCCTTGCTCACGGCTGCCACGAAGCGGTCGAAGGGAACGGGCTTCAACAGGTAATCGATGGCATCCAGTTCGAAGCCCTCTACTGCAAATTCGTTATAGGCAGTAACAAAGATCACCGCTGGTTTCTTCGGCAGGGACTTTAGAAATTGTATTCCCGAAATATCGGGCATTTTTATGTCGAGGAATACAAGGTCGATCTCTTCCTTTTCGAAAATGGGCAATGCCGGAACCGGCCCTTCACACCTTGCCGCCAGCCGCAGGTAAGGGATCTTCTGAATGAAATCTTCCATCAGGTCCAGCGCCCAGGGTTCATCGTCGATGATCAGACAGTTAAGTTTCATCCTTTTATTTTTTGGTGAGAAAAATTATCGTGCTCGGTCTCATGATCAAGGTCGATTTTCAGGTTCACGATATAGAGCGAATTGTTCTCCACTACATCGAGCAGGTACCTGCCGGGATAGAGTACATCGAGCCTTCTACGGGCATTGATGAGCCCTACCCCATCATGGTCCTTCTCACGCTGTGCGGTAACTGCATTTCCTACCGTCAGCAGCAGGGTTTTTTGTACCAGTTCGATATTGATCCTGATCTCGGAAGGGACCGTATAGCTGACACCATGTTTGAACGCATTTTCAATGAATGTGATCAGGAGAAGCGGTGCGATCACCAGGTTGCCTGTATTGCCGGTAACGGAATAATGAATAGTAACGTTCTTGGATATGCGTATTTTTTGCAGATCGATATAATTACGGATATATTCGAGGTCTTTGGCGAGAGGGATCTTTTCAGCAGCAGAATCATACAATACATAACGCATGATCTGTGAAAATTTCAGGATGGAATATTCCGTTTGCTCCGACTTGAGATGCGCCTGTGAATAGATGCTGTTCAATGTATTGAAGAGGAAATGGGGGTTGATCTGGAGCTTGAGGAAGTTCAGTTCTGCATTGAGCCTTTCATTCTCCAGCACCTTCTTTTGTTTTTCGCTGATCACGAGCGAGTTCGCCAGTTTGATGAACCCGCTGATCAGTAGTATGATGATGGCGGAAGTAAGCGTGTCCATCATCAGCATCGGCAAAGCGATCAGAGGGATCTCCGTGCCGAATAATTTCAGCGTGGGAATTTTTCGCCCGCCAAAGGGCCCATTGGCCATGAAAGTAGCCGCAAAGGGCATTGATTCAGGTGGATCATTTTTGAATTGTGAACGTGGCGAGAGATTCAATGGCAATGTACCTTTATCTACCAACGTATCGATCAGGGTAAAAGGCAGGGACATCACAGGTAATGGTGTACCGATCGTAGCGATCGAAGGCTGGCCGGGGGACGGCAATACGGTACCGATCGCCAACGATTCTGTCGGACCCATATACATCACATTATTCCTCAGATTGGCCTGCCTGAATTTTTCACGGCGGATCCTGTCCTGCCTGACGAACCATGCATCATCACTGGCCGCCGTCAATATTTTCGTATGTGCTCCTGCATATCTCCCCTGCACGCCTACAAACTCGGTCTGTGAAAAGGCGAAAGATGGCTCCGGTACATCTCTGCCGATGTCTGTGGCGGAATCAAAGAATGATTTTGCAGAGCTTTTATTACCGGTGATCGCACTCCTGCCCGTACGTTCACCGAACAACATGGCGCCGGATGATAATTGGATGCTATCCCTTGCCTGCACACGCCCTGCTGCAAATGGCATCATACGGGCCTTGGCCACGGGAGAGAGGTGATGAAAAAATTTGGGGGGTCTCCCCGGCCGCCCTACCAGGGTGAAACCCGTTTTTTTCCGGAAAAGATCCTGAAAATAATATTCCACGGTGAGTTGCTGTGCACAGATAACGATCAGGGTAACAAATACCAGCAGAAAATAATTGAGCATGCGTCCTTTCCGGAAAAATTTCGGGATCAGGTAATAATAATGGAAATAAAAGAGAATGATAAGAAAGGATTTGTTGATCAGCTCCCTGTAAAGAAATGTGCTGTCGAGTATCTCGATACGATAGATCAGCATCGGCAGGGAAAGAAAAAGGCCCCAAAGCACTATGTGCAAGGATATGATGAGAAGCCGGTGCATGACCGTTCTCACGGGTTTAAATCCCAACACATAAGCAATAACGTCCTGCGCTTGTTCTTTAGGCATTATCATAATGAGACGATAATATTACAGGACGCTGCAGTACTCCGAATGTATTTGATCGCTGATCAATGAATTTTATCCTTTCTATAACAAATGCCCGTCGCAATTTGATCCGCTTCGTTATTGATTAGTTATTGTCGTTATCGTTTTTAGGATCATTCGGATGCCATTCGAACATATTATCGAACGGTGTGGAACCGCTTCGGCCGGTGAGTACGAATCCGCGGTTATTGATTACAAACGCCACGGCCCCTTCGCGCGCTGAGCCTTCGAAAGAAGTCTTTTTTGTCCACAGATCATTCACCGCATCATACTCCCAGGTATCAGTGATCAGGCCGCCGGCCCTGCCGGTAGCCACATAGCCTTTGTCGTTCATTACGAATGCCACGCCGCCATAGCGGGCGATATTGCTGTATTTGTCATCATACGTTTCAGAGGTATTCGCATTGATGATCTTTCTTTTTTCCGTCCAGCTATCTGCCACTGGATCATACATCTGCAGATCGGTCAATGCATCTCCGTTGTTATTCCCGCTTACCACATAAGCTTTGCCCCCCATCACGAATACCTGGGACTGCGATCTTTTCCTGGTAAGAGGCTGTCTTTGCGTCCAACTGTCGCTGGCGATATTGTATTCCCAAAGATCCAACAGTGCGCCGCCTGAATTATACCCTGTTGCAATGAAAGCCCTGTCACCGATCGTAAAGGCAACTGCATTGCGACGGGCGCCGCCAGGGAAATCGTTCATTTGTTTCCATCCTTTGGAAACAGGATTATAGCGCCATACATCACTGAAGTATTTATTGTCGCGCCCATTATACCCGGTAGCCACATACCCGAAACCGCCCACTGAAAACCCTACAGCGCCCTGCCTGATCTCGGCACTGAACAGGCTATCGGGATTTGGTGTTACATTGGTCCACCCCTTGTCGATCACATATTTGTAAAATGCGTTGTTATAACTGCTGTAATTATCAAACAGGCCCGTACCAATATACGCCTCGTTGTTGACTACAAAACATACGGCCTCGCTGCGGCCGGCTCCCGGGATCTCGCTGACCAGGCTCCAGTTGCCGATCAGGTCTGAATCGGAACTGCTGCTTTTTGAACATCCGGTTGTGAAGATCAGGGGGGAAAGCATTAACGTGGCTAATGATACCTGGAGGGCCAAATTTTTCATCCGCATAGTTTTAAATTTAGAAATGAACCGCGTATAGTTGTTTTTTGATAAAAGTATTCCTGCCTTCTTCAAACAACTTGATAAAATAGATGGTAACCGGAATGTAATCGACCAATCATTCGATTTCGTCTTTTAGTCTGAACCACGATTTGCTGGATTTGATGGATTGGGATGAAAATTCGCCGATTGCCTATAACTCCTTCATAAAATTGCTTCCTCTTCTCATATTGAGCCTCAAACCTTCAACGACCTTTCCCCCCAATCCATCAAATCCAGCAAATCGTGGTTCAGACATTTCGCAGACATAAACACCTGTTTGGCCGATTATTCAGCCATGCTGATATATAATAACAAAATTTGCAGGGAGCGCCCGGATATATTGCAGGGAAATGTGCCTTCACGCATGAAACATGTACGCTCGTCTTCTCTTATGGTATGCAGCTTGTTCCTGACGGCCCTGTTCTTTACATCCTGTTATAAAAATGAGATCCAGTTCGGGAACGATAACCCCGACAGCTTCAACAAGATCATTACCATAGATACCATAACCCCGGTATTCTCCACGTTCGTATTGGATTCTTTTCCTACTTCGGGGAACGGTGTATTATTGGTGGGAAGGTTCAATGACCCTGTACTCGGCCCTACTTCAGCACGTACGTTCTTCCAGGTTGGACTGCCCGCTTCCACCGACATCGCCCTGCTCACGGCAGATGCCATTTATGATTCCATTGCAGTGGTGTTGAAGCCCAATACCAATTATTACGGCGATACGGCTATTGCCCAGACATACACGCTCCTGGAACTGGCCGAGCAGCCCGATTATACCTATCAAAGCAGGATCTACAATACTTCTTCTTTCAGCACATTGCCTCAGCCGCTGGCAACGATCTCCAAACCACTGACCCCATCGAGGGATTCATTATCGTTCCGGCTCTCCGACCTGCGTGGAAAAGATTTCTTCGATAAACTGCGCAACAATGATAACCAGATCCAGACGGAAGATAATTTCCTCAATTTCTTCAAAGGATTTTGCGTGCAGGTGAACAACACGGACAAAGGCGCCATCTACACAATACCGGCCGACAACAGCGCCACGATGCGCATCTATTTTCATACCACCAATCCCTATTTCGCACAGCATACCCTGACCTTTCCATTGACCCGCTCCAGTTACCAGTTCAATCAGTTATTGGCTAACCGCGATGGCACACCGCTGAAGCCGTCTTATGCCGGGCAGCAGGAATTCTTTGCTACACCTGTCCAGCCTTATGCCTATTCTCAATCGGGGATGGGATTGCTCTTAAAAGTAAAATTCCCTTCCCTCAAGAATATACTTACCGTGGGATCATTTGTCCGGCTGCTATCGGCCGACCTGGTCCTCCGGCCGGTAGAAAGCTCCTTTGATCTCTTCGGCTCGCAATTACCTTCGAGCCTTACCTTTTTTCACACCGACGCCTCCAACGTGATTGGTTACCCGGTGGTCAATGCCGGCGGCCAGACTGCCATTGCTGCTTCGCCGGTCATCGATAATATTTACAGGATCAATACCAACTATTCATTCAGCGTAACGCCTTTCATAGATTACCTGCTCAATACCAGCAACACCACAGAAAGCGGCGCCTTCATTCTGCAGGAAAGTCCCGGAAGCGCCAAACTGTTGCATCGCGCCGCGATCGGCAGCTCATACCTGGCGAAATTCCAATCGCAACTCAAATTAACTGTATTGACCTCTCAATAACCGGACTATGCAAAAAGGAATATTGACCTTGATGATCTTCTTATCGCTGATTGCAAATGCCAGGGCCCAGGACCTCAATGCTCCTTATTCGGCGTATGGTATCGGTGATCTCGATTTCAGGTATTATGATAAGAGCGCTGGCATGGGACATACATCCATGGGCATTCTTTCTACACCCTACAATATAGTGTTCAAGAACCCGGCATCGCTGGCCGGTCTCGATAGGAGCAATGTAGTAGTGAATGGTGCGTTCGTTGGAAAGCTGAGTACCTACACCGGCGATGCTATCACCTCATCGAACAATAAGGCAAGGGATTTTACAGTGAAACAATTTTCGCTGGCCATCAAGCTGAATAAATTCTGGGCCAGCGGCATCAGCGTGATGCCTTATAGCTATGTGGGATATTCATATAGATCGAACCTGAACATCGAAGGATCTGCAAATACCTACGATGCTTTGTATACCGGTGATGGAGGGCTTTATAATGTTGCGTGGACCAATGCTTTCAATGTTGGCAAACATCTTTCGTTCGGTATACGCTCATCGTTTTTATTTGGATCGATCAACCAGACGGAAACCCTGCAAAGCGATCTGCTCTCCGTTCCCATCAACACCAAAAAAACGGATTACTATCACAATTTCAGGTTCGAGTATGGAGGGCTTTATCATACCAAACTGACTAAAGACCTGCAATTCTCGGTGGGTGGAAAATTTACAGCCAAGACCAGGTTGAACTCCGAACAGAGCCTGCTCATGACACAGGGCAACAGCACCATCAAACAGGAAGATGTGGTGAAAACAGGCAGGTTTTACCTGCCGATGAGCTATGACCTCGGTGTGGCGCTGACCAGTAAGGGCAAGACCACTTACGCAGTGGACTATACTTATGAGAACTGGGACGGGATCAATACGAATGGATATTCCTGGTCGATGATCAATAGCCATCGTTTATCGGCCGGTGTGCAATTCTCCAACCAGATGGAGGCTTATAATATGAAGTTTGAAAAAAATTACTGGCAGATGGGACTATTTGCAGACAGATCTTACCTCAGGATCCGGAATACGCCTATCGATGAGGTGGGCGCTACGATCGGGTATGGAGGTTACATGACAGGCAGGCTATCGTATGGATTATCCCTGGAAGCGGGCCGCAGAGGCGCCACTACCAACCAGCTGATCAGGGAGAACTATGTTCAGTTCACCTTACGGTTATCATACCGCGAATTCCTTTTCAGCAAGGGGAGGAAATATGATTAGTCTGAACTGGGATTTGTGAGATGAATGGGATTGATGGGATAGGTCGTTGATCATATTGAATGCTTTTAAAATTGATCACCCGTTATTTATATATACAATAAACGGAGAGCCGACAAAAAATTGTCGGCTCTCCGTTTTCTAAAAATTGATCATTTCATAATCGGGCAAATCTTCAACTCAACGACCTATCCCATCAATCCCATTCATCTCACAAATCCCAGTTCAGACATCTTACTCTCGATCTTATATATCGCCTTGATCGTCTTGATCACTGAATCGGGCGTAACGGAAATGCTGTCGATCCCTTTCTCTACGAGGAACTGTGCAAAATCGGGAAAGTCGGAAGGGCCCTGACCGCAGATCCCTACTTTCACTTTGCAGGCTTTGGCAGTATCGATGAGCATGCTGATCATTCTTTTCACGGCTTCGTTCCTTTCATCGTATAGATGCGCCACGAGGGCTGAATCCCTATCGAGCCCCAGGGTAAGTTGTGTAAGGTCGTTGGAACCGATGGAGAACCCGTCGATATGTTCGGCAAACTCTTTTGCCATCAGGATATTGGAAGGCAATTCTGCCATGAGATAAATCTCGAGCCCATCTTCTCCCTGTATCAGTCCGAATTCCTTCATGGTCTGTTTAACCTTGAGCAATTCGGCAACGGTCCGGCAGAAAGGGACCATCACCACCACATTGGTGAGACCCATTTCTTCGCGGACACGCCTGATGGCCTTGCACTCGAGACCGAAAGCCTGTTTGTAGGTGTCGGAATAATACCGTGATGCGCCACGCCAGCCGATCATCGGGTTCTCTTCATGCGGCTCATAATATTTACCGCCAAGCAGGTTGAAATATTCATTGCTCTTGAAATCCGAAAAGCGAACGAGGATCTTATTCGGGTAGAATGCCGAGGCGATCTTGGCGATGCCATAAGACAGCTTCCTGATGAAGAACTCCTCTTCGTTCTGGTAGCCTTTGATAAGTGTATTGATGGAGCGGGTAAGCTCAGGATCATTCAACTGCTGGTGTTGGAGGAGGGCAAGCGGATGCACACCTATATAATTATTGATGATGAACTCTTCGCGGGCCAGTCCGACCCCCCGGTTAGGAATATGTGAGAACCTGAATGCCAGGGCCGGTGAGGCCACGTTGAGCATGAGGGAGGTATCGATAGAAGGTAGTTCGTCGAGCGATGTTTCCGTTACTTCGAAATCCAGCTTACCATCGTAAATAAGTCCTTCGTCGCCTTCTGCGCAGGAAACGGTGATCAGTTGACCATCCTGCAGGAACTCGGTGGCGTTGCCACAGCCAACGATAGCCGGTACGCCCATCTCACGGGCAACGATGGCAGCGTGGCAGGTGCGGCCGCCTTTATTGGTGACGATGGCCGAAGCTTTCTTCATGATGGGTTCCCAGTCGGGATCGGTCATCTCAGTGACCAGCACATCACCTTCCTTGAACTCATGGCCTTCTACCACGCGTTTATCGAGTGAATACATAATGCTTACTTTTCCACTGGCGATCTTATCCCCAACGGCGATGCCTTTGAGGATGGGTTTGCCGTCGGTGGTATGGTGTTTCATCACATATTCGGTGATGGTATTATACTCTTTGCGGGAATGGATGGTCTCCGGGCGGGCCTGCACGATAAAGAGTTCCTGGGAGAGGCCGTCCACGGCCCATTCCACGTCCATCGGGCACCATTGTTTCTTGATACCTGTATAATATTGTTCGATGAGCGCAACCCATTTAGCGAGGCGGAGGATCATATCGTCCTGCAGGCAAAAGCGGTGCTGGGCCGATTTTTCCGTTGGGATAATGCGTACGCGTTCATCGGGGTCGTCGCCATAGACCATCTTCTGGTCTTTTACGCCGAGTTTTTTTTCGATAATGGAAGCGAACCCCTGTTGCAGGGTAGGCTTGAAAACGATGAACTCATCGGGTGAAACGCTGCCCTGCACAACCATCTCACCGAGACCATAGGAGCCATTGATCACGATCACGTCCTTAAAGCCCGATTCGGTATCGAGAGAGAAGGCAACGCCGGAACTGCCGAGGTCGGAGCGGACCATCTTCTGTACACAAACGGACAGGCCTACCTGAAAATGATCGAAATTGAAATTCTCCCGGTAGCTGATAGCGCGATCGGTAAATAGGGAGGCGAAGCAATTGCGGACCGCATCGATCAGTGCGGCAGGTCCGCGTACATTGAGATAGGTTTCCTGCTGACCGGCGAAAGAGGCATCGGGCAGGTCTTCCGCCGTGGCGGAAGAGCGGACGGCCACGTCGGTGATCTCCTGGTCGTACTGTTGGGAGAGCTTGTAATACGCATCGATGATCTCTGCGCTCAGTGCGGGCGGGAATTTGGAATTCCTGACGAGGTTCCTCACGGCGAGGCCTGCTCGCCGGAGTGATTCTACATTGTTGTAATCGATCTCTTTGACCAGTTTTCGGATAGTGTCCTGAAGGCTGTTGAATTCGATGAACTGGTTATAGGCGTTCACGGTGATCACGAAACCGGCGGGAATATTGACGCCTAGTTTGGTGAGGTGCTGAAGCATTTCGCCGAGTGAAGCATTTTTTCCGCCGACCAACTCGATATCGTTGATGCCGACTTCATGCAGGAGGAGAATACTGCTGGTTGTTTTCATCTGTAAAAAAGTTTCCTGGTGACGAGAACTGTTTGGCATCCCAAAAATAGATACTAACAGTTGTAAGTCAATATATTCCATAAAATATTTTTACAATGCGTTACATCCACACATTCCGCAAATTAATTGTGTATTTTTTACATTTACTCTTGTGGAAGGGAGTATATAATGGAGTGACTGCAGAATAAAATCTTCTTGAAATGGTAATACCGGTTTCTTGGATCGGCCGGGCCTGGATTTTAATTTCGCTTCCATAAAAATCCGGTGGGTTTAGCGGGCCGTAGATGAAATATGGAGAGTAAACTGTACATTTGGACATCTCCTGATGAATTACCTTACCTGGTGCTGTTAAGCTTCTACTGTGGTGTGCACGATCTGTGCAAAACTTGGTGAGACCTTATCCCGCAATTGTTGTAGTTTTTGATCGGTGATGCCGATGCCGGAAAATACTGCCTGTTGTTGCATGCGCTGCGCAACGGGTAATTGATATTTATGATGGATTGAAATATCTTAATTCGTAACATTCCAAATGTATTGGCCTGATGAAAAATTTGAGTAGCGATGTGATCACTCAATTCAATATGGGAAGTACCCAGGCTTTCTCAAAAATCTACAACTACTATCACAGGCAGTTGTTCTTTTTTGCCAGGCGCCTGATCACCGATACGCAGGAAGCCGAAGATATCGTGGCGGAATGTTTCATTAAAGTATGGAACAAGCGGGGCGATTTTCAGACCCTGCAAAACGTAAAGGCTTTTTTATTCATCGCAACCCGCAATGCCTGCTTCAACTTCTTAAAGGCTTCGCAAAGCCAGCATTCATCTCATAAAGAGCTGTTTTATTTGTCCGACGGGATCGATGAATCGGCAGTATTCCAGCAGGAGATCACAGCAGAACTGCTTCAGCTTCTGTATTCCGATATCGAGAACCTACCCCCCAAGCGAAGGAAGATCGTGGAAATGATCCTGCAAGGACTTACGGATTCACAGATCGCAGAGCAATTGAACATTACTGCGAAAACGGTCCGCAACCAGCGGGCAAATGCCATTCAATTATTGAGAGAAGCCTTCCTGAACAGGGCGACCTATTTCCTGCTGATGATCGTGGCGTTGATCAATTTTTTCAGACAGTAACGGTAAACCGGCTGTCGCCACCCACTTATTATCATTTCAAACCATCAATCCTTCCTGGAATTCATTGGGCACGTCGAAAATTTATTGACCGCCGACATCTTTTTTTTAAACCACTCTTCAATTGTTACGGGAACATTACTTTTTTTTTATTAATCAATTAATTCACCCGCCCTGTAAAAAATCCTTAAAAATTCTTTGGGCCGATTCATAGCATTTGTTGTTTCTATAGAAATGACAGGTGATAAATAGGATTTTTGAAACATGGCAAAAAGTTTAATCAGCATGCCGGACAAAGCACAAAGAATATCATACCTCATCTACGTTTATCTCAACAATTCCATCACACCCGAAGAAAAGATGGAATTGGATGCCTTCATCGACAGTTCACCTGCCAACGCTGCTTACTTCTCTGAAATCACAAATAAGAATAATATCGAAACACTGCTGGCGGAATACGGCCAGCCCGACAGGTCGCGGATCTGGCAACTGATCACAGAGCAGGCGCCTGAACTGCGGAGGGTCCCTTTATACCGCCAAACCTGGTGGCGCTATACGGCCGCCGCCGTGGTAGTGCTGGCGCTCGGCACCTGGTTATTATACAGCCAGCTCTCCGGTAAGCCAGGCAGGAATGTTCCAGCACAGCTTACCCTTCAAAATGATATTGCTCCCGGCGGAGATAAGGCCACGCTCACCCTGGCCAATGGAAAGACCATCGTTCTGGACAATGCCGCCAACGGCACACTTGTACAGGAAGGTAATGTCAATATCTCCAAACTCGATAACAATCAACTAACTTATACCCTCTCCTCTCCTTCTTCTCCTTCTATCCTTAGCTATAATATCATCACCACTCCCCGTGGTGGTCAATATCAACTTGTTTTGCCCGACGGTAGTAAGGTATGGCTGAATGCCGGCTCTTCGCTCCGGTTCCCCACCTCATTTTCCTCACAGGGAAGGGTAGTCGAATTGAGCGGTGAAGCCTACTTCGAGATCGCTTCCGTTTATCAACCGGCATTACCGGGCGGCGAGCGGCACAAATTGCCGTTCAGGGTTTCTGTCAACCTGCCCGGCAACGGACCTGCGGACGCCATCGAAGTACTGGGCACCCACTTCAATATAATGGCCTATAAAAAAGAAGAAGTCCGCACCACATTAACGGAAGGCAGCGTAAAACTGCTGGGAGGTGATGGGCAGTCGGCCAGGCTAAAGCCCGGTCAGCAGGGCTTGTTCCCTGCAGCCGGTACAGCGAACGGGAAGATCACCATCAATGATGATGTGGATATAGAAGAAGTACTGGCCTGGAAGAACGGGCTCTTCAATTTCAACAATGCAAGCCTGCATACCATCATGGAGCAGATATCCCGCTGGTACGATGTGGACGTAGTATTTGAAACGGATGTCGATAATCATTACAGCTTCGAGCTACCGAGAAACCTGCCCGTCTCCAAGATCCTGCAGGTCCTCGAGCTCACCAAAAGCGTTCATTTCAGGATCGACGGCAAAAAGATCACAGTAGTGCGTGCCAGTTGACGCACTACTCCCGAAATAATATTCAGATAAGAGAAGTCTTATTCCTATGACAGACCAGGTTTCTGGTTAAAAAGAGCTCTGAATCCCGCGCTACTATTGCATCTCTTGACCAACGATGCCATTAAGACCCGCTATCCTTTTCAAAAGGGGCTTCGCGATAACTCTTGTTATGCCATTGAGCCATTAAATCTACCTATGCGATGCCATATCCGGGTATTCTGCCCGGCCTATGGCTATTACATCGGCAAGAACATCATCTGAAAAACTGTTGGGTATTCGTTTGTACTAAGACGTAACCCAACAATTATTTAACCCTCCGGGATTCAACATGATTTTCAATTTCCCGGATCAACCTTGACTTTTATGCAATTCAATGCTTTTTGCGAAGGCATGCGTGCCTTGCCGCAACAGCCAGCTCATGCCATGACACGAAAACAATCTGGGTGTATTCGTTCCAGCACCCGGGCCCTTTCCCGGCTCCTGTTTTCAGTTCTGCTCATGATGGTGGCATTCTCTCCGGTCAGCGCGGAAACGCCTGAACCCAGGATCACACTCTCGAAAAAGAATTCCACTTTACAGGAAGTGTTCAAAGATATACAAAAGCAAACCAGCTATGCTTTTGTATATAACACGGAAATGATGCAGCAAACAAAGCGTGTGACCATCAACGTGAAAGATGCCAGCCTGGAGGCTGTCCTTTCCCTTTGTTTCCGGGACCAGCCGCTTACTTACAGTATAGTCGATAAAATCATTGTGGTGCAGAAAAAGGAAAAGGTGGTAGAAACGCCGGAAAGGGATACGGCGCAGTCGCCGGATTTTCCCTCGCTGATGAATGTGAAAGGAAAGGTGACCGATGAAAAGCTGAATCCCGTAGCAAAAGCAACGGTACTCGTTAAAGGCACCCGAAAGATGACAGCTACAGATAATAACGGTGAATTCACCATTGATGAAGTAGCAGCCAATTCTGTATTGGTATTCACCTGTGTTGGGTTTACCCCTAAAGAAATCCCCATCAGGGGAAATCCTAATATTAGTGCCCAACTGAAAGTGGCTGTTGGGAATTTGGATGAGACGGTAGTTGTGGCATATAATACTACTACCAGCAGGGCAAATACTGCAGCTGTGACGGTGGTGAAAGGCGATCAAATAGCTAATCTGCCGAACAGGAGTTTCGATAAGAGCTTGCAAGGCCTGGTCCCAGGTTTACTGGTAACGAGTGGTACCGGTCAGCCGGGGGGTGGAGTTGCCAATTTTGTAATGAGGGGTATCGCTACAGCCAGCGATGTAGTATACAATAGCACCATTAGAAACCCACTTATTGTAATTGATGGGGTTCCCGTAACACAGGAAGGTTATCAGTGGGCAAGTTCGCTGGAAGAAACACCGGTAATTAATCCTATTGCCCAATTGAATCCTTCAGATATTGAAACCATCTCAATCCTGAAAGACGCTGCTGCCATTGCGTTATATGGGTCCAAAGCAAGCAACGGAGTAATACTGGTCACTACCAAAAAAGGCAAAGCAGGAAAAACCGTAATTGGCTTCCGGCATCAGACAGACATTGCACAAAGGCTTCCGGGAAAACTGAAACTGGCTAACCAGGATGAATACCTGGAACTTTTATATGAGACCTTCCGAAATTCTGGTTTCGGAAACCGCGACTCTCTCCGCTCCGAGCTATATAAGCAATTTCCTGTCCGTATACATAATGGAGATACCAGCTTTTATCCAGCGACCAACTGGGAAGACGAAATTTATACCAACAGGGCCTTTACAGTCTCAAACGAGCTCTCCATTTCCGGAGGAAATGAAAAGACCCTTTTTTACATGAACCTGGAGTATACGAAGCAGAACGGAGTGGTAAAGAAAACAGGATTTGACCGAAAATCCTTGCGTTTCAATCTTGATAACCGGCCTACAAGTTGGCTAAAATTAGGACTTAATTCCACATTATCCTATAGTATCCAGGATTATGCTTCCCTCGTTGGTGGTGACCTCCCTTATGGGGTAGCGTCATTAACCAGTCCGTTAAATCCTGTCCGCCTTGAAGACGGAAATTATCTGTGGAATTTCACAACTCCTTTTTTTGCTGCAAATCCGGCCGCACAATTAGAATTCAATAAGAACCGGAATACCAGCTACCGGGGTTTGACCAAGGCTTCCGCAGAGGTCAGTTTTTTGAAATCGTTCAAACTCACGACATCACTGGGTGCAGATTTCATGTATTTGGAAACAAAAGAAAAATCTGATCTTCGCCTGTACGATAGCTATACCACTTCTGTAGGGTCAGGAAGGATCCAGGAAAGGAACTCACGTTATGCCAATCTCATTACTACGAATACATTGGCCTATGATAAGACATTCTCATACGACCATAATATTAATGTATTGCTGGGCCAGGAAGCCCAGATATTGACGACCAGATTTCTGGAAGTAATAGGTACAGGTTTCAAAATCCCCACCAATGACGATATCTCGAATGCTGCTCAAAAAACGTCCTCCGGTTTAAGCACCAAGCAAACCCTGATTTCCTATTTTGGCCAGTTGAATTATGCGTTCAAGAACAAATATTTCCTCTCCTCCAGTATAAGAAAGGATGGGTCGTCACTATTTGGAGAAAGGAATAGATTTGGCAGCTACTGGTCATTGGGTGGGGGATGGATCGCCTCGTCAGAATCTTTCATGAACGGTACCTCTTCCTGGCTCGATTATCTAAAATTCAGGGGAAGTTTAGGTGTTGCCGGCAACTCTTTTGTGATCGACCGTTATACGCGGTATGATCTTTTGCAAGTATCCAGGTACCTCGGCAATTTGGCTGTGTACAACGGAAGGCTGGGCAACCCGAATATCAGGTGGGAAAAAACTTTCAACTGGGATGTCGGTGTTGAGGCCAGATTCTGGAAGCAACGAATATCGTTCACTGCAGACATTTACAAGAGAAAAACATCGGATGTGATCTTTGATATTAATTTGCCTTATACATCTGGGTTCACAAGAGTAAAAGATAATATTGGAGACATTGAGAACAGAGGGATTGAATTGTCCCTTTCAATAGACATAATTAAGAACAGGGATTTTCGTTGGAACCTTAATGCCAACTGGAGCACCAATAAGAATATTTTAGTAAAAGCAAATATTCCTGAATTCTCTTCCGTTGATAATTTGCAAAACAGGGTAGGAAAAAACTTCAATTCTTTTTATCTGGTTCCATGGGCCGGGGTCAATCCTGACAATGGCAATCCACAGTATTTGGATTCTGCCGGTAAAATCACTTCTGATTTCCCGGTGGGCAAACAAAATGAAAGATATTTCGGCAAACCACAGCCAGATGGATTTGGTGCAGTTATCAACAGTTTTAACTTCAAGAATATCCAGCTTACTGCTACCTTCTATTACCAGTATGGATTCCAGGTCAATACGTCAATGATGGTCAATGATGGAGCGAATCCATTAATGAACCAGGACAAAAGCGCACTTGACCGCTGGCAAAAACCAGGAGATATTGCCACCAATCCTAAACGATTCATATACAATTACACCTCAAACGGATCGCGATATATTTATAATGGCGATTTTATACGCCTGCAGGACCTTTCTGTTAGCTATGATCTTCCCAAAAAAATCGTAAACCGGCTGGGGTTGACTACACTGAAAGTATACGCGAAGGCATATAACCTGGCGATCTGGACCCACTATCCAGGCTCAGACGTTGCCAATACCAATGTTCATGGTACAAACGGCTTTTCTTATCCAAATCAGAAATCATATTCATTAGGGTTCAATCTCAATTTCTAATCTTTTCAAGCGAATCACTATGAAGCGCAATCAATATCTATTAGCCAGTATTCTGACACTATTTATCAATATTTCCTGCAAAAAAGATTTCCTTGATGTTGTTGATCCTAATACTGCCACAAAGCAGGGATATATAGTCGATCTCAAAGCAACAGGAGAATATTTAAATGGCATATATATTACAATAGCAACTCAATTATATTCTCAGAACGGCATAACCATCTATCCTGATATTATTGCTGATAATATTAAATTGGTAAACGCAAGTGCACAATATTTTGCTCAGCCATACTATTGGTTGCAGGTTACATCAACGACGGCGACTGGTTCAAAGAATGCAAATGTGATCTGGTTGAATGGTTACCAGATCATCCGATCCTGTAATCTTGTTATAGAGAAAGCGGAACAATACAAAAGTCAAAATGTGGAGCAGGCAAATGATATGAAAGCCCAGGCATTAGCTATTAGATCTTTGATCAATTTCCTGTTGGTAAATACATTCGCTCAGCCTTATCGGTTTACAGCAGACGGGGCTCATCCAGGCATCCCATATATAGTCAGTTCGGATTGGACGGTGCCTCTCAAAGGAAGACAGACCGTTGCAGAAGTTTATGCTCATCTTGTCTCGGACCTGAAGGACGCTCTACCAATGTTCTCTTCCTCCAGGAATAGTTTATACATGAACCAAAATGCCGCAAAGGCATTACTGGCAAGAGTTTATCTATTTAAAGAAGATTATTCCAATGCAAGAATTCTGGCAAATGAAGTTTGCCAGAAAGTTCCACTCATGGGAGGAGGTGCAGGTGGCTATCCTTCCAAACTGTTTACTCCCAATGAAACGGAAGCATTATTTCAATTGCCGCCCAGTAAAACAGATTATTCTACTCAATTTATCGCAGCAAATTTTTCGCCCACTTACTACGTACAGTTCCTTCCCACCTTGGATATTACGGGGATTCTACAGGAAAACCCTTCCGATAAAAGAAATGCGTGGATTACAAATACCGGCGGAAAATGGTATATCAGTAAATTCCCTTCAGGGGTGGTGCCCGGTGTCACACCTGCAGCGGGTTCTTATTATCAAACCATCTTGAGATCATCAGAAATGTATCTCACAGCCGCAGAGTCGTATGCAAAATTAAGTATTGAGGACAGTGCCAGGATCTATTTGGATGCTATTCGGTTAAGAGCTGTTCCTGATGCAGTGCCCTCTACTGCAACAGGGACTGCATTATTAGATTCAATTTATAAAGAGCGACGAAAAGAACTGGCATTTGAGGGAATAAGAATGTTCGACTTGCTTAGATGGGGAAAAGGGGTTGATAGAACAGACGCCTGGGTCCCAACGGCCAGGAACCTCCCTTTTCCTAGTCAAAAGGCAATTGCCCCTATACCACAGAACGATATTGAAGCATCAGGCCTCACTCAAAATCCCGGGTATTAACAAAAAAACATAAATATGAAATACAAATTAGCGGCAATTCTATTTTTGGCATTATCATTTCAAATATGCTACTCCCAGAGACAAGTAGGCCTCAGTCATCAAAGGATTGTCATTGAATCTGTGATCCCTGAAAGTTTTCATACCTGGATGGCCGATCATCCTAAAAATGGTATTCCGTTGGAGTCAGCTAATCCAGATTATATTACCCCGGATCCATCCTGGACTGTTAATGATGGAAAAGTTAAAGGTAATAAAGTAACGTGGATACTTTACTCAAACAATCCTGTAGCGATCCGGATCCCTTTCCTGATCCAATCGGCATTTGTCTGTCCAGGAGATAGCATCTCTCTTTACTTTGAAGGTAAAGAGCCTGTATATTCCGGCAAGGGCAGCGAAGGGTTGAATCTGCAACGCAAACTAGAGCTTTATCACAAGAACTTACCGGAGCCAACCCCAAAGGGCTATGTTGTCCTGACATCTGTGGAAGATTACCTAAAATGGGATAAATTCCTGGATGAACAGTCGGCATTTATCATTCCTCTTCTTGATTCTTATAAGAAAAGAATATCTCCATCCCTTTATGACCTTATTAAAAAGAACGAATTAAAATATATAGAACATCAGCGAGCTGAAAGCCTTCTTTCTTTGAACAACCGCCGTGTGCTTTACAAAAATTCCGGGATAACACCCAACGACATGATCACTCTTGCTGATACTAAACTGGATAAATCCCAGGCAGTATGGCTTAGAAATCAATCTGAACATTTTGGAGATCATGACGTCTGGTATTTCTTTCAATATAACCGGATCCAGATTGCAAAAAAAGTAGGTTTCGATTTCACCAATGACAGTTTAGACAGGCCTGAGGTTTCAAGGTTGCTTTTTTACCAGACCCTGAAACAGCGTTATAAAGGATTACTCCGGGAAAGGCTTTTGCAATATTTGATTGCTGAAAGAGTAATCAAGAAAATGGGATACATGCATCCATTGACCTCAAAACTCTTAAAAGATTATTACAGTCAGCCCGGCTTCCCTGAATATAAACAATGGATGCGAAATTTTGAGATCAAGGCCAGGAAACTGTATAACTATAATTCAAGTACAGGCGGGAATCTGGCGCCGGACTTTCAACTGGTCGATACAAAGGGAAACGTTTTTACCAAGTCAGATCTCAAAGGGAAAATAGTACTTCTTGATTTTTGGTTTTCGGGCTGCAAAGGTTGTGTGGATATGGCCCCGCAGCTCCGTAAGATTGAGGAAGAGTTCAAAAATGATCCTTCTATTGCTTTTGTGAGCATATCTACAGACCAGGACAAAGATCGCTGGCTTTTGAGCATAGCACAGAAAAAATATACTTCCGGCGGCGGGATCAATTTGTATACCGGAGGTCAGGGAATGAGGCATCAAATGCTAAAAGATTACAACATAACATCCTACCCAGAGTTGTATTTGCTGAATACTGAGGGAGAAATCGCTCAATATCCCTTACCGAATCCGAGAGGAGATAACGGGCTTGCATTGATAAATCTTATAAAGAAAAAACGTGCAGAGCTGAATGATGGGCCCTATATTCTGTATGAAAAGACTGACACAATGTCCATAAACTATATAAACCCGTTAACAGGAAGAATTACTGAGGAAAAACAAATAGCTCCGTTGACGCTGTCTATCGGAACAGATAAATACCCAGAAACTTTTTCTGTACAGCTAAAAACAGAATTACAAAATGAACCTTCAATTTATAATGAGCCTTCAAAGCAACTGGTAGTTTCAGATATTGAAGGCAACTTTGAGGCCCTCCGGAAATTATTGCAGGCCAGTAAAGTAATTGATTCGAAATATAACTGGATATTCGGCAATGGGCACCTGGTATTTGTAGGCGACATGTTTGATCGGGGCCAACAGGTAACAGAGTGTCTATGGCTTATTTATTCCCTTGAAGAAAAAGCCAAAAAAGCTGGAGGCTATATCCATTTCATTTTAGGGAACCATGAGATACTTAACCTTTGTGGAGATTTTCGTTATACACAAAAAAAATATACACAAAACGCCAAATTACTTAACGAGGATTATAAATCCTTATATGGCTGTAATAGTGAATTAGGCCGATGGTTAAGAACCAAAAACATTATGGAAAAAATCGGAAATATTTTATACACACATGGAGGGATTTCCAGAGAAGTAAATAACCTATCCCTCACACTGCCTGAGATCAATGCGCTAATACGCCCTTATTATGCGGATAGAGATAATTTCAAGCAAAATAAAAAAAATCCGGAGTTGAATGTATTGTTTAATAGTCAGACCTCTCCCTTCTGGTATAGAGGATACTATAAGAACGAAAACCAAATTCCAATCATAGACAGCACTCTGCAGAAATTTGGTGTCAGGCGGGTTATTACAGGACACACAATAATTGCAGATACAATTAGCCTGCATCATAATGGCAAAGTGATCGATATCGATACCCATCATGCAGACGGCAAATCCGAAGCTTTGTTGATTGAGGATGAAAATTTTTATCGGATAACACCTACAGGAGAAAAAGTGTTGCTGTTAAAGAATGATAAGCTTTTTGCCATAAGGGGGCGGACAAATTAATTCAGATATTCAGAGTTCCTGAGATTCCCTGAAATCGCCAAATCCCGGTTGCCTTTGGTAGCCGGGATTTTCAATTTCTTTTTCTTAATGAACAGGTCAACCACCTGATTTCTATTGATCAAAATGTAATATTCCGCCGCAGTTATAATGCAGCCGACATTACTAATTTTAATGTTATAACTATCAGGCCAGTGGTTATAAATATTTTCTAACATTAAAAATTTAGTAATCATGAAAAATTTATCAGTCCAAAAACTGTCCATTCTGGGTCTAGTACTGATGGGTGCTTCAGCTGTTACTGCTGCAGTAATGCCTAAAGCAAAACAAACTATTCCTCCAGGTGAATTGAAGTTCATTTCAGCCAGAGCTGGTGTCAATCAATGGACATGTAAACCAGTTGTTTCTGTATTTAATTGTGATTATACAGCAACTGATGGTGTGAAAAGCTTTACATCTGCTGCTCCTGCCACTACCAGTCTTAACGGACCAACAACTGGAGTAGACGGTCAAAATACAGGCCTCATACCTGATGCAGCACATAATAACATTAAGAGATCAAGCTAGTCGTTGCATTTCTTGGCATCAATGGAATAACCTTTCAAATTCAATCTGAAAAGTTATTCCATTGAACTTATAAACGATATTTTCATTCGCAAGCAGCCCATTCGTCAGTCTAAAGAAAATCCTATGCGATATATATTATTCTTATCCCTGGCAGGAATAGCATTGGCCAGTCAAATCAATTGTTCAATGAAGGTCAAGGAAAGAAATTCCATCAGCACTAGAGGCCCAAGCATTATCATTGAGAGTCGACTGCCTGATAATTATGCAAGGTATATAGCAAATCCTTACGATGAAGATATTACAGAACTCGGCTGGATGCCAGTAAATAATATCGCACTTCGGACTGATTGGAGAGTAGAAAAAGAATTTATTAGGGACAATAAATTAAAATGGATTATATATTCCGATAAGCCAGTGATATCCCATTCGGCTCTCCTTGGGTACGGGGTCTTCATAAATCCGGGAGATAGCGTTTGCATTATTCCAGAGAAGGATGGTTATAAATATTCTGGCAAAGGGGTTGATGGACTAGAACTGCAAGCCAGGATTAGCAAACTCCAAGGTGGAATAAAGAAGCCATCACAAGATCATGATCAATTCGTTAATCTTGACAATTATATGGAATGGAAAAGGTACCTGGACAAGCAATTGGAATTAATTCTACCTGCCATCGACTCTTACGAAAGGAAAATACCGTCTGCTATATTCAATCTGATAAAAACCCATGCTATCAATAGAATTGAAAAGGAACGAACGGAAGTATTCATGAGCTTTATAAATTACAAGACCAGGTATAAGGCAGAAGACCTAACCTTATTTGATTATGTAGCCATTTTTGATTCAACCATGAACGGTCCAGCGTCACAGTGGTTAAGATCATACTCAGACTATGAAGGTGATCCATGGTTTTTTTACCAGTATACAAGGATCAAGGTTTGGAAGAAATACAATTTTGATTTCAGCCATGACAGCTTGGATGATAATAATAAAAGAGTGGATTATTACAGATCCATTAAAGAAGACTTCAAAGGATTGCTTAGAGAAAAATTGCTCCAATATACAATTGCACAAGATATAATCAAGGGGTTGCGGTTTGCCCATCCTAAGACTGATAGTATCCTGAACGACTATTATAAACAGCCTGGCTTTCCAGAATATAAACAATGGATGAGGAGCTATGAGGATAGCATGAGAATTAAATTTGCAAGCTTAAAAAAATAAACTTTTCAAAGTAATGCAACCAAGCAGCGTATTCATGAAGGAAGTTATGAAAATTTGGCGAGGTCCAAGAAAAATAGGATGCCCCTACTTACCTAACGTCGTATTACTGGCGTTAATATTGGCAGCAAATTTCGGCTGCAAGAATAATGCAGAAACCTCTCCCAGCAAATACAATTATATTAAACCTCAATATGACCAGGTCGGATTGAATTCATCAGCCGATACTATGACCTTCGCACTGGGAGAAAGCACGTACACCGATATTAAATCATTTAACCTCTTTGTTCAAAATGACACAGAATATATATCATTCTACGATCAGCGTTCGCAGACAATAAATATCTATAATTTTCAATCTCAGCAACAGGTAAAAAAAATAAAACTGAAGAGAACATTCTCTAGTGCTCAATTATTTAAAACCACTGTTTTTACCCGGAATTTCGACAGTATTTTAGTCAACAACCAAGCTACATTTTACCAATTAGATTCTAAAGGAAAGATCAATAAAACCATCGCCTTCCTTAAAAATCCTCCATTATCCTGGGCAGTTTTCCAAAGTACCAGTCTTCCGGTTTTTAAAGGCAGCCAGATTTATGCTCTTGTACGACCTTACGTTAAAGAGCGGTCTCTAAAAGCATTAAAGGAATGGAGGGTATTATACAGGTTCGATTTGCAAAATGAAAAAGCAAACCTCATTTATAATTTACCTGAGATATACCAGAAATACATCTATGGCTTCCATTTCCTGGACTACAATTATTGTTATAATGATCATGGCAATTTCGTATTCAGTTTTCCTGCAGATTCCAATATCTATGAAACGAATCTCGAAAATTATCATATTGCCTATTATGGTAGAAGCCAGTTTCAAAATGGCCCTATTCAACCAGCCTCTGAACAGGATATATCAAAGAGTGATGATGAGTATAGAAATTTCTTAAAAAAAGATTCCTATGGCCCCATTTACTTCGATCCTTACATGAAGCGATACCTTCGGGTGTCAAGGTCCGGGATCAGAAATACAGATCTTGAAGCAAAAAACTGGCGACAACAGGAGCGCCTTATCATTTTTGATGATGGATTTAAGATCATCGGGGAATCGAAAGTAGACGATGAAATTTTACTCAATACAATATTTTTTACCAGGGATGGTAACATATTCGCGAGAACCAGATCTAATGATGAATATGCGCTCCACTTTGTACGCATGAAGTATGAAGAAAATATCAAGCTTCCCCTTACAAAGAAATAAACCAAAGTTCCTAATACTATCTTAAAGCAGCTCGCCATCTAAATTGTTCATAAAGATAATATTATACTGCGGCCTGAGTGCAGGTGTCTTGACTATTTTAGTACCTAAAAGTGGTCGTGGCTATTAATACTTTACAAAATTCTTAAACTAAATACCGTGAAATACTTATATGGCCAGAAATTATCCCTCTTAGGGTTGGTTTTAATGGGCGCTTCCTCCATTACGGCGGTAGTAGTTCCTACAAAAAAATTTTCATTTAGTCAATATGGACAATTAATGCTCATTTCTAAAAGAGGAGGAATAATACAATTTACCTGCAAAGCAGCATTTAGTTTAATAAACTGCGATTATACAATAACAGATAACGCATTGTATAGCTGGACTTCCTATGTTGCTGCAACATCAAGTCTCAATGCACCAACTACAGGTATTGACGGTGACAATACAGGGCTACGCGACGCGAATGGTGATGGGATTCGTACATCAAGCTAGGCGGCTTAAGAACAAATCCATATTCAACTTATAATGATAATTCATAACTACTCAGATATGAGAACAAAAACAGTTTTGTGGGTTCTCTTACTAGCTTCTGCCTGTGGCAAACCCAAACAAAATAGTATTGAATTGATCACCATTCCCGAAAAGCAATCGTCTTTATTCCAGGATTTAGTGGCGATTACGGGAAAAACGATACCTGATACACTTCTTTCCGATTCATTGGCTTTCCTAATATTACCTGTACAGGCAAGTTGCCCTGCCTGTCGAAAAAAAACCATTGATAGCATTGCTAAACATCAGAGCGACCTGAACGATAACCATTATATCATCGTTTCAGCCAATGGCGGGCGCAGGGCTATCCGGGGATATTTCCAGGAACAGAACCATGAACTTCCTGATATCCCTGGTAAATTTTTTATGGACAGTCTAAACCTCGCATATCAGCGTAACCTTTATGTGAATAAACCTACCATTTACTTTACTTATAACAGAAAAGTCTACAAGAAAGTAGCTGCAATCCCGGCAACTGTACGTGACGATCTTAGAGAATTTTTTTCAGGGTACAGAGATAAATAGTCCATATCCTGGCAGGAATATATGTATAAAAAAATAAACATAGCACTCAGCATTCCCAATGCAGATAGACCTGACAGATATTTTGCTTTCCGGTTACAGCAATGCTTGTCCAATGAACCAGCACTATATGAGATGCCCAGCAGATTATTCGTGGTCTCTGACATTGAAGGAAACTTCCAACCTTTCTGCCATATATTGATGAGATGGAAGATCATCGATAAATATTTTCAATGGATATATGAGGATGGGCACCTTGTTGTACTTGGCGATTGTTTTGATCGGGGGGAGCAAGTTACTGAATGCCTGTGGCTGATCTATTCACTGGAAGAAGGCGCCAGAAGAGCAGGTGGGCGTGTTCATTTTATTCTGGGCAATCATGAAATCATGAACCTTAATGGCGATTGGCGGTATGTTCATCCCAAGTACGCATACAATACTTCTTCCTTCCACCTTTCCCCAACTGCATTATATGATGCTAACAGTGAGTTATGGCGATGGCTCTGTACAAAAAATATTGTAGAAAAAATAGGCAATGTACTTTTTGTTCATGGGGGAATTGCCCCTGCACTTCTGGAATATAACCTGTCTGTACCGGAGATCAATGAAGTAGCCCGGCCGTGGTTCACCAAAGCCAACGGATCGTTCACGGATCAGTTATTGCACCTTCTTTTTAGTGGTGAGGATTCTCCTTTCTGGTATCGAGGTTATTATAATGGATTGATTACAGAAGAAATTATAGATGTTATCCTGGCAAGATTTGAAGTTACTACAATAATCACAGGTCATACCATGGTGGAGCAGGTACGTAGTTATTTCAATGGTAAAGTAATTAATGTGAATACAGATCATGCCAGTGGAAATTCAGAAGGGCTGGTTATTACAAAAAATCAGCACTTTTACCGGGCGATGGATAAGAAGAGAGAAAGAATCAAATAGTAAAATTCAAAATTGAATAGGCTCCTCGGGCATTCCTTCAGTTGATGTGATACTTAGAACATTTGCATTGCTCCAATCGCATAATACTAATTCATAGCGGGTCAGTACCTGCATCAATTCATCATCCGCGCTCTCAAGCCTGGTAATGCATAATGAGCCAATATAGCCACTTCTCAGAATGCCATAGTATATATAGTTTTCCGTTCGGATCGAAAAACCATTTTCTACATACCCATGGCCTGCTAAAAAGACATTACCCGGTTCCGAGGCACCAACTAATTGACAAAAAAATCCAAAGGGTAAGTCGAGGGAGTTCTTTTCCGATCTTGAAAACTGCTCTTGATAACCCAGTAGCGCATCCTGTTGGTTAACCAAAATCGATCTAATGGCTCCGATCTCACTTTCAATCTCTGGTAATGAAGTCAATGGCAAAAACTCCAGGTTTCGCCAGTCGGCCACATTTAATTCTACAGTACGATCCCCGTACATAGGGTTAACGCATATTCCAGGTAGTTCACAGATAGTTGGCGAGCTATGGCGGAACTGAATTGGGTCTGCGAAGGCAGCATTCTGAACATGCAGAGTAAGCTTTTTACGGTATTGAAATTCATCTGCCAACACAGGATTTGCTTTTAATACCCGCCACTTCGTATTATCCAGTTCAATGATAGTAGGCTTGTCAAAGCCCGAAGGCAGGATATCGGCCATCAACTTATACTTGCCTATTATATTGTTAGTAACGGCATCAACCAGTATTACTGTTATTTTCTTAGGAAATAACATTATTGCAGAGCCAATAATTTTTGCATAATTCATAATACCATTATTATTTAGCGTACCAAGCATTTATATCAGCATCGGAAATCCTATTACATCCGGGTAACAATACCGCAGCAAAAAGTGTAGTACACCACTGTTTCCTGTCATAAAACTCGCTGTCGGATGACGTTCATGTTCTACAAGCCAATAAGGGCCGGATTTCTCATCTTGCTTTTGCAATTGCATAATTATCTGGGATATCCAACCTGCCCTATGCAGCCATTCCTCATCCTTAAAGACTCGCCATGCTTCCAGATATGCCTCTCCAACACCACTAAGTCCATAACTCTGCCCAAGATTGTTATCAATGATCTCCCCAGGGATGTTTTTCAAGGCGCTAACTGCATATTGTTTATAAACCGGTTCATTAGTAATTTGCCAAGCCTTCATAAATGAAAGGGCAATGCCGGAAGCCCCGCCTGTCCACCAATATGAAAGTTCTTTACCTTTTGATGAATTCCACCAGATGCCTCCATTTTTGTGAATAGCTTTTTTCATCAACCACTGCATCCCCCGAATTGCAGATTTTGTACTGGTCTCATCATTATAGGAATGCCCATACTCCAGTAAAAAGTAAAGGATGCCAGCCATCCCCTCCACAAACCCCCGTGTTATTTTGTTCATCTTCCTTTTAGTAATTTTTTGTTGATAATTCCCGAAAATCCAATAACCATCATACTCCTGTTTTTCCAATAAGAAACGTACATACTGTTCTATTCGCTCTTGTATTTTCTGGGAACTGCAGAGGGGTTTTGCAATAAGATTGGCAATGCCTTGTCCGGCTACACCAGACAAAATACCCAGGGAATCACTTGTTCTCGCCAATAATTGATCAATCCAATCTAAATATTCAGGTGAAGGTTCTACCAGTTTGTTCCGGATCGCCGTTGCCAATGAAGCTGCAATGCCATCAGATCCAAAATGCAAACCGGTATTGGCAGATTCTATTCTATTAATATATTTTTCCCGAATTCGTTCCAGACCTAACTGAACAAAGGGTAGTGCAGTTTGCACATCCAATCCAACATATTTAGCCTGGCTTATCATATAAATTATCCCACTATCCCCACGATTAAAGCTGGCATACCACATTTTACTAAGCTTATGTTTATCCATATCTGGGGTGGGCTTCATGTTTTCTGCAAACCAGCCTTTTTCCGGATCAGCCATTAAAGGAGATATCATCGTTCTGATGGATTGTTGAACGATTGACAAAATATCCTCCCTATCATAAAATACCGAAGATGACGAATGCCTGGAAACGTCATACCTGATATCAGTTTTGTATTGTTGGAGCGTCCGCCTGACCACCTTTGCAGAAGGCCTGACGGTCGCATCCGGTTGCATACACCGTATTATCAACTCCCCTATCTCCTGGTCCGTGACCAGGAAATGAACTTTCCGCGATAATGATTCCAATGATTCATTCGTGAACTTGAGTGGCGATATCCCCGTCCACACCTGCAGCATAATTGCCCCCAATGCATAAATATCCTCCGCGGTAGTCGGCGTTTCAGTAACCTCTTGCTGGGGCGACATATACCCATAAGTCCCCAACTGAAATGCCGGCGTTGGAAATTGTTCTTTCACGGAATAACACATTTCCATATCGATCAATGCCACCTTTCCGCCAGGAGTGATCATGTAATTATTAGGAGTAGCATCCCGATGCACTACCTGTTGACTATGGAGAATATCCAGAATGTCCGCTATCTGTATCAGGTAATCCAACACTTTCATCCCTTTCTTACCCCCGGTGATGATCGATTGTCTCAATTCCTTCCTCCACTCAGAACATATTTTCTGCAATGGCTTTCCCCGTATATGTTCGATCACCAGGTAATAATTCCCATTTTCTTCAAAAGTGCCTAACAACCGGGGCATCCGCACTTTATCCTGTAAGAGCTCATGCAATTGTTTCTGCCATTTCAATCTGTCGATAATATCACGCCCCTGCTTGTCTTTCGTATCACCATAAGTTCCTTCCTTGATCACACAAAATCCAAAATTGGTAAGACTTTTGATATACAGGCACTTCACTACATCATTCTTCTGACTTTCCTTATAACTTTTGATGATAATGTAATTGTACCCTACGCGCTTACCACTTTTCTTTTCCACCTTACCTTTTATCTCCTGCTCGACAGGGGCATCGCTGACATGTGTTACGGTGGCAATTTTCATATACGAAGTTTACTCACCAATTTACATTCCCTTACTGCATCCTTATTGCAGTCCTTTGTTACGATTAGATGATCTCAGGTTATCAGTTTTTTCGTTGAAAAGAAATATTGAAACTCCCCTCCTGGTCATAATAATAGCTCTGCCTGTAGCTGTTGAATTTTATGGGAGCACCGAATTCTTTCATCAAATTCAGGTATTCATACACACTTCTTTCTGAAATACCCAGCTTATTGGCCAGCTCTGTCGGTGTGCCCGTGGCTTTGATGCGTATAAGCTGGTCAATTCGTTCCAGACGTTGAAATATTTCTCTTTGCATAAGATAGGTTTTTATTGATTCGGCGATACTTTGTTTCCAGGATAATGGCGATGCTGCTCAATACAACAAAGAAACTGTTGAATACGATATGAACTCCCCACGACATCTCTTCCAGTACACCCCCGCAGGAGCATGGGATATCCGATCCCGATAGTAACATGGCTGCTATATAAACGGTAAAAAGGAACATCAACACGAAGGAAGCATAGAGACCTGCCAGCCGGGTCACCGGCAGCAGGAGCATTATTGCAATACAGATCTCGGTGGCAGGTACCAGCCAGGCCAGGATGCCTGCAAATGGGGCTATATAAGGAGACTCGCTGAGACCAAACTGAAAATTGGCGTAATCGGCCAGTTTGGCCCAGGCTGCATACACGAACAATAGGATATGAAGCAGGGAGGCGATCCCCACAAAGATTTTCCTGGTCATAGCTAAATTTTCAGAATGTTGAAGAGTTGTTATCTAAGGATACGATGCTATAATTTTTAACTGCCGGATAAATGTTCATCGTCCGCTGTCTGTTGTCTTTCATTAACAGACAAACGAAGTATGGCTACCGGAACAGGCCATGCAGAGGGATGCATGTTGATCATTTATTGAGGGTACTGGTTTCTGCGGAGGCATAACCAGTGAATAACAATATAAATTTCCACCCGGATCGACCCTGTTTAGTTATGAAATCGGGAGTAAATTCCATACGAAAATGGCAAATATTGAAAACTTAACATTGACCTAAGGGTTTGTCTCTACCAATCCCTAGAACATTTCAGATAGATATTTTGTCGATCGCATATTGGATTTTCCAGTTCGTTCCTCATTATCCCTCCTGGAATTATTCACACCCTGTGATTAAGTTAATTTGACTAAACCTCCTTGTCGGTTTACGTTTGCAGTCGCTCTTTTACCGCAATTGTGCTGGTTCCTGCGCCGGTCAGCCGGCCAGGATTAAAAGGGAACCATGTGAAAATCATGGGCTGTTGCGCAACTGTAAGTTTTACACCCCACTTATTACAGCTGAACTTCAGGCCACTGTGCCCCTGGTAAATGGCATGGGAAGGCGTTCAGCCGTCCGCCGCAAGGCGGGTAAAACAAGTCAGGATACCTGCCGGTACGATCTGTGCTAAAACCTTCGCATTAAAGGTAAATGCATCACTTTAAAATGTCAGTTTGGCTTTATTCCCCATAAAGCCCAGGCATATTATCGCTGTTCATTTCCCCATGCGCGATCCAATGAATATTAAAAAGTGATAGTATGCAAAACGAAATTCTCCTCCAGGAAAACAAAGACAGGTTCGTGATCCTTCCCATCAACTATCCCAGGGTATGGGAAATGTACAAGAAGCATGAAGCCAGTTTCTGGACAGCCGAAGAAATCGACCTGAGTGCCGACCTGAAAGACTGGGCGACTATGAACGACGGAGAACGCCATTTTATTTCCCATGTACTGGCATTCTTTGCCGCCAGTGACGGTATCGTGAACGAAAACCTCGCCGTCAATTTCATGAGCGAAGTACAATTGCCGGAAGCACGCTGCTTCTACGGATTCCAGATCATGATGGAAAATATTCACTCCGAAACCTATGCCCTCCTGATCGATACTTATATCAAAGACCCACAGGAAAAGCATCGCCTCTTCCATGCCATCGATACCGTTCCTGCCGTTAAGAAGAAAGCGGAATGGGCCCTCCGCTGGATCGAGAACGGGAGCTTTGCCGAAAGACTGGTAGCTTTCGCCGCCGTGGAAGGTATTTTCTTCAGCGGTAGCTTCTGCTCCATTTTCTGGTTGAAGAAAAGAGGGCTCATGCCCGGTCTCACCTTCAGCAATGAGCTGATCAGCCGTGATGAAGGCCTTCACTGCGAATTCGCCTGCCTGCTTTACAGCATGCTCCATGGAAAGCTCTCCCAGGAAGAGGTCTATGCCATCATTAGCGATGCCGTCAAGATCGAAAAGGAGTTCATTACCGAAGCGCTTCCGGTGGACCTGATCGGGATGAACGCCAAGCTCATGCAGCAATACATCGAGTTCGTGGCCGACCGATGGCTCTCCGAACTGGGTTACCCCAAAATGTTCAACAGCACCAATCCGTTCGATTTCATGGAAATGATCTCACTGGAAGGCAAGACCAATTTCTTCGAGAAACGCGTGGGCGACTACCAGAAGGCCGGTGTACTGGGCAATAAAGAATCACAGACATTTTCCCTGGAAGAAGATTTCTGATCTCAACCGATTACTCTTCACTCTTCAATATATATAACATGTTTGTAATTAAAAGGAACGGTAAGAAAGAATCCGTGAAATTCGACAAGATCACAGCCCGCATCGAAAAGCTGTGCTATGGACTGGACAGAAGGTTCGTCAATTCCATCGACGTTGCAAAAAAAGTTATCGAGGGACTGTATGATGGTGTTACTACCACCGAACTGGATAACCTGGCTGCGGAAACAGCCGCTTCCCTGACCGTTAAACACCCCGACTACGCGCTGCTGGCCAGTCGCATAGCCATCAGCAACCTGCATAAGAATACCACTAAGGTCTTTTCCAAAACCATGCAGCTCCTGTTCGAATGCAGGGACAGCAAGGCAGGTAAAGCAGCCCCGCTGATCGCCGACGATGTATGGGAGATCATCCAGCAACATGCCGAGCTGCTCGATTCTACCATCATCTACGATCGTGATTACGGCTTCGATTATTTCGGTTTCAAAACCCTGGAAAAATCCTACCTCTTGAAAGTCGATGGCAAAGTGGTAGAACGCCCTCAGCACATGTATATGCGTGTAGCTATCGGCATTCATAAAGACGATATCGAGAGCGCCATCAAAACCTACCACATGATGAGTGAGCGCTGGTTCACACATGCCACTCCTACCCTCTTCAATGCAGGCACACCAAAACCACAGATGAGCTCCTGCTTCCTGCTCACCATGAAGGAAGACAGCATCGACGGTATTTACGATACTTTGAAACAAACAGCCAAGATATCCCAGAGTGCGGGTGGCATCGGTCTTTCCATCCACGGCATCAGGGCAACCGGCAGTTATATCGGCGGCACCAACGGCACCAGCAACGGCATCATCCCCATGCTCCGTGTGTTCAATGATACTGCCCGTTATGTAGACCAGGGCGGTGGCAAACGCAAAGGCGCTTTCGCCGTTTACCTCGAACCCTGGCACGCCGATGTTTTCGAATTCCTCGACCTCCGCAAGAACCATGGTAAGGAAGAATTGCGCGCCCGCGATCTTTTCTATGCCCTCTGGATCCCGGACCTCTTTATGAAAAGAGTGGAAGAGAACGGCGACTGGAGCCTGTTCTGCCCCCATGAAGCTCCCGGTCTTCACGAATGCTGGGGAGAAGCTTTTGAAAAACTCTATGCACAATACGAACAGGAAGGCAAGGCAAGAAGGACTGTGAAAGCGCAGGACCTCTGGTTCGCTATTCTCGATGCACAGATCGAAACAGGCACACCATACCTGTTGTACAAAGATTCCGCCAACCGGAAATCGAACCAGCAGAATCTCGGTACTATCAGGAGCAGCAACCTTTGCACAGAGATACTGGAATTTACATCTCCTGATGAAGTGGCCGTCTGTAACCTGGCTTCGCTGGCGCTGCCCCGTTTCGTGATCGATGGACGCTTCGACCATGATAAATTGTATGAGATCACTTATGAGGTTACCAAAAACCTGAACAAGATCATCGATAATAATTATTATCCTGTTGAGGAAGCACGTACTTCGAATCTTCGCCATCGTCCTATCGGGCTTGGTGTACAGGGATTGGCGGATGTATTCATCCTGATGCGTGTGCCGTTCGAAAGTGAGGAAGCCAAAAAGCTGAACCAGGAAATTTTCGAAACGATCTACTTCGCAGCTATGACCGCCAGCAAAGACATGGCGAAACTGCAAGGCCCGTACGAAACCTTTGCCGGTTCGCCCGCCTCGAAAGGGGTATTCCAGTTCGATATGTGGAATGTTGAGCCATCGCTCCGGTGGGACTGGTACCGGCTGAAAGATGAAGTGATCAAATATGGCCTGCGTAATTCCCTGCTGGTAGCGCCTATGCCTACCGCTTCCACCTCACAGATCCTCGGCAATAATGAATGCTTCGAACCATACACTTCCAATATCTATGTTCGCAGGGTATTGAGCGGTGAATTTGTTGTGGTGAACAAGCATTTGCTGAAAGACCTGATAGAACTCGGGCTTTGGAATGATGATATGAAGAACAGGATCATCGCCCACAATGGTTCTATCCAGAAGATCGATGGTATCCCCGATAATATCAAAGAGATCTATAGAACAGTATGGGAGATCAAACAGCGTACACTCATCGATATGGCTGCCGACCGCGGCGCCTATATCTGCCAATCGCAATCACTCAACCTGTTCGTGGATACGCCTACTACCGGCAAACTCACTTCCATGCACTTCTATGCCTGGAAGAAGGGACTGAAAACAGGTATGTACTACCTCCGCACCAAGGCCGCAGCACAGGCAGTACAATTTACCGTTGAAAAGCAGGGAGGCAAAATGGTGGAACCGCTTACCGATAAACATTCCCTGAAAGTAATAGAAGGTAATAACGACACGGATATTGCCGGCCCCACTTGCAGTATGGAGGATGGTTGTGTTACCTGCAGCGCATAATAATGTTTGTAGTTTGTTGTTAGTCGTTGGTCGTTTGTGCTGCAAAATAACGATGTAGTCTAAACGACAAACGACTAGCGACTAACCGCAAACCACGAACATAAAATATATTTCCATGATCGACCCGGAAAGAGTAAAAGGCTCCGAAACCAGGATATTCAAAGCCGTTTTCCCGAATACCACGAATCACTATGATACACTGTTCGGCGGAACCGCCATGCAGCTCATGGATGAAGTGGCATTCATTGCCGCCACACGATATGCGCGCAAGAGAATGGTAACTGTTTCGTCCGACAAAATAGATTTCACCCGGCCAATACCTGCCGGCACCATTATCGAACTGATCGGCACGGTAACCCATGTAGGCAATACCAGCCTGCAGGTATTGGTGGAGATCTATATCGAAGAAATGTATTCCTTTATCCGGGAAAAAGCGATCAGCGGTACTTTTACACTGGTAGCCATCGACGAGCATAAGCAACCTGTAAAGATCACCTGATCTACCAGGTATATTCAGGTGGTTCGATCCCGTTCATTCGCAGGTGCAATACAGCCTGCCCGCGGTGATGGGTGATATGATCGAGTGTGGCATAAACACCATTCACTGCTCCTTCATCCAGTTGCCGGCCTTCGATAGTCTTTTGCAATCCATCATAAGCCTGTTCAAGATAATCCATCACCTGTTTCTTGTTATCTTTCACCGGAACAGGTTCCCAGGCCATTTTTTTCCCTTTCACATAGTTGGCTTCCCACCATTGAATGCCATAGGCAATATGGTGCATCAGTTCCCGAAAATTCCATACAGCCTCTGCCGGCTTGAAATCCCAGGACCTGTCGGGCATGGCAGCAGCCACGCTGAGTGTGTATTGCCGGGAGTTCTGTACATTGGTCATCAGTTGTTCTTTCATACAATAATTTTTTGTGGAACAAAACTAAAGACCGGTGCCGGCCGGGGCTTAAGAAATCTTGCTATTCTGATGGGCGCTCGTTTCAAAAGTAGTTCTGAACATCGTAGGAGCGCAATGATACTTTTTACGGAATGCTGCGTTGAAATGCTCGATGCTGTTGAATCCCGACTTAAAAGCAATATCGGCCACAGGCAATGCCGTTGTTTGAAGAAGCATAGCTGCCTGTTGCAACCGGATCGCCAGCAGGAACTGATGAGGAGAAACAGCAGTGAATAGCTTGAAGATGCGGCTGAAATGAAAAGGGCTTACGTAACAATATTCCGCCAGTTCCATCAGGGAAAGGTCTCTCGTGAAATTTTCGGTTATATATTCTTTCGCCCTTTCAATAGTGATAAGGTGATGGCGTTTCAGGTTTGCCTGCAGTTGCTGACCGGGGACATGGTCCGTGATCGATCCCAATACTTTCGATGTTATGTGCAGCACAAGGTGATCGATCTGTAATTTACTGCCCGACCGGCCCTTTGTCAGTTGCCAAAGCTGGTAATGCAATAGCTCTGTTTCAGCCGTTGTCCTGACAAGTGTGGAATGCAGGTCTTCGTCCCTGAAGAATTTTGTTTTGCCATATTGTTCAAGTAATCGAGGATGGAAATCCTGCCTGAATTCGATAATGGTACATTCATCAGGGATGGTATGGGTATGAGTCACGGTGCGCTCATAGCCAGGCTTGGTGATCAACACACATCCACTGTAGGAATCGAGCGAGCGGCGAAAGACATTGAACAGGAAATTCCCCTTCCGTACGAAGCTGATGGCGAATGCTTCGCCATATTCGGGCTTCGATGTTCTGCAATCTACACACCGGCATTTAAAATCGAGGATCTGGTAGAAGTCCGATACGTAGCGTGTATGAATATCTGCATCCATCCTCCATAAAGTTATTGATTTTTGGCAACAGCCTGCATTTCGTTCTGCCGGGCCTCAGCCGGCTGAAACAGAATATTTCATTTTGTCTTCTTGAGATAGGCTTTTACCTGCTGGTGAAGCGGCTCGCTCAGGGGCGCCATCGGCAGGCGAAGATGGTTCTCTATCACGCCTAATTCTGCCAGGAAAGCTTTTACGCCGGCAGGATTGTTCTCTACAAACATCAGGTCGTACGCTTCGATCAAAGTATCGTTCTGCTTTTTGGCAAGTGCAAAATCGCCTTTGAGACAGCTCCGTACCATGTCTGTAAATGCTTTGGGCAATGCATTGGCAGCAACGCTGATCACGCCATCCATTCCGCAGGCCACTTGCGGAAGAACGAGTGCATCATCACCACTGACCACAAGAAAATCATTGGGCCTGTCGCGCAGTATCTGCATACATTGCGCCATATCGCCGCTGGCTTCCTTGATACCTGCGATATTCTTCACTTCATTGGCGAGCCTGATGGTGGTAGCGGCGGTCATATTCCTGCCGGTGCGTCCCGGCACATTATAGAGAATGATCGGTTTGGACGAAGCGGCTGCCAGTACTTTATAATGTTGAAAGATCCCTTCCTGTGAAGGCTTATTGTAATAAGGGCTGGCGCTGAGTACAGCCACGGCTTTATCGAGCGGGAACAATTCAAGGTCTTTCACCAGGCTTTGGGTATCATTGCCGCCGATGCCTACTACTACCGGCACGCGGCCGCCAACTTTTTCATACGTGTACTGTATGATGGCTATCTTCTCTTCATTACTGAGTGTGGGAGTTTCGCCGGTAGTGCCCAGTGTAACGATATATTCAACTCCGCCTTTGATGACGGAATCGATCAGTCGGCCTAGTGCATCGAGGTCCACTTCGGTATTTGCTCTGAAAGGAGTTACCAGTGCTACGCCTGTTCCTTTTAATACTTGCCTGAGAGACATGTGCTGTACGATTTTTTTGTTTGATGATTGCTGTTGAATGAGGTTGATGGTCACCTGCCGTTGAGTAAAATAAAAAGCCTTCCTGCTATGGGAAGGCCTTTACATTTATTTCAGACATACAAAACTGTTGTCAACCTTCCCGGTACACGGAATGTTTCTTGACACGCTTTGTATGTTTCTTTATCAACTGCATGGTAAGTACCAAAAATAATCAGCAAATGGATTCTACCCAAAAAATTTTGTTCAGGAGCTGTTGTTCTGATAAGATCAGGCAGTGGTTTCGTCCCAGAACCCCATCTTGTTGAATTTCTCGATGCGCTTGCGAACGCGGTCTTCGGGGTCCATCTGCTGCAGGTCATTGATCGCGTTAATGAGAAAAGGTTTCAGCAGCGTAGTAGCTTCATTGTAGTCCCAGTGGGCCCCACCCGTAGGTTCTGGAATGATGGCATCGATGAGCCCGAACTGGTACATATAATCGGCGGTAAGCTTCAACTGTTCGGCTGCTTTTTCCTTCTGGTCCCAACTTCTCCACAGAATGGAGCTACAGCTTTCCGGGGAGATAACGGTATACCAGGTATTTTCCAGCATAAAGACCCTGTCGCCCACACCGATACCCAGGGCGCCGCCGGAGGCTCCCTCTCCGATGATGACGCAGACAACGGGCACTTTAAGCCGGGTCATTTCATATATATTACGTGCGATGGCTTCTCCCTGTCCCCTTTCTTCCGCTTCGAGGCCGGGATAAGCGCCGGGCGTATCGATCAGGGTAATGATCGGTTTATTGAATTTTTCGGCGAGCTTCATCAGGCGGAGGGCTTTGCGATAGCCTTCGGGATTGGCCATCCCGAAATTGCGCAATTGCCTGGCCTTGGTATTGATCCCTTTTTGCTGGCCGATCATCATCACTGTTTGTCCATCGAGTGAGGCGAAGCCGCCCACCATCGCTTTATCATCCCGGATATTCCTATCGCCAAACAGCTCTACGAAATTGGTGGTCAGTTTTTCTATATATTTTGAGGTGTATGGGCGATCGGGGTGGCGGCTTAGCTGGACTTTTTGCCAGGGGGTAAGGTTTTGGGTGATGGCTTTGCGGGTTTCGAGTACACGTTCTTCAAGTTTCTTGATCGGCTCGCTCAGGTCAATTTTACTTTTCTCTGCCTTTTGCTTGAGTCCCTCGATATCATCAAAGAGTTCTTTGATCGGTCTTTCAAAATCCAGGAACTGACGGTTTTTGTCTTGCGGCATATTGTAAAGATGATATAAGGTTGTAAAATTAAGGGTTGGCTATTTTTTTATGAAAGTTTTGTTGGGAAAAAACAAAATTCTCCTATCTTTGCCATCCCAAAAACAATAATACTACCCAAAGCGGTTGAAAGTTAAGAAGTTGAGAGGGAGGTAGTGAGATGGGAAACAATTCTTACAGTGATCAATCACTATAAACTTTTGAGGTTGCTAAGTTCGTCTTAGTAAGGATCGGTAGTTCAGTTGGTTAGAATGCCGCCCTGTCACGGCGGAGGTCGCGGGTTCGAGTCCCGTCCGGTCCGCAAATGGCCACAAAAGGCAACAAATGGCCACAAATTCCAAGAAATGCCTCCAAAAACTCATGATCTTGGAGGCATTCTGTATTTAATATCCTTTTTCTCCGTGGGCCAGAATTAAGGGACGCTTACACAGGGAAAACATTAATATCTAGCCGCACCATGTTATGCGTATGACCTGAATAGCAGAAACCTGCCATGTCGCGAGGTGGTTTTTTAATATACAGGGATTACTCTGTTCTTTTCTTTCTATTCAGAACCTTTTGTTTAAGCAAGTATAAGTCCAATGTATTGAAATTTGTTTGCATTTCATTTTTTATCCACGTGACTAATTCTGTAATTAAGTCTTTTGTTTTTTGAGAAAGCTCTCTTTCTAGCTTATCCGACCATATATAATATGACCTCATGAGCTGTTCAAAGACATTACCTCTACTTTCTGTCAAATTTAATTGTATACTCATAGTAGAAAAATGGAGCCCCCAGAAAATATAAATATTATTATCATTAGATGATTCCAATGATTTTGTAGCTCTATGAAAGGATTGGAGAATTGTATCTGAAAAGATATTTCTGTAGAACTCTGTTGAAAAGTTAACTGCCGACGAATTTTGAATATTCCAAAGAGTACCAATATATCCTCTTGCTCCACTAACTAGGAATTGTTCCGCAATTTGATACCATGACCAGCATGTATTATTAAAGATAAATGGAGAAGAATGGGAAGCAAGGATATTGAGCATTCCCTGGTGATTTCCATCAGAACAATGTATGGCAGAAGAGTTAGGTATTTTCTTTTTTTTGTCAAGTACTTTCTTTTGCTGCATAGTGCTAATATCTAGTGCATTCATCATGTCAGAAAAAACATAATGAGGATATTTACTCTTCAATTCTGGACTCCTCCAAACAAGTCCATCAAATTTTTTAAAATATGTCTTTCGTTGAACGTGCCCATAACCTGCCTTTGAGCTAGGAGAAATAGACAAGACTTCATCATATACAACGGTATGCTTATCTCCTTTGCTGTCTACAAATGTTTCTTCAATTGTGCGCCCCTCAATTTCACCACCATGACTGCATAGATGAAAGATGTCATATGGAAACTCCTTTAAGTTCATATCAAGATTATAAACTGAAGCATTCTTTCCAAAGAGTTCTCTTACATAGAAATTGTTTTTATTAAGAATGGTACTAACTGCTGCTGTTTCTTCGTCTTTGAAGAATCCTGGCGAAAAACAAACGGCCCCTCCATATTGGTTCTTTTTCTCATAGATTAAATTGTCAAGGATAAAGAAGTCGGCACGAAGTTCGAGATGAACATAACTGCAAGGAATACAATTATTAAGAACTAATGAATAAGGGAGGCCTGTTGTGAAGAATGTCGCGAAATCAATCTTGCTAAACGAGATAGCACCAATTCTGTCAGTTACTTTTTGCTCAATATGTTTATATTGAGATAAATCCCCATTTCTCCAACCTTCAATACAACTGTGAATAATAAATCTGTCGTCGGGATCTAACGGTTCCACAATGTGAACATCCGAATTTATGGAATATGCGTAGTTGACAGCAATTACTGGTGTCACACTGTTATCATTTTCGATAATAATCAATCCTCCGTTGCCTATAGGAGAAGTTTGTATAGGCTCAGCTCTTTCATCAATTTTTAAGATAAAATTGCTTCGTAAGGCTAAGGATAAACCAACGAAAACATCCGAGGGTCGACATAAAAGTAACTCCTTTGCTTCCGAAATAAATGACGAAAGATAAAAGTCTACTTCGGACATGTCGCTTATGTCAATAACATTCGTCTTTGACAAAAAATATAAATAACTTTTTTGTTCTACAGATAGGCCTGCTAAAATTAAGTAATCGCATGACGTTATTCTAGCTAATATATTATTTGCCAAGGTTGCGAAATGGGTGGCCCTACCTATAGAAAGTGAGTTTTCGGTTTGCTTATCTTCTTCGTATTTAGGTTTTGCGCAAGTAACGTGTGGGAACTCCAAAATGGGAAAGTAAACGCCCTTCTTATTTAAGTAGGATGAAATAATAGCAGCAAGCTCTGGCTTACGAAAGTCAACAATACATACAAATTGTCTATTTATGGTTGGGATATTTGCCCTCATTTGGTTTTATTCAATTATTTATTTATCCGGTTCGTTGAAATCTAAAAGAGCATATAACTCTCTTCGCAAATGCCAAACTTTCACTAAAAACCACTGTAGTTCATTTGATGCAGTCATCTTTCTATCAGAGAAATAAAAATTTCCTACTAAGAACGACTCTAAGGTGTATATATCCTTATCGATTTTACTTAAATCAGGTACTGAACGCCTTGTATAATTGTCTAGTTTTTGAGCAACCCAACCGAATGAAGATATAAAGGTATCATTATCAAAAAGATCAGGTGCGAGAGTTGCATAGAACTGACCTTTGGGGTGAATCAAAATTTGGCTCTCAGAGGCGGGGAACTCAACCAAACCATCCGTCCAATAGAATGTTTGCCAATTCTTATAAGAAAGTTTATTTACTATTTCATCCTTTCTCTCTTGCAAAGAGAGCGCTTCATGCTTATTTTGATTACATAGATTGTTGAGATTTTCTAGCCAGATATTATCGGAATTGTATTTTGGTTGAATATTGACAAAGAAATTGAAGATGTTTGGGTGTTTATTTTTCAACCCTGGGAAAACCCCCATAACTCGATTTTCAATATCACTATCTTTTGCCATACTTCTTAATATGGGGAAGTATCCAAGTGTCATATTATTTTGGTCGCAGCACTTTTCAAACACTTCCTTTCCTAAGTAATCAAGAATAGATCGCAAATGTTCGAGGTAAGTTTTAATATCCACCATTACCATATTATCAAGATGCTGCTGCCTGACTGATTTCAGAAAAAGTTCATTTATTACTCTAAGCTGCTTTTCAGATGCCTCAAATAGGAGGTTAATTTGTTCTCTCCTTCTCATGAAATTACATTTCAGTATCTAACGTGGTGTATATAAGCTAATTTAACGCCTTTTATAATATGTTGAGCATGAGGAATAAAAATGCCGTTAGGTTTACGGCGACATTCTTACATCATTAAGTAGGAGTCTACAATACATGTTTATACTTAATATTAAAGTGATTGATTTTCAATAAGTCCATGCTAAAAATGTTCGAAAGTTGTCCCCTTGAGCCCGCAAATAGTCCCAACAGGATCAGAAAGCCACTCTTACAAGAGTGGCTTTTTTATTTAAATCCGCGTCAAATAAGGGTTTTTCAAAAAAAAGCACACCAGATAAAAGCAATCATTAACAAGATAAAAGGGTACCTATTCGGGGACCATGTTCCATAACCGGAATTGGTACCCCCGGTTAACCCTGAAGTGTTGTTGTGAAAGGTTTTAGGCACGAGCGAACAAAGATTCGATCACCTAAAAATTGTGTGTTATGAAGGTTAATGAAAAACTTTCCCTGCTGGTCATGCTGGAAATATCAAAAAATCTAGGATGGGGAGATGCCCGTTATCATCCGTCTAACGGTATACAGTAATCGAATAAAATTATCATTGGGTCAGAAAGTAGTCCCTGAGCAATGGAACCAGCAAATGGGAATTGTTATCGGCAATACCAGTGGCATGCGCTGCATTAATGCGGACATTGAAAAAGCGAAAGTAAAGCTGCGACAGCATTACGATCAATTGGCGATACAACTGTGAAGCAGATGCTTTTTAGCTTACCACGGAAAAGTTATCACTTTAAAGAGCGCGTAATTGGTATGAGTGGTTTGCAAAACGGACGCCAAGTCAGTTGTGAGGAAGACCAACTAACACCCGAAGCTATTGATCGATATGTCTACTGGCAATAAACCGTTTTGTTAGCCATGTAATTGACGAAAGTAACGTGATCACCTGATTTTCTAACAATCAATGGTAGTGAAAAAGGGAGGAGCTCAATTTGGAAATCACTTTATCTTTTTTCTAAACCACTCTTAGATGGTTTTTTTATGTTCAAAACTTAATGATTATGGTGTAGGTCAAACAAAGGAAATAATAGTAACATATAATCTTAATAATTAAACAATATCAGATGGGCAGCATTTGTATTACGCTGAAAAACTGCTCTGTATTTCATATTTTCTCTGTTGCTATTCATTGAGCAGTCGTACAGTTGGTTTTATTTCAATTGAAGCCTAATTGTTCATCCGACCGGTTTTAATAGTTTTGCCAAACAACTAATTGTATTATGACCTGGCTGCCAGAAGTACATGAAAAAGAAAATGAAAAACAGTTTGAACAATTGTTTTTGCATACCTACCCACTAGTTGTTTCTTATCTCTTGCAAAAATGCGGGCAGCCAGAGATGGCAGAAGATATTGCGCAGAATATTTACCTGGAACTTTGGAAAAACCAAACTGCGCTTCCGGACTGCGATCAAGAGAAAACTTATTATCTCTATGGTATTGCCCGGCGTCATTTTCACCGGCATTTGCAACATACCTTGAAAGAGCAAACACAACTGGCTGATTTTTCAGCGGCGAGTGCCACTGCAGCAGACCATCTGTCTGATATTTTCGAGGAACCTGGACATTGTTTCGCGGCACAGGAGGCCATTATTACCGGAACCCTTCGGGACATGGAACCTGTTAAAGCCCGGTTTTTCCGGATGAATAAACAGGACGGATTGACCTATAAGCAGATCGCACAGCAGGAAGGTGTTTCGGTCAAAACAGTCATGCGTCATGTGAACAGTGCCGCTAAAATCCTGCGTTCTAAACTGACCAGCCTTTTCCAGTTTTTTCTATAGTTCTCCCTTATTCTTTTTAGTAACAATTCCTTAACCTGTCCATCTGTCCTCTTTAGACAAAAACCCTGCATTTATATAGTAAACAAAGCGTTTGGAAAAGGAAGAAATCTGGCGGTTCGTACGTGACCATTACGCAGGAAAGTTGTCCACAGAAAAGCGGCAGCAACTGTTGGCCTATCTGGAATTGTTGAGTGCTGAAGAACTGGAAGCGCTCTATCCTCTATCGGAATGGGAGGAACTACAGCGCAGCCTTGTTCCTGATTCCAGTATAGCTGAAGCAGCTTATCAACAGCATAAGCTGCTAAGGAAAGCCGAAAAAAAGGGAAGGCAAGGTCCATTTTTTTATTCTACTCGTTTTTGGGTTCGGGCTGCCTGTATCATAGGTATAGTAAGCCTGGGTGGCTATTTAATCATCCGTGTTACAGGGATTAAAGGTCCAAAAGGCAATAGCCAGCAAGTGACCCAGCTATACAAAACCGTTGTTGTGCCGGAAGGGCGACAGGTAGCGGTATCACTGCCGGATGGCAGCCAGATGATGGTGGGGGGTGGGAGTCGCCTGCGGGTGCCGGAAGCATTCACGGGGCAGCAGCGGGAAATTTTCCTGGAGGGCGGACAGGCTTTTTTCAAGGTAGCCAGGGATATCAAGCGGCCATTTATCATCCATACAACAAAACTAGACATACAGGTGCTAGGTACTTCTTTCAGCATCCGGGATTATCCTGATGAAGCCAAAGGTTCGGTTATTGTACGTACCGGTAAGGTGGCCGTTAGCCCATCCTTGAAAAAAGACAGTGCCGTTTACCTGTTACCCGGTGAGCAGGTCGAATTAAATAAGGCGGAGGGTCAGCTTTTGCAATCCGTGGCTGATACCCTGACGGCATTTGGATGGATGAACCGGCAGTATATTTTCAGGAGCCGGACGTTTAAGGAAATCACGCAGGTGCTCAGTCATGATTACGGGGTGCGATTTGTGATAAGCAGCGAAGAACTGGCCAAGCGGAAAATATCAGCCAGTTTCCGGCAGCAAACCATCGAAGAAATTGTGGCGCAACTATCCGTGATCAGTGCATTGGATTATACGATTGAAGCTAAAACGATAACAATCAGATAAAACAAAAACACCCTGCGGGAACAGGGTGCGTGCAAAGACAAGACTAAATATATCTATTGCAATGAACAAATGTACAAAAACGCGGGACATGATCCGCAGGGCATTTTTTGCCCTAACGAGAACCAAGCTGACCGGCTTATGGATGCTTTTCTTTCTGCTTTTTGGCGCTTCTGCACTACGGGCTACTGCACAGCAGACAGATTCTACGTTTAACCTGGTTGTTGAGCGACAATCATTGAAATCGGTATTGTTGCTGATTGAGACAAAGGGGAAAGTATTTATTAACTACGACGAATCGCAGATAAATGTTTCTGTGCCGGTATCGGTCAATCTAAGGCGTGTCACTGTGGTGCAGGCGCTGCAGGCCGTGCTTCGCTATACAGGCTATTCGTTTATTAAACAAAATAATACTTTCCTTGTCGTCCGTCGCAAGGCTACTGCAGAGGGAAAAACAGAAAGAGAAACTGGTAGCTATACCCTAAAAGGCCGCATCGTTGATTTTGAAACCTCCACTCCCTTGCCCGGCGCTTCCATAAAACTGGCAGGTACCGGTAAAGCGGTCATCAGTGATGAAAAAGCTTATTATGTGCTGACAGGTATAAAACCTGGCGAGTATAAGCTAACGGTAACTTACACCGGGTACTCACCTTTCAGCGAACTGGTTAAAATAAATGGTAACGAAACCTTTGATATCCGGATGCAGGTGGCGGGGGCTAACTTGGGGGAAGTGGTGATCACCAGTGCAGGGCGGAAAGTAAAGAATGTAACCCATACTACAGACCGTGAACTGGTAAACGAGATTCGGAATGCCAACAGCGTGACAACAGGTATTTCCAGCGAGCAGATCAACAAAATGCCCGACCGCAATGCCGCTCAGGTGATCCAGCGCAGCGCAAGTATCACAATAAAAGATGATAAGTTTCCTATTATTCGGGGAATGGATACACGCTACAATGTTATTTATCTCAACGATAATATCGCGCCCTCAACAGAACTCTACACCCGCGCTTTTGCACTTGATCTCATTCCAAGCCGTATTATCGACCGTATATTGGTGCATAAATCTCCTTCACCTGAGATTTATGGAGATATGAGCGGCGGCGCGATTAAACTATACACCAAAGATGCCAAACAGGTGAAACATTTCGATATCGAGGTGGTTGCAAGCGACAGAGTGGGCACCAGCTTTAAGCCATTGCTTACTTATGCAGGGGGGAAAACCGACTATCTCGGTTTCGATGATGGCACTCGCCGACTGCCTACGGGGGTACCAAAATTCGGTGAGTTGCACAAAGCAATGCTTACACAGCGGCAATATGTACAGGCTTTTTCACCCGTATTGCAATATGGATATAAGACCGCTCTGCCCGACCTGCAATTGACACTTACCGGTTACAATTCTTTCAAAATAGGCAGGCGCAGGTTATCCACTCTTACGGCATTGAACTATCGTTACGAAACGCAGCGGAATGATATTCAAACTCAAACAGGCAATACGGGATCAGGCGGCGGTTCTAGCAATAGTAAAAGCGGGTATGAAGATCAGAACATCGAGAATGTGCAGGTGAATTTGTTACAAAATTTCAGCATGCAGCTCAGGGATTCTAGCAGGATCTATTTTCGTAATTTCTTGTTAGAAGATGCTTCCAAGTTGGTGATAGTGCGGCTTTCACATGACAATATTCTTCCGCCGGTCATTTATAACGGTGCGCAACGCAAAAACAATATCCTCTCCTTCAGCCAGCGGTTTTTGTATGCAGGTAATGTAGGAGGTATGCATTGGCTGCAACACGGGAAACAAAATCTCAAATGGAACCTGGGCTACACTTATAGCCATCAGGATATTCCTGACCAGCGTATTATCCGCTTGCAAAATTGGTTCTCTGTAATTTACCCGTATCCATTTACCCTACCTTCCGGAGTCGCTAAGGCAGCAGAAGGGACCGGATTGGCATGGGAATCGTATTATCGAGGGCAGGCTTCCCAGACTGAAGTGGACTATCAGCCTATTTATGGTGCTATCACCCGGTTATGGATAAGGAATACAGAAGGTGTATACAATGCTACTGCCGACTACGATCTTCGGTTGCATCGCGGCCTTGTGCTAAAAGCAGGCATGTTCCAGCAATGGAAGGAAAGAAAAGTATACCGCAAGCAGTTTAAGGTCAACGATGGGCAGGAAACGCTGAGAGATTATCAGGCCGGATACTACAGTTATGCCGACCGCAGTAAGATAGCTTTTAAGGAGCAGGACCTCGGCAAACTATGGAGCACCGATTACCTGCGTGACGATGGCACCGCCCTTAAAGTATACGACAATACACAAACGCAGGACAGTTACGTGGCTACTGAACAATTGAATGCGGGTTACCTGGCATTTCTGGCACAACCGGGCAATAGCGGATTGCATATTTATGCAGGGCTGCGTGTAGAGTACAACAGACAAAAGCTTGCTGCTGCTCCCGGTGATGCTAGTGGCACAACCCCTATTCTGGTGAACCGGCCTGGCTGGTCCTGGCTGCCATCCATCAACATCAGTTATCATTCCACGGGAAATTGGGTGATAAGGGCTGCTTATGGACGCAGTATAAACCGACCTGAATTTAGGGAGATAAGTCCTTTTAGTAACCTGGATTTTCTTTCCAATGAAATCATAACAGGAAATCCCCGGCTGGTGAGCGCCAGGCTGAATAATTATGATGTACGCGCAGAATGGTATCCCAGGGGCGCCCGGCAGGATGAAATAATCACCGTGGGTGGTTTTTATAAAACACTCGACCAACCTATTGAGCGTATACGTAAAGAGGTGACGAAGGAAGAAGTTCTGACGGGAATCACTTTTCAAAATGCAGACAAGGGTAAACTAAATGGTGTTGAAGCGGAGATACGGAAAAGCCTGGATTTTATTCCGGGAGCTTTTTTCCGCAACCTGTATATCATAGCCAATGGAGCCCTGATACACAGTTCGGTCGCCATACCCGATACGGTAAACCTGGGCAGCTATAGAAGCACCGGCTATAGCCGCCCCTTACAAGGACAGGCGCCTTATACTGCAAACGCGGGATTGTTTTACGATAATGCAGGTACTGGCACGAAGGTATCTGTTTCATACAATATAGCCGGGACACGCATTTATGCAGCAGGTGTATATGAACCTTTCGGTGGAGGAATTGACTCTACCTATAGTAATAGTATCTACCGGGGGAGTATCCTGGAATTACCCCGCCACCTTGTTGATCTGAGTGTCAGCCAGCGTATTATTCGCTCCTTACAGGTAAAGATAAGTATTCAGAACTTGCTGAACGAAGCAGTGACCTATGCGGAGGACAACAATTTCAATTACAAATATGACAGAGAGTACAGGCAAGGAACAGTATATAAAGGCGATAATATATTCCGTAGATATTATCCCAACAAATACATACGGGTAATATTCACCTATTCATTTTAAATAATCTCATAAACAACTACCAATATGAATTTGATCAACAGGAGGGTGATGTTTTTTTTGACAGGCGTATCTGTTGCATTAGGAATAGCTTCCTGTAAAAAGACAGACAATCATTATGAGAAACTGATCAATACGCCGGAAATATATACCAGGCTGGGGTTAGATTACAGCCGCCTGGCCAATGGTATACCACGGCAGTATCATATAGGCGATACATTACAGATCAACGGAAGATTTAATGCAGCCGTATCCCAGGTAAGCGTACAGATAGGAGGCCTGAGTGCGGCAGTTATAAGCATAGATAAAAAGGACAGTATAGCGAATGTAGACAACGTATCTTATTACTCGTCTATGGAAACCATCCGTATAGCGCTGACAGGTGACATGGGTACCGGTCGCTTGGCCGTGAGCGTGAATTGCCGGGAAGTCGCACTGGAAGGGCCGCTACTCTACCTATTGCCCAAAGGTAGCCCACCACCCATTACCGATACACTGGTTTGGCGGCAGTTGTTAAATTTCAAGGCGTATGGAAGTGTAACTACCAATGAAGCGCTCACCGACTCCTTCTTTACCAACCCGGTATTTTATCCCTCCATGTCGGGTACAGGCAATATCTTTTTCAGCGTTAAAAGTAAGATCCAATTATTGCACCCCAACAGGACTATTGATCAAGTGGTAGACCTGCAGGGACGTAGCGATGCGTATGGCGCTTTCAGTATCGTAAAGATGTATAACGGGGCTGTAGACCCGCAGGATCATAACCTGTATTTTTCCGCTCTTACCAGCGATCAGTTCCATACACCCGGTACACCGGGTAGTGTGCCGGATGCAGACAGCAACTGGATATTTCGTATTTGCAAGTTGGATCTGCAAACCCATCAATTGCGGGTGATCAACCGGACCATTGTCCCGATTTATCGGGGAAAGCTGGCGGCAATAGGTTCCAGCAACCAAATACAAGCTTTTTTCACCGGCCAGGGAGAGGTCTCCCAGGTAAACATGCTGCCCTTTGCAAAAACCTGGGTCGATAATGCCGGCAATATTTTTTTTATCCCTATTGGTTTTTCTAATTCGGATTTTGATGTCACGGGTAAAGTTAAATACTATCCACGTTTATACAACACTGTCTATACCATTTCCTGGTCGAGCTTTTTTGGAAAAATTACGCCGGACGGACAAGTGCAATACCTGATGAGGTCCCGGTTAGACTGGCCGGGAAATGGTGTGATACGGAATGCTGTATTATCTTTGGATCCGTTGAAGGACATTATGTTCACAGCTTCCAATGTCGGCGGTAGAATACAGATTCTTGAATATGATCTCAATAGCCGTAGCTTGGTAGATAAGCTGTTTCCTACTACGGATGGTGCAGGGGCAACAGGTCCGTTCAGCCTGTTGGATCCTATTACGCCTGCCTCCAGCGGCGCCATTAATTATTCGGGTTATGGCGGTGACCCCGGCCGCTATATGCCTTTGCCCGGCAACAGTAAAGGCTTCCTGTACGATCTGCAGAATATTGTCTATAATTTTTCTACCCACCAGGCATATAAATACGCCCCTGTCATTGTAGATAGCATAATGTACCTGGCACCACCAGGGACAAGCTATGATATTCTTGAGTCCAGGCGGCAAGATCTACCTTCGACTATCTTGAACTTTGACAGTGAAGGTAACATTTATAAGCTGGCCCCTTTTTATATCTATATCGGAGGCGGATTATTCAATGTCTACTATGATGTGCGTCGCACATATATCTTAAAACACTAAATATTATTGCTGATGAATCCGTTGATTAATAAATATGCGGTCATTGTACTTATGGCCGTCTTGTTTTCCTGTACAAAGAACGGGCATTCCATTAGTTATTCTGATGCTGCTTCCATTAATATCTTCAATGCATCGCATGTGTATGATTCCATGTATAAGCAGCGGATGGTATGGTTTTCCGGATACGACACTGCCTCTGGATTGAAGATGCTGTTTACTCAACATGACATTGAGATTCCCGGCAACGGGCAGTTAGAGGCTATACGCATTGACCATCCCATGCAGTTTTATGATTTTAATGCTGGTCGCCAGCAGGTAAAGTTCAGCGATACAGGGATGGTTACCGTAGCAGATACTTCGCTGGATTTTTCTTCCGGAAGCTACAATGGTATCTACCTGGCAGAAGATACGACGCGTATCGATGCTTTCACCAGGAGCGGTCGATTCAAAATATTCAAATTCACAGAAGAAAGGACTAATACGACGGGCAAGGTAAGAGTACGATACATTGATCTTGTGCCGGATATCGATACGCTCAATGGATATATATTTACGCCGACTGTTGCTAAATTTACCAGTGAAGCTACTCCTAATGCACTTGTATATGGTGAGGCCAGCCGCTATTATGATCTCGATACGGCTGGCTTGGTTATTAGTGGAAACATATTACTACGCCTGTTTCCTAAAAAAGATACACTTAATTATAATGTGCAGATTCCTATACCTGCAACCCCGGGACGCACCTACACGGTGCTGGTATTCGGTAATGCTTCTTACTGGCCATGCCGTTTTTCTATAAAGCAACCTGATGGCAGTGTCACGCAAAAGTCAATCAATTATCCGCCGAATATTAAAGGGTATGTACGGACAGTTTATTAGTCGGATAGCGGGTGATACACAGGTTAGGAAGACTGTCATCAGTTCGGTAATACACAAACTGATGCTTTTATTGAACATAATGGTATTAAAATAAGTTCTACCACATGTGATACAGGATTAGGCAAGTATTATACTCCTCCCAGGTTAACCACATTCACACCATTTTCGTAACATTTTCCGGCTGTTTGATATCATTTTATAAACAGCTCTCTTGCTTTGAATTAATCTTGTAAAAAAAGATACATGGAGCATAAAGTCAAATGGAAAATGCACGAGATGATATGGATCACACTGGTCACCATCATTGCCATTGCCCGTTGTTGCTGGGACTGGATCACCCTGACACCCCAGCACATGGACTCAGTCTATCTCATAGTTTATAATAGCAACAATACCTCTTTTACCAGCTACTTTATAAATGTATGGCTGCCGCAAATCAGCTCTATTCTTATATTCTATTTGTCTTATTTGGCTATCAACCTATCGATAATTCCATCGGTGAAAGGGATATTTTCAAAGAATACCACCGGCAGGATTATAAACAAGATCATTTGGCCGGCAGTACAGTTGATCCTGTCGATCTGCCTGATCCTGCTCGGGACCAACCTTGCTACCTGGCTGGCCCATCCAATTCTATTTAATGAAGGATTTGGTCCTTCAGCCTTATTCGGTTATAGCGATCGGCCGTTAATGTACGTTTTTAGTGGATTTCCGAAAACCATGGGATTGATCGTGTTCATCTCCTTGCTGGCATTAGCACGGGAAATTATTCTCCGTTATTTTGAAAGACCAGGTTCTGGCAAAGCTTACTGGATTCTCATTATTAACCAGCTTACCGCCTTTGCCATGATATATTTCCTGATCATTTACGTATTGTCTGCATTGAAGTTTGAGAACGTATATTTCCACGTTTTTATTTCCGTTGTTCCTCCCGTCCTTCTCGCATTTATGAGCAATATATACTGGTTATTCCCCTGGAAAGGAAATCTGCCAGTCCTTTCCTACCGGGTCTTGCTTCGACTGCTGTTATCCACCTTTATATGCACATTTCCCTTTTTTGCTATCAAAGACACTGATCTTCCACATGATCAATTTATACTCTTCCTTTATTGCTGGGTGGGTCAACTATTTATTACAACTCCAATCTCCTGGCTGGTATACCGGCAGCGGAAAGAAATGATATTGCATTTTAGAGACATGGAAAAAGAACTCGCAAAGAACAGGGCCGACCTGCAATTATTGCGATCGCAGATTAATCCTCACTTTCTGTTCAACGTGCTGAATAGCCTGTACGGACTGGCATTAAGGGAAAAGTCCATGGATACAGCCAAGGGTATACAAATGCTGGGAGACATGATGCGCTTTATGTTGCATGAGAACACCCACGATCTGATTCCCCTGAGTAAAGAGATTGAATACCTGAAAAATTATATTGTTTTGCAGAAACTGCGTACACAAGCTTCTCCCGATATCATTATTGACGAAAAGATCATAAGAACCCATTGTGATCACCTGATCGCACCCATGTTGTTGATCCCCTTCATAGAAAATGCTTTTAAACATGGTATCAGCCTCCAGGACCCCTCCTGGATCAAAATATCACTTCAATGTGATGAAAACAATATCTGTTTCGAGGTACGTAACAGCCTTCATCCCAAAGCAGGCAGTGGCCATGACAAAGACAGCTCAGGCATCGGTCTAAAAAATGTCCGGGAGAGATTGAACCTCATCTACCCTCAACGCCACCATATTGATATTGGTGTCCATGATGGGGAATTCAGGGCCCGGCTGATCATCCAACCATAATAGCAATATAAAATCGTAAAATAAATGAAAAAGTTATTATTAGTCTTATCAATGGCAGGAGCCATAAGGACCACCTATTCGCAGCAAAACATGACAAACAAATTGGACGAGTTACTAACGGCCACTGCCAATGCTCACCGATACAATGGATCTGTACTTGTGTCTATGAACGGAAAGATCCTTTTGCAAAAAGGATATGGTTGGAAAAATAAACAGGACAGCCTGTTAAATGACACTGCCACGATCTACCAGATTGCGTCGGCTACCAAACAATTTACCGCTACTCTTATTTTGAAATTGGCTGAATTAAAGAAACTTTCTTTGAATGACAAGGTCAGCCGGTTTTATCCTGCTTTCCGCAAAGGGGACAGCATCACCATAGAAAATTTACTTACCCATACTTCTGGCATCGACGACCAATTGTATAGCGACCCTTCAAAGCCGTTGCCACCTCAGCAGGAAGTTCTTACCACCATCGAGAATAACAGACTTGCCTTTGTACCGGGAACCCAATTTATGTACAGCAATAAGGGCTATCAATTATTAGGGTATATCATTCAACGTGTCACAGGGATGTCCTACTATCAGGCAGTAAGAAAGTATATCTTTACCCCATTAAAAATGACCCACAGTGGCTTTGATTTTTTTCATCTTGCCAACAAGGACAAGGCATCGGGGTATTACTACATGTCAGATACCACCTGTCCCCCAGCCCCTATCATTGACTCATCCGCATCTTTCTCTGCCGGATCGATTTATTCGACAGTGGGAGATTTGTACAAATGGCTGGAAGGGATCAATTCTTATCGGATTATCAGCAAAGCCTCGTTGGGAAAAGCGTACACTCCGTCTGCAGACCCTCACTATGGTTATGGCAGGCAGATCGACACTTTCTTTAATAGGCGGGTAATATCCCATGGTGGCGACATCTGGGGGTTTAAATCCAAGATCGCCAGTATCCCCGAAGATGATGTGTGTATTGTATTGCTTGAAAACAAAGAAGAAGGTGACAACTACATTCTCCAAAAGATAATTGCTATTCTCTACGGTCAGCCCTATCAACTGCCGGCAAAGAACGAGATCGTATTGGGCCGGGAAATATTGGAAAAATATACAGGATCTTATGAAATGCAGCCGGGAGTAATAATAGAAGTGACCCTCGAAAATACGCATCTCATTGCGACGGCAGGCAATAGGAACGAGTTATATACCCTCAGGAGAAATTTCTTTATTTTAGATGATGGATATAACCATTTACAGATTGAATTTGGGGCTGATGAGAACGGGGCGATCATCAACCTGTCATTCTTAAAAAAAGGAAAGAAGATCATTTGTAAAAAGATCCGTTAGGCCCATTAAAAATTTGTACTGAATGTTGAAAGCTATTGCCATCGATGATGAGCCAATCGCCCTGGAAGTGATCGAAAACCTGGCTGCTGATGTTAGTTTTCTAAAGCTGACAGCCGTTTTTGTAAATGCTTTAAAGGCTATTGATTTCCTTGCGAAGAATGATGTAGACCTGATTTTCATTGATATTAAAATGCCGAATATCTCCGGTATCGAATTGATGAGATCGCTTTCAAATCCTCCTATGGTCATATTCACGACAGCTTATAGTGAACACGCTGTCCAAAGTTTTGAATTGAACGCAATAGATTATTTATTAAAACCTTTTTCCCTACCCCGGTTCCTGCAAGCCTGCAACAAGGCTTATGAGCAGCACATGCTTAGAAAAAACAACCTTATTTCTTCCGCTCCCGACACCTCTCTCTTTATAAAAAGCGGTTATGAGCAGATCCGTGTGGCGCTGTCAGAAATATTATATGCAGAAAGCAATGGAAGCTATATAAATTTTATTTTGGAACAAGGAAAGATCATTTCCCGCATGACTATGCTGGAAGTGGAAAGTCTATTACCAGCTTCAGACTTCATTCGAATACACCGTTCCTATGTTGTCGCCATCAAAAAAGTTACTCGGATCGACCGGAACAACATCTGGATAAAACAGGTGGCGCTTCCACTCGGGTCAAATTATGCCGACGCGATTGAAAAAATAAAAAAGCAATAGAACGCGGTTAGCGGCCAGCGCCGTTCCAGTCGGCCTGCGAACTCACAAATTCGGACGGCCGGACACTTCCGGTCCGCAAGTTTGAAAAGAAACCCGCGCTAGTCGCGGTTTTTTCTTTTTTGTCGTGGCTTTAGTCGATAAAAGAAGAAGTAATGCAATATAAAATAAAACATGCCCTCATTTTCATCGTTATTATTCTAATACTTATTGGGTCTGGCGAAAAGCATGTCCTGGAGCCACTCGCCATTGAACTTTTTCCAGGTGCGCAAATATGAACCGTCAACAATAGTATGTTGTTTCTCCTTATCAAATTCAAGATGAAAATCACCGAACTCATAGGCCAAATCACCGGATTTTGAGATCTCCAGGCGTATTATTTTATCTATACGCTTGACATTGGTTAGCTCAGGTATTACTTTCGTTTCAACCGGCTCCTCTATCAGTAATCCATTACATTGCACCTGTACATCACTAAGGTCCGTCGGAGCGCCGGTCATTTTCCCGGCAATGAGAGGCCGGTCATAGGCTCCGCTTACGAAAACATTGTTGGATGTCTGTTTGATCGCTTTTAAATTGGTTTTGGCTTGCTCTACAAGTCCACGGATCATTTGTTCATCTTTACTAATTTGAGCATGAGCGGTAAAAAAACATTGAAGGGCAATAACGAGGTACAACAATCTCCTGCTTCTGCAGCCAATAGTTAAAGTCCATGAGGTCTTTTTCATTCGATATGTTTTAGTAAAGTAATCGATCCATTCATGAACCCGTCATAGGGCTGATCAAGATTTCAGGAACTATAATACCCACAGAATTTGCATCCCCGAACGGAATGTTGAAATCCCTTGCCTGTTCTATTCCAACATTGAAATACATCAGTATTGCCGGGTCCTGCACAAATGATATATTAAAGATAAATGAGGCCAGTATTTCTTATATTGTAAAAAGCCGACAAAAAACGGTTTCATGACTGTATGCCGTTCAATATGGTCCTGACAAATTCAAGACCCGCTTCAACACCGGGATGGATTTTACAGGCCGTGACCGTCAGCTACAGCCAGTGCAGCCATAACGACCTGAGCTCATTTCATAAAATAAGCTTTAAAAATTACACATCATAGCAGCGCGGAAGTTCAAAAATCAGTATTGCACAAAAGCATCGGGGGTTGCAGACATGAAAGACCTTTTTGTTCTCTCCACAAGCGTTATTATCAAATTTGAAACAATACAAGGCTATGGAAATCAGAATTATATTCTAATTTACTTTGCAAAATGTTCATCGATTAATCCTTCTTTAAACGATATCGATCTATGGCACTGTTGTTCATCAAGAATTTCTACCCCGTATTGGGTTGGATTGGCACACTTTCGTATCTGCTCGCCTACTTCCTCCTGAGCATTAATAAACTAAAAGCGGATCAGGTGACTTATCACGTAATGAACATTCTGGGGGCGATCGGACTTACCGCGAACGCAATATATTACGCCGACCTCCCGAATATAGTCGTAAACATGGCCTGGGGGTTCATTGCATTAGCTGCCATCATTGTGCTTAGCCGGAAGAAGAAGCCAAATTAAGCTGTAACAATGCCTGATTCTTGTAATGTGCCAACTTTCTATTATACTCTCTTTTGTTCGACACAAGGCTCAGGTAATAGTAAGCACCATCCACTATTACAAAAATGATGTCGGCAGTGAACGCAGGATCTTTTACGGAAAGCACACCCGCCCGGTTGCATTCGATGATCATCTCTTCGAGGTTGGTTCGAAGTGAATCCAGCAGTACTTTATATTTTGCCTTTACATTCTTATTGCGGAAAGCCAGTGAATAACAACTGTACGAAACGCTGTCGTCAAAAAGAATGTTCCACTTCCGTGAGAAAATATTGTCAATGACCTTCAGTAGTTTTTTCCTGGGGTCATTTTTATACGCGGAAGGCGTTTCAAATATCCGGAGATATTCTTCGAGAATATATTCGATGAGCCCGTACAACAGATGCTCCTTTGTCTTGAAATAGTGAATGACCAGGCTTGGATTGATATTGATCAGTGTTGCAGTTTTTGCTAGAGATGCATTTTCGAGTCCCTCTTCTTTGGCAATTTTGTAAAAGGCCTTGATGATTTCCGGTTGACGAGCGTCTTTAATACTTTTTCTACCCATGTCGATATTTATATTTTAAGGGATGCTACAAATATAAGGAGCTTGTATAATACATTCCGGTTATACACCCTTCGTGAGCATATATTGCCTGTTCAATTTGGGCAATCGTTTGCATTTCCCCGGATGGGCAACCACACTGTTTATCATTTATTCCTAACTATTTAGATAATAATCTTTTAATCCCTTCCGGAAATTCATCCCCTCAATTAAATCTTTATGATGTTTACGTTAATTAATTGAATGAACGTTCAATTAATTTTTTTAAATCAGTTTTTATTCACCACATTTGTTCAGCCGGATTTCAATAGGTTTTTTATCTGGATAAGATTTCGAAAAATCATTCTTACTGTTCCAAACTTCACTGTTATGAAATCAACTGCTTTTGTCATTCTTCTGCTATTGACAGCATTCACCTCTTTTTCTCAAAATGTTACCGTAACCGGCACTGTGCGTTCCGCATTCGATGGCGCACCACTTGCCGGCGTATCCATTATGGCTAACAAGGCGGCCAAAGGAACGACCACCAACGATGAAGGTCGTTTTACAATCTCTGTTTCGCCGAACACCACGCTTGTATTCTCTTTCCTGGGATTCGTTTCCCAGGAAATCCTCGTCAGCGGGCAAAGAGAGATCAATATTTCCCTGCAGCAAAGCTCGTCCGGTGTATTGGGCGAAGTAGTCGTTACTACAGCACTGGGTATAAAAAAGCAACAAAAAACACTGGGATATTCGGTGCAGGAAGTAAGTGGCGAAACGATGGCCAAAACAAAAACACCAACCCCGCTGAGCGCATTGACCGGTAAGGTAGCCGGCCTGAATGTCAGTAACACAACGGATCTGTTCCGCAATCCGGGTATTTCCCTGAGGGGTAGAACGCCCTTGATCGTTATCGATGGAATACCCGACCCGGATGCAGACCCATACAAGATCAATGCTGATGACATCGAGAGTATTAGCGTACTGAAAGGGACCGCTGCCGCTGCTCTTTATGGCGCATTGGGCGTGAACGGAGCGATCATGTACACTACCAAGAAAGGGACCAAAGGAAAGTTGGCCGTTGAAGTAAATTCATCTACGCTTTTTCAAACAGGCTATACCGTGATCCCGAAGGTACAAACCACCTACGGGAATGGCGACCAGGGAAAATATGCATACGTAAACGGATCTGGCGGAGGAACAGAAGGAGGCGGATGGATATGGGGTCCCAAACTTGACCAACCCGATCCATCAACACCCAGCGGTTTTTATGAAACCACTCAATTCAATAGCCCGGTCGACCCTGTAACTGGTAAACTGGTGCCCCTTCCTTGGGTTTCCAGGGGAAAGAACAATATCAAGAATTTTTTTCGCACAGGCATCTTATCAACTAACAGCGTCTCTGCTTCAATCGGCACAGAAAAAGGTTCATTCCGGGTATCGGCAAATCATATATTCCAACAAGGCGTTGTGCCCAATACCGGCCTGAATAACTCTTCTTTTTCAATAGGAGGCAATTATCGCCTCACTCCACAACTGAGTATGGACGCCAAACTTACCTATAATAGAGAGTACTCGGATAATTATCCCACTATTGGCTATGGCCCTCCCAATTATTTGTATAACCTCATACTATGGATTGGTCCCGATATCGACATACGCGACCTTAAAAATTACTGGATCCCCGGGAAAGAAGGATTACAACAACGCAACTATAACCTTTCCTGGTATAATAACCCTCATTTCATAGCCAACCAACTCTTGAATGGGTATAAAAGAAATAACAGTTTTGGTCAGGTGACATTCGATTATAAGGTTACCAATGATCTCTCCGTGAAGTTCCGAAATGGCTTTAACCAATATTCAAGCATCGCGGACCTGCGGGAACCATACAGCTATGTTGCGTACGATTATATCTCAAAAGGCAATTATTCCACCGATCTCGCCAATTATTTCGATATAAATTCAGATCTGATCGTAAACTATAAGCACTCTTTCAGCAAACAGTTTAACCTGAATATAACGGCCGGCGGGGCAAATGCTTATAGAAGATCAGAATCTTCCTATACGACTACCGACGGGCTGACGATCCCGGAGTTCTATTCACTCAGTAATTCGATCAATCCCTTGAAAGCTTCCAGCAATCGCCGGGAGCGCAGAACCTCCAGCCTTTACGGTATGGTTGATTTCGAAGCACTGGGATTCCTTTATCTTTCTTTAACCGGCAGATACGATAAAACGTCTACCCTTCCTGTAAAAAACAACGGATATTTTTATCCTTCTGCCGGTGTATCTGCTGTTTTATCGGATGTGTTGAAATTACCTTCAGTGATCTCCTTCCTGAAAGTACGTGGCTCATGGGCTAAGGTAAATACCGGATTCATCAACAATGATAACCCTTATGCACACCTTACCACCTATACACTTGGTCCCAAATGGAACAATGTTCCTTCGCTGGTATGGCCAACTACTTTTATTTCACCTGACTTGGTCCCGGAAACAGTTTCTTCCGGTGAGTACGGCGCAGCCATAGGATTGTTCAAGAACAGGATCAACATCGACGTAACCTGGTTCAGGAACAAGGACTATAACAACTTCATCAATGTTACTCAGTCGCAGGCAAGTGGAAATACCAGCGTTTTAAAGAACGCCAACGTTTATGTCCGGAAAGGATGGGAGTTCATGATAAGCGGTTTCCCGGTAAGAGGCAGGGATTTCAAATGGGAAATGACTGTCAATTTTTCCAATGTACATCGCTGGTTGAAAAGTGCTACGGATAATCCGGATGGATATATCGGACAGATCAAAGAAGGACAGCGTACCGATAGGATCTTTATTACCGATTCCCGTGCGCCGGACGGACAGGCGATCTATAATTCTAACGGAATGCAGGCATACGCACCTTACGGACAGTTCTTTGGCTATAGCGACCCCGACTGGATCTATGGATGGCAGAACACTTTTACCTATAAGAATCTGTCTTTGAGCTTTTCCGTGGACGGCCGTTTAGGAGGATTGATCTATTCCACCACCAACCAGAAGATGTGGTGGGGAGGCACCGCCAGAGGGACCGTTACATCATACCGGGATGACGCGAACGCGGGCAAAAGCACTTATGTTGGCCCAGGTGTTGTTGTTGCTTCAGGAAATGTACAGTACGACAGTTACGGGAATATCATCTCCGATACCAGGAAGTTCGCGCCCAATACAACGGCCGTCAATTATATCGGCTTCATGCAGACAACCAGCGGGGCTATGTTGAATAACTATTTTTACTATAGTGGAACATATCTAAAATTCAGGGAGTTGGTACTCACTTATAACCTTCCGCAAAAATGGGTGAGGGGCGTTTTCAACTCAGCCTCTGCTTCGCTGATCGGGAACAACTTGTTCATCCTTTCCAAGATTCCAAATGTGGACCCGGATGCAGAAAGGGACAATTTGCAAACACCTTCCATGAGAAGCATTGGGCTTAATGTCAATCTCAGATTCTAATCTTAATCATCATCGCATAAAAAAAAGCAAGATGAAAAAGTATATTTCGATATCGCTGTTCCTGATCATTACCATTTTCGCCGCCTGCAAGAAGTTCGATTACTTTCAGATAAATCCCAATAATCCGACCATTGCAGATCCTTCCCTGTTATTGCCGGCTATCGAGCGCACGGCCTTTTCAACAATATCCGGAGATGCCGCATTGGCTTCCCGCTACCTGGTCTATACACAATCCGCCAGCAATGCGCAGTATTACGGCTGGCAACGCAGTGGTATGGGTTATGGAAATATTTCGCAGGTGGTAAAAATGGAAAAGGAAGCGGCCCGTACCGGCAAACCGAATTACAGGTATATCGGTAAATTTTTCCGGGCCTATTTTATTGTGAATATGACGCAGACATTTGGAGATATTCCCTATTCACAAATGATGCAATCTATCTTATACAATAATTTTTCAGACAGTTCAGCAACAAGGCCGGTATATGACAAGCAACAGGACATTTATCGCGGAGTGCTGGATGATCTCAAAATTGCAAGTGATTCCCTGTCTGCAAACAGTGTGGCCATTGGCGGGGACCTGGTTTATGAGGGTAATATTGAAAGATGGAAAAAACTTATCAACTCATTTACATTAAGGGTATTGATGAGCCTTTCCAAAAAAGAGGCAGATGGCTCTTTGAATATTAAACAACGTTTTAATGACATCGTTTCCAATCCTGCCAAATATCCACTGATTTCTTCCAATGCGGAAAATGGAAGATTACCGTACTACAACGTTACCGGCAACCAATATCCCTTCTACAATAACAACTCCATGAAGACCGATTATTATCTGGACAGTACGTTTGTAGACATTTTGAGGGAACTTAAAGATCCACGCCTTTTTGTTTTTGGCAAGCCGAAACCATCTTCCGCACTTCCGCCCACTGATTTCAATGCCTATGATGGGCTACGTGGCAGCGCACCGCTGGCCGTCAATACAGCCAAAAGAGGAGCCGGAAACGCTTCGCAAATCCATGACCGGTACGCGTATGAAGCGATCAATGAACCGAGCGTATTGATGAGCTATGCAGAAGTACAGTTCCTGTTGGCGGAAGCAGCAGTGAGAGGCTGGATCGGCGGTAATGCACAGGAGTTTTATAAGAATGGCATTAAAGTATCCATGGAGTTCTCCAATTTCAAAAACACCTATACCGGCACAGCGATCGATAACTATGTTGCACAACCTTCCGTGGTGCTGCAAGCAGGCAATGAAATAAAACAGATCATCACCCAAAAATATATCAGTATGTTCATGAACACCGGGTGGCAGCCATTCTATGAACAAAGACGTACTGGTTTCCCGACATTCGACGTTTCCGGCGCCGGTATATTGAATGGAGGAAAAATTCCCAGACGCTGGATGTATCCCACCGACGAGTTTAATAATAACCGGGTGAATGTGGAGAATGCAGTGAAAAATCAATACCCGGAGGGAGACAATATCAACGGGGTTATGTGGATACTTAAATAATTTCAAATTGCTGTTAACTGAAATTCAAATTTCATGATCATGAAGAAGGGGACCTTATTGGTATTATTATTCTATTGTCTTACCAATATCCAGGCACAGCAAGCCCGGAAAGCCATATTCGTTATAGTAGATGGCATAGCGGCAGATGTGATTGAAAAGCAGCCGACACCTGCTTTGGATAAGATTGCAAAACAAGGAGGTTATACCAGGGCCCATGTCGGCGGAGAGAAAGGCGGTTATTCTGAAACGCCCACCATTTCTGCCGTAGGATACAACAGCCTGTTGACCGGTACATGGGTGAATAAGCATAACGTATGGGACAATGACATTGCAGCTCCCAACTATCACTATTGGACGATCTTTCGCTATTTCAAAGAACAATATCCGCAAAAAAAAGCCGCTGTTTTCTCCAGTTGGCTCGATAACAGGACCAAACTGGTGGGTGAATCCCTGCCTCAAACCGGTAACCTGGAGCTCGATTATCATTTTGATGGTTTGGAACTGGATACTGTCAACTACCCGCACGATAAAAAGAGGGATTTCATGCATCGTATCGATGAAGCCGTTGTTGACAAAGCAGCAGATCATATCAAAAATGAGGGGCCGGACCTTACATGGGTCTACCTCGAGTATACCGATGACATGGGGCATATGTTCGGCGACAGCCCAGAGTATTTCAAGGCAGTAGGCAAAATGGATAGCCAAATAGGACGTCTCTGGGAAGCCATCAGCTACCGTGAAAGACAGTTCAAAGAAAATTGGGTGATCTATATCACCACTGACCACGGCAGGGACGCATCTACCGGAAAACATCATGGAGGGCAGTCCGACAGAGAAAGAAGTACCTGGATCGTAACCAACGCCAAAGGGCTGAACGATTATTTCAAGACAGGCAACCCCGGCATTGTGGATATAATGCCATCCATCGCATCCTTTCTGAATATTCGGATACCGAGGGAACAGTTGATGGAAATCGATGGGGTGCCCTTAACAGGACATCTATCCGCCGTTTCCCCCAACTTGAAATTGGAAGAGAGCAAATTAAAAATAACCTGGAAAGCGATCGATCATACCGGCAATGCAAAGATCTGGATGGCCACTACCAATAAGTTCAAAGAAGGTGGCCGGGATGAATATGTATTAAAAGGAACTGTACCCATTGCGAAAGAGCAGGCAATAATCGATATTGACGGTAACGCTCTTCCTTTCTATAAAATAGTGCTGGAAATGCCGGGTAATTTTCTTAACCGATGGATTTTGATGAAATAGATCTTACTTTCACCGCAACCAACAATACCATGATCAGTAGCACTACAAGCGCCAGGTAGATCAGGAAGAAATGATAATCTTTTTCCAGGCTTAACGGTTTATAGGGAGGTACCAGCTTTCCTGGTTTGGCAAAAGGCGCCTTGTTCTCGCTCACGGTTTTGGCTTCAGACCGGATATACTCAACAATGCTTTTTATATTCTCCTCTGTCAGATCGGGATGATCTGGCATAGGTATATTGTTGAACTGGTTGAAGATAGCTACAGCATCTTTGTCGCCGTTTTTTACCAGGGTTTGTGAAGAACGGACAAATTTTATGATCCAATCGATGGAGCGCCGCTGGTCCACCCCAGCCAGGGCCGGCCCTGTCAAAGTTTTGTTTACATTGTGACAGGCTGCACAGCGGCTGCTGAAAATTGCCTTGCCTTCTTCCAGAGGTGGCATTGCATATATGAACTTCACTCCACTGAACAGTAACAATAGCAGTAGTACTTTTTTAGAACTCATTTCTCAATTTTTTTATGTCGTTTATCAATTGTTTCACTTCCCTGTCATCAGTACCGTCATAATATCCCCGTATTCTTTTTTGCGGGTCGATCAGGACCAGCTTTTCGCTATGGATAAAATCATAGGGACCTCCATCACCATCCGTAGCAACGATCATAAAGCTGTTCCGGGCCAGCCTGTATATTTCTTTTTTATCCCCGGTGAGCAGGTCCCACCTGCCGGTAGCTATTCCAAAGCGTACGGCATACCTTTTCAATTGTTCAGCACTGTCCCTTTCAGGGTCTACACTAAATGAACTTAGCCATATCCACTTCTCTTCCCTGAACTCCTCATTGATCCGCTTCATACTGCTGGTCATCTTCGGGCAGATGGTAGGACAATGAGTAAAAAAGAAATCTGCCACTACTATTTTGCCTTGCCATTGGCCGTTGGAGACCATCTTCCCATCCTGGTTGACCAGTTGAAAATCGCCGATCCGGTGACCCTTCTCACCCATCACCGGCAATTGTTCAAACTTCTTTTCATATAAGTTCAATAATGCCCAGGCACTGAACGGCAAAACGAACACTGCTATGATAAAAATTCCTATCGTTGATCTTTTGTTCATTACTTCTTAACAGAGGTTTGCGGGACCGGGTTATCGATATTGAACCGTGGCGCACCCGGTCCACTGTTCTTATTGACATTGTACAAAGCCGGTACATAGGCCAGCAGGATGATCACCAGCATAGCCACCAGCCAGGGTTTGAATTTATCGAACAAGGGAATTCTTTTTTCATCATGATAAGCCTCACTCACCGGGATCTCCAGTTCGCCTGCATTTTTCTTCTTGCCCAGAATGGTAGCAAAGAAATTGAGGATGAAGAGCATGCCTGCAATGAACATGATGATACCTCCAAGCAATGCCAATAAAGTGGTGGGCACCCAATCGGCACGGAAAAGCGGGTTTTCGGGGTTGAGATAAGAAGTGCCCAGATTTGTTCTTCTCGGCTCGCCGCGCAAGCCGCCCCAACTCATACCAAAAGAGAAGATCAGCATACCGATCACCCATAAATAGGGAATGATAGTGTTGAGCTTAGGCATGGCTATTTTCTTTCCGCTGAGCTTCGAATAAATATATAAGCTCATACCGACTATTCCCAGGAATACCGGGCCTGCTACCGTCATGTGAAAATGTCCTGGTAGCCAGGCAGTGTTATGCACCACGGTATTCAGGGAGTAGGAAGCATTGATGATACCTGTAACACCGCCGAACACGAACAGGATCAACCCGCCGATAAAATAGGCGAACAAAAACCTGTTCTCATCGAACCAGGGCAGTTTCGACATCCAGCCAAATAAGCCTTTCCCGCCCCGCTTCCGGCCTGCATATTCCAATGATGCCGCCAGCGTAAAAGCAGTGATAAAGCTTGGTATCGATACCCCATAAGTAAGCATACCATGAAAGAATTTTACACCTTGTGCTATGGTAGGATCACTATATTGGTGATGCACTCCCACCGGTATCGAGAACAACAGGAAAAGGAATAAAGCTACCCTGCCGGCAAGATCGGAATATAGTTTGCCACCTGCTACTTTCGGCAGTACAGTATAGAACATGACGTATGCAGGCAATAACCAGAAGTATACCAGTGCATGTCCGAAAAACCAGAATAATGTTCTTGCAAGGTTTACGTTGACGGTATCTGTCCAACCCAATGACCAGGGTATCAACAGCACCAATACTTCATAAGCTACTGCCAGTGTACATACGAACCAGATGATGAAATTGATCAGGGTACCTAATACGGCCAATGGAGTTTTGGTTTCAGGATTGAACCTCTTCCATTGGTTATACATTCTTGCCCAATCGAACAACGGGACCCAGGAGCCAATGATCAATAAAGCCGCACCGAGATAAAACAAGGGATGGGCTTTCAATGGCGGATAAAAGGTGTAGAGCACCGATGCTTTACCGGCCAGCATGGCCCCGGCAGCCATCAACACTCCTGTCAGCATCAGCCAGAAACTCAGCCACATCAATTTTTTATTAGGTTCTCTCTTGAAATAGAACGCAATGGTAACATGACCGAAGGCTACTGCAAAAAAAGTGGTAAGCACCAGCGCATTGATAACTCCATGCAGTGTGAGCCCCTGGTAATAGTCGAGTTTGGCAAAAGAGGTCTGGTGCAATACACCGGCACGGTAGATAGTTTGCATCAGTCCATGATATATTCCGATAGTCAGTAATGCTACAGGGATGGCCAGTTCGAGAAAAATAACCCTTTTGAATGATTTTGATACTTGCATGTTCGTTAGTTTTCGTTTTACCTGCCTTATGGATAGTTGACGATCACTTGTGCCCGCATGTTCTGGTGGCCTACCCCGCAATATTCATGGCACACAATATCATAAACCCCGGGCTTATTGAATTTTACAGTAGTCTTATTGATAGCGCCATGAACGGCCATCATATTGACATTTTTTTGTGCTATGTTGAATCCATGCACTACATCTTTGGACGTGAGATAAAAATCCACTTCACTTCCTACCGGCACGTAGATCTCGGCAGGTTGAAACTGCCACATCGAAGCAACTGAAAAAACCTGGTAAGTTGTTGAGTCGAGCTTGTTGATCTTCGGTTCTTCATAAGCTTTGTCGTAAGGGAGGCATTCCGGGACGTCGCTTTTGTACTTCCCTTTTGCATAGAGCAGCGAGAACACGAACAAGCCTATCAAAGCCAGTGTGATCCCCACTACTCTCTTTTCGGATTTGTCGATTTTCATTTTCAGACTGTTTTTAAACGCGGTCGATCATTAATAAATAGATACCATACCAGAAAAGAAGGGCAAGAATGACCAACAGGACAAAGAAAGCCATGGCGCCTTTGGGGATGAATTTTTCTTCAGTGGGTGATTCCATACTGTGGAGTTTAAGAATTCGATGCCAAAAGTATCTACGCCTGCGGGCCCGAATACTGATCCAATACATTGCCGACATGATCTTTGTCAGGCGTTAGATTGAGAGGGATCAGTAAAGCCTGTTTGAACAGTGGCTTTCCCTTTATATGACCAATATCTGCGACCCGCCTAACCATAGTCATCTCCCGGCTGCCTTCCAGCATCAAAATTTGCAGTTATGAAAATTGAAAGTGTCAACCCGATCCTGGTAAGAAAGTACAATCAGCCTTTGCCCAGGTATACCAGCTACCCTACTGTTCCATTCTGGCAAAACGAGATCAGCATTGAAAGATGGAAAGAGCAGTTTGCACACCAATTCGACAAACAGAATGCTGCCAATGGGATCAGTATTTATATTCATCTGCCTTTTTGCGAATCGCTGTGTACCTATTGCGGCTGCAATAAAAAGATCACCCAAAACCATTCGGACAGGGTCACTATTTTATCAGAAATATTTGTGCTGCTTTCGACCTGTATTTGCAACGGAATAATGGGAGCGCGAACAAAGAAACATTCAGTAAGGCAATATGATACTTATTGCCAAAAAATTTAAAGCCCGGACCTGTGCTTCACCCAAAAAATATCCTTCCAGTTTTCATCTATTTCATTTTTCCGGCTGCTACCATGCGTAATGACCACCTGCAGCTTCTCATCAGGCAGTGTTTGCTGCATATAGACAAATAATTTCCTTTCCTCAAAGCGGATATGTTCATCCAGTTTTTCTTCAAACCGGAATAACAATTCTTTATTGGTCTTGTCTTGGTCAAGCTCCAGGACCATATCCTGGATAACTACATGATCATGCTCAGCCCGTTGCCGCAAGGGATTATCAGCGGGCAGCAGAGGAAAAAGGATATGCTCCTCCTCCCGGAAATGCGGCTGCAGATCATTTTCAAAACTATAAAGAACATAGTTGCTAATACGCTCCGGTGCAATGCCATTCGCCAGTCCTTGCTTTATTTTCCAGACCAGCAATAATCCAAAATGATGATCACGCGAAAATGCAATGAGGGCCTTGTGTCGTTTGATGGGGTTCTGGTCTTTCATGCGTTGTATGCTTTTTCAATAGCAATAGCTTTCGGAAATAGGATATTATTCTCAAGGTGCACATGTGTATAAAGATCGTTCTCAAACTCATCCAGCATCCTGTAAAACACACTATAGGTAACACAGGCATCCCCGGGCAGGGAATAATTATTGGCAAGCTCCCTGATTTCCTGCAGCACCTTGCCGGCTATTTCATGCTCTCTTTCCATCATGCTGACAGGAGCTTCGATCGTTCCAAATGGTGCAGCCGGTTTGGTTTTTCCGGCAGATGCCACCAGGTCTTTGATATATGGAAATAAAATATTTTCCTCTTTGACCAAATGGGCCGATAGCTCTCCATTCACTTCTTCCACCAGTTGATAAATAATGAGCAATTCAGGATGACGGTCTCCATGCACACGGGCTACTTTTGCTGCAGATGCTACGAGTTCGGGTAACGTCCTTTTCACATAACCGTGATGAACGTTTACAATATAGTCAACCAGGAAATCGATACTCCAATCATTATAATGCACTGGAGTGGTGACAGGGTCCATCTCCGCCAGTTGCAGGTCCTGCTCTACTTTCGTGATATCCACTTCTTTTTCTGCGCAGGCTTCCCTAACGGTTTTCTTTCCGCCACAACAAAAGTCGAGCCCATATTTCTTAAATATCTGCGCTTTGCGCAAATCCTCTGCTGCGATCCGACCGATCGATACATCGAGGATATTTTCTTTTGGTGTAAGCATATTTCGCTTTTTTAGGTTTGCGTAAAGATGATGGCCGTTATTGCTGCATATATGGGGAAGACTTACAAATCCTTTTTCCTGAATACCCTAACTGCCAGTAAGAGCGGAATAACCACCCACAATAACATGATGCCTGCGGTGAAAATTATGCCGGCGCCACTGCCGAAAAAATCTTTGTACAAAGCCCCTGTATAGCCCATCAAAGCTCCTACATCCATTTTGAGCATGATGAAAATGCGACCCAGGTCGATCGGGTTGAGCGCAGATAGGAACAGGGTGAATTTTTCCATTGGGTAATCGCTGAAACTAAAGAGTATCAGCAATACCAGCCCATCATAGATCAAAGAAAAATAGAACCATAGCAGTAAAGCAGAGCCAATGCCTCTTGCTTTATCTCTCGATTTTACGGAAGCGAGGAATGCAATCGAAGTAAAAGCCAGTGTAAGGGCTATACCTGTAAATAAAAGCGCAAGACCGGTGGCATCAAAAGTATATATCAATACCGGGAACCCTACGCCGATCATGAAACTACTTATCAAGGATAAGGCCACACCGCCATATTCGCTTAACAGGATGCGCGTTCTGCTCAGCGGCTGCGACAACATCAGCTCGATAAACTCATACGAGTTATAATAGTGTATGGTGGTAAAGATCAAACTGATCAGCGGTACAACGATCAGCACAATATTCAAAAGGCTGAGTATGGCCTTGCTTTGATTCTCTTCCAGTTGAAAAAGGCCGATCGACACAGCAAACAGGAAAAGCGTATAGGCAATGACCACCTTACTACGCAGAATATCATATAGCACATACCGGGTAAGTTTGAACATAACATTATCTTTATATCATCCCAATGACGTATTACGCTGCATTACACGGGCAATGGCCTTTCCGAGTTTGTCTTCGCCGGTTTCACAACGCAGTGTATCGATATCTTTCAAAAAGATCATTTTCCCTTCCTGCAAATACATGACATCAGTAGCCAGTTCATCCAGGTCACTCAGGATATGGGAGGTGATCAGGATGAGTTTGTTCTTCATTTTTTCCAGCATGATCTTTTCTTTCAGTATCTCAGATGAGACCGGATCGAGACCTGCTGTAGGCTCATCGAGGATCAAGATATCCGGGTTGAAATAGAAAGCCAGCGCTGCGCTCACTTTTTGCCGTGTGCCGCCGCTCAACGTCCGCATCGGTTTTTCAAAGATCGACATGAGATCGAACCTGATCAGCATATCGGTATCCACCCCTGCTTCCGGCATCTTTCTGATATCTTTCATCATCCTGAACAAATGGCCGATCTTCATATTATCGGGGTAGCGGCCAATTTGCGGCATATAACCGATCCGGCTTCGGTAAGAAGGATCATCATTAATGGGGTTTCCATTCACGAAAATATTTCCCTCATCAGCTTTTACCATTCCCAGAATGGATTTGATCAATGTCGTTTTGCCTGATCCATTGGGACCGATCAATGATATTACCTGCCCATTATCAAACATTGCATTGATATTATCCAATGCCTGCAGCTTTTTGAACCGCTTTTTCAAATTCTCGATCCGCATCATAGTTTATTAGGCTTTATCATGGGATTGTTATCCACCAGGTTCTCGGGGGTAAGGCCAGGAATAGCCTTTTCGGCTTTATCCAGGAGAGAAACGATAAAACTTCTCATCAATACCAAAGTGGTGGGATTTTGTTCCACTACCACTGCATACATGCTCACCGGGTGGTAAGGAACATCGCCAATGCCATCCCTGTTCATATCATATCCTTCGTATTTATCCCAGTAGTTGTTGTTGAACCTGTTCAGCACCATTGTGCCATTGGTTGCCACATCGAAGGAGTTTCCGTAAAAATTGTTTTGATAAAATGTATTGTCGTCGCAACTGGCCTGTACCTTCAGTGCCCAACCGTTTGCCTGAAATATATTTTTCCCGATCCCGATACGACTGCTGCCTTCCATATAGATCCCCACTGTATTCTGAATAAATCTGTTATGGAGAATATGGCTGTCCGAAATATCCTTTAACAAAATGCCATAGGCGCTGGCGCCCCAGTTCTTGTCGAAAAGGTTATTCTCCATCCTGACATGCTTACTGTACATCACAGCTACACCGGCCCCATTATTCTCAAAAGAATTGCCCAGGTACGTATCATCATGTGAAAACATAAAGTGAAGCCCATACCGTACATTTTTTAAGCTCTTATTATTTTCAATGATGGACTTCGAAACAAACTCAAGGTAAATACCATCACGATGCCCGCTGATCTTATTGGACGCGATCAGCATGTCGCTGCATTTCCAGAGGTGTATACCATTGCCCGATAAATGTTCTGTTTTATTGGTACCTATGATTGTATTATTCCTGACAATGGAGTTGGTAGAGTTCGCAATATGAATTCCAAAGAATGCATTCGTTATGGTGTTGTTTTCGATCAGGATATTAGTAGCGTCGATGATCTTCAATGCTGCAAAGTCGTTCATGGATGAATAACCGGCATTGGCAAAATGGATGCCCCTGATCGAGATGTTGGTCCCGGTAAGCGTTAGTATCTCGTTCTTATGATCTCCATCCAGGATGGGTTCATCGACACCGATCAGATGGATTGATTTATCGATAATGATATTGCCTTCCTTATAAGTACCTCTTTGCAATAAAACGGTATCGCCTGCTTTCGCCATACTTATTGCCTGGCGCAAAGTGTTGACGGGCCTGTTTTTCCCGATTATGATCGTGTTACCCGATACATAGGTAACATTCAGCAGGCATAATATAGCCAGCAGGGGTCTCACTTGACAAGAATGTTATATAAAGTAGCCCAGTTGGTTATCCTGCTGCCCACTATTTCAGCAGCTTTCTTTTTAGCCTCCGCCTGATCTTTAAAAGCGGCCGCATTCCCTCCCATCGGGCTTTTCAGCTCAGAGCTTACCACGAACTCAACTGCATGTACTTTTATGAACTCATTGATGTTGATATAGTTCACAAATAAGGTCTGGTGTATATCTCCCATTTCAACGCCTCGTCTTTTCATAAAAGCTGCCATACAATGGGCATCATCGAATTTGTAGATCTTTCCTTTTTTTGTTACGATCTCGGCTCCAAATTTCGGGTCCATGATCGTCATTTTGCATTCAGCACAATTATCTTTTCCAGCAGCTATCTTTTCGGGCTGCGGGTTGCAGCCTGTTAAATAAACTACTGACAGTATTATCATAGCAGGGGCCAGTATTTTCCTGGGTCGCATCATGGTGCTTTTTTTTAGGTGTTTGCGCCATTCAATAAACCAAATGAGGAAGAATAAAGCTGATATAGCCACGATTACCCATCCCCCAATATCAGGGTAGGAGTAGGAATCGAAATTCAATAATTTTTTATGCCCTATTAATGGTGGCTGGTACGACATACCCGGAACTTTTATTGGCGCTGTCGGATCGAGATTATGTCCATAGTCGTACTCCCATTTATAAAAATCCACCATGGCGGCAATGCCGGCGATCATAGCAAGACCGAGATACCCAAACAATAATTTTCGGCTGCCTGTAATGGCGATCACCAGGCCAAAAAGAATGAAGAAGCCTAAAATGTAAACCAGGAAGGAGAATTCGGGGAACATTTCTTCCTTGATATGCTTCATACCTATATAATGGTTGAGGCCATTGATGATCTCCACCTGGCCTGTGATCTTATTCAACCATATCTGCATGGATAATCCTTCAGGATACTGAGGGGCTATCAGGTAAATTGACCAGACCGGAACAAAAAACAACATACACATGACCAACGATCCGATCGCAATAACAATCCTGGAAATAGAACTCATCTTTTTCATATAACCTGAATAGGTAAGGGGCGGATGCTTTGGGCATCCGCCCCGGCTTTAATTTATCGCATGGATGTAGCTTTCAAAGTATACTTCAACGGTGTTCCATCTGTAGTCACCGCCGGTTTGTTGGTACCGGTGCTGAAATAGAGGGCAACATTGGAACCAACCGGAGATACTCTCAGGTAACCGGACATTTCCTGGTGTAGTGCAGAACAGAAGTCGGTACAATAAAAAGGGAATATCCCGGTCCTGTCGGCAACCCATTTCAGTGTTTGTGTTTCGCCCGGCATGATCAGTATCTCGGCATTATTGGCGCCTTTGATAGCAAATCCATGTGGTACATCCCAATCCTGCTCCAGGTTGGTAACGTGGAAATACACTTCATCTCCGAGTTTCACACCCTCGATATTATCAGGTGTAAGGTGAGAACGGATGGCTGTCATCCAAACATGCACCTGGTTCCCTTTGCGTTCCACTTTGGTCTGCGCTTCACCCTTTGTAGCGTAGGGATGGGTGTTCTCTTCTATCTTGAATATCTTTCTCTGTTTATCTTTTATGAGGCTGGCGGGCAATGCTTCCGCATAATGCGGTTCGCCTGTTGTGGGGAAGTCGAGCAACAATTTCATTTTTTCACCGCTGATATCATATAACTGGGCACTCTGTGTTAGCTCAGGCCCGGTGGGCAGGTAACGGTCTTTGGTTATTTTGTTATAAGCGATCATATATTTTCCATACGGTTTGGAAGTAGGCCCACCGGGAATCGAAAGATGTCCAATAGAATAATAGGTGGGAACACGATCAAGCACTTTCAGATCGCTGATACTCCATTTTACTATTTCAGATGATACGAACATGGACGTATAGGCATTCCCTTTTCCGTCGAATTCGGTATGCAAAGGGCCAAGGCCAGGCTTGACAACCTCTCCATGCAGTGCCGCTTCATACCTGATAACCGGGATACCATCATATTCACCGTCGAAAGCTTTGTCGGCAATAGCTTGCTGAAGTTTGGTGTAGGAGAATACCGGTATGCTTGCGGCCAGCTTACCGGATGCCACAATGTATTCGCCCGTCGGATCTACGTCGGTACCATGTGGTGACTTCGGACAGGGTATCAGGTACAGCATACCCGGACAATCTGCCGGGTCCAGTACCAGCACCTCGCTCCTCATCGTTGAGGTAGCAGTATGAGTATTTTCATCGTATACGTTGTGTGCATATTTAACGGCCTGCTTTTTGGCCTTCCCTGCTTTAACATACTCTTCGGCTTTTTTCCAGTTCACAGCCATCACAAAGTCTTTATCTTTTGCGGAGGCATTGACTTCCAAAAGTGTATTGGCCTTTTCGGAGTTATAACAGCTAAAGAAGAACCACCCATGCGATTTGCCTTTGCCGGCACGGGAAAGATCAAAGTTCACGCCCGGTGTGCGGATCTGGAATGCGATGTTCATTTCACCGGAAGTTGGGTCGATAGCAACAAAACTGATAGATCCCTTGAAGTTTTGCTTATAGGTATTGATAGGCACATCCCCGTTCTGATCGTCGAGTGGTACACTAAACCGTGTTGCTGCTACAACGTATTCAGAATTTTCTGTAATGAACGGAGAGGCATGGTTTCCGGCGCTATTAGGAATTTCCAATATTTCTGCGGTACGGAAAGTGGTAAGGTCAATTCGTGCCAGGCGTGGTGTGTTATTGCCATTGGCAAAAGCCCAGCGGCCATCGTGTTCGCCCCTGGTTTGTGAAAGGGCAATATGGTGCAGGTCATCCCAGGGCACAAAACCATGCGATGTATTCAGCATAGGTTTTGTTTCTTCACTAAAACCATAGCCGCTTTCGGGAGATTGGGAAAAGACAGGAAGGATACGGAACAACCGTCCTGAAGGAATACCATAAATGCCTATTTGTCCATTAAAGCCGCCGGAAACAACATTGTAAAATTCATCATACTTGCCGGGAGCTACAAACGATTTGGAAGCATCGCCGACTGTGGCCGATTGGGCAGTTTTGGGTTTACAGCTCTGTATCGATAACAGGCAGGCAGTGCCCAGCATCAAAACGGAGCAGGTTTTGAAACAATGAAATTTCATACATGTAAATATTAAGTTGAGAAGAATAGTTTTATTGCTCTATTTAACTCCATCATTGGACCGCATAAATTCCAATATATGGCGTGAATCTTCTTTGGATATATTCTGATTCGGCATGCGCACCAGGCATTGTTCCAATAGTTTTTGTGCTTCAGGATCTTTTTCCAGCATCATATCCACGTTCGTGATCATATTCATGATCCAATGCGGTTCTCTTCTTTTGGTAACATCTTTCCAACCTGGTCCAACCAGCCTTTCATCGGTCAGTTTATGGCAGGCCTGGCATTTCAAATCATAGATCCCCTTACCGGCGCTCACCCACTGCTGGTTTAAGGGGGTAGTCAATTGAACTTCACCGGGCTTGATCTCAGTTCCATGCACTTCAGCTTGCTGGTCCTGTGGCGCTTCTTTTTTCGTGCCGGCAGGCTTTTCCTCTGCAGGTGTTTTTTCGTCGTTGCAGGCAAAAAGCAGGATGCCTGAAATCAGGGCGATCGCAAAGAATGGTTGGGGGCTCATGTTTTTGAATTGAAGATTATGAATAAAAGACATCGGTATCTTTTATGGAACAAAAGTATTTTGCTGCATAAATTTTATCGTTGATAACCATCATCGGGTTAACTGATATTCATCAATTCCCGGTAAGGTTGTCACGGATATTTTTGTGTTATATCAATAGCCCTAATAAAAAGATGCTTTTCTCGAAATCTTTCGGCTATGAAGTAAATCATGTAGTCTACTGATATAAATCATTGCGCCCCGTATCATATCTGTTTATCATTGTACCTTTTAAATTATGTTTTTACGATCTGTTATTATCGATGACGACAGCCTGGTTACCGACCTGGTCAAACAGGATTACCGTACCTCTGAAGTATTCAGGAAATATGGGATTGATTATTGTTGTGGTGGTAAATTACCGCTCAAAACAGCATGTGCTATCCGCCAATTGGATACTGACATCATTAAAAAAGAGCTCAACGATATTGTCCGGAATATCCAGATATCCAGCTCGACTAATTTTACGGCGTGGAGCGTTGACTTTTTGATCGACTACCTGATCAATGTACATCATTCGTATTTGTTGGACCATCTTCCCGATCTGATCGACGCCATCGAACGATTTGTCAACAGTCATAAAACAAAATATCCCTACCTGGGCAAGCTGCCTGAAACGGTCCATCAATTCCGGGATGACTTGTTACCTCACCTTGAACATGAAGAAAACATCATCTTTCCTTACATAAAACAGATCGCCCATGCTTATCAAAGCAATGAATCTTATGCCTCATTACTGGTAAAAACGCTGCGTAAACCGGTTGAATTGATGATGAAGGATGAACATCGATATGTTTCACAATGCCTGCAAAGTTTAAGGGAACTAACCAATAATTATACGCCACCGGACAATGCCTGTATCTCGCACAGGGTGTGCTTTCTAAAGCTCAAAGAGCTCGACGACAACCTGGCGCAACATCTGTTTCTCGAAACCGAGATACTTTTTGTGAAGGCAATTCAAATGGAAAAAGAACTGTTATCGCAACGCATTTAATTTAATTTCAGGAAGGGTATCGTTTGCTATATTTGTATGAATTGCTCCACCAATCGACTATCGCATGCTTGACCAGGCACACATGATCTCGCTGTTTGAAAATGCCACGGAAGGCATTATCCTCACTGGCAGGAATGGCAAGATAGTGCTGGTGAACCCGGCAGCTGAACGAATGTTCGGGTACACCAACACTGAACTTACCGACGAACCTATCGAAAAGCTGATACCCGACCGTTATAAAGCCCATCACCATCAACTGCGCAATGGATTTTATCAACATCCTTCCAACCGGGTAATGGGGCAAAACCGCGACCTGTACGGGAGAAGAAAGGATGGCGCCGATATTCCCGTGGAGGTTAGCTTAAGCCATTATAAAAAGGACGAAGAGCTTTTTGTGATTGCATTTATAGTGGATATTACCCGGCGAAAAGAGATCGAGCATAATATGCTGCAACAGCAAAAGCAATTGGAAAAAGTAAGTAATGAAATAAGAAAACTGAATGCAGACCTGGAACTAAAGGTTGAAGAAAGGACCATAATACTAAAGGAGGCCTTGCAACGCCTGGAGCAATCACAGGCCGAATTGAGCGAGGCCCTCGATAAAGAAAGACAGCTCAACGAGATCAAAAGCAGGTTCGTGTCGATGGCCTCCCATGAATTCAGGACCCCATTAAGTACAGTACTGTCATCTGCATCTTTATTGTCAAAGTATAAAACGACCGAAGAACAGGAAAAACGGGACAGGCATATCGATAAGATCCGGAATTCGGTAAGACACCTTAATGATATACTGGAGGATTTTTTATCACTCGGTAAACTCGATGAAGGAAAGGTGGGCACCACTTCCTCCGAATTCAATCTGCAGGAATTCATTCACGAAACAATAGAAGAGATGAAGGGGTTGCTCAAACACGGGCAGCACATCGATTTCAGGTACCAGGGAAAACAGAAAATTTTTTCAGATAAAAAACTACTTAAAAATATTATCATTAACCTGATCTCAAATGCCATTAAATTTTCCGATGAGAATAGCTCCATAGTTATTGACTGTTCGGTCGATGGCCGGTGGGCCCTTATTTCTATCAGCGACGCAGGCATCGGCATTTCACGGGAGGACCAGGACCATTTATTTTCCAGTTTCTTCCGCGGCGCCAATGCCACCAATATTGCAGGGACCGGGCTTGGTCTCCACATTGTGAAACGTTACGCCGACCTCCTCAAAGGAAGTGTACAGTTGGAAAGTGAGCTAAACAATGGCACAACGGTAAGCATCACCATTCCTGTAACTGAATAAAATCAACAGATGAAATCCATTTTAGTCATAGATGACAACGTCGATATCAGGGAGAACACGGCTGAAATATTGGAACTGGCAGGTTACAAAACGATTACTGCCGAAAACGGGAAAAAAGGCGTTGAAATTGCATTGAAAGAAAAACCGGACCTGATCGTCTGTGATATCATGATGCCGGAGTTGGATGGATATGGAGTATTACATCTTCTTCGCAAGAATGTGGAAACACAATTCACCCCTTTCATTTTCCTGACGGCGAAAACAGAAAGGACCGATCTCAGAAGGGGAATGGAGATGGGCGCGGATGATTATATCACAAAGCCTTTCGAGGATATTGAATTATTGAATGCCATTGAAACAAGGCTGAAAAAAACGCAGGTATTCGAGCAGCAATATGCCATGTCTCAGCCAGGCATCTCTCAATTCTTAAAGGATGTCAAAGAAATGGGTATTCTCGATAAACTCTCCGAACAGTACAGCATGGAGAGCTTTGGCAGGAAACAGGTCTTGTACCAGGAAGGCAAACGGCCACGGTTTTTGTACTACCTGGTGAAAGGGAAGGTAAAAACAAGCAGGACCCATGAAGATGGCAAGGAATATATCATAGATATTTTCAGTGGTGGGGATTTCATCGGCTATCCTGCATTGATCGGTGATAACAATTACGATGATACAGCCATCATGTTGGAAGATTCTGATATACTGTTGATACCCAAAGATGATTTTTTACAAATGATCTATGGCGATATTACCGTCGCTTCCAAGTTTATTCACATTATCACTCAAAACGTAAAAGGAAAAGAAGACAGGCTGCTGAATCTCGCCTACAGTTCCCTTCGAAAAAGAGTGGCAAAGGCACTGGTGGAAATTCATAACAAGTATAATACCGGCGGCAGTTCCAACTCGCTCGAGATCTCCAGGGAAGATATTGCCCATTATATAGGTACGGCCACCGAATCACTGATAAGGACTTTAAGCGATTTCAAAGCCGAAAAACTGATTGAAATAAAAGAGGGGAAGATCCGTCTTTCGGATGTCGGGAAACTAAGTAATCTCCTTTATTGACACCAAAAAATAAATACCGTGTAAACATAGAAAATCGGGGCTCTTACGAACTCCGATTTTTTTTATTTTAAAATTTTGACCGAAAAAATTTGCGCAGTTAAATGACTGCACGTATATTAGCAGTCAAATAGCTGCATAAAATGGATTTAAGAAGAGATGTATTTCAGGCCATTGCCGACCCTACCCGGAGGGCGATCATAACTTTAGTTGCCATTCACGCAATGACACCCGGTGCAATAGCTGAAAACTTCGATTCATCAAGGCAAACAATTTCCAGGCATATACAAATCCTCACCGAGTGTGAAATACTTGAACAGAAACAAAGCGGCAGGGAAATATACTATCATTTAAATCCGCAAAAGATGAAAGAAATAGCGGATTTTATTGAACCCTTCCGCAAAATGTGGGATGACAGGTTCAATAAACTGGAAGCCATCATGAAAAAATACAAATCAAAAAAATAGCTTGCTATGGAACGTAACACAAAGGTCAATGCCGAAGACGGCAAACAGGAATTAGTGATAACAAGGGAATTTGAATTGCCGGTGGAGCTACTGTTCAAAGCGTATGTAGACCCCGGCATCGTGGAGCAATGGATGGGAACAAAAGTGCTGAAGCTGGAAAATAAAAAGCACGGCGGTTATCAATTTGAAACAACCGATGCTCAGGGAAACATATTATTTCGGGCCAATGGAGTGATCCATGATTTTGTTCCGGAACGAAAGATCACCCGGACATTTGAAATGGAGAATGCGCCATTTGGCGTTCAGCTTGAGTTCCTGGAATTTGAAAAACTTACCGACGATACCAGCAAACTCAGCATGCATGTAGTATATAGATCAGTCGGGCTCAGAGATCAAATACTGCAGTTACCCTTTGCCCAGGGAATCAATATGGCACATAACCGGTTACAGGACATAGTTGGCAAATTAAAATAGCATACCATGAAAAAGAGAAATAAGATCATCTATTGGATTGTCACCATCTGGCTTGCATTGGGAATGCTGTCGACCGGGATCGTTCAGTTACTTAAAGTGAAAACTGAAGTAGATTTTATTACGCATTTGGGCTATCCCGGTTATTTTCTAACTATATTGGGTATTTGGAAAATTTTGGGAGCTGCAGCAGTGCTTATTCCTAAGTTACCTTTACTAAAAGAATGGGCTTATGCAGGCTTTTTCTTTGCCATGACGGGGGCGGCATTTTCACATATCGCAACGGGTACCATGAATGAAATATTCCCGACGTTGCTATTATTATTCCTGACGTTGGCATCATGGTATTTCAGGCCAGCGGATAGAAAAATCGTTTCGGTCAATCAATAAATGAATTGAATGAATCCGAAGGGTGACTGGTAACCGGGGGGTTAAAAATGTATACAGTAAATCCAAAAAAACCTGGCCCTCTACCCGGTTTCTTTTCAAACCAGGTGGGAGGGCCAGGGCCATTTCAATTTCATTCTCCGCGCTTACTGCCTGATGATCTTCATTACTTCTCTTCGATTGCCATTCGATACTTCCAGGTAGTAAATCCCTGCAGGCTGCGCCTTCAGGTTGATCGGGTGTTGACCGGTAGTTGCCCGGTACCGGTAAATAATCTTTCCCGTTTGAGTAAACAGTCGTAGATCGTCCCCTTCTTTCAGTCCGCTGACAATGGTGATGCCACTGTTCGTTGGATTGGGACTAAGGAATAGCCTGCGTCCATCTTCATACCGAATGGAGATGGTCCTGGAATATTCATGCCTGTTATCGATGTCGACCTGTTTCAGGCGGTATTGATTAAGACCGGTCAATGGTGTGCGGTCCACAAATTGATAATACAAAGCCGATTGACTGTTCCCGCCCCGGGCAGCCGACGGTACAAACCCGATCTGTTGCCAGCCCGCTCCATCTGTACTACGCTCGATGGCAAAACCGCTGTTATTAAATTCCTGGCTTGTAGTCCAGTTCAATTGTATTCCCTCCTCTACTCTCACAGCATTGAATGTAGTGAGCTTTACCGGTAACAATACACTCAACGGCTCAGTGGAAGAGACATAAATAAATGAAGAGAAGGAGGTGGTATTATGGAATTCCACATAGTGAACACCATCTTCTATACCAGAAGCATCGGGTGTAAGGGCTACCGCCTTCTGCGATTCAAATAAACCATCATTCTGCAGATCGGCTATTATAGCCGAAGCATCACCTTTGTATTTGATCCAGGTGTTGCTGATCGCGCCAGGTATTTGTGCATTCATCTGTTCATCCGGGTGAAAATAGATCCGGACCTTGGCCGCGGGGAAGGTTCCTGCTGTTGCATCCGCTACCGTGGTTATCCTTGGCATCAGGTAGGTCTCCCTGACCGCGCTGGCATAACCAAAACCACTGGTAGATATGTTTACCGACAGATTGTTGAGATAAGTGTTATCGAAGTCCGACATGGCGATCAGTTTTCGCGCCCTGGCAGGATCTTCATAGAAATACTTCCATGGAGTAGTGGAACAATCGGCAAAATTATCCGCCTGCGAGTTCTGCAATGGCAGGAATACGATGCCACGCGAGGCAGGATCGATCCTTCCCAGCGTAAAATAAGAAACTCCCGCCGGGAATGTATAATTCAGGACATAGTTACCCCCTTCTGCCGAGATGGACTGAAGTGACGTGATGGCCCCTGCTGTTAGTGTGCCCGAGTTGGAGGTAATGAGCTTATACTCTTCACAAGGTCCGGCCAGAGCACCGGGGATCAACGCAGCCGGAAAACTCATCTTCACGGATTGTTGTACTCCTTTATTTTCTACGCGCCATACACGGTTGAGATGATTGATGGTCACGTTCACCCCATAATTGGTGATCACGGAAGTAGTGGCATTGGGAATCCCATTATCGCCCCAAACGAGATAAGAGATATCCTGTCCAAAAAGCGCCGTATTACTGTTGTTGTCGGCTGCAATACCAGCAAGGCCAATAGTGACCTGGTTTCCCGGATTTACGCTGCGGGACTGCTTCTGGTTAAGGTCTTCCATATCATCCCTGCCAATGCCCGACACATTATTATGGAAACCGCCGCTGTTGCTGCCATCCCAGATAAGGCTTCCATCGGTGGCCAGGTATTGATAAGTAAGCGGGTTCTTCAAGGTAACGCCATATTTGATACCGAGATAGGTATTGATCTTTATCAGTTCACTGCCTGTGATCTTCGTGTTGTATACGATGTTCTCAGCAATATCTCCCATCCAGGGCTCTGCATTCGTGGTTGTTCCCGCACCGATCAGGTATTGACTGCTGGCAGGTGTTATTGGCGAACCAGCGGTTGTTTCCAGAAGACCGTTCACCTCTCTGACTATATTGCCTGAAGCGCCCAATTGCCAGTGAGCGTTGGCAATCTGCATCAGTCCGGCCACAGGATCTATCGAATGTACGCCGCCCAGGTTCCAGAAATTCCATTTGGAAGCGAGCGCATTGAGCGTGGGAGAATTGGAGTATACATCCCAGAGAGTGTGTACTCCTGTGATGGTAGTGGGCCTAGCAGCACTGAAGATAGAAGTGCTGGAGTTGGCGTTGAACGGAACAATATCCTGGTTGCGATAGAGGGCTTGTCCACTGAAAGTCAGTACCGGGTTGAAATTGGTGACACCCAGACCACTCGTGACGGTCGGCATGTAAGTAGCGTCCGCCTGCATCATGTCTTTTCCGCCGATGCTTTGGTCGAGCCATTTCTCCACCTTACTGCTACCCGTAACACCGGCATTGGCTTTTACCCACAATGCAAGATTGTTGACCACGCCACCCGGCCCCTTTACGAATGCTGCCAGGCGGATGTATTCATTATTGTTCACCACTACATCATTGGCTGTGCCATTGATAACAGGATATATGCGGGTAGAAGCATCCGGGAATGCAGGGTCGCTGCTTACCAATACATAACTCGCATATCTGTATTTATTCGTATTGATAGAGATATTCCAACTCGATTGGGTGGTGGTCTGGGCCTGCCAGGTACGATTGGTCAGTGCGTTGACCTGCACTGTTGTAGATCCATTCTGAAATACTTTTCCGGCTGGATAGTTCACCACGGTGTAACCGCTTGCATTATTATCACCCAATACCAGGAAACTGTTATTCACAGCGATCTGCGCATCGTTGGCGCTGTTCAGGCCGGCAAGTCTGCCCACGTAAATACTAATGGAAGAATCCCCGTAGCTGAAAGCCTGCTTCTGGTACAATGAAGAATTATCATCTCTTCCCAGTCCGAAAATATTGTTTTGATAACCGGTATGATTGCTTCCTGTCCAGATAAGCGTACCGGTAGGCAATATATAATCAGCCTGACCGGCAGGGTCTAGCGTTATACCATATTTAATGGCGAGATAGCTCTGTATCTTAGCCAGGTTGGTAAGGTCAAAATCCAGGTTGGGAGCGCCTTTGTATACGATCACTTCCTGGATATCGCCCTTTACCCAATCCGCTGCCAGCACATCGCCACCAACGGAATAGTTGGTGCCGGTATTGGCATAATTGAGATTGGAGAAGGTATTCACAGTCCCATTCCAGATAACTTTTGTAGTACCACCTGTTCTGGGCATCAGGTGACTGGTGATACCGTAAAACATGCCGGGCCTGGCAGTGGCAAGCTGATTGCCCGCCAGGTAATTGCCGGGGGTCCTGTTAAACCATATCGTGTTCACCCAACTGTCGATAATGCCATAGGTAGTTTGCCAGGCCGTACTGCTGTTGGCATCGATCCTCGACACGACGAATATGTGCACTGCATTGTTGTCGGGCGCATTGGTGGAGATATAAGCAGGTGCTAAAAGCTGGTCGTTCGTGCCATCAAACCGGAGGGCAGGTTGATAATTCATCAGGTAACTGCCACCGGCCCCAATAAAGACAGGTTGCGAAGTGCCGTTCGATTGCGTATGTGTATTTCCGTTACCAGACTGATCGGACCAGTTGGATACTGCGGCGCCGGGTGTTGTGGTACTTGTTCCCGCATCGGCTTTGAGCCAGCATGCCAGGTTTTGGATAACGCCTCCCGGGGCATTGGCCGGACCAGCAAAGGTAAAATACTGACCATCGGTGAGGTCGACGGTAGCTTTACCATTCACGAGGGCAATCTCAACAGGCGTGCCCGTACTGAAATTATTACTGTTATGCACCAGCAGGTGGGTCACAGCAGTGGAGTTGATGGTGATCGTCACAACCCCTACAGTACCGGTTTCCTGTACTTTCCATATCCGTCCATAATGGAAATAAGGTATGGAAGAGGTAAAGCTGTTGGGTGAATAAGGGGTTGCCAGCGATCTGACACCGGCATTGTCGCCAATAATGAGGAAGGATCCGCTGACAGAAATTGCTGCAGATTCGATCGTGACGACGAACCCGTCATTGATACTTTTCGATTTCAATTGCAACAGGGCTGAGGCATTATCGAGGCCGATACCAGTAATATCATGATGATAGCTGGCATTGACGGTGCTGTTCCATATAGTGGTACCTGAAGAGGAAACATAATCATAATTGACAATGGATGATGCAGGATCGCTGTCGAGGGTAATGCCATACTTGATGGCCAGGTAAGAATTCACCCTGGCCTGGTCCGGTACAGACAATGGTGTTTCATAAACAATATTCTCCGCGATGCCACCTTCCCAGGCTTCGACAGCTCCTGTACTACCTGCTCCGAGGAAATAATTGTTCCCGTTCGTATTCACCGCCTGGTTCACCGGTTCCTGGCGACCGTTAATATCGATCAGGCTGCTGGCGGCCATATTATTCGACCAATGACCGCTTACCAAAACCGGTTTACCTTTTATCAATGGTGTATTGTGATACGTGGCATAACCATGCCAGAATAGCCAGCGACCTCCCTGCGTATTGATGGTAGGATCATTGGAATAGAAATCCCATAAGGTATTATATCCTGTATTGCCCGTTTGGCTGGCCACGCTGAAGATCGACGCACCTGATCCTGCAGGCAGCACATTACCGGTGTATCGCAGGAAGTCGCCATTGAAGCTGACGAATGGGTTGAAGTTATAAGCCTCCGCCGGTGCTACGAGGAGTGGCTGGTAAACCGGTGAAGTAGTGGTAAGATTCCGTAGACCCGGCGATTGATCGTTCCAGGCCGTAACATTGGAACCACTGGTGACCGGCCCCGCATTCGCCTTCACCCATAAGCGAAGACCTGTCGATACCCCGCCCGGGCTTTGGGCAGTAGCCAATAATGCGTTCAAACAAAATAAAAATAAGAGGATGACGTTTTTGCCGGAGTAGACAATTGCTCTCCGGAAGGCATGTTCCTTCGAGAGCAGATGCAGAAGGTAAAAGTCGGATTTCATACACGGATTTTTTATGGATCGGTTATTGAATAGGTATGGACACAATGTTTCAATGCCATTGCAGTTGCAATAGCTGCACTATGCGAGAGCTCTTAACCTCAATATTTTGTGTGGGACCGCCCTGCACCGGTTCACATATCCGGTAAAATAAATACGACACACCATGCGCAAGAAGGCATGGTCATTGTGTGCTAAAGGGCGTATAAGGATTCTTGAAAGGTGATCAAATATAGGATAAATTTATCACACCATTATTTTCCCTCTTATTATACCCACGATCCCCTCATTCTCGATGATCATCATACCATGTCTGTCTGAAGTAACACCCTCTTGCAACTTATATGTATACCGTGGTATGGTTCCTTCCATGATGGTAGGGAAATAAACGAACTGCAGGTTGCTGAATTTTTTCAGCTCCTCTGCCACTTCAATAATATGGGTGGAGATGATGAAGAAACAATTGCGGTATTCGGAAAAAGCCTCCGTGACGGCCAGGGTGGCATCATAGGCATCTTTCACATTGGTGCCTTTGAACAATTCATCGAAGATCACTACCAGGTCCTTGCCGGCGCTCACATCTTCCGCCACGGATCTTACCCGGCGCACTTCTGCATAAAAATGGCTGTATCCGAGTTGGAGATTATCGGGCACGTTGATGGATGTGTAGATGCCATCCCTCACGGAAAACTCCATAGCGGAAGCAGCTACGGGAAAACCCATGTGCGCGAGATAGACGGCAATGCCGAACGATTTCATGAAGGTGGATTTGCCCGCCATATTCGCACCCGTGAGAAAGATGACATTGCTCTGCTGGTGCACGCTCACTGAATTGGCCACGGCCCTTTCAATGCCAGGATGACGACAATCTTTTATACGAATGCAATATTCCTCCTTCGGGAGTGCATGTGCGTAGGAAAGCCCCCTGGCTTTGGCGGTGGCAGCCACAGCAATATTTACATCGATCAGGTAGATCAGCTTGAGAACAATGGCCATTTCCTCACGCATGATAACTCTTAACAGGTTATCGTATCGCAACATCTTCGGGAGGGGCAGTTGTTCTCTTCCGTTCTCTTCCTTCAGCCATTGCAGCCTGTTGCCGGAAAGGATGTTCCGTAGGGTACGGATCTCTTCGTGAAAAGGATTGGCCGGATCATTCCCTTCCAGTTTCACCAAAAATTCGTTCAGGGTATTCAGGAGCCCGATAGTTGTTTGCAGGCCGGTCAGAATGGTTTGAAATTCTTTGTCGAGCCCGATCGAATGCAAAAAATGTTTCCTCAGGTTATCGGCTGTGGCTGTAAACCTGTTCCCACTACCACCGGAAGCAAGGTAATTTTCCATCACACTGAATGCTTCATCCGGGAAAGGAAATGTAAATGCTTTCAGTTCGAAGTACCGGAACATATTGCTGCGCTGGTTGATAGCAAGGGCATCATGGAGAGGATGTCTGAACATCTGGTCGAGCAATTGCTCACCGCCTGTCGTCCGGACCCTATTGAAAAGACTGTATACAGAATTGCTTTTATACTTGCCCAACAGGTTCAGGTCGTCCAATGTTTGTTTATCTGCAATAAAGCTCATGGTCCTGTAATTTGTTTTTTCCCGTTCTTCAATATGTCGAGAATGCCTTCATTGTTAATGATGATCATACCATGCCGGTCTTCTGTGATACCCTGTTCGAGCCGGTACGTGTATACCGGCTTCTCGCCTTCCATCCGGGTGGGCAGGTATACGAAATTGATATTATTACAGATGGACATCAGCGATTCTCCCGCTTCGATGATATGCGTGGAGACCACGAACATGCAGTTCGGCCTTCCGGCAAAAGCAGATGTGATGGCCACTGTAGCCTCATAAGCGTCTTTCACGTTCGTACCCCTGAACAATTCATCGAAAATGATGAACAGGTTCCTGGACCTCTCCAGTTGAAGGGCCATTTTCTTTACTCTCAACACTTCCGTGTAAAAATGGCTATAGCCCATGTTCAGGTCATCCGGAAGGTTGATGGTGGTGAGCAGGCCATCGCACACTGAAAATTGCATTCTTTCCGCCGCCACCGGAAAACCTGTATGAGCGAGGAATACGGCAATTCCCAACGATTTCATGAAAGTGGACTTTCCCGCCATATTGGCCCCTGTAAGAAAAACAATATTACTGTTTGGCGTGATGTGGAGATCGTTGGGTATAGCTTTGGTAAGCCGGGGATGATATACCCCTTCGATCTTCATGATATGCTTATCACTCTCCAATGCTTCCGGGAAAATGAACCCGCGTTGCCCGGCCACGGTAGCCACGGAGATATATACGTCGATACAATAGACATAATACAGTAATTGTTTGATCTGCTCACGATGGGCGTATCGCAGCAATTTATCGTAATCCACGGCCCCGTCATAATCCAGTTTCACCGGTAGCTTCTCCCGCAGCACCTGCTCCATCTCCGGGGCCTTCAGCAGTATTTTTATTTCATGCAGGTCCTTTGCATACGGTGTGCCTGTGGCAGAAGGAGCAATACGATCTATAAAATTGCGCAGGGTAAGCAGGATCTCCATTACGGAAGAAATGCCTTTGAGCAACTGATGGTATTCGGTATTGGCGCCGATGAGGTTATTGAATTTTCTTCCCAGTGTATTCTCATGATGGGTAAGCCTGCTCCTTTCATCGGTGTTGGCCAGGTATTGCTCTGCTGCATCGAAGAGGTCTCCTTTAAAAGGGAAATTGGTCTTCAGGTCTTTGAAGTAGCGGATGATCCCACTCCTGTTATTGATGGCCCCCACGTCGGAAAGCGGGTAACGGAACATCTGCTCCAGTATCTCGGCGCCACCGCGCGTGTGGGTCCGGTTGAAGATCGCATATACAGAATCGTTATCCCGTTTTCCGAAGATATTCAGGTCGTCGAGGGTTTGTTTGTCGATTACTAAGCTCATGATGTATTATTCGGTTATCTTCTCTTTCTACGGACCCAGATATACAGGCCGCAAACCATCAGGATGGCCGGGAACACCCATTTCAGGCCAACCTTTGAAACTGCCCAACTCGTTTTGGTCAGACGCAGCGATCTGTCGGGCGCATTCGGGCGGCGCATATCGATCGGCAATTCTTCATCCGTGAGCCAGAAGAACATGCCACTGACAAAATTGATATTGGCCGATGATATATCCTTCCTCATCATCTGGAATTCGCCATTGCTCAGGCAATCGGCGTCGCCCATGACGATGATCTTCTGCTCTTTATTATTCACTTTTCTCGAAAGGGCGATGACCGTGGGATAGGGCTGCTCCACTTCTCCGGCGGCCGGGTTCAGTCTGGCCGTGTCATCTATGAAGTTAGTGGTTTCCTGTTCCAGCCAGCCCCCGGTAGTATCGCTGGTAAACAGCGTGGTGACCTTGAAGCCTTTGTCGGTGCTGAACTGCAATGCAGTGGTGGTCAGCATCGGCAACAGTTGTTCCTGCCGTTTTATATTCTTGAAGTGAAAGGAAAAATCTTCGGCAGCTTTGGTAGGGGTCAGCAACAGCAGGTTCGACTGGAATTTCTTGCTCGGCTTCACGAGCATACCGGGCAGGAATTTTACGCCCAGCGGCTCCACGATCGGGTTCATGAATTCCTGGCGGCCGGGCTCTCCGGCAATGATCAGGTTACCGCCTCTCTCGATATAATGATTCAGCCTTTTCATTTCTTCGGGGGAAATGGGTTTCCTGGCCTCTGCAATGAGCAGGATGCGGATATTGTCCGGTATTTCCTTATCGAGGGTGACATCTGCAAAATCGAAACCCTGGTTGATCAATGCCAGGCGGAATGATTTTTCCTGGGCGAACATATTGTACCCGCGGTCTTCTTCGGCATCGCTCCTGCGCTCACCATGACCAGTGAGGAAGCCTACGGTCGGAAGTTGATCGATCACCAGTCGTTTGAACGCCGCCGTTATCTCGGTTTCAGAGGGAAGACGCATCATATCGTCGTAAATGCGGAGAAAGGTTTCCTTGCCGTTGGCTCTTTTGAGTGAACGTACGAAACGGAACCTTTCCGGTTCCAGGTCGACTTCCTTGTTGATCTTCTTGTAAGGATCGATCCCGAAGCGCCAGTCGTATAATTTCACCAATGTATCGATCAACTGATCGTCGTTCAGGGTTGGGTATTGTTTTTCCAGTTGCTTATTACCGGCTTTATGGTAATAATATTTGTACTTCAGCCTGATCCCGGGTTTGAACCTGATGTATTGCTTGAACCTGTCTACATCATACTTATACGATTCCGGCACCGCTATCCAGTAGTTCTCATCCAGCATATTGGTATAAGTGGTGATGGTAAGTTCATCATCGAGATGGCTCAGCACTTCCTGGCTGCTTTTGGTAAGGGTATTGAACTTCGTACGGGTAGCATCATAATACGACATCAGCTTGGGCTTGGCGCTGAAATAACCCAGCAGCATCGCTGCGCAGAAGACCAGCGCGTACCTGCCGAATGAAACATACCAGGGTTTACGCTGCCGGCCGCTCAGCATTTTGATGATCGTAAAGCCGATGAACAGGCTGATCACAATCAGGAAATACAGCACGTCCTCACTGGTGATCATACCTGAAATGAAAGTATCGCAGCGGCCTGAAATAGCGAGCCAGTAAGTAATATCCCTTACGAATTCTATATCCTGCCCTACTGTCTTCACATAACTGAGCACGGCAAAAATGGCCAGCGTGCCCATGGCCGATACAACGGTATAGGAAGTAAGGGACGACATGAACAACCCCACGGCAGCATACGCACAGGTGAGCAGGAACAATCCCAGCAGTCCCGTAAGAATAACGGGAATATCGACCGAGTGAATGGTGAAAGCAGCATATATCCCGTAAATAGAAAGCACACCGATCAGCACAAAGGCATAGATCACGAGCGCCAGGTATTTCCCCAACACGATCTGCCGGCTGGTAAGCGGTGAGGAATAGAGGAGTTTGATGGAACCACTGCTGAATTCACGGCTCATCACACCCATCGTGAGCAATGGAATATAGAGGAACAAGTATTGTTGCACGATCGTAAATGTTCCCTGGATACCTCCAAAAGTACCCAGTGTGGCCATCCACAATTTCCAGCCAATGAGCTGCCTTCTCAACATCTGATCATAGATCCCCGTAAAGACCAGGCCGGTCTGAAAGGCAAAAATGACAATGATCAACCAGGCGATCGGTGAGAAAAAAAGTGTTTTGAGCTCCGTCTTTGCAATCTTATAAATCGTTTTCATCCGTACATTTTTTTGGGTAAGAGATGAAGAGGTTGATAGGTTAACAGGTTGAAATGTTGACAAGTGAGTTCCCGAAATACGGAGATTCACTTGTCAACCTGTTAACATTTCAACTTTTCAACATCTTTCATAACTAGCCTTGTAAATTATAAGGGCTTGTTTTTAGATAATTCGGCAAATACATTTTCAAGGGAAATTTTCTCCAGGGATATCTCTATGAGCCTCCATTTGCGCTGAACGCTTGCTTCAACGATGCGTTCCATCGTTTCCTGCGCATCCGAGTACTGCACTTTGTATTTTATTCCGCCCAGGTGCTCGGCATTCAGCACGCCGGGAATGGATTTCAGCTCCTCCGCCGGAGGCATGGCCACAAGGGAAACATTCAGTGTACTGGGCATGATGTAGCTGTCGAATTCATCGATGGAGCCGGCGAATGCCACAGTGCCCTGGTTGATCATCCAGATATTATCGCACAGGGCCTGCACTTCCTGGAGGATATGCGTCGAGAGCACCACAGTCCGTTCTTCCGCGATCTCTTTGATGAGGTTGCGCACTTCCAGTATTTGGTTGGGATCGAGACCATTGGTAGGTTCATCCATCACCACGAAACCGGGCTTATGGATAATGGCCTGGGCAATGCCCACCCTTTGCTGGTAACCGCCGGAAAGGTTGCGGATAAGCCGTTTGTTGAAATGGCTCACACCCACTTTCACCATTGCTTCATCGACCGCCTCTTTCACTTTTCCTTCTTCCATCAGCCGCATATTGGCGCTATGAGTAAGATATTCTTCCACGGTGAGGTCCATGAGCAAAGGCGGCTTCTGGGGCAGGAAGCCGATATGGCGTTTGGCGTCAACAGGGTGGGTACGCATGTTGATGCCTCTTACATAAATCTCGCCCTGCGTTTGCTTGAGCACACCACAGATGACATTCATGATCGTTGACTTACCGGCGCCGTTAGCGCCCAATAAACCGTAGATACCGTTTTTGGTGAGCTCGAAATTGATATTCTTCACAGCCCATTGCACACTATACCTGTGCGATAGGTTCTCTACCTTAACGATTGAATCATTCATTATTGATAGTTGTAATTATTGATAGGGTTGGTTATGTTCCCGGATATCTTCTGAATACATATTCGAAATAGGAACCCCATTTCCAGGTGAGGTCTACTATGTTGCCGATGTTCGGTGATTGGTACAGGATGCCTACTGATCCCGGGTTGGGATTCCCCAGTACCTCATTTTTGAGGCTGCAGATATAGAACAGTCCCGTATCGAGCGCAACACCCAGTTCACCCGAATTGGCATCCGATGTGATCTTCGTGATCCGGCCGGAACCAAAATCATGGTACAGTGTAACTTTTTTGGTGTTGATATCATAGAAATACAGCTTGCTCCCTTCCCCGAAGAACAGGTATGATGAATTGCGGATTCGGTAGTACACGGTATTGTCGGATACGATACCATTTCCGGCAAAGACCTCCTGTTGCTGACCGCTTACGCCGATATAAGTGTACTGCATGGACAGCCTGTAGGTTTGATACAGGTATTGCCCGGTGCTGTTGTTCTTGATGATATTCATGTAGGAAGAAGCGTTCGCATAATCACTGCAATATTTCATCGTATACCCGGTTTGGTTGTTCAGGTCGACAAAACCCGGAGGAGGTGCGGTGGAATTCTGGAGATACAATTTCCCACCCACGTAGTCATTCGAACCGGTGGTTACATAAAGTCCCAGGAATCGTTTTTGGAGATCATCATACAGGTAAATGAACTGGGAGTAATCGATGCTGATATCGATATTCTGCGAAATGTTTGCACCGCCGCCCTCGAAGTAGATAGGCACATCCATGAAGAACCCGTCGTGCACGCCGCCCATGGTCTTGGTATTCCTTTTCCAGTAGACCTTGCCATCATCGGTCAGCACATGATTGGTGGAACCTCCGTCGACATAGTCCACCGGCTTCGCACCATTGGGAAATGACTGGGAAGGGAATTCACTGCGGAGTGCTATCTGTTTTGAAAAATTATCTCCACTGAGGAACACCGATGAATTTCCCTGCAATACCAGCACCTGGTCGAGTGTGTAGTCGGGGAATATCTTCGTAACCAGCTTTACCGGGTTATCACCAAGCGGTTTATCCGGGAATAACTTCGCATATACATCAGGGAAATATTTGTATTCGTAATAAGTAACGTTGTTGGCGTCTTTTTTGGCGTCTCTCCGGATATAGGTCAATCCGGATTTTCCGCCGTTATTGGTCAGGAACAGCCAGCCAGCTTTATAGGCCGAGATCACCTGTAGCTGTATTTGATAACGGGTTACAATACCTGTGGCCTTTTCTTTGGCATACAGGTAGACCATGATATAACCGGGAATAGTAGGTGTATATGCCAGGTCCCTCTTGTTCGATACGACTGAATCCAATTGCCTCCATTCATAATCGAATGCGAGTGTATCCCTCTCAGGGTATTTCCATTTAATGACAGGCGACAGTTTGAAGGTATCGCCGAGGATGACCGGAGGCTGTGTGGGAGCCGTTATGGACATGATCTTGTTATAATCGATCAGGTCGTAATTCCCTTTGTCTTTATAACATGCCTGAAGGAGCGTTACCAGGCAGATCCCCAGCATGAATGATTTTATATGATGTTTCATGATAGTTTTTTTGTTGATGATTGGTTCGCTTAACCGCCGATGAGCGCAACCGTCATTTCCATCCCGTTATCTTCATACACCGTTCGTCCTGCATCCTTTTCCCTCAAAAGATAATTCTTGAAGATGATGGTATAATAGCGCACCTCATCGAGATTGGAGGCATCGATGTCCGATTTGCCGGTCACCTGGATGAACAATTTGTATTTCTTGTCGGAGTAATCGCCCAGGAACCTGCCCTCAACGGTATCATCCCACCAATCGGGCCTGGCTATTACATTCGATATATACAGGATCGAGAGAGATCGGTCCAACTGTCCAACCCTGAAATCCTCCGAGGCATCGATCTTGAGCACCAGCCTTACCGGTTTGGTGGCGATCTCAGGAGTTTTCTTCACCGTGATCCAGGCAGTATCCACTGTACGGTTGGCCCTGAGCGTGAAAGTAGCCGGGATGGAATAGTTCGCTTCCGGTGCAGTGGTCGCTTCTTTCACTACAGCCAGTTTGTACACCCTGTCCCTGTTTTCAGGCTTCCCGATCAGCTCGATGGCCAGTGGTGTGGTGGCCTGGTTATCATTGGGGAGTGCGAGGAATGAGAACAGGGAGGAATCCTTATAACTTTTAGTGAACTGGACATAATTGTCTCCCTCATATAGCATGATATGGTCCTTCCTGCAGGAAGATGCTATCACAATTATGGCAGATATGATATAGTAAGAACGCAATTTTTTCATAACCATTAGTTTTAAAGCTGATAGGCAATTTCACTTTGAGGCAGAGGTGCAAACCAATCTGCCGGTTTCATCACTACATCCGTTTCACCATTGAATATATTCCGGTTCAGGCGCTTGAAGAGGAAGAAGGTCTGTCCTTCCGTGAGTGATTCCCTTACCATATCTTTCACTAATTTTTCCATCAGCTCATTGGGCGAGATGCTGGTAGGGATCTTGTTCTTGGCGCCGCGGTTGATCCGGATATCGTTCAGCATATTCACGGCATCTGTGATCCTGTTCTGTTTGATGTAGTATTCGATGATGATATGGTCCATTTCCGAGAACCTGATCACCGGCAGAAGAGGGCCCTGGTTCTTCGTGACCTGGTCTGCATTGTAGGAAGTGCCGCGGGGCCTTGACCATGTGAGGTATCGCTGATCGCCATACCGGTTGTACCAGCCCACCAGCCTGTAATCATCGAGATCACTCTCGAACAGTTTGTTCATATAGGTGCTGTTCATCCTGAAGAACTGGCTACCGGGCGAGTTCATGAAAACATTGTCCCAGTTATCGTAGTTCTTCGCATTGGAAAAAGTGAGCAACAATTCATCCGGGCGTTTGGTATAGATGTAGTCCACATCGGTTATTTGTCCCTGGTAGATGGAGCTTGTCCACTGGAACCAGTTCCTCTTATGGATGTCATAAACGATCTTCGCATTCTTATAGGCGTTCTCATAATCTCCCTTGTACATATAGATGCGGGCCAGCAAAGAGGTAGCACCGAAGAAATTCATGCGCTCACCACGATAATTGAAAAACTCGCCTATGGGCAGTTCATAATACCCGCCTGTATTCCTGATCCTGCCGGTTGTGTACCTGATAATGGGGGTCCTCGAGCCCGGTACGGTGATAAAGAGCGTATCCACAGGGGCCAGCAAGGATTTGGAAAGTTCCATGTCTGCGATGATCCTGGTAAAGATCGTATTCATATCGAGCCTTGCGGGTTGATACTCCGGGTAACTGCTTACATAGGGGATGGTGAGGCCGGTATAACCACTGGAGGGGGCCGGACTGAATATGCGTAACAGGTCGAAGTGGATCATGGCCCTGATGCCATACATCTCACCCAGGATCATATTCTTTTCGTTGGACTTCTGCGCAAAGAAGCCGGAATCCTTTTTCTCTACTTCCTGGATGATATTATTGCAATTGGCCAGTGCATTATAGGCTTTCTTCCAGATATCTTCCGTTACCTTTTGTGTGTTGGAATAGTCCCAGTGGAATTGCGCTGCATCCCTGATATCGTACGGGAGGTAGTTCACATCATAATTGTATCCCAGCCCGCTCATGAAGCCCCAGGTAAGGTTTTTTCCATAAAGCTCCGTACTTGACAAAATGCGATATACGCCGTTAACGGCAATATGGATACCATCTCCATCCTTGAACAGTTCTTCCTGCAACACCTGGTTACTGGATTTTACATCAAGGAACTTTTTACAGGATGTATTCAGCAACACGGGAAGGCAGATGATCATCCAAAATTTTATGGCTCTCATAATAGTAGTTTTAGAATGTTGCATTGATGGTGAATGTTAAGCCCCTTGCATAAGGATAGTCCAGGCCCATCTCCCGCTTGATGGTGGAGAAGAGCGCAATATCATTGAAGATGAGGGCCGCCCTCAGTGAGCTCAGCCTGATGGCCTTGAGCTTTGCCGGATCGACCTCATATCCCAGCGACAGTGAGTTGAAGGAGAGATAGTTGTTCTTCTGGATGAACCTGGAAGTGGGCCGTGTGATCAGGTACCTGTCCTGGATAGCTTTCAGGGGCGACATATCACCGGGCTTCTGCCAGCGGTCTGTGATCACGCGGGTGTCGGCATTGGATTGCAGGAGGTTTACGTTCTCTACATTGTCTACCAGCGTTTGGTTATACTGATCTCCTCCAAACTCGAACAGGAAAGTAGTGTAGAGCGTAAATCGTTTGTATCGTGCATTGAGGCCGAAAGATCCTTGTCCCCAGGGTTCAGTATTGCCGATGGGTTGCTGCTCCGTAGGGTCCCAGTCATACGTGATGCTGCCATCTCTTTTCATGAATATTTCTTTCCCGTTGGCAGGATTGATGCCCAGCGACTTCATACCATAGATGGTAGTGAGTGAGCTTCCTTCCTCATATTTCATGATGGGCTTCGAGAACTTCGAGTTCAGATCATGAAAGGCAAGCGTGAAAAGGGGGTTGTTATTATTGATATATCCCTGGTAGTATTCGTCGATGCGGTTGTTGTACCGTTTCATGGACTGTGCTATTTCCACAATGCGATTCTTGTTATGGGCCATATTGGCGATCAGGGTTATATTCAGGTCGCGCTGGTTGAGCACATTGAGGGAAGATTTGATCTCAAAACCTTTGTTGAGCACTTTGCCGATATTGTCGCGGTAAATACTGAACCCCGAAGAAGAAGGCAATGAAACATCGGTGATCAGGTCGTAGGTTTCCTTGTTATAATAATTGAACTCGAGGGTAAAGCGTTTGAATACCGACAGCAGAGCGCCGAGATTCCAGGACACCTGTTTTTCCCAGGTCAGTTTATTATTCCCCATATAGATCAGCCGGGCCCCGATGCCGGTAGGATACCAGTCGTCGAGCATCATGGCATACGTGCTTCTCGCCATATAGGGCGTGAAATTAGATTTGCCCGTTTGCCCGATATTGGCAGTAACTCTCAGGATATCGATGGCCTTATTGTTTTTGAAGAAGCTGGTGTTATGCAGGTTCATCCCTGTGCCGATCGACCAGAAGGGCGCCCATTTACGGTCGGACCCGAATTCCGATGAACCGTCGACCCTGAATGAACCGTCGAACAGGTAGATATTTTTCAGGCTGTAGTTGACCGTGGCAAAGGTCCCCACCAGGCGCTTCGCGTCATCGAGTGTTTCCGGTTTTTGAGTGATCTGGTATGCGTAGGCGGGTGAGTGGTAACCCGGACTGGGGAACCCGCGATAGGTAGCGGACATGATACTGGCCGTTCTTCCATTGGCATTGATACCCGCCGACACATTGATATTGTGATCATCGATATTCCTGTTGTACGAAGCAAAAAGGTTAGTGTTCCAGTTGAGGGTATTCGTGCTGCTCTGGAACAGCTCTCCCTTGGTGAACAGATCACCCCTGTCATATTTGGTAGAAGTAGGAGAAGTAAATAAATCGTTGGTGGATTCGACCAGGTCGACCGCAAGCTGGCCCCTGATGAACAGGAACTTACTGAGGTACAGGTTGGCGGTGAAATTATCCGTCCACTCCCTGTAACCTAATTTGCTGAAGTTACCTACCGTAGATTCGTAAAGCGGGTTGATCGGCGCATATCCGAAGTAGTTGGGGAATTTTTGCAGGTATTTCCCGGTGCTCTCATCATAGATGGGATAATAGGGCTGCAGGTGGGAATAATCACTGAATGACCCATACGGTGATTCATCTCCTCTTACCTGGTCGAAATAGATCTGGTTACGGAACTGCAGGCTCCTGGTCTGGTATTGGAGCGTAAGCCCTGCTCCCAGCCTTCTGCGGAAGGATTCCTTCATCACACCATCCTGGTTATCGTATTTCAGTTCGAGCCCCAGGCGCACTGCCTGTGAACCACCTTCAATATACAGATTGTGTTTTTGATTGATAGCTGTTCTCAACGGCTGCGAAAGCCAATAGGTATTTACACCTTTCGCCACCTCATTTTTCTTTTGCTGCATATACCACATGTTCTCTCTCAGGGTGCCCGCATAGCCTGGATCATTGGGATACATATTGGGGAGATATGCCTGGGCGGCAAATTCAGCATCCAGTTTTTCCTGGGCGTTCATCATGTGATAGCTGCTGAGATCAGGGGCGGTAACATAAAGATTCCCGTTGTAATTGACACGGAACTCTCCGGGCTTTGGAACGATCGTTTCAATGACCACAACGCCGTTCGAAGCTCTCGATCCGTACATTGCGGTGGCGGCAGCATCTTTGAGGATGGTGATATTGCTGATGCGGTTGATGTCCATATCATAGACCTTTTCAACGGTCACCTCGAAACCATCCATGATGAAGATGGGCGTGTTCGGATTGTTCTTCAGGGCGAATTGTGATACCGGTGAGCTGGATTCGATCTTGTCGAGATCTTTTACACCGGGAAAGCCCGACTGACCACGGATATAGAACTGAGGCAGCACATTGGGGTTTGACCCCATGGTGATATTCTGCATGATCCTGAAAGAAGGATCGAAGACCTGCAAGGCGCTGATGAGGTTATTGGTAGTAACTTTCTGGAGATCGGCCTTGGTGACCTGTGTATAGGTGCCTGTAAAACTTTCTTTGCGCACATTGCCATAACCGGTGACCACCACATCGACCATGCTGGCGTCTTTTGGTTTCAATACTATCCTGCCATTGCGGGGAAGGTCTTTTACTTTGATCTCCCTGGTGGTCATGCCCACGTAAGAGAAGATCAACACCTGATCGGGATCGGCAGTGATGGTGAATTTGCCGGTGGCATCGGAAGAAACACCGATGCTGGTGCCCCTGATCTTGATGCTCACGCCTTCCAGTGCATTGCCATCTTCCCCGATCACGACACCGGTCACCGTTTGAAAGAAATTCTCTTTCTGAGGTCCGGTATCGACTGTTGTGCTTTCCGGGACCTCCGAGAGACGGTCGGCAGGCGAGCTGGCCTTACTGTACAGGATAATGGTGCGGTCGAGTATCCTGTAGGTGATGGGCTGGTGCTTGAGAATACTGTCGAGGAAGATCGTCAGTGGCATGTTGCTCACGGAAATGGAAACATTCCTCGTCTGTCTCAACAGACTGGCATTGCCAAAGACAGCATAGCCGGTTTGTTTTTTGATAGCGCTGAAGACCCTGCTCAGGGGAAGGTCTTTCCCTGCGATGGTCACCGTCTGGGAATTGGTCCTGGCAGAAACGTGAAGGCAGAGCACCAGCATGATAAAAGCAGTCATTTTCATTGCCGTCAAAAGTTTTTTGCCGTTGGTGACATGGAACCTGCCGGAACAAAGTCTCATGCCTGGCAGTGTTTTGGTGAGTAGCCGGCATCCATCAGAGCCCTGTATGGGATGGAGATATTCTCCCCGGCTACGGGAAGTCCCGGCAAAATGCCGGGGTTCTGCAATAATTTTTTGCATACTTTCGCATCAGTTTTGGTTAAGAAAAAATTCCACTACTTGAATTTTGGATCAGCCAAATCCTGTCCCGTTTTTTTCGGGACATAACCGTTGCGCCTTCCACGCGCGACGGTTTTTTATTGACTTATCCTTTTATATATTATAGGAATAAAGTTGACCAGGGTTTATCAGGGTAATACGACGAGCCTTCTTCCTTCTTCGATCCTGAAATGAACGCCTACATCTTTCAAAGCGTTGATAAGATCGGCCAGGCTGAAATTCCTGTTGATCTCCCCGAAAAACTCTATCTCGGGCACAGTCTTTTCATATACTACGGTGATATCGTACCATCGTTCCAATTGTTTCATGACCTCTCTTAGAGAAGCACCTTCAAAATTGAAAAAGCCGTTCTTCCAGGCCATTACTTTGTCGAGGTCCGCCGTCTGAACTTGTATCCGTGAAGATCTGGTAGCTGATGAAGAAACGGGGAGCTGGGCCTGCTGTCCGGGTTTCAAGATTACTGTGGAAGATGAACTCCCATCGGCTGTCATTCTCACACTTCCTTCGAGCAAAGTGGTTTTGATATCTTCCTCATCTTTGTAAGCATTGATATTGAAATTTGTTCCCAGCACTTCCACTTCTGCCTGGTCGCTGACATTTACATGGAAAGGCATCTTTGCATTTTTCGCCACTTCGAAATAAGCTTCACCGGTGATAGCTACCCTTCGCTCCTTCCCGGCAAATACAGTGGGATACTGAATGGAGCTGGCTGCATTCAGCCATACTTTAGTGCCATCCGGCAGCAACAGTTGGAACTGCCTGCCCTTTGGAGTGGTCATGGTATTGTAACTGGTCTCTCCTGTTGCATTTCCGATGGCGTCGTATGCGAGCTGGCCGTTCTTCAGTGAGACCTGTACGCCGTTCTGCGTTGCTATAATGCCATTGCCCAGGCTATCGAGCACCACCCTGGTGCCATCGGCCAGCAGCAGTATGGCGCCCTCTTTCCCTGGCGCAATATCAACAGTATCCTGTGCGGCAACCGGCGCCTTTTCCCGGTGATGGTCAAGCCAGAAAAATGTACCGGCTGCCAGGAGAATAAGTACGGAGGCCGCAGCCAGCCATCTTTTCACCAGGCGAATACGACGCACAGGCCGCAAGTCGGCTGCTGCCCTGGCTTTTTTCAACACCTGCATGAACTGCATATCGATGTCCATCCCTGCTGTGAGGTCTGTATAGGAAGAGGCTTCCAGCATCCCGCCGATCGCCTCTTTAACTGCTTCCTGGTTGACAGGCTCCTGCACGAGCTCAAGAAAAGTTTTCAACTCCTCTTCCGTGAGCTCGTCATGAATAAATTTTTGCAACAGGTCATTGAATGGGTGCATCAGCGATCGTTTAAAAATATGATAAGGCTGAATGGTGAACAGGTAGGTTTAACAGGCAGGATGATACCTGCTTTATTAGAGACACAGAAATCGGGCAATAGGGCCCTGGTGGGAAAAAGGTTTTTTATAAAAAAAGTAGCATCCAGAGAAAAATGACTACTGAACCTGAATACTTATCCAGGTAATTGCGCAGGGATAAGATGGCGCTGACCATATAGTTCTTGACTGTTCTGGGTGAAAGCCCGGTGGCTTCGGCGATCTCGGCATGGCTCAGTCCCTGGAACCGGCTAAGCCTGAAAACTTTCTGTTGCTGAGGTGTGAGCTGGTTGATACCGTCTTCTATGATCTGGCTCGACTCTTTCAATTCCAGTTTGGCGGCCGGATCGGCAAAGGAATCAGCAAAATATTCCTGGAGGTATTCGTTGACAGTGCCGGTGAAGACCCGGCCTCTCAGTTTATTAAGGATGAGATTTTTGGCGGAAGTGAAAAGATAGGCCCTGAATTCCTTCACATCGGCGAGCAATTCCCTTTTTACCCAAAGCTGCGCAAATACATCCTGCGCAGCATCTTCTGCAACTTCGGGCGCTTTGGCGAACAGGAGCGCCACCGAGTATACCCTTGGCCAGTACTGCCTGAAAACATGTTTATAGGCGTCCTCATCTCCCTTAGCTACACGCAAGAGCAGTTCCTTTTCATTATATGGTAAATTGCCTGACAACCCGGTTGCTATTTTCAAAGCCTGACTTGCAAACTATATTAAAAAAATGAAAATAGAAGGGCCAGGTTATTTTTTTGGTAGGCAATCGTCCATATTCGGTTCAGGATTTCCGGAAAAGGCCCAAAATCTTGCGTTGATTGTTGCGGACTGCCAGTTTTTCCGGGGAGAGTCCTTCATTGTTTTCTTTTGCAGGATCAGCGCCGTATTTCAACAGCATCTCTATCTGCTCCAGTTTGTATTTCCGTTTTACCGCATAATATAATGCAGTATTTCCATCAGCGTCGGCATGATCTACGTCGGCGCCATTCTTCAGGAACCATTCCGCCACCCCGAATCTTTTCCAGAAGATGGCTGACATGAACGGGGTTTGGCTGGTTGACCTGTCCTCTACTGTAGCGCCATGCTTTTTGAAAAGGGCCGCCGATCCGACATCATTGTTCCAGGCTATCGCATACATGCAATGCTCAGGGCCGGCGCCTTGCTTCAGCAGCCAGGTAAAAAGTTTTTCATTCCTGCCGCGCGTATAAGCATACCAAAGAGGAGTGGCAGGAAAAAAACCACAGGAAGGATCGGGTATCCTGTGAACAGAGTTGATGTCCATCCCTGCCTTCAGCAAGCTCTTTACGATCTGCAAAATGGTATCGGCTTTATCAGGACGCCTGGCTATTACAAGGGCGCCTGCGTAATGGAGCGCGTTCTTTCCATCTTCCTCTGCCCATTGCGCCCATTGAGGCTCGGTAGCGAGCAGATGTTGTACTTTGGGAACATCCAGGGATTTGATGGCGTTGATGAATTTGTTCATGGCATGAGAATACTAGATAAATATACGAATCTCTGCGGAAACCAAGCGTGATCATAGCTCCCGCTTATCCGGCACTTTCACCACTCAACAGTAATAGATAGCAAATATTAGTCTACTGTTTTGGTAGGATAATATTTTCACGTATCTTGCGCTCCGTTTTATTTATGAAACCTACTGTATTCATCCGGACATTGTTTTACCTGCTCCCCGAACATGGTTCCACAGCCTGTTGTTGCCGGCCTGGCTGATACATTCTCCATATAATACCCTGGGTTTGTTATTGCCTTTCCGCAGGCAGTGACCAGGACTCTATTATTCCTATAGATATAACTATAATATACAACCGAAATATATTACAATCAAAATTATACAAATGAGCAAATCACATCTCATGCTGGTACTCCTGCTGCTTGGCAGCACCAGTATCCTTGCACAGATCAGGGGCGTCGTGCTTTCTGCAGAAAACAGGCAGCCACTCGAAGGCGCCACCGTTACCATCAGTAATTCCAACAAATCCTCCATCACCGATGCACAAGGCCGGTTCACACTCAACTGGCCAGGCAATAAAGTGTTGCTCTCCGTTTCATTTGTGGGCAGGGAAACGGTAGAAACGGAAGTCCGCTCTGAAAATGCAGCCGTCACCATTCTCCTCAAAGCATCCAATTCAACACTCACGGAAGTGGTGACCGTTGCCTATACCAATGTTAAGCGGTCGGGGTACCCGGGCGCTGTGGTCACGATCGGTGGAGAGAAGATCAAAGGCCGCCTTACGCCTAATATCACCAATGCCCTGCAGGGTCTGGCCCCTGGTCTGCAAACGACCTTAGCCAACGGGCAACCCGGCAACAGCTCCACCATCCGCGTGCGTGGTATCGGTTCCATCAATGCCTCCAGCTCTCCGCTTTTCGTGGTGGATGGCGCGCCCTATGATGGAGATCTGAATGCGCTCGACGTGGCCGATATTGCTTCCATCAGCATCCTGAAGGACGCAGTTGCCGCCAACCTCTATGGCTCACGCGCTGCCAATGGCGTTATCATCATCACCACCAAACAAGGTAAAAAGGGGGATGATATTACCATGAATGCCACTTTCAACCAGGGATGGAGCCGCCGCGCCGTGAAAGATTACGACCAGGTCAGCACCAACCAGTACTTTGAGCTTTACTGGGAGGCATTGCGCAATAAAGGGATCACTAACGGTCAAACACCGGCGCAGGCAGCGGCAACTGCCAGCAACCGTGTCGTGGCCGACCTGGGCATCAATCCCTATGGGCCAAATTTTCCGAAACCTGTAGGCACTGATGGTAAGATCGTTCCCGGCGCTACTCCATTATGGAATGATGACTGGCAAAAAGGGATGTTACAATCGGCGCAGTATACCCAGGCACAGCTCAGCCTCAGTGGCGGCGGCGAAAAATCTACCTGGTATGCCAGCGCCGGATACCTGAATAACCAGGGCGCTTTTCTTGAATCGGGGTTCAAAAGATATAATTTCAGGAGCAATATCACTTTGCAGGCAAAGAAATGGTTACAGTTCGGACTGAACCTGAGCGGCGCCGCATCCATACAGGATTATCCTACTTCTTCCGATTCCAAGTCGAGCAATGTGGTGCTGTTCGGTCGAACCATTCCCAGCTTCTACCCCATCTATCAGCGTAACCCCGATGGCTCTTACAAGCTCGACGCCAATGGTCGGAAAATTTTCGATTATGGCGCCTACCGGCCTTCTTCTGCTTTGGCAAGAAGCAACCTGATCGGTTCCCAACCCCTCGACAGGTTCCGCAATAACAATGAAAATATATCGGCCCGCACTTTTCTCGAAGCCGCGATCCTGAGATCGCTGAAACTGAAAACGAGCTTCAATGTAGATTATGTGAACGGGAATTCACTCACCTATACCAATCCCCTTGTTGGAGAAGATGCCGAGATCGGAGGCTCCATCAGCAAAAGCAATTCAAGATGGATCTCTTATACCTGGAACAATATCCTTACTTATGATGTAGATATTGCATCGGGCCATCACCTCAACCTGCTCGCCGGCCATGAATATTATAACCTGAGCTCGAGCTCCATCAATGGAAGCCGCCAGCGATTTGTTTTGCCAGATCTGTATGAACCGGTGGCCGCTTCCCAGCTCAATGATTTCTCGGGATTGTCCGACAGCTATCGCAAGCTCAGTTTCTTCGGGCAGGGCCAATACAATTACCTCGGCAAGTATTACGCAACGGCTTCTGTTCGCCGTGATGGATCGTCCCGCTTCTCCCCTGATTCGCGCTGGGGAACATTCTGGTCTGCCGGCGCCTCCTGGCGGATCGCAGAAGAAGATTTCCTGAAATCCGTGAGCTGGTTGAATACCCTTACTCTCAAAGCAAGCTATGGCGCATCGGGAAATGACAACCTCTCCGGTTACTACAATTACCTTGCGCTCTATGCCATCAAGAATAATCTTGGCAACGGGGGAGTGATCACTTCCAGGCTGGCTACACCCAGGTTGAAATGGGAAAGTAACCTGAACCTCAATATCGGAGTGGATTTCGGGCTGCTCAGGAACCGGATCTATGGTTCGATGAATTATTACGACAGAACGAGCAAGGACCTGCTCTATGCCATTCCGCTTGCAGGATCGACCGGTTTTACTTCCATCAGCTCCAATATCGGTGAATTGAAGAATACAGGTATCGAACTGGAGTTGAACGGTGTACCTGTCAGCACAAAGGATCTCCGCTGGACGATCGGGCTCAATCTTGCCCACAATAAGAACAAGATCGCTTCACTCCCACAGAAAGAAATTATCAGCGGTACCAAGAAACTGATGGTGGGCACTTCCATCTATGAGTTCTACTTACGGGAATGGGCAGGTGTAGACCCGGAGACCGGTAACCCGCAATGGTACCAGACAACGGCCGACAATAAGCGGATCAAGACTACCAACTATGGCCAGGCCACACAATATTATGCAGGCACGTCCCTGCCCACCCTCACCGGCGGCGTCAGCAGCAGCGTACTGTACAAACAAATAGAATTGTCTTTCCTCCTTGCCTACAGCATTGGCGGCAAAGTGCTCGACAATGATTTTGTATCGCTGCTCACTGGCCCTACCAGCCCGGGGCGGTCCTGGTCGACCGAACTCGCCAACCGCTGGACGCCCGATAACAAGATCACCGATGTACCGCGACTTACCACCGATAACCTGAACTGGACATCTTCATCCACCCGATTTTTGTACAGCGCCACCTATGCACGTTTGAAAACGGTGACGCTGAGCTATTCGATCCCTGCTCTCCTGGTGTCGAAGGCAGGGTTGAAGAATGCCAAACTGTATGCCACCGGTGAAAACCTGCTCACTTTCTATGGACACCAGGGAATGGACCCGGAACAATCGATCGATGGCACTACCTACTATCAATACCCTGCCATGAAGACATTTTCACTGGGTATCCAGGTCGGTCTATAAATCTGTAATGTTTAATAATGAAATGACATGAAAACGTTTAAAGGAATTCTATATATCGGAGCACTGATCATCATGGTCTCCTCCTGCAATAAGCAATTGAACACCTCTCCCACGAATGCAGTTTCGGAAGAGATCGTGCTGAAGAACATCACCAATCTATCCAAGGTCCTTGAAGGTACCTGGGCTGCCATGATGGATGATTACTATGGCGGAACTTACAGCAATCCCGGTTACAAGAGCATTGCGCTTACCAGCGATGCCATGGCCAATGACGTAGCGATCATCACTACCAAATACGGATTTCCCGCCGCTTATCGCTTTACCCAGATGAACGACAAGACACAGGCACGTGTAAGCGCATTCTGGAACCAATTGTACAAGATTATCAATAACACGAATATCGTGATCGCCAATGCCGATAAAGTGCCAGGTGATGACAATACGAAGAAAGTGGTGAAGGGACAGGCGCTGGCGCTGAGGGCCAATACTTATCTCACCATTGCTTCGTTCTACCAATTCTCTTATCGAAAAGATTCACTGGCAAAAACAGCCCCTGTCTACACCGTTCCAACCAGCGATACCACGAAAGGTAATCCCAGGGCTACCTTGAAAGAGATCTATACACTGGTCATCTCCGATCTGCAACAGGCCAAATCCCTGCTGGCCGGTTATATCCGTCCGGCAAAATACAAGATAGATGCCGATGTGGTGAGCGGGTTGCTGGCAAGGGCCTATCTCAATATGGGATGGTGGCTGCCTGCTGCACAGGCTGCCGACGATGCACTGAAGAATTATCCGTTGATGTCGCCCGCCGACTATACCAAAGGGTTCAACGATCTCAGCAACCCGGAATGGATCTGGGGCCATCCGGAGATCCCCAGTCAAAGTGATGGAAGCTATAGTTTCCATTTCCTCGATGTATCCTCCTCTTCTTCCTATTATTATAGTTTCATGGCCGATCCTTTTTTCGGCAACCTATTCGAGAGCGGGGATATCCGCAAAACGCTTTTCTCATGGGATGGCAGCGCCGCCAGTCGTGAAGGATACCTGCAATATAAAAAATTCAGGTTCCGTACCGACCAGACGGCCGACCTTGTGTTGATGAGAAGCGCAGAGGCCTGGCTCATCAAGGCCGAAGGCTATGCACGGACCAATGACCTGCCGGCCGGCGCTGCCGCGCTGAACCAGCTTCGCACCACCAGGGGCGCAAAGCCTTTCAATCTCAGCGGGGCCACACAACAGGACCTCATCGATCAGATACTGATCGAACGCCGGAAAGAATTATGGGGCGAAGGCTTTGGCCTGTGGGACATCATCCGTAACCAGCAGGCCGTGGTGCGCAAGCCTTATGTAGATGCTGCCGGCAATGATATACAGGTAACGATCACTACACCCGATGGCAGCACCAAATCAGTACCGGCCAGGTACCATACCACGCTGAAATTCCCTGATGGATCGCCGTTCGTTCCCAATAGCCCTTACTATATTTTCGTGATCCCGCAAACGGAAGAACAGAACAATCCGAACCTGATGAGGTAGTTTTGGTTGACAGGTTGATAAGTTAACAGGTTGATAGGTTGACAAGGAGGTCTCCAAATTTCGGGGAGCCACTTGTCAACCTATCAACCTGTTAACTTATCAACTTATCAACCTGTCAACTAAAATAGCTACATTCACATAAAGTCAATAAAGGTTATGAAAAAGGTATTGCTTGTAAGCTGCTTCGTGGCTGCTATATTATCAACTTCCGCCCAGGATTCTGCTGCCATCAAAGAGCTGCCCGTTAAAGAGTACCCGGTCCTATTCCAGCAGCAGGCCGCCGAGTACAGGGCCCTGTGCTACCAGGCATTCAATATCGCCCTCCTGCGATTGCATGAAATACCCCGCCGAAAATTCAGGAAACAAAAACTGGCCATCATTACCGATCTCGATGAAACCATCATCGACAACAGCTATAGCGAAGCACAACTGCTTAAAGAGGGCAAGACATTCACCGGCCAGTGGTGGAAAGCCTGGACAGCCCGATCAGCCGCCACTGCCGTTCCCGGTGCGGTCGAATTCCTGCAGGCGGCCAAACAGAGAGGCGCCACCATATTTTATGTCAGCAACCGCGATACTTCGGAAGTCAACAGCACGCTGATCAACCTGAAAAAACTGCAATTGCCCGATACAGATACGGCCCACATGCGGTTCCTGGTCAATACTTCCTCCAAAGAACCCAGGAGGCAACTGATCGCCAAAGATTATAACGTGATCATGCTCCTGGGCGACAACCTGAGTGATTTCACGTCGGCATTCGAGAAAAAAAACATCAGCGACCGCTTTCTTGAAACAGATAAAGCACATAACGATTGGGGCAAAAAGTTCATCGTATTGCCCAACCCGGTTTACGGCGAATGGGAAAGCGCGATCTATGATTATGAAAAAGGGCTCACACCATCCCAGCGTGAACAAAAGAGGCAGGCAAAACTGAAAGGGTATTGACTGTAAATTAATTTGTATATTACTACACAGGGGATGACGGGGTACAGCTAAAAAACTAAATTGAACACTTCATGTTCGCATGGAAAAATTATCTGTATACTTTTGATGCTTTCTTTAATGCCTCCCTGGTGTTGACCTATGCAATTCCCAAAGCTTCACTGCAACTACTTGTACCTGATTTCATGCATCTCGGTCTCTTCAACGATGAATGGGCCTTCCTGGAGGTTGAAGTACTGGACACAAGGCAAATACGGCCCAGGGGATTTCCCACATTTACCAGCAATGATTTCATCACCATTGCCTTCAGGGTGCTGGTCGAATATGTAAAAACCGATGATAAGAAATTCAGGGGTCTTTATACATTGAAATCGGAAACCAATAAAAGCGGACTGGCATTCTGGGGAAATGTGCTGAACACCTACAGGTTCACTGCCACAGACCTCAGGATCTACAAGGATGAAAAGAATATGTCCGTATTCTCATACCGGTCAGGGCTCGAGATCGAAGCCACGATCGATGAGCATGCCATCCCCCTTCCCCCATCCTCTCCATTTAAAGATGTTGAGGAAGCCATGGAATTTACAGGTTCATTCCCCTACATATTCATTCATGATCCCGATACCAAAGAAACACTGATCATAGAAGGTGTCAGAAAAAACTGGAAACCCAGACCGGTAGAGATTGTGCAGGAACATATCGAATTTATTGAAGAAATGGACATCCGGGATGTCAGGCTGGCGAGCGCATTCCTGGTCGAGAATGTTCCGGTCGTCTGGAAAAAAGGAAAAAAGGATATCCGGAAAGATGAGTGAGCGCCCGTTCCCCTCTTTCATCCATAATTGATTATTTTTAGCCTGTAATGATTTGTACTCAGATCCAGATTTTGTTTTATGAGCCTATTACACGTATCCGGTATCTCGAAAAAAGATGAACGTGGATTCGAATTGAAAACGGTCAGTTTTTCCATGGCGCCATTCAGTAAGCTGGCCATTGCCGGTGAAACGGGGTCGGGTAAAACAACATTGCTGAAGATCATTGCCGGACTCGCGCAACCCGATACCGGTGAAGTGTTTTTTAATGGAGAACGGGTATTGGGCCCTGCCCATAAACTGATCCCCGGCCATCCGGGAATTGCCTACCTCTCACAGCAGTTCGAGCTGCCTCATCATTTAAGGGTTGAACAGGTATTGGAATATGCCAATGAGCTTTCGGAAAAAGAAGCTCATTCGTTATTCGAAGTATGCAGGATCAGCCATCTGCTGAAACGCAGAACAGACCAGCTTTCCGGTGGAGAGCGACAAAGGATCGCCATTGCCCGGCTGCTGATCGGTTCACCGAAATTGTTATTGCTCGACGAGCCTTTTTCCAATACCGATATGATCCATAAGAATATGCTGAAATCGATCCTTCACTATGTCGGTGAAAGATTGAAGATCAGTTGTGTCATGATCTCACATGATCCGCTCGATTCCCTTCCCTGGGCCGATACCATCATGGTATTGCGATCGGGAGAACTCGTACAGTCGGGCAGTCCATATCAGCTCTATGCCCAACCCGTCAATGAATATGTGGCAGGGCTCTTTGGGAAATATCAACTGGCGGATGAAGAGATGGGCCGCACCTTCCGGCAATTGCCTCCTGTCTCTGAAGGCAGAAATGTATTTCTCAGGCCGGAGAATTTCCAGATCGCAGATGAAGATGAGCAGGGTGTTCATCCTACGGGCACTATCACCCGGATACTTTTCTATGGAAGTTACTATGATCTGGAAGTGCTGGTAGGAGATTCGATGATCACGGTGCGGTCGACCGATAATTCTTTTGAAACAGGGGATACGGTAGCCGTAGCGTTTACACCTATGCTTTATAAGTGACTCCTTCAATGGCCAGGTCTGTTTGAGGAAATACTTCACGGGCTTCTTCCTGGAAAACATCGAGCTTATCGTACTTGGAGCTGAAATGCCCGATGAGCAGGCGGCCGACGCCGGCCCGTTTCGCAATACAGGCTGCCTGAATGGTGGTGGAATGAAAGCGGCTGGCAGCGCGGTCTCCCAGGTCTTTCAGGTAGGTAGTTTCATGATAGAGCATATCGACCCCTTCAACTTTCGGCACCAGTTCTTCATCGTATAAGGTGTCTGCGCTATAGGCATACGATTTGGGTTTAGGCGCCTGTTCCGTTACCCATTCATTCCGGACCAGCTCACCGGACTGGTTGGTATAATCTTCACCCCATTTCAACCGGTCGTAAAAAGCAGCGGGCACGCCATGTTGAATGGCCTTTTCGGGAATGAGCCTGCGGGGCGCTTTCACCTGTTCGAACCGGAAGCCCCAACAGGGAATACGGTGTTTGGTGGCAAAACAGTCGATCCTGAATTTTTCCGTGTTTACCAGTACACCTTCTTCCAGTAAAGGATGGAAATGCAATTTATACGGCAGGATGGTCTCGGCTGCCCTGAATTGTAATTGAAGTATTTCGAACAGTTGAGCAGGGGCATAGAGGTGGAGATCGTTCTCCCGGTGCAGCAAACCCATACTGTTGAGAAATCCAGGCAATCCGAAATAATGATCGCCATGGAGGTGGGATATGAAGATATGGTTGATCCTGCCCCAGCGGATGCGGAACTTCGAAAGCTGCACCTGGGTACCTTCACCGCAATCGACGAGGAATAACTGATCATCCAACGTTACCAATTGAGCAGTCGGGTGCCTGTCATAGGCCGGTAATGCAGAATTATTGCCAAGGATAGTAACAGCCAGCATTCAATTCAGTATAAAGTTTGGAGGGTTATTCCGGAACAGGTATCTCCTTCCTAAGACGGCCATGCAAAATATTCTGCTGCATCAGACCGGTAAAATACCTGTTATCATGAATAACGCGGGTTCATGATCCGAATTGTATGCAAGCGCCCTGCCAGATTATCAATTCAGTAGAATTTTGCATTCCTGCAGTAGCCGGTCGCGGTTGATAGCCACCGTCCCTACATCTTCGCATACCAGTCCCCCCGCAATATTGGCTATTTCAGCCATGAGCTCGATGCTCCTGGTGGCGGCATATACCAGGGAGGCTACCGCGATAACGGTATCCCCTGCCCCGGACACATCGGCGATATTGCGCAGATGGGATGGCACAATGCGGGCCAGTTCATTGTTCTGGTAGAATACCCCTTTTTCGGAGAGTGTAATGAAGGATATATGATGTTGGAGCTTTTGACGTAATTGTTCATGGATGGCCTCCAGGGAGGGCAGGTTCACCTCCTCTACCAAAAGGTTCAGGCCGTCTTTTACTTCTTTGAGATTGGGTTTGAAGACGTCGACCCCTGTATAGGAGAAAAAGTTCTTTCGCTTGGGGTCCACCGTGGTAAGAACATTGTATTTCTTACACATGGCGATCACGGAGCTGATCACATGGGTGGTGAGCACTCCTTTATTGTAATCTTCGAAAATGATGACCTGTGGCTTTTCGTGGCTGATGTATTGCTCCACTTTTTGGAGAAGGGCCTGCTCATCTTCCGCTTGAATGTCTTTGGTTATTTCAGCATCGAGCCGCATCATTTGTTGGTTGCGGCTGATGATACGGGTTTTATTGGTAGTGATCCGGGAGGCACTTGCCAGCAGGTATTTGCAGTCCACCCCCTGCTGCTCGAACAATTGCTGCAGCATAACCCCATCATCATCTTTCCCCATCACTGAAATGATGCTGACCTGTGATTGAAGTGATGCGAGGTTAAGCGCCACATTGCCTGCTCCGCCGATACGAAGCTCTTTTCTGTCCAATGCTACCACGGGCACCGGCGCTTCGGGTGAGATCCGGTCGACATGGCCCCACCAATACGTATCGAGCATCACATCTCCGATCACACCCACTTTAATGCTACTGAATTGTGCAAACAGCTTGTCGAAATCGATTACCGCCATAATTTATTCAGGTTATTGCCGGCTTTTTATTAGCCACTGCAAAATAATACAAAGGGATCCCTGCCAAAGTAATGATCAGTCCCGGCCAGGTGAATTGGGGTTTATAAATAATGAGCAGGATGCAGAATGTCAGGCCCATCACGATATACAATATGGGCATAACCGGGTAGCCAAATGCTTTATAGGGCCGTTCTGCATCCGGGCGTTTCTTCCGGAGGATAAAAATACCGATAATAGTCAGCATATAGAATACGACCACCACGAATGAGATCATATCGAGCAATTGCCCATAGCTTCCGCTCAGGCTCCATAGAGAAGCGGCGATACATTGGATCCATAAACCGGTTTCGGGCACCGAGTTCTTATTCAGGCTTCCTGCCTGTTTGAAGAAAAGGTTATCGCGGGCCATGGTATAATAGACCCTGGCGCCGGACAGGATCAATCCATTGCTGCAGCCGAAAGTGGAAACCATGATCATCAGTGCGATGATGATGGTGCCTGCCTGTCCGAATATCGCATGGGAGGCGGCCACTGCCACGCGGTCCTTATCGGCGGAGGCGATCTGATCGAGCGGCAATACAGCCGTATACATCACGTTGGTGCTGACATAGATGATCGTTACGATCAGCGTGCCCAGGAATAGGCTCAGCCCGATATTCTTTTTGGGATTCTTGATCTCACCGGCAATGAAGGTAACGTTGTTCCAGGCATCGCTGCTGAAGATGGAACCTACCATGGCCGCTGCGATGGCGCCGAAGGCAAAAGCTGTTGTATAGACTTCGGTGCTGCCTAGTTTATGCAGGTCCCAGGCTTCGCTCCAGTTGGCTTTCCATACATCGCCCCTGGCCATGATGAACCCGAACAGGATCAGGCCAAACAGGCTCAATAGCTTGGTAAGCGTGAAGGTCGTCTGAATGACCTTCCCTTCTTTCACTCCCCGTGTATTGATGAGCGTTAGTATCACGATCACGGCGATGGACAATAACTGTGCCGGGGAAATATTCAGCCTGAACACTTTGAGCGCTACCAGGTCTTCACTGAAGGCAGGGATCAGGTAGGCGGTGAATTTGGCGAATGCCACACAGACTGCCGCGATCGTGGCGGTCTGGATCACTGCAAAAAAGCTCCAGCCATATAAAAAGCCTAACAAAGGATTGTAGGCTTCTTTCAGGTAAACATATTGACCACCGGCTTTTGGGAACATTCCGCTCAATTCACCATAACTCAGGGCCGCAGTGAGGGTCATGAAACCCGTTATCAGCCAAACCACGATCAGCCAGCCTGCGCTTCCCACATTGCGGGTGATATCAGCGCTCACAATGAAGATACCGGAACCGATCATGGACCCTGCCACGATCATGGTGGCATCCAATAGTCCGAGTGTAGGTTTGAATGAAGGATTTTGTTCGGCCATAGCAGTTTTTGTTGTAGTAAGGGTAACTTATAAACCCTCAAGATAGGAAAAACTTATGGCTTCTTCTTGCTCTTGTACTGCTCGTTCAGGCCTTTGACCAGGTCTTTGGTAATATCGTATAGAGAATCCCTGTAATACATCATAACACCTGGTTCATAGGAAAGTATGAAGGCGTATCCTTTGGCCTTGTTGTATTCTTTCAGGTATTCTTCCACGGATTTCCGCACTTCGCTCATGAGCTCGATCTGCTGGCGTTGAAGGTCCTGCTCCAGGGTAGCTTTCCTTTCTGCATAGTTCTGCTGCATGCGGTTGAATTCCTTTTGAGCTTCTTCTCCTTCCTTCTGCGACATGCTGGCGCCTTTTTCCTGAAGCTCACGGATCCTGCGCTGGTAAGTGGTGGTCAGGTTCGACAGTTCTGCATTCATCGAGCTTTCCTTGGCTTTCACGGAGCCGAATGCGTCTTTGAAATAAGTATAGTGTGCCTGTAACGTATCGATATCGAAATAAGCGATCCGGAAATTGTTATGATTGCTCTTTTCAACTTCCAGCGTGTATTTCTTCAGGTCTCCTTTATTACTATAGTGCAGGTAAAATAAAACACCGGCGAGAATAATGGCTATGATGCTTAATATAGTAGAGATATTCTTCATTCAATGTTTTTTTGCAAGATAACAGCTTGCGTAAAAAGAAAATTGTTAAAACTTTTAACAACCGAAGGGTGCAGAGAGGGAGTTTGCAGTTGGCAATTGGCAGTTTGCCCACTGCCAATTGCCAACTGCAAACTCCTGGTATTTCCGCCTAAAAAAAAGTAGGAAGCGTTCAACTTCCTACTTGATTATAGTGTGTACGCCTGGGCGTACGGGTCATTACTCTTCATCGTCGAAGCTCATGGCTTCGCGGGTGGTCTGCAGCAATTCATATTCTTCCTTGCTTCCCACGATCATATTGTCGAAGTCGCGGAGACCAGTACCTGCCGGGATCGGGTGACCGGTGATGACGTTCTCTTTCAGGCCAAGCATATCGTCTGTTTTGCCCTGGATAGCGGCAGAAGACAATACCTTGGTGGTTTCCTGGAAGGACGCTGCCGAGATCCAGCTCTGCGTGCCCAGTGATGCTTTGGTGATACCAAGCAGTACAGGGTGAGAAGTGGCCGGGTTGGCATCGCGGTATTCGACCAGCTTTTTGTCGGACCTGCGCAGCAGTGAGTTCTCTTCGCGGATCTCACGGAGGCTGGCGATCTGTCCCGCTTTCAGCTTGGCGCTTTCACCGGCTTCAGTGATCACTTTCTTATCGAAGATCCAGTCGTTCTCATCGTTGAAGTCGAAGCGGTCTTCCAGGTCTTCCTCGAGGAAACGGGTATCACCCGGATCTACGATCTCTACCTTCTTCATCATCTGGCGCACGATCACTTCGATATGTTTATCGTTGATCTTCACACCTTGCAAGCGGTATACTTCCTGGATCTCATTCACCACGTACTCCTGTACGGCGAAAGGACCTTTGATGGAAAGGATATCGCCCGGAGCGATCTGTCCGTCGGAGAGCGAAGCACCTGCCTTGATGAAGTCGCCGTCCTGAACCAGGATCTGGCGTGTCAGCGGCACCAGGTATTTCTTCACGACACCGTCTTTTGCTTCTACCACGATCTCGCGGTTACCACGTTTGATGGCGCCGAAGGAAACCACACCGTCGATCTCGCACACGATAGCGGGGTTACCTGGGTTACGTGCTTCGAACAGTTCGGTTACGCGGGGCAGACCACCGGTGATGTCGCGCTGCATACGCAGTGTACGCGGGATCTTCACCAGTACCTGTCCGGCCCTTACTTCTTCAGCTTCATCCACCACGATATGTGATCCGACCGGCAGGTTATACAGTTTCACATCCTTGCCTTCCACAACCAGTGTCGGGATCTTGTTCTTATCTTTTGTTTCGATAACTACTTTCTCGCGGTGGCCAGTTTGTTCGTCGGCCTCTTCACGGTAGGTGATACCTTCGATCACATTGTCGAATTTGATGGAACCGGCGATCTCCGCTACCACTACGTTGTTGAAGGGGTCCCAGGTACAGATGGTGTCGCCTTTCTTCACCTGTTGTCCGTCTTTCACGAACAGGGTGGCGCCATACGGCACATTATTGGTGATCATGAGGCGATCGTTCTTCACGTCCACGATACGTACCTCACCGGTACGGCCGATGACGATCTGGATCTTTTCGCCTTCATTGTTTTCGGTTGTTACTGTCCGTAAGCCGTCGAACTGGATGGTACCGTCGAACTTGGCGGTCAGTGAAGATTCTACCGAAGCAGAACCGGCCACGCCACCCACGTGGAAGGTACGCAGGGTAAGCTGTGTACCAGGCTCACCGATCGACTGGGCAGCGATGATACCTACGGCATCACCTTTCTGCGCAATATTTCCGGTGGCGAGGTTCTTACCATAACATTTCACGCACACGCCACGCTTGCTTTCGCAGGTGAGTACGGAACGGATCTCCACTGTTTCGATACCGGCTTCTTCGATCTCCCTGCCGATGTCTTCGGTGACCTGCTCACCGGCAGCAACGATCAGTTTATCGCTTTGCGGGTTATACACATCGTGCAGGGAAGTACGGCCGATGATACGGTCGTACAGCGGTTCTACCACCTCTTCATTATCTTTCAGTGCGCTGATGGCGATACCACGGAGGGTACCGCAATCTTCTTCGGTGATCACCACATCCTGTGCCACGTCTACCAGGCGGCGGGTCAGGTAACCGGCATCCGCTGTTTTAAGGGCGGTATCGGCCAGACCTTTACGGGCGCCGTGTGTGGAGATGAAGTAATCCAATACGTTCAACCCGCCTTTGAAGTTCGACAGGATCGGGTTTTCGATGATCTCACTGCCGGTAGAACCTGATTTTCTCGGTTTCGCCATCAGACCCCTGATACCGCAGAGCTGTTTGATCTGCTGTTTGGAGCCACGGGCGCCGGAATCAAGCATCATGTATACGGAGTTGAACCCTTGTTTGTCATTGCTCAGCTCGCGGATCAGTGTTTCGGTGATACGGGTATCCACGCGCGACCAGATATCCACGATCTGGTTATAACGTTCGTTGTTCGTGATAAGGCCCATATTGTAGTTGTCCCACACTTCATCCACTTCACCCTTCGCCTGCTCCAGCACATCTTCCTTGATAGAGGGGATGATCAGGTCATTGATGTTGAACGACAGACCACCCTGGAAGGCTGTGCGGAAACCAAGTTGTTTGATATCATCGAGGAACTTGGCGGTTTTGGGAACGTTGGTGATACTGATGATATCGCCAATGATCTCCCGCAGGTTCTTTTTGGTGAGCAGGGCATTGATATAACCCACTTCTTTGGGTACGAACTGGTTGAACAGTACGCGGCCAACGGTGGTCTCTACCAGTTTCTTTTTCAGCTCACCGTTATCTGTACGAACATCCACTTTCACTTTGATGTGCGCATGCAGGTCAACACTGCCTTCGTTGCGGGCAATGATCACTTCTTCTGGGCTGTAGAAGGCTTTGCCTTCACCACGGATCTTTTCAGTGTCCGTAGATTTTTTACCCTTGGTGATATAGTACAGACCGAGTACCATGTCCTGTGAAGGCAGGGTCATCGGCGCACCGTTCTGCGGGTTGAGGATGTTATGAGAGCTCAGCATGAGCAGTTGAGCTTCCAGGATAGCGGCATTGCTCAACGGAACGTGTACCGCCATCTGGTCACCGTCGAAGTCGGCGTTGAACGCAGAACACACGAGCGGGTGCAACTGGATGGCCTTACCTTCGATCAGTTTGGGCTGGAAGGCCTGGATCGACAACCTGTGCAGTGTTGGGGCACGGTTGAGCATCACGGGGTGGCCTTTCAGAATATTTTCAAGGATATCCCAGACAACAGCTTCTTTGCGGTCTACCAGTTTACGGGCAGACTTAACTGTTTTCACGATACCTCTTTCGATCAGTTTACGGATGATGAATGGCTTGAACAATTCAGCGGCCATATCTTTCGGAAGACCGCATTCATGCAGTTTCAATTCAGGACCTACCACGATCACGGAACGGCCGGAGTAATCGACACGTTTACCCAACAGGTTCTGACGGAAACGGCCTTGCTTGCCTTTCAGTACATCACTGAGTGATTTCAATGCGCGACCGCCTTCTGCTTTTACGGCATTGGACTTACGGCTGTTATCGAACAGTGAATCCACCGCTTCCTGCAGCATACGTTTTTCGTTACGCAGGATCACTTCAGGCGCCTTGATCTCGAGCAGGCGTTTCAGACGGTTGTTCCGGATAATAACGCGGCGATAGAGATCGTTCAGGTCGGAAGAAGCGAAACGGCCACCGTCGAGAGGCACGAGCGGGCGCAGTTCCGGTGGGATCACCGGGATGTACTGCATCACCATCCACTCGGGGCGGTTGGTGATCCGGCCATTGGCCTCACGGAAAGCTTCCACAACGCTCAGACGCTTCAGGGCGTCGGCCTTGCGTTGCTGGGAAGTTTCAGTAGCAGCGGCATTGCGGAGGTCGAAGGAGAGAGAATCCAGCTCGATGCGGCTGAGCAGGTCATGAACTGCTTCGGCGCCCATCTTGGCGATGAATTTCTGCGGATCATCATCCGGCAGGTACTGGTTCTCTTTGGGAAGACCTTCGAGTAACTCGAGATATTCTTCTTCAGTGAGCAGGTCGCCGGTTTTCAGACCTTTATCTTCACGGATACCAGCCTGGATCACTACAAAACGTTCGTAGTAAACGATGGTCTCCAGTTTTTTGGAGCTTACACCAAGCAGGTAACCGATCTTGTTAGGTAAACTTTTGAAATACCATATATGCACTACCGGTACTACCAGTTTGATATGGCCCATGCGCTCGCGGCGAACTTTCTTCTCTGTAACTTCTACACCGCAACGGTCGCACACAATGCCTTTATAACGGATACGCTTATACTTACCGCAGGCGCACTCGTAATCCTTTACAGGTCCGAAGATGCGCTCGCAGAACAAACCGTCACGCTCTGGTTTGTAGGTACGGTAGTTGATGGTTTCCGGCTTCAACACTTCACCATAGCTGCGCTCCAGGATGGAATCCGGAGAGGCGAGACCGATGGTGATCTTGGAAAATGTGGCTTTGGGACGATTATCTTTTTTGATAGCCATATTGTGAATGCTGATTTTAAAGTTGGCAATTTGCTTGAAAGTTTGCAGTTGGCAATTCGCAATTTGCAGTTCGTCGACTGCCAACTGCAAACTGCCAACTTACAATATTATTCGAACTTCAGGTCGAGGCCCAATCCGCGTAACTCGTGAACAAGTACGTTGAAGGATTCGGGAATGCCTGCTCTCGGGATATTATCACCTTTAACGATCGCCTCATAGGTTTTGGCGCGGCCGATGATATCATCCGATTTGATAGTAAGCAATTCCTGCAGGATGTTGGAGGCGCCATAAGCTTCGAGCGCCCATACTTCCATCTCACCGAAACGCTGACCACCGAACTGGGCTTTACCACCCAGCGGTTGTTGCGTAATGAGACTGTATGGCCCGATGCTACGTGCGTGCATCTTATCATCCACCATGTGGTGCAGTTTGATCATGTAGATCACGCCCACCGTAGCTTTCTGGTGGAACTGCTCACCCGTTTCGCCATCATACAGGTAGGTATGACCGAAGCTGGGCAATCCTGCTTTATCGATATGTTGAGCGATCTCTTCTACTGTAGCACCGTCGAAGATCGGGGTGGCGAATTTCACGCCCAGTTTCTGACCGGCCCAACCCAGAACAGTCTCATAGATCTGTCCGAGGTTCATACGGCTCGGTACGCCCAGTGGGTTCAGTACGATATCCACCGGTGTGCCATCTGCCAGGAACGGCATGTCTTCCGCACGAACGATCTTCGCAACGATACCTTTATTACCGTGACGGCCGGCCATCTTATCACCCACTTTCAGCTTACGCTTCACGGCCAGGTATACCTTGGCCAGCTTCAGTACGCCGGCAGGCAACTCGTCACCGATCGAGATATTGAACTTCTCGCGCTTGTATCTTCCGAGCTCTTCGTTGTACTTGATATTGAAGTTGTGCAGGAGCGTGTTGATCGGATCGTCGATGCTGGCATCGCCGGTCCAGCCCAGTGGGTTCACGTTCTGGTAATCGATAGCGGCCAGGTTCTTTTGGTTGAACTTGGCGCCTTTACCGATCTGCACTTCACCGAAATTGTTGTTCACACCGGCAGATGCTTTGTCTTTCAACAGGGTCTGCAGTTTGCTCAGCAACAATTCCTTCAGGTCTTCTACATTCTTCTCGTGCACTTTTTCTAGTTTCTCGAGGGAAGCTTTCTCGCGGATCTTCGCGTTCTTATCTTTCTTGGCGCGCTGGAACAATTTTTTACCGATCACGACACCCTCTACACCGTTCGGGGCTTTCAGCGAAGCATCTTTCGCATCACCGGCCTTATCACCGAAGATGGCCCTGAGGAGTTTTTCTTCAGGGGTAGGATCGCTTTCACCCTTCGGCGTGATCTTACCGATCAGGATATCGCCTTCTTTGATGGCGGCGCCCAGGCGGATGATCCCGTTTTCGTCGAGGTCTTTGGTAGCTTCTTCGGAAACGTTGGGGATATCCGGTGTCAGTTCTTCTTCACCCAGTTTGGTATCGCGCACTTCCAGTTCGTATTCGGAAATATGGATGGAAGTGAACAGGTCTTCGCGGGCCACTTTTTCGTTGATCACGATGGCGTCCTCGAAGTTGTAACCTTTCCAGGGCATGAAGGCCACGCGGAGATTACGTCCCAGCGCCAGTTCCCCGGCCTGTACTGCATAACCTTCGGTCAGGAAATCACCTCTCTTCACGCGCTGTCCTTTCTTCACGGAAGGCTTATGGTTGATACAGGTTTCCTGGTTCGTTTTGATGAACTTGGTGAGCTTATAGATCCTGAGATCATCTTCGAAGCTCACGAGGCGCTCGCCTTCTGTACGGTCGTAACGTACATGGATCTCGCTGCCGTCCACATATTCAATAACACCTTCGCCTTCGGAGAGGATCTGCACACGGGCATCGCGGGCCGCCTTTCCTTCCAGGCCGGTACCCACGATGGGGTTTTCCGGACGGATAAGGGGAACTGCCTGGCGTTGCATGTTCGATCCCATGAGGGCGCGGTTGGCGTCGTCATGCTCGAGGAAGGGGATCAGGGAGGCGCTCAGACCCACGATCTGGTTCGGAGCAACGTCCATGAACTCCACTTCATTTTTTTCAAGGATGGGGAAGTCGCCCGTCTGACGGGAAGTGATCCTGTCTTCCACGAAATTCCCTTTCTCATCCAGCGGAGCGCTTGCCTGCGCGATCTTGGCCACATCTTCTTCTTCGGCGCTGAGGAAGGTCAGTCTTTTCAGGTCTACTTTACCATTCTCTACTTTATGGTAAGGCGTTTCGATAAAGCCCATCTCGTTGATCTTCGCGTGTACGCAGAGCGTGGAGATCAGACCGATGTTCGGTCCTTCCGGCGTTTCGATGGTACACAGGCGGCCGTAGTGGCTGTAGTGTACGTCACGGACTTCGAAGCCTGCACGCTCGCGGCTCAGACCACCGGGACCGAGGGCGGAGATACGACGCTTGTGCGTGATCTCGCTCAGCGGGTTGGTCTGGTCGAGGAACTGAGACAATTGAGAGGTACCGAAGAAAGAGTTGATCACCGAAGAAAGTGTACGGGCGTTGATGAGGTCAACGGGTGTGAACACTTCATTGTCGCGCACGTTCATCCTTTCACGGATGGTACGGGCCATACGTGCCAGGCCTACACCGAACTGGGCATATAACTGCTCTCCCACTGTGCGCACACGGCGGTTGCTCAGGTGATCGATATCATCGATCTCTGCTTTACCGTTGGTCAGTTTCACCAGGTATTTAATGATCAGGATGATGTCTTCACGGGTCAGTGTTTTCTGATCCAGCGGAGCATCCCTGTTCAACTTGCGGTTGATCTTATAACGGCCTACTTCGCCGAGATCATAACGCTTGTCGCTGAAGAATAATTTATCAATGATACCGCGTGCTGTTTCGTTATCAGGAGCATCGGCACCGCGCAGTTGGCGGTAGATGAACTGAACCGCTTCCAGCTCGCTGTTGGAAGTATCTTTATTCAGTGTGTTGTAGATGATCGCGTAATCACCACCCACGTCTTCACGTTGGATGAATACACTCTTCACATCCATTTCGGAAATGGTCTCAACCGCTTCTTCATCCAGCACTGTATCACGTTCCATCACGATCTCGTTACGCTCGATAGACACTACCTCACCGGTATCTTCATCCACAAAGTCTTCCACCCATGTTCTGAGAACGCGGGCAGCCAGGCGTTTGCCCAGGTATTTTTCCAGTGTCTTTTTATCAGTAGCCACTTCATCGGCCATACCGAACAATTCCAGGATATCCTTGTCTGTTTCGTATCCGATGGAACGCAACAGGGTGGTTACCGGGAATTTTTTCTTACGGTCGATGTAAGCATACATCACGTTGTTGATATCGGTCGCAAACTCCATCCAGGCCCCTTTGAAAGGAATAACCCGTGCAGAGTAGATCTTGGTTCCGTTGGGGTGAACTGATTGGCCGAAGAATACACCGGGTGAACGGTGCAACTGGGATACCACTACACGCTCAGCACCGTTGATCACGAATGTGCCACGGGGGGTCATGTAGGGGATATTTCCAAGGAATACGTCCTGAACGATGGTCTGGAAATCCACGTGTTCCTCGTCGTTACAGCTCAGACGCAGTTTCGCTTTCAGGGGAACGGCGTAAGTAAGGCCGCGCTCCATACACTCTTCGATGGTGTAACGGGGTGGGTCAATGAAATAATCCAGGAACTCCAGCACAAAGATGTTCCGCGTATCAGTGATAGGGAAATTGTCTTTGAACACCCTGAACAAACCTTCGATATTCCGTTTGTCAGGAGTTGTTTCTAATTGGAAAAACTCTTTGAAAGACTGGATCTGGACTTCAAGAAGATCGGGTGTTTCAGCCAGATGCTTGATCTTACCAAAATTCACCCTCGGATTCAATTTTGTTGAAGACATATACGTAATAACCGGTTTAAAAGAGTAATGACACACAAATCACATTCAGCTCTCATTTTAGAAAAAACGAAAGACAGTGATTGTCAACTAGTTAAACATGATCTGGGATGTCAAAATATATTTGGCCAAAATAAAGGACTGCAAAGGTAAGGATAAAAAGCGTTTCGCCAAAAAAAATGACCCGACAAAAACCCCGCCAAAATCCTGTGAAAAACACCGGGGTTCACTTCCCGGGCGAAATAATTTTAGGGGTAAATATTGCCATGAAAAGGAAGCAATTAATTGGTGAATACTTTCAGTTTACCCGTAAAGACCGGATTGCGGTACTGATCATAGCTACAGTCCTGCTGGTTTCTTTCCTGCTCCCACCTGTACTGGAAAGCCCGCTTTTGGGGGAAAAGCCTGTTACCGATACCAGTTGGATCGCTGCATTGCGGCAACTGGAAAAACCCAAACCCGTTGCAGCGGATCAGGCTTCCCGGCAAAAAGATCCAAAAAATGGCTATGATGAATATGTGTATGACCAGACTGCAGGCGGATATAATAACGGGCTAGCGGACGAATTGTTCAGTTTTAACCCGAATACCCTCTCTGCTGAGGGCTGGAAAAAGTTGGGATTACGGGAAAAGACTGTCAAAACGATCAGGAACTATATTGAAAAGGGTGGCCGGTTCAGAAAGCCTGAGGACCTGCAGAAAGTGTATGGTTTGAGAGAAGATGAATATGAACGGCTGAAGGGGTATGTTCAAATTGAAAACTCCCCTCCCGCCCTGGCGCAGGTAAATGCAACCGCTGTTGTAAAACCAGCCTACCCTTCTAAAAAAGAAATAAGCGTTATTGATATAAACACGGCAGACAGTACAGCACTTGAGGCATTACCGGGGATTGGCGCAAAACTGGCGATAAGGATCGTTCATTTCAGAGAAAAGTTAGGAGGGTTTTATTCTGTAGAGCAGGTGGGGGAAACGTTTGGATTGGCAGATTCGGTTTTTCAGAAGATTAAAGTGTATTTACGATTGAATGATGCTATGGCCGTTCGTAAGATCAATATCAATACTGCGGATTCAGACGAAATGAAATCTCATCCTTATATACGATACAATCTCGCAAAAGTTATTATCAATTATCGCCAACAACATGGACCATTCGAAATAATGGAAGATTTAAAAGGAATTACAATTATTGATGCAAGATTATATGAAAAAATCAAGCCTTATTTAAGTATAGAATGAAGAAGAAAGTTCTATTCAATAGGTTGATAATCTATTACGCTTGTATATACTCAACATCCTCCGAAAGAAAAAACACTTATACCGGAAATGATCACCACGTTGATAGTAGATATTTTTATTTACCTGAACATAGGTAGATTCTCTTAATCTTTATTTCCTTTTGTCATTCTTCATTCTGTCTTTATTCTCTAAAAGAAAAAGTGGTAATATAGCTTTTAGCTTTCCTCTTATCCACCTAAATTTTACAACATGTATAAGCAATTATTGCTGTCATTTGCAGCCATCACTTTATATCATGCATTGTTCGCACAAATTACTACAGATCCAGGAACAGGTAATATTGGCATTAAAACGACTACTCCTGAAGTTCCGCTGCACGTAATCGGTGAATCCAGATTTAATGGATCAGGATGGTTCTCACGGAGCAATAATGGTACTCTTACCACTGCATTAGCACTTGGTCAAAACTATAATTATGATTATCCATCTGTAACAATCAAGACCTCTGATGACGGCGGATGGAATTATGCTTATTGGAACAGTTCACGATATGGCCATCTCCTCACCTTTCAGCGTGAAAGCGCGGTAGGGCGAATAAATATAGCCCGTATAGGTGGCGGTGATGACGGACATAATATCTTACTCTATTCGGCCTCAGATGGCCAAACAGTAAAGACTCAATTCAATAGCGATATTGGGAGTTTCATTGGAGAATCCTTAGCTATAGGAATGACTTCCTCCCCTTCATCTAAATTGCATATCCAGACATACGCAGATTACGATGGTATGCAGATCACCCATAAAGGCACTGGTATTATTAGATTTCAAGCTAATTCGTTACGGGCCCTTGCCTGGAATGATATCACACGGGAAGGCGATGCAGGGATTATATTCGGAGATCAATCTGGTCAAAACAATGTTAACTATGGATTTGTGCTGGCTCCCTGGCGTGATGGCGGCTCTTCCGGTCTTCGGATCGATCAATCAGGTTCTGTCAGCATTGCCACAAACATAACCGATCCGAATTCCAAACTACTTGTAAATGGTCGCATTCGTGCAAGAAAAGTAAGAGTGGATACAGACACATGGCCTGATTATGTATTTAATCAGGACTATCAACTACCGCCTATTACTGAAGTAGCAGCATTTATTCAAAAACATAAACACCTGCCTGGAGTTCCATCTGCAAGTGAAGTAAAGCAATCGGGGATCGACCTTGGAGACAACCAGGAAGTGCTGCTGAAGAAAATAGAAGAACTGACGCTTTATATCATTGATCAGCAAAAACAGATTGATGAGCTGAAAAAGAAGAATGACCGGATAGAAACGCTTGCAAAAGAGTTGAAGGAACTGAAAAAGAACAGGTAGAAAGACATACAGGGAGTAGTAGATGTATTTACAGTTCTCCATTTTGATTTCAAATAGGCGATCTCTGCTTCAGAAAGTGAAAGTGGATTCTGAGGATCATACAACGCAGAACTATTGTCTGCTAAACTATTTCTGTTCCATATCACAAACGTTTCTCAAATTTAAAAGCATCTATCAAATAAGAAACGGGGTTAAAACTCCAATCTTGATGTTTTTTCACAAAGCCTTCCCGCTTTATTCAAAACTCCTTGAATCATTTCAGAATACTGAAAGACCTTTCCCATGCTTGTATCAACTTATCCTTATTCTCCCCTTCAAAACTCCCTCATTTGAGCTATAACAAGACCGGATTATCATTTCTAAATTTCCAGTAAAATATTTATCATGAAACCAATACCCATTCTAATCGCCTTGATTGCCTCTACCCTGCTATTCTCCTGTAAGAAAGGAGATATCGGGCCTCAGGGACCCGAGCG
>OFTY01000038.1_pt1 | contig 174079 bp, 158 predicted proteins | sample 1775061 | NCBI WGS metagenome assembly OFTY01 (sample SAMN08195773, study PRJEB24354) | sludge metagenome | isolation source: sludge from phenol fed wastewater aerobic bioreactor B | place: India: Nagpur | collected 2016-09-16 | reverse complement strand
CACGAATACAAACTGCCTTCGGCTTGTATTCTTAGCACTTCATTTCGGCTTAAAGACATTCGCTTGTCAGCTGATGCCGTTTGGTGCAAATGTTTATTTTCGGTTTATAAATCATATTATTGTTTTTACTTTAAAATGTTGTTTAATGCCTTTCCAACGACCTCATTTCTCTGTCGAGTGTCTTCTTGGTGCAGTTTTGCATTAAACTATATGGGCGAAGCCACCGTCATATAGTTTGCAAAACAAACCTTAGAAAGACCGATAGAAGAAATGCAGTGTTGATCTTTTGTTTCTTTTATATCAAGATAAAAGAAAAGAAACTTGATACTTGTTTTACTTCACATCGTGTCTATTTTCATAGGAGTTCAGTGATTATTTGATTTTAAGCGTTTTTATTTTTTATTAAAATCAAATAGTTGTATCAAGGAAAAGAAAGTATAGAATGAAATATTCCTTTTCTTATTCTTTTGTAAGGGGTACAAAAGAATCAAAACCCCCTCTCGCTACACCTGCCTTCGCGGTCTTTTTACGCCTTCTTCAGGCACGAATACAAACTGCCTTCGGCTTGTATTCTTAGCACTTCATTTCGGCTTAAAGACATTCGCTTGTCAGCTGATGCGGTTTGGTGCGGATGTTTATTTTAGGTTTATATAACATATTATTGTTTTTACTTTAAAATGTTCTTTAATGCTTTTGCAATGACCTCATTTCTCTGTCGAGTGTCTTCTTGGTGCAGTTTTGCATCAAACTATATGGGCGAAGCCACCGTCATATAGTTTGCAAAACAAACCTTAGAAAGACCGATAGGAGAAATGCAGTCTTGATTTTTTGTTTCTTTTATATCAAGATAAAAGAAAAGAAACCTTGTCCTGCTGAACTTGGTTCGGAATCTCTTTTCTTATTCTTTTGTAAGGGGTACAACTATTTGTTGCAAAACAAATAATCACTGAATACAAAATCACAATAAATAAGATGTGAAGTAAAATAATCAAAACCCCCTCTCGCTGCACCTGCCTTCGCTGTCTTTTTACGCCTTATTCAGGCATGAATATACCGTTAAAAATATCATTTTAATTTATTTAAATGCCTTAACCCTTTTATTTTGCTTGTTAATTTTTACCCACTTTAAAATTTTCTTTTCAAACAGATTGAACACTAATCCTGCCAGAATTAAAAAAGACGCCCAAAACTTCCACGCTGTAAACTCTTCTCCCAGAAAAAACACAGAGCTGATAAATCCCACTACGGGAATCAGGAAAGTAAACGGAACAACTGCTGATGTGGAATAGGTTTTTAGAAGAAAACCCCAAAGTCCGTACCCCAGATGAGTGGACATATAAACGACATAAGCCAAGGCGGCTATTCCTATCCACGAAATATTTTGAAGCGAACTGGCGATGGCGTTTGGTCCGTCTATAAAAAAGGAAGCAAGTGCCATAAAAGGAAAAGCTACTAAATTACCCCAGACAACTAATGAAAGAGGAGATTGAGCATTGATTTTTTTGGTAATCAAGTTTCCGGATGACCATGCTAAAGCTGCACATATAGTTAATGTTAGTCCGATTATGGTTACATCTCCGCCAATATTGGATGCGACAATAACGATGCCTAAAAATGAAATTAAGGAACCTAAAACCTTTAAAAAACTTGGTTTTTCTTTGAAGAATAAAAATGCCAGTCCGATGGAAAAAAATACTTGTACCTGAATAACCAAAGATGCCAGGCCTGGCGATAAACCAAGGTGAATTCCCGTAAAGAGCAATCCGAATTGCAAGGCGAAATTAAAGACACCAAAAGCGATGATATACTTTAAAGGTGCTTGCGGTCGAGGTAAGAAAAACACAAAAGGAAGTGCTGAAAATCCAAAGCGGAATGCGCAAAAAAGAAAAGGAGGCATTTCTTTTAAGCCTAAGGCAATAGCCACAAAGTTTGTGCCCCAAATCACTACAATTAAAAGAGCTAATAACAGGTGTTTTGGACTTAAATTGACTGCTGTATTCATTATTAATTATTCTGAGTTAAATCCAATTCCATTTGAATATTTGCTCGTTGGTAAGGAGTGGGGCGTCCCTGAATTTTCTGAAATCCCATTTTATAATATAGACTGATAGCCGGTTTCAGAAGGGTGTTGCTTTCCAAATAAATTTTAGCTGCTCCCAATTGCCTTGCCGTATTGACAATATGCTGTCCCATCAGCCAGCCCATATTTTTACCTTGTGCTTTGGGAGAGACCGCCATTTTTGCCATTTCATAATCGTATTCGGGATCGTCCATTTTGATTAAAGCGCAAACGCCTAAGGGTTCGTTTTTGTAAAGCGCAACAATTATTTTACCACCTTTATTTAAAATATATTCTTCGGGATTGTTTAGTACTTTTCTATCGGTTTCTTCAATTTCAAAATAGGATGTAATCCACTCTTCGTTGAGTGCTTTAAATATCGCTTTATATTTGGGTTCGTATTCCACAATTTGCACTTCCTGACTTTCCCGCAGCTTTTTTTGTTCTTCCACTCTTTTCAGCAAAGACTTTTGTTCCAGTAAAAATTCCCATTCTCCGATTGCTTCCCAGAGGTTGTGTGTTGCCTCTGCAATAATTCCGTCAATAGCTTTATCAATATCTTCACCTTGTATGGTTATCATTTTTGAAGCAACATACTTTCCTTTTTCTGTTAAATCCGCTACGTTTTTTCGCTTGTCCTTTGAACGAAGATTGTCTTTGACCAGCCCCGCTTTTGCCATTTCTTTTACAATTTTGGTAACAGAAGGCTGAGAATGTCCGATCTGTTCGGCTATGGCAGTAATACTTTGGGCTCCTTCGTCATAGAGCACAAAAAAAACGGGAAACCATTTAGGCGAAAAATCTACCTTATACAGCTTGTAGATTTTATCGGCTTCTTCGGTTATTTTTGCCGTTAATAGCCGAAGTCTGCTGCCTAATGCCATTTTTCCTGTTCGGTTAAATAAATCCATAAATAATTACATAATTAGTTATGTAAATGTAAATAAATTCTTTTAGAATACGGCGTTTATTTTTAAAATACATTATTGATTTTGATGTGTAAAGAGACGTTTATATCCGTATTTTTTGCCAAATTTTCAACAGATGATTTAACAGTCTGATAGTTTCTTTTAACTGTTTCATTCTGTAATTTTGTTCAGTTGAAAATACAGTTCAGTTTTCTTTTATGTGCTTTAATAGTTGTAAAACAGTGTTTTATGGATAGGATTCAGGAGAAGTTAATGATTCTTGCCGATGCGGCAAAATATGATGTAAGCTGTAGTTCAAGCGGGAGCAAGCGGAAAAATAAAGGAGGGATCGGCGATGCTTCTGCCTCGGGAATCTGCCACACCTATACAGAGGACGGGCGATGCGTTTCTCTGTTAAAAATCTTGTTGACCAATCACTGTATTTACGACTGTGCGTTTTGTGTGAGCCGGAAGAGCAATGATGTAAAAAGAGCCGCCTTTACCGTAGAAGAAGTAGTGGAAATAACTATGAACTTTTATCGCAGAAACTACATTGAAGGATTGTTTTTGAGTTCGGGGATATTTAAAAACGCTGATTTTACGATGGAGCGTTTAATGCGCATTGTGAAAAAACTCCGTACAGAAGAGCGCTTCCACGGTTATATACACCTGAAAACCATTCCCGGGGCCAGTGAAGAACTAATCAAAGAAGCAGGACTATACGTGGATCGGATGAGTATTAATCTGGAATTGCCTACGGAAGCAGGCTTAAAGCTGGTGGCTCCTGAAAAAGACCATGAATCAGTGCGCAAGCCCTTGGCTTTTGTTCAAAACAACATTAAAGAACTGCAATCAGAATCTGCCTTAATCAAGCATAAACCTCTGTTTGTTCCTGCCGGACAAAGTACGCAGATGGTTATTGGAGCTACTCTTGAAAGCGATTATCAGATTATGAGTGTGGCGGATGAATTTTATAAAAATTACCAACTGAAACGAGTTTACTACAGTGGTTATATTCCTGTTAATTCGAATAATGCACTGCTGCCTCAGGTAGGAACACAACCACCGCTGATTCGCGAAAACCGGCTGTATCAGACAGATTGGCTGTTGCGCTTTTACGATTTTAAACTTGACGAAATTTTAAATCCTCAATTTCAAAATTTAGATATGGATATCGATCCCAAACTGGGGTGGGCATTGAGAAATCCGCAGTTTTTTCCGATAGATATCAATACAGCGGACTATAAACAGATTATCCGCATTCCCGGTATCGGACGGCAGTCGGCAATGAAAATTATAAAAGCTAGGAAATTTGGCAAACTTCGCGAATATCAGTTGAAAAAGATAGGCATCAGCTACAATCGGGCTAAGTTTTTTATGATTTGTGCCGATTCTCCGTTTACGCTGGGAGAAATGAGCATGATGCATGTTAAACAGAGTATTTTGCAGTTTGGAAACAGTAAGTACAAGAACAGAATACCGGAAAATCAGTTATCTCTTTTTTGATGATTTACTATATTTACGACGGATCGTATATTGGCTTTTTGACAGCTGTGTTTGATTGCTTTGACTTAAAAGATAAAGCAGTAAAAGTGGTGACAAAGGAACAGTATTCGCCTAGTTTTTTTGATGAAGGAATCGAAATTATTTCCGATTCTTCCAAAGCAAAAAGAGTTTTAAACGGACTGAATAAAAGATTAAAAAAAGCACAGGTAAACGATTTTTACTGTGTGTTTTTGTCCGAAGACTTGCAAGCTGTTCAGTATACTTTTGATTTGATTTGCGAACTTTTTAGACAAGGAGCAGACATACTGGAAAATTACGGTGATGAAAAGGTAATTTATTTTGCTCAGACTTTAAAGAGCGTTGGGCGAGAAAGGCACCGTATGAAAGCCTTTATCCGCTTTAAAAAAGCAACGGACGGCATGTATTTTGCCATTATTGATCCTGACTTTAATGTGCTGCCTTTGATTTTTCGTTTTTTTAAAAACAGATATGCCGATCAGCGCTGGCTGATTTACGATGTAAAGCGAAATTACGGATTGATGTATACTTTACAAGAAGTTGTAGAGGTAAAGCTTTTACCGCTTGAAAAACAGGCACTCACCACGACAGAAGTTATTGACTTTGATGAAGATGAGGTTTATTATCAAAACCTTTGGAAACAGTATTATCAAAGTACCAATATAGTAGCTAGACGCAATATGAAACTTCATCTGCAGTATGTGCCTAAACGATACTGGAAATACCTTGTAGAAAAATAGCTATACACTTTGTTGGGGAAAGCTTCAGGTTTAATTTTCAGTTTTTAAGCATCGCTGCATGGAATATGATAATGGAATAGCGTGTGTTCACAAAGGTTAACTTTATTTTTCATTGTAATCCGATTGTCAGTATTGCATAAAAAAGATTTAATAGTTTATTTTGTCGTTTTTATCGTTTTCATCTCTGAATAATATTTGATATACAAGATAGAAACCTATTAAGGCAGCGATGATAAATAACAGCACTGGAAATCCCGGATATCCTGCGATGGACCAACCGGAAGGAATGCGCATGATTAATGCGGCTCCTATGATTAATGCAGCTATGATGACACCGGCGGTAATTCGATTGGCTACTTTTTGCACGGCTAATAAAAACTTATTCTGATCAAAAACATCCATCTTTATTTTAAACCGATGATGTGCCAAATCATCGGATATTTTATTGAGTCGATAGGGAAGTTTTTCTAGTAATTCTTTGCTCTCAAGCATATTTCTAAGCAGGTCTCCCGTTTTTAATTCACCCCACATATGTTCTTTCATCAATTGCTTTACATAATCTCTTACTGTTTTTTGTAAATTATAATCAGGTGCGAGTATCGCAATAATCTGATCCATATTGAGAAGGATTTTAGCAAGAGAAACTAACTCGACCGGAAGTTTGATTCCAAGTTGGGCAGAGATTTTATTGATGTCTATAATGGTTTTTCCGTTTTGCAGATCCTGAGCTTTTTTGTTTTGGTTTTCCTGCATTTTTCTCAGGATGTTTTTCTTGTATTTCTGTATATTAATTCTTTCAGGATCATATTGACTGATTTCGAGCAGTACTTGGGTTACTTCTTCGGCATCATTTTCTCCTAATCCTATCATCAGTTTTAGGATACTTTGTCTCATTGTGTCATCAAAACGCGCTACCATGCCCAAATCCATTAAAGCCAGTTTGCCGGTTTTCATGACATGAATATTTCCCGGATGAGGATCGGCATGTGCAAAGCCATCTACAATAATTTGTTGCAGATAACCTTTCACAAAATCGTCTGCCATTTCTTCTGTAGGAAGGTTGTTGAGTTGAAAGGGGGACAGCTTTGTTACTTTATCTCCGTCAATGTACTCCATGGTTAGCACCCTCTTACTTGTATAGTCAGTAATGACCTCAGGTACATGAAGGTATTTGAAATGAGACATGTTTTTCTTTAAAAGTCCAAGGTTTTCGGCTTCTTTTTCATAGTCCAATTCTTGTAACAGAATATATCTTAATTCTTCTATGGTTTCGTGAAGAGAGAATTTTCGGGATTCTTCGCTAAAAGATTCTGCTTTTTCAGATAGGGTCAGCAAGGTGTCTAGATCTTCTTTGAAGTGTTCTTCTGTTCCCGGGCGTTGAATTTTTACAGCTACTTTCCGTCCCGAATGCAGAATGGCAGTATGTACCTGTCCGATTGAAGCACTGGCTAATGGGACTTGGTCAAAACTTTCAAATGCTTTAGAAATACGTACCCCTGTTTCTTCTCTAAAAATGGATTCGACTTCTTGATAAGGGATAGATTCAACATCGTCTTGAAGTGTAGCTAAAGCACTGAGAAAAGGTTGAGGAAGCATATCACTTCTTGTAGATAATAATTGCCCCAGTTTAACGTAGGTTGGTCCCATTTCTTTGAGATCTTCTACCAGTTCTTCAGGACTGTGCTGCCATTCGGCAGTTTCCGTATCTCCAGAAAGCAGGTCGTCATTTCTATACTTTAATATGAATTTGAAAAAACGGATGTACCGATCGTATTTTTGTGGTAATATTCCCATAGCTTCAATCTTTTTTACATTATAAATTATATACCTTTCAAAAGGTAAAGTATCTTGTGTAATTTACATATTATTTGTAAATATTTTATATTTAAAATTAATTCTACATTAAAAATATTCTGTTTGTGATTTGTTATTGTCTTTTTTTTTGTTTTAATGTGTTTTATGTACTTTCAGCAATTAGATTTTAGAAATTGTAGTCTATTTGGCGAGAAATAGTTTTTTGTTTATTGAAAAATAACATGATTTTAGAGTATTATCTGTTATTTTTACAAACTTATTTTATTTTTTTATTATCTTTAAATATGCATAAAAAATGGAAAATAGTTTTTTGGATCGGGACAGGAATTCTTGCTCTGCTTTTCCTTGCTGTTTTATTCGTTTCTCCTATTTTGGAACATAAAATTAAAAAAGGTATTGCTGAACAGTTGCCATCGAACTTGCGGCTCAATGACTATTCGCTTTCTGTTTCGGTAATGAAAGGCGCTTTAGATATTCAGCATTTAAAATTATCTTTAAAACAGGTAGCTTCTGATTCTCTCCCTCAACAATTTGTTTCTGTTGACAAAGTGTCTATTTCAGAGATGAGTTACTTTAAACTGCTGTTTGCAAATGAAATTAAAATAGGAAGTATAGCCGTTGAAAATCCTTTAATACGGCTGGGAAAAACGACTGAGTTTCAAACAGAGTTTAAGAGCAGTCCAAATGAAAAAGAAGGACCGTCTTTATTTATTGGTCAATTTTTGGTAAAAGGAATGGATGTGATTTTATATGAGAAAGATACTTTGCCGTATTTAAGGTTAACAGAGAGCAATTTTAATTTTCAGGGGATAGAAATAAATAAGCAGTCAATGCGCGGTAAAATTCCTTTTCGCTATAAAAACTATGAGATTGAAACCGGTAATTTCTCGGTATGGCTTAATTCATTTGATTTACTGACCGTGTCCAATCTAGAGGTAGAAGACGGGCAACTTTCAGCAAGAGATTTTTCTATCAAAACTCAGTATAGCAAAGAGATATTATCGACAAAAATTAAAAAAGAGCGCGATTATGTCGATTTATTTATTCCGGAAATAAGAGCTCACGATTTTAATTTGAAACAGCAATCGGATTCGCTTTCATTATATATTAATCAATTATATTTTAAAGAACCTAAAGCCGAGATTTACAGGGATAAAAGGATTGCAGATGACTTTTCTGAGAAGCCTCTTTATAGTAAATCACTTCGTTCTCTACCCTTTTTACTTTCTGTAGATACTGTTTATTTGGAAAAGGCAACAGTTGCTTACGAAGAGAAAATACACAACGACCGCTCTGCAGGTAAAATATGGTTCTCGGATTTGGAGGCAAAAATAAATTACTTGAGCAATTTTTATGACGATGAAAATCATATGACGAAGGCTCGGATAAAGGCAATTTTTATGGATGATACACCGATAGATGTAACTTGGGAATTTGACATTCTCAATCCTGAAGATGCGTTTGTTTTTAAAGCAAAATTGGGAAAACTTGAAGCGTCGGCACTCAATAGTTTTACAACACCCAATTTGAATGTGATGTTAGAGGGGGTGTTGGATGAAACGTATTTTACAATTTATGGCAATAACCTAAATTCTACTATTGATATGCGCTTAAAGTATCAAGATTTTAAAGTTACCCTTCTCAATAAGAAGCGTAAGAAGAAAAAACTTTTATCGGCGGTTGCTAATCTTTTTGTCAGAAAGGAAAGTTTGGCTAATAATGATCATTTTAAGGAAGGAAGTGCAACAGCAGAACGAAATATTGACCGGTCGGTTTTTAACTATTTGTGGATAAATGTTGAAGCAGGGCTAAAAAGCACAATGCTTAAGTAGAATATATTGAGAGATAGAATTTTATGGTTTGGCTGTTAATGAAGTAATTATCGGGTTTCTCGTTGAAAAAAAATTAAAGTTAAAAAATACCTTGTTTATCTTTTTAATTTTGTAGCTATGATTCGGTTTGTCAAAATAATGTTTATTGTATTATTCAGTTGTTTTTTAACAACAGGTAGTGCTTTTGCTCAAATCCAATCCTCACACGAAACCGCCTCATGCTGTCAATCTCCTTCAAAAGATAACGATTGTTGTAAGAAAAGCACAAAATCTCAACACAATTTGTGTCATGAAAACGCTTGCTGTTTTAATCTTTATAATACCTTGGTTTTATTTGTAGGTATTTTAGAGAAAGAAAATTTAAAAATCAGCTTTTTAAACGAAAAAAAACTGCCCGAAACTTTTATACAGTTTTTGGTCAAAGAACTTTTTTTTGTCGTTTGGCAGCCACCTAAAATAAGTCTAAATTTATAATTGCTAGCCCAAATTATGTCTTTTTGATAAAGATGTAACAGGGGATTTTTATATAATTTAAACTTCTAAAAATGAAAAAAATATATTTATTGGCAACAATGAGTTTGTTCTCTGTTGCTACTGTTTTTGCCCAAATCAAGAATGCTGAAACTAAAACTTTTAAGGTAAAAGGAAACTGCGTTTCTGCAAAAGAAATGATCGAAACAGCAGGAAATCAAAAACGAATTTCTACAGTTTCGTATAATGTTAAAGAAGGAACTGCGATCTTGACATTTGATAAAACAAAAACAACTTCTGAAGCCATTCTGAAAAAGATCGCTTTAGCCGGATTTGACAATGATGTCTATTTTGCTCCGGATAATGTGTATGAAAAACTAGCGAAAGATTGTCAATACATACGCGATAAGAAATCGATAGATAATTCGGCACATTCAAGTATGATGCATAATAACTCAGAAATGCAATCACATACCGAAATGAATCATGCAAATCATGAAATGCAAACCAATGATAAGTCGCAAATGATATTTGATACTTATTTTAAGATGAAAGATGCTTTTGTGCAAGCAAATCAGTCCGAAATTTTAAAACAAGCAACTGCATTTAAAAAGGTATTGAGTAATGACGGGAAAGAAGCTGTTTCTGCTAAAGAACTAACTTTTTTAAAAGATATAATCAACAAAATTATTCAAGAAAAAGACCTGAAAAAACAACGCAAACTTTTTGCCGAGCTAACAGATCCTATGTACAAGTTGGCAAAAAACGTTAAACTAAAATCTACCATTTATTATCAAAATTGTCCGATGTTTGAAAGCGGAGCAAATTGGTTAAGCAAAGATTCGGCTATCAAAAATCCGTTTTATGGAAACCAAATGCTTTCGTGTGGAAGTACAGTAGAAACTTTAAAATAAATTAGGGTTATGAAAACAGATTTTAAGATTCAGAATTGGTTCTTTGGACTCATCGCATTTGTTGTTTCGTTTAATTTGCATGCACAAAAACGCGTAGAATATGATTTATTTGTTCGCGATACGATTGTGAACTTTTCGGGAAAAGAAAAGCGAGCTATTTCGGTAAATGGTCAAATTCCAATGCCTACTTTAGAGTTTACCGAAGGCGATACAGCGGTTATTCGCGTTCATAATGAATTAAAAGAAAGCACGTCTTTGCATTGGCACGGACTGTGGCTTCCGAATAGAGAAGACGGTGTGCCTTTACTTACGCAAATGCCGATTGAGCCCGGAACTACTTACACATATTCCTTTCCCATTATTCAAAATGGAACGCATTGGTATCACAGCCATTCCGGATATCAGGAACAAATCGGAATGTACGGTTCTATGATTTTAAAGAAGCGAGAAAATGATCCAACTTTTAGAAAAGGGATCGATGATTTGCCAACAGTTCCGGTTATGCTGAGCGAATGGACGGATTTAAAACCCGAAAATGTTCAGCGAATGCTACATAATGCGAATGATTGGTTTGGAATTAAAAAAGGATCGACGCAAAGTTATGCAGAAGCGATTCGGGCAGGGCACTTTAAAACGAAACTAACCAACGAATGGAAGCGTATGTTGGCAATGGATGTAAGTGATGTTTATTACGAAAAGTTTTTAATAAACGGATTACCCGAAAGTCAGTTGAAACAATTTAAAGCAGGCGATAAAGTACGATTGAGAATCTCGAACGGAGGCGCGTCGTCGTATTTTTGGCTGCGATATGCGGGAGGTAAAATGACGGTTGTAGCAAATGATGGAAATGATGTGGAACCTATTGAGGTAGATCGATTAATTATCGGAGTTTCCGAAACTTATGATGTAGTCGTAACGATTCCCGAAAAAGGCGTTTCGTACGAATTTCAGGCAACTCCGGAAGACCGAACTTCTTTAACTTCTTTGTTTATTGGGGAAGGAAAAAAGCAATTGATAGAACCACTTCCGAAGTTGAAATATTTCGAAGGAATGAAGATGATGAACGACATGATGAACATGGACGGAACAATGAACGATATGGGAATGAAAATGAGCTTGCAAGAAATGGATATGAATACCGTAATGTATCCTGAAATTACAGGCGAAGCACAAAATAAAACCTTAAAAAAAGAGAAAGTTTCTGAAGAACATCATCAAGAAATGAATCATTCAGAAATGAGCGGAATGGATCATTCCTCACATGGAAATACAACTTCCACAATCACAACATTAAATTACGGAATGTTGAAATCTCCTGAAAATACAGAACTTCCAAAAGATGCTCCTGTAAAAGAATTACGATTCGAATTAACCGGAAATATGAATCGTTATGTGTGGAGTATGGATAATAAAGTGATGTCTGAAACAGATAAAATTCCGGTTAAAAAAGGCGAGATTCTGCGTATTACTTTATACAACAATTCTATGATGCGCCATCCGATGCACTTGCATGGTTTTGATTTTCGAGTGATTAATAAAAACGATGTTTATTCGCCGTTAAAAAATGTGTTGGATATTATGCCGATGGAAACCAATGTAATAGAATTTCAGGCAAATACCGAAGGCGATTGGTTTTTTCATTGTCACATTTTGTATCACATGATGGCAGGAATGAATCGCGTTTTCGAAGTCGGAAATTATGAAAACCCATTATTGCCCAATAAAGAAAAAGCATATAAAATGTTACAGCGCGAAAGTAATATGACGCATTTTATGATTGAAAACGATTTTGCAACCAATGGAAATGATGGAATGTTAATGTTGCAGAATGCGCGTTGGGCACTGACTTCTGAATGGGCTTTGGGATATAACAATATGCATGGTTATGAAGTCGAAACTCATTTAGGTCGTTTTTTAGGTCGCAATCAATGGTTTCAGGTATTTGTAGGGTTTGATTGGCGTTACCGAAAAATGGGACATCACGAAGTAGAAAAGAATCTTTTTGGGCAAAAAAATACGAAAGACGAACGAGCTTTAGTAAGTGCCGGATTTGTTTACACGTTGCCTATGTTGGTTAATTTTCAGGCAGAAGTTTATCACGATGGAAATGTTAGATTGCAATTGATGCGAGAAGATATTCCGATTTCTAAACGAATTCGTGCCGGTTTTATGGTCAATACCGATAAAGAATACATGGGCGAATTAAGCTATATTCTAAATCGAAATATGAGCGTGAGAACACATTACGACAGCGATATGGGATTTGGTTTAGGTCTTAAATGGAATTATTAGAACGACTTTTTTAGTTTTGTTTGGTGATATGAGTATTGTAATCACTATTGGGTTGTGTATATGGGGTTTTTGAAATTCAGCAGGTACTTGAAAATATTAAATCGTATAAGTATGCTAATTAAAACTATAGCGTCTGATAATCAGTGATTTTTGTACAATGAATAAGTAAAAAGAGATAGTTTAAGCTATCTCTTTTTGTTTATGTTTTCCATTATTGAATATTCGTTATGTGTGATTGCGATAATTTGTAGTATTCATAGTAGAAAATGAAACGTTCTGTAAATGTTCTTAAAAAAGAATAAAATGTTCCTAAATGTGAAGTATTGCTACTTAACAAAATATTTAATTAAACTTAAATTTGCCTAGTAAAAATCAACTGGTTTTCATAACAAGCACACCATTTTACACACTTAATTATAAACAGTCAAATTATGCAAGAACATTTTATGCTTATTGTAGATGGGCAGGTGGGATTACATCGTTTTATAGTTCAAAATTTTGGAGAAGAATATCGTGATGCGGAGACTTTAAATGGTAGATACGGGCTGAAACAGGTAGAAGAATTATTACCTGATTTGATTATAAGTGATGTGATAATGTCCGACATAGATGGTTTTCAATTATATGAAATATCGAAAAACACTATAAAAACTTCACATATTCCAATTTTAATGTTAACTGTAAAAAAGGAAAAGAAAGATTTGCTGGTTAGCTTGGAAACAGGAGCGGATGATTATTTTATCAAACCGTTTTCGCTGAAAGGATTGCTTCGTGAGAAGCTTAATGGGAATGTGATTCCGTCGGTAGATAAAATTCTGGAACTAAATCATAAAGACAGGAAATTTGTTGATGATTTGGAACTGTCAGTTGAAATAAATCTTTCCAATGCTCAGTTTGGAGTAAATATTTTGGCAGAAGCGGTATGTTTATCCGCAAGTCAGCTTACTCGAAAATTGAAAACCATTACCGGAAAAACACCTGCTAATTTTATACGGAGCATTCGCTTTGAAAAAGCTATTGGAATGTTAAAAGACGGCGTAAGTGTTACAGAAACTTCTTGGGCAATTGGATTTGAAGATCCGGTTTATTTTAGTAAAGTATTTAAAAAATACTTTGGCTTTCCACCTTCTTTGGTGAAAAATAAGTGACGACGCTTTCTCTCCGTTTTAGATTTTGAGTTTTCAGCGTATTCCAATTTCATTAATTATAAAAACCACATATAATTTGCAGTTAAAAATAGTGAAAAGAAAACTTTCTGTTTATAATAAGGTTTTTTATAAACAATCAAAAGATTATTGTATGATTAAGATCTTCTAAAAATCAGCAATCAATAAACAATATCAAAGATAATTATTTTAAGATTTTAAATGATGCTTTAAGCTGGGAAGAGAATATTTTAATTTCAACCAAGATTTTGGCAGATAATAAAATTTTGAAAACCTATATTAATGTTAGTAATGAATGTAGTATTGAAGTTTAGATAGTTTCTAACCGCGGAGATGAAGAAAGCCCTTAGTAACGGGTAACCTTTTGTAGTTAATAAAGAGCCAATATTCAAGTACAAAAACAGAAAGTATTTAAAAAATAAAGAAGGCTCAGGTTTCTAAAACGTAAACCATTTTTGTTATAGATAAAAATCGTGTTACGAAATTATTATTCAAATTCACTTATACTTATTTTTTTTATCAGTTCTATAAAGCTATTACTTTTAGCTTTGTTTAATATGTTTTTTCTGTGAGTGATAACAGTGTTTTTACTTATTTTCAATATTTCAGATATTTGAGAACTATTTAATCCTAGTTTAATCAAATTTAAAATTTCTAGTTCTCTGGATGTTAGATTGTAAGAGTTTTGTTCGTCTATATAAACATTCTGTGACTTATCAAAAATTTTATAATCGTCTTCAGGGCGAATATCAAAATCTTTTACGCGTTTGTGAATGACTAAAGTCTTTGTCAAATGACCGCTATTATTGACTTCCAGCGCTTGGCATTGTTGCAAAATCCTGATATATTCGTTTTTATTAGTTTTAATTCGGTATGAATACGAAAGTATATATTTAAAATGCTCATTAAAGACTAATTTATTGGTAAAAGCTAGTCCTCTTTCTTCCGAGTTTAAGAAATATGGTAAATCTTCCGGATGAATCATTTGAATCAGGCTGTCTAAATTAAACGTGTCTACCTTATATCCTGTTAATGTTTCAAATGCATTGTTTACATATAGGATGCTGTTTTCGAAACAATCATATATAAAAATATAACTATTAATATGTTCGGGAAAAGTTTTTATATTGTCTGATTCAGATTGCGATTTTTGATTTTTAACTAGGTTATCCCACTTTTCTAGTGCTGTGTTTTTCATAAGGTGTTTGTATGTGCTGTATTTTGTCGAATTTATTTTTCAATTATAACTCATCAAACCAATATGCATGGGTATTAAAATGTTTTATAACTGTAATTTACTTGTTAACAGACCTTGTTTAAAATACCTCATATGGGGTATTTTAAAAGCCAAATATAATCTCAATATTTGTGAACATCAAACTGTGAAAGAAAATAAAAATATTTTTATTTAAAATTAAAAATATAACCATAATTTTTTTTAGGATGAAAAATAAAGGCAGTTTAAGAAGGTTATAATATGTTTTTGTTAGAAAAAATTAAATATTTAGAGATAATTAAATAAATGTTGATCTGTGTATTTAACATTTTTGATGTTGTAAAAAAGATTTAGTTTTTTGCAAAATATGTTTGAATGTTAAAAAAATATAAGTTTTTCCATTATTAAATATGATTATTTATTTTTTGTTAAAAAATGATAAGACAACCTGAGCTTAAAGTAAAGAAAATTAGATAATTAAGGAACTTAACTCAAGAATATATGGCGAGCCAGTTAGATTTGTCATTAAGAACTTATTCAAAGATAGAAGCAGGAGAAACTCAATTAACTATAAAGCGGATTAATGAGATTAGTAAAGTATTTAATGTGGCTCCTTTGGAATTATTAAATTTTGATGAAGATATGGTGTTTAATAATACTATCAAAGAAAATGAAGATATAGATGTAGGCGATAATATGGTTAAGCAGTTAAAAGAAACTCTTTCTGCTTTAATGGAACAGAATAAAATACTGATTGGAATTATAGAAAAATTAAGAACATAGTCCTCCTATACATATACTAGTACGGTTTCTGAGAATGCGTTTACATATTTAATAAGGCATTTTTAAATAAAATTTTATTTTCTGATTATAGATTATTTGATAATAATTTTAGTTCTAAATATAGAAATTTTACGCGATTTTAATAGGATTCTGATACTTTTTTGAATACAATGAAGAAATTAAAAACTTTATGCCAGAGTGTCTAATTAAAAATGTTCCCTATTTAGAAGCAATTTATATTCGGAAAAACGATGTTCTCTTATAGGTCTTATATAAGGTTCGGTATTAAAGTACAACACTAAGCAAGGGCTTATATTTTTATATTTACTGACAAACTCGTATTTTATTAATTCGCCATTTTTAATTCGTTGTTTGATTTTATTGTGATAAGGATACATTAGCGAATTTTTGGGGTAAAAAAACAGAGCTGAAAACAATTTTGCTCTGTTTTTTTATTTATTACAATAAATACCTTGATTATATGCCTAAGAATGTAAATGGTTTAGTCACAACAAACTCTTTAGAAGTTTCTCCGGCATAGGTTTCATTTTTGCTGGCGCTTAACTTTTTAACGTTTGCTTTTTTGCTAAAGTCTACTTTCTTTAAATCAACCCAAAATGTATTCGGCGTTTGAACGGTTTCAAAATAATAAACCAGATTCTTCTGATCTGATACCGATCTCCATCTGGTAGAGGAAATATTAGGTTCTGATTCTGAGGAGATTCCAAAAGGTACCGAACAGTTACGGATTACGCTAAATACGCTGGCAATTGAGGTGCGGGTATCCGTAGTTTGAGGTATTGCATCAATATAATAAGAGGCTCGTACATATCTGTCTGCGGCTCTGTTTGTACCAGGTAGCATAATTGTACCCGGAATTCCTTTCCAATATTGATTAATGGCTAATTGTTCTTCAAATATCGGTGAATTAGTCATTACGGTATAGGAAGGGTCATGGTGAATTTTTAATTTACCATTTATATATTCAAAAATAGCATTATCACCGGTCGCATCAGATATGGAGAGGTGTAATGTTGTAAACTTGTCTGTTCCGGGAATAAAATCAGAAACAATAACAAAATCTTCTTTGCCGAGTTCATCCACAGCTTCTTTTACTGTAGCGTAGTTGTCTAAAACGTATTGTGCCCACGCGGAAATTGTAAGACCTGGTTTCGAGCCTTTAGGATTAAATTGAGGATATTCACTTTCTACCAACCATAGTACATTAGCAACAAGCCCTTTCTCATTAATCCCGTCGGTGGTGGCTATATCCCATGCACTAGTAATAACACTTCCGTATTTTGATGTCCATTTAATGGAATTATCACCTACATTTCCGAGTCTTTCCATACCTCTGGGAAAAATCCAGAGATTGGCATCAATTTCGCTTTTCCAATCCATCGAGCGAGCTGTTATGATGGTATTTTGAGGTCCTTTATAGACTACTCTTGTGCAAGCATTTATTTCTTGTGCTGTGCCAAATAAAATTACAATAATGCAGCTTATTGCGATTTTAAAAAAGTTGTTGTTTTGCATGCTAAATAAAGATTTTAATTAGAGACTGTTATATACAAACTTATAAAATAAATTTGGAATACAGTTTAGTAATTAATTAAAATTTGAAAAAATATTTTGTATATTATGATTTTTTTTATGTTAATGTGAAATATATTTGATATTTTTCTAATATCTCTATAAAAAAATAGCCATAATATATTACTTTAAAACACGTCATAGCTAGGTTAGAGATGCTGTAATTAGTTCATATTTTGCCAATACAGATCAGCTAATGTGTCTTTTTGTTTTCACAAGTTTTTTTTCTACAGCTTCAAAATCAAAATTTTCCCAATTTTCGGTATGAATCTTGATATTTTCTTTTTTAAAGTCTTTATAATTTTTTAATCCTACACCTATGAAGTTTATATTGAGATTTTGTGCTGTTTTCATATCCCAAACTCCATCTCCCATTGAAATAATATTATCAAACTGTATTACATTGTAGTAGCGTTTGGCTCTTTCGATTGCATCACTTACAATTTCTTCTCTTTTATAAAATTGGTTGGATGAAGCAATCAAGCTTTTTTCGTACCAAATATTTGCTTGTTCTAATTTTAAAATTGCAGGTTTTAATAATGAACCAGTTGCAAATGTTAATGCATACTTTTTCTCTTCTTTTAGATAATCGATAAATCTTTTTGCTCCGCTAATTTCTTTAACCGGGTCTAATCCCAGCATTATTTCCGTCATTTTTTTTTCGAAGTTATTTAAAAGCTCAAATTCAAATTTGTCATCAAAACTATTTTCATAATTTACTTTTAGAATATAGCTGTCTGTATGATGTTGATATTCTTTCCAATTTTGATTAACCTCAACGATTCCAATTTCTTTCATTGATTTTAGGTAAGCAAGCTGGTGGTGAAATTCACTTTTAGTTAAGGTGCCGTCAATATCAAATACTATTAAATTCATTTTGTTAGTGTAAAAAGTGACATTGGTTTGTTGAGTTAGATTTTATTCTGCAATTTCAAATTCTTTGGGATAAACAACAGTTCCGGATATATTTTTAAGACTGTCTTTTTCTAGTTCAATTGCCATAAACATATTTGCAGGAACATTAAAGGGAGCTGTTATTCTCCATTTGTCGGCAGGTTTAAAGCCAAATTTCGGATAATAGTTTTCATGTCCTAAGACGATAACTGATTTGAAACCCATTTTTTTTGCTTTTTCAAGTCCGTGTTCGATGAGTTTTGTGCCAATACCCTTTTTTTGTTGTTCAGGCATAACAGCTATTGGTGCAAGTCCTAAACTTTGATAAAAATTGCCTTTTCCGTCTTTTATATTGATTTTTGTGAATAAAATATGTCCGACAATTTCATCATTTTCTAAGGCTACTATGGATAGTTCCGGAACAAAAACCGTCGGATTTTTTCTTAAAGTATCTACCAATTTAGCCTCATTGACTTGCCTGAAGGCACTACAATTAATTTCAAAAACTTTTTTGAAGTCATGCAGCGTTTCCTGTCTTATTGTTAGCCATTTTGTCATTTTGTCTCACTTAGAAGTGTCGTTTTAAGTAAAGTTATAAACTATTTTTCTGATATATAATATATTGCTAGATAAAAAATCGCATTATATCCTTTTTATGGCATAACATTCATTTATGAATTATAAAAAACTTTAGATTTACAGGCTCATTTTCTTGTAAGATTTATTTGTTTTCAATTAATCTTGTATTTTATTAATGCCACCATGCTATTTGCATGATTTTGTTTATAAAAATAGCGATTAAAACATAAGTATAGTTTATTTTTTTACTTCCCATCTAAAAAATTCCTCAATAATGTGTTTGAGCTCCTTAAAATCATAAATGAAGATGATTACCACTAAGAATTGATAGAATATAGCAGATTTTATTGCTGTTTTTCTATAGAAATAATCTTGAAGAATTTATTGATTAAGATAGTTGTAAATAATCAACCTTATTCTGATAAAAAAGTATAGATATGCCACTTATAACTTCCAATATTCCTATGATAAATAATAATAGGGTAAGTTTTTGAATAGCTATAAAATATAATCATTGAAGCAGATAATAGACATATTATACTTCAATAAATTATTTTATCTACTTTTTCAATATGCTTTTTTATGAGATTGTGGTTGTGAAAAAGCATTTGTTGCCTCTCGACTTTTTAAATATTTTTTTTAAAAAATTTATACTTTACTGATTTAATATTATGCTGTGTTATTTTATTGTAACTTTTTTAGTTACTTTTTCTTTATCAGTAAAAAAAGTAATAAAGTAAATACCTTTTGCTATATCTGATATATCCATTTCATTTGATTTGAATGAAAATGGTTCAAAATATTTTATGAGTTTACCCGTAGAGTCTGTAATCTGAATCCTTTTGATTTCATTCAAACTGCTAAAATATAGAGTCGAGGTAGCAGGATTAGGGTAGATATAAAAATTATCATTAAAAGGAAAATATTCTGTAGATAAATTACTGGTTTCTAACATGTAAACTCCTTTTTTTACGGTTAATAATATGAGTTTATTTTGATATTGTACCATATCCCAAACTCCACCACAATCATATAATGTCTCTTGAAAAGAGACTGTCCAACTGTTTCCGTTGTCAACAGATTTATAAATGATAATGCTATTATTAGGACCATTTAAAGCACCCGTCGCATAGATAATATCGGGATTTGTCTCATCAAAAATAATTTTGTATATATACAAATATTCACTGAGAGCATAGGGTGTTAACCATGTAAGCCCCTTATCTATCGATTTGGAAATATGACCTTCCTGACCTGCTAATATCGAGTTTTGATCTAATGGATTAAATGCTAGATGATGTGTACAATTGTTTTGTATAAATTCACTAATAGACCATGTTAATCCGCCGTCATTTGAGGTTTGAGTATAGGAACTAAAAAGTTCAGTTTCTCCCGTATAATAGATCGATAAACTATCATTTGGATGGAATTCAACAGATTTTTCTTGATAACCTCCAGACCAAGCATTGAGATTATTCCAATTAAATCCGAAATTTTCAGACTTAGAAACACCATAATGATCCTGTAGGACGACAATTGAGTTTGGATTTTGTTTGTTTTGGGAGATGCGGTGAAGAGAATTAAAATTCTCATATTCGAAAAAATGGCTATTAGTATAATTTATATAAGAGTTTCCATTATCAAGCGATAGCAACATCAAACTATCTGATGATTTGGGCGTAATAGCCAAAATTTTATTTCCACTTTTAACAAAATCCCTGATAGGGATATCTTTAAAAGCAAAAGATTCCCAAATCGTATCATTTAGTATAGCTAAGTTTTTCCTGAAAATACCAGAATTTGTAGGTACATATATGTAATCGTCAATGATTTGAATTTTTGGATTTAATTTACGGACATCATGATCTTTGAAAATATCATTTAAGCCAATATAATTTGATTGACCATAATTTAGATGTGTTACTATAATGAAACATGTTATTAATATTATTTTTATTTTTTTCATGTGTTAGAAAATTATGTTAGCTGTTTTTTGGCAAAATTGTTATTGATGTGTGGCATACAAAAAGGTTGCAGGCTTATTTTAATGTTATGTATTATTGTCAGACGTACAATAATAGTGAATAATTGCATTGATTTGAATAGTGAGGCTCAAATAAAATTCTTTGGAGGAGTTTTTAACTTAATCAGGTTAGATTATAATTTGATTCTTTTGCATTTAACTCTGTAATATTTAATAATCTTCTATAGCTAGCTACTTCTTTGACAGGACTAGATAGAATATTTCATGGCACTATTAGTAGGATGTTTTATATGGTGCGTCTTTTTTATACTAAGGGTGACACCGAAAAGGACACCTCGAAAGCGATATTTTGTTTGAAGAATTAATTTGTTATCTTATTTAAATATCTTTAAAGTGAGTAAACGTTTTGTTTTACAGTACTTTACATAAATAAAAAAAGCCTCACATTTTTGTGAAGCTTTTTGATTGTGGATTAATCAGGTATATATAAATAATTGTCTAAAGAATGACTTATTAACATAGTAAATTTTAAAACCTCTAAGTTGGTATCAAAATAGTATCAAAGTTTGATAAATGCGCAATTGGATGAGGAATTTCCAAAAGCGTCTAATTTTTCTATTTGATTGTAACTTCAAATTTTAATAATCGATAATTTTTTTTTCAGAAAAAATTGCGTAGTTAAGTAGCTACGTTTATATTTGTAGTCAAATGACTTCATAATGAATTTAAGACGAGATGTTTTTCAAGCTATTGCTGACCCGACAAGAAGAACTATTCTACTTCTTTTGTCTACGCAATCTTTGACTGCGGGCGCGATTGCTTCCAACTTCGATACGGCAAGACCAACTGTTTCTAAGCATTTACAAATTCTTACAGCGTGCGGGCTTTTAAGACAAGAACAGCAAGGCAGAGAGATGCATTATCACTTTAATGCTGAGAAAATGAAAGAAATAGCAGATTTCATTGAGCCGTTCAGACAAATGTGGGATGACAGATTTAACAAACTTGAAAATGTGATGAAAAAATATCAACAAAAAAATAAAGAATGATGGAACAAAAAACAAAAATCAATGCCGAAGAAGGCAAACAAGATTTGATAATTACACGATTGTTTGATCTGCCTTTGGATTTACTTTTTAAAGCTTATTCTGAACCCGAATTGGTGGAGCAATGGATGGGAACAAAAGTACTGAAATTGGAAAACAAAAATCACGGCAGTTATCAATTTGAGACTTCTCACAACGGAAATGTAGTGTTCAAAGCTAACGGAACGATACATTCGTTTTTACCCGATAAGCAGATTATAAGAACTTTTGAGATGGAAGATATGCCAATTGGCGTACAACTTGAATTTTTGGAATTCGAAAAAGTTTCGGACCAAAAAAGCAAACTCTCTATTCATATAATATACAAATCTGAACAACACAGAGCTGAACAACTGAGAATGCCGTTCTCAAGTGGTTTGAACATGGCTCACAACAGACTTCAGGAAGCTGTAAACCAATTAAAATAAATATGAAAAAGGCAAATAAAATTATCTATTGGACAACTACCATATTCCTTTCGGTGGGAATGTTGGCAGGTGGCATACAGCAAATGCTGCAAATTGGCGGCTACAATGAAATTGTTACGAAACTTGGTTACCCGCTTTATCTTTTAAGCATTATCGGTACTTGGAAAATATTGGGCGTCATTGCTATTTTGATTCCTAAATCTCCACTATTAAAAGAATGGGCTTATGCAGGTTTCTTCTTTGTGATGACAGGTGCAGCTATTTCGCACTTAGCAGTTGATCAGCCATTTGTTGAAACAATGCCCGCCTTGGTTTTATTGATTGTTATTGTTTTATCATGGTATTTCAGACCAGCAGACAGAAAATTTGTCATTAACAATCAATGATCTAACAATGAAACGTAAAGTAGGTTTTAAAACTGTTTAAACCAACTTGAAAATTTATTAGCAACAATAAAAAAAGAAATACAATGAAGAGTAATTTATTATTTGATTTCACAATCAGCAAAGAAACTAACACGATTATTATAAAAAGGGAGTTTAACGCCGATCTCGAATTGGTTTGGGAAGCGTGGACAAATCCTGAAATTCTTGATCAATGGTGGGCACCGAAACCGTATCAATCCAAAACAAAATATATGGACTTCAAAGTTGGAGGGCGTAGATTTTATGCAATGGTAAGTCCCGAAGGAGTGGAAGTTGGCTGGAACATACAGAATTATACTTCGATAAGTCCGAAAACCAACTTTCAATTTGTGAGCATTTTTGCAGATAAAGACGAAACTCCAAACTTGCCCGGCTCGGATTGGGATGTGCTTTTCAGCGAACAAAAAGGAATAACCACCATACATATTTCCATTTATAACTCATCTCTCGAAAGAATGGAAAAAATGATTGAAATGGGATTCAAAGAAGGATTTACAATAGGTTTAAATCAGTTGGAAGAACTAGCAACAAAAAACAAGTAATATGAAACATAAAGTAGATTTTAAAACCGTTTTGACAGAAGGCTTAGAAAGCTCACCGTTTGCTGAAAAATTGGCTGGTTTAAGAGCTAACGAGGCAAGATATTTTATGAATAAATATAAGATTGACTTTTTTGTAGAGCCTGTCAATGAAAACCAAGAAATTTTGAATTGGATACATAAAATTTTAAAAGAAGAACGAAATATAGAAATTTCGGCAAAACCATTAGAAGTTGCAAACGTACAGGTAGAAAATATAAAATGGGATTTTGTGTTTTACGAAAGCGGACTTGCCATAAATGTGCTTTACACGATAGATGATAAGAAAAAAAGAGCAGTAGGATTTAAGCTTACCGAAGGAATGGAAATTCCGGCAGAATTGGAAAGTAAGTTCAAGTTTGCCAGACAAAAATCAAAACTGGCAGGAACAATCCGAGGCACATTTTTTGTCATTAAAGGCGAATATTTGTAAAGAAAATAGGGTGAAAAAATACGCAATGGTAAGAACCGAAACAATAATAGCTGTAAAAAATGTTCCTGAAAGTTCTGAATTTTATCAAAAATTATTAGGCTGTAAGAGTGAACACGGTGGCAATACTTTTGAAATATTGACAAGTGAAAAACAAGTTGTACTTTGCTTGCACAAATGGGGCGACCACGAACACCCTACAATGTTGAATTTTGAAAAGGAAGTTGGCAACGGACTGATTCTTTTCTTTCGGGTTGACGGACTGAAAAAAGTATTTGAAAACGCAAAGACGCTAAAAGCAAATATTGAGAAAGAAATTCATTACAACGAAAATTCGCTTAAAAATCAGTTCATATTAAGAGATTTAGACAATTATTACATAATAATATCTGAATAATAAATACCAACAAGTATCAAACAACTAAAAAATGAAGATAAAAGAGTTAAAACATCAAGAAGATTTGCCAAATGATTCTAAGCTGAAAGAAGTTCTAATTCAGTTTGAAAAATTTATAGAAGAGTTGAATAATAAAAATTTACCCGACAAAACTATTGAAATTATTAATAAACATATAGAAGCCTTAAATTCTTCTTTATTGTTGGATAATGCTTTTAAAAAGTTACTCATAAAAAGACAAAACCAAATCGTTAAATTGCTTGAAAAGAAACACAAACTTTTTCCAAAAAATTACTATAGAAACCTATGGATGGCTTTAGGGATGTCAGCTATCGGACTTCCTATTGGTGTCGCTTTTAGTGTTAGTATTGGTAATATGGGATTATTAGCAATTGGAGTGCCTGTTGGGATGGTTATAGGATTTACTTTAGGTTTGAATATGGATAAAAAAGCATTAAAAGAGGGGAGACAGTTGGATGTTGAACTTAAGAATATAATTTAGATAGTAGAATCGCTAGGAGTCAATTTTGTTATCAAGAAAGGCAAATGTTGGCAACAATAAAAATTAAAAAATAATGCATAGAGTAACTTGTTTTCTGGTTTTGTTTTTGATCATTAGCTTGAATTTAAAAGCACAACAACCTTCAACAGAAATTGATTATGTGATGACAGATGACAACATCAAATTATATACGAAAAAGGCAGGAAATGGACCAATTGCCATTTTTATTCACGGTGGACCGGGGAGCTTGGAGCAAATCGTTCGAAGATTTAGGAGGGAGTAATTTAGAAAATCAGCTGACCATGATTTATTATGATCAAAGAGGTTGCGGGCGTTCGGAAGATTCTAAAAATGATGATTATTCTTTAGAGAGAATGCTTAGAGATATAGAATTAGTCAGGCAAAGATACAATGCGGATAGCGTATATTTAATGGCACATTCTTTCGGCGGGATTTTAGCTGTAAATTATGCTCAGAAATATCCGAACCATGTTAAAGGGATTATCCTTGTCAATTCCACGCTAAATCTTTTTTACTCGATTAAGAATCAGATTAATTATATGAACGATTTTTTAAAGACAGACTATAAAGCGACCGATTCTTTACAAATAATTTCTACTTTTAAGAAGACGCAATCCGAATTTTTTAAACGTGGATTGATTTATAAGTTACTTTCAGATAATAAACACAATACTGATTTACTTAATAAAATAGATGAAGAAAACCCTAGTGAATTTGCGTTTGCCCAAAAGGCTTTATATATAGCTGATTATCAAAAGGACTATACTAAAATCACCTATCAAATTAAAGTACCTGTTTTAGTGATTAGTGGAACGAAAGATCACGCAATTGGTGAAGAGCATTTTAAATCTTTCAATTTCCAAAACGCAATAATAAAAGAAATTAACGGGGGGCATTTACTGTATTATGAAGAAAATAAAGAATTTATTAATTCTGTCTTCGAATTTATAAAAAAATAAAAGTTGTTTAAATAGTTGATTTTTAATTTTTTAATGTTGGTGATTTGATTTTGGTGCGGTGATAAATCTATTTCCTCTTACAGTAGCCGGATCCTATTACCAGTATTGTAACGAATGACGCGAATACCATTGTTATTAGAAAGCTTAAAAACACTCCACGTTAGCGACGCCAAACTTCTACTATTTATTTCTGCCTTAAATAAATAAAACAATACTTTAAACTGTCATTTTGCATAATTTAATCTATTAGGCTAAACAATGTGTAACTCCGGATATATCGATAACACCTTAATAATCAAGGGTGACACCTGTTTTTACTAAGGGTGGCACCGAAAAGGACACCTCCAAAGCGATATTTTGTGTGAAGAATTAATTTGTTATCTTATTTAAATATCTTTAAAGTGATTAAATGTATTGTTTTACAGTGCTTTACATAAATAAAAACAGCTTCACAGAAATGTGAAGCTGTTTGATTGTGGTCCAACCAGGGATCACCTGATTATGAGGGGGTGAATCATATATAATTTAAAAAGTAATTTATTTGTTTACAGTAACTTAACTTTATTTGTTTTTCGTTTATTCTCTATTTTAACGGTTTTGAGTGGTTTTTTGAGTTGCTGGCATTTAAACGCTCAAAACGAGTGGTTTTATTGGAGGTTTAGTAATATTCAAACGTTGTTTTTCGATGTAATCATCGTGTGTTTTATGCATTTCTATAGGATAGCCATTTGAATTATATTCTTATTTTATCGTTTCATCTATTACGTTGTTTTTTCCTATTTTGTAATACTTTCAAATAAGCTTCTGGAAACACATTTTTAAAAGGATTGTTTTTATTGTCGTATCGGTAATTATAAATTACCTCAATATCATCTTCAGGATATTTTATTATGCTTTTGGTAATGTTTCCATTATTATCCCATATAAATTGGGAAGATGCCACAGTAAATAATATCGAAGATACAGATGGAAATCTGATTCCTTGCCGTGAAGATGATTACTGGTGTCCAAAAATAAATATCGATACCGGAATTATAGAAAATTGTAAAAAAGGAACAATTGCAGATATTTATTATAAGGTCTGTGATGATGGTAATTACAAGTTATTGGATGAAAACAATAACATAATTATAGACAAAGATAGTTATGTTCCTAATTGCTTATGTCCAGAAAAAACGGCTATGGAGATTATATTATTATGCACGTTTCAGAAGAAGGTGTAATCCAGAAATGGAAGTTTGATTTCAAAGGTTTTAAAAAAGACAAAGGTTTTTAATAATATAAAAATAAGTAATGGAAATATGAAGCAATTAATAACAGCAATTACAGTCGTTATATTTAGGGCTCAGCTTTATTTTTGGGATATGAACCCTGTTAATTGGGAGGTTCCATTCAGATTTATAGCTGCGGCTATAAGTCTTATAGTATGGATGTTTCTTAAAATATAGGCAAATGAGGATAGATATTAATAAATTGAAGTGATAAAGCCGCCTTGGTTAGAGCGGCTTTAATTATATTATTCATTAGGATTTATTATAAACCGCATTTATCCCAACTAACTACATCTGGATAAACTTGTATCGTATATAAAGTTCCTGTACCTGTACTGAAGTTAAAAGTATAATCATTATTGTACATTTCATTTATTTCTTCACTCCATGTTAAAGCCCCTGTTTCCGTAGTAAGTTTATTATGAACAATTAAAGTTGTAGGACCTACTCGTATCCAATTATTTAAAATTTCCTTTTGAACCTTAAGCTGGTAGCATCTAATTAGTGGAATTTGTTCATTGCTCTTCTCTTTTTTAAGAGCATCTATATTATTGGATTATTGGCAGATGTACCAAAAGAACCAATAAAGATTAATCCGAATAATAATAAAAATTTTCTCATAGTAAATATATTTTGAGTTAATAAACAAAATACAGACAATAAGCATACCAAAGTATTATGAAAACCTATTCTGATTTGCTATTTTCTTATCAAGAACAAAGAGATATTCTTTTTGAATACATGAAGACAATTAATAATATCAAGCAAATCAGAATGCTTTCAGCTGAAATTGTCAAGCTTGATAAGAAGATAATTGAAATCAGTAAAATGTCTCCGTATATGCAAAGTAGTTTCGTACTATATCGAGTACATGTTTTTGAATCAAAGATAAATAGTCTCTAAAAAGATTGTTTTTTTGTTATTTTTAAAAAATATTTTTATTTTTTTTAAGATTGGCATGCTTTTTTCTTGCAATAAACTATTAACCAATATTTTATTTATTATGAAAAAGTTTGTTTTTATTTTGTGTACAGTTGCTGTATGTTTTTCTTGTTCTCAAGAAAGTAATGAGTTAAATGAAATTAATAATCCTGACAAAAAAGTATTACTTAATCCTTATGAAGAACCTGTTATTGTGATGATAGAAAATAACACAACTTCTGATTTTAGTTTTAATTTTATTTTGAAGCCTAGGTATATTGATTCGTTTACAAGTATTTTACAGGATACAGAAGGCGTAATGCCAAATGGTTTATCATGTATAAATGTTTGTTTAGCAGGAGAAACAAAATATTATAATTATGGAATATTTTATCCTTTTAAAGATATGTTAAATGAAGCAGGGATTCCAAGTAGTATTTACGATTATTGGGCATTTATCGAAAGATATTGTATTTCTCATGTAGAGTTTACTCATCCTATTACAGGAGAGTTTATAAAACTAAGTACTTATGAATCATTCTCAAATCATACATTTATAGGTAGTAATAATTATTTTTTAGCTCCAGAAGGTATACCTCACCCTATTTGGGATAAAGAAATATTTTATAAAGACGGACCAAGTAGTGCTACTGTTAATTTACCAGGAGGAGGAGAGCATTATTTTTCTTTTAGGATGTATTTTTCTGCAAGAAAAATAGTTTTAACTATAGAATAATATTAACTCAAAATACATTTACTATGAGAAATTTTATTCTATGTTGTGCAAGTGCACTATTGTTATTTTCATGCTCTAAAGAAGAGAGCATGGATAGTGTAGAAAAAGAAACCAAGACTATTACTCCCGGAGTTGGTTATATAAGTCCATATGATGTTTCTTCAGTTGGAGATGGAACCATGCAAATAAAGTTTTACAACAAACGACCAGAATTGCTTATTGGGTATAGAGTAGCTATATCATCTGGCTATTATGATGGAAATATTGATGGAAAATTAAACTTCTCTCCTTCTTTCACTGTTTTAGACTCTATTAATGCACCTTCCTTAACATCGAATGGTCAAGAGTTTATTATAGATGCAATAGCAGATTATATATTACCTATAGGTGGTGGTTCTACCACTCCATTAACAAGAACTCTTAATTCTTTTGATTTTAATAATTTTGCAGGTCCCTTCAACACATTAGAAAAAAACTATTTGAAAAGGTATGGTAAAGTAATGTATGTGTTTTTTTATGTAGCAACTATTTGGGAGCCTGGTGTTCATTTTTATACTGGTTTTTTAAAACACGACAACCCACCTAGTTTTACAAATATAAATGTATTGCCAACAGATATGATGGCTAATGGCTATGATGTTGTGCCAGGTGTTAATGGGTATAATCCTTCTATATCTGGAGGAGTACCAATGGGGATTGTAGCGTATCATCAAACGTCTAGAGAAATAATATGGCCAGAAATGCCTGGCTTCAAATCAGAATACACTTTTCCGGTGCCACCACCTGATCCTCCGGCACATCTTTATTTTAAAACGTATCCTAATCATATAGAAATTGTTTTAGAATAGATAACACTTATTTAAAAAAACAATACATAGAAGCCTCTTAATTGGGGCTTTATTGTTTCTAATAGTTTAGATTTTCTTCAACTTTAAAAGATGTGTTGAATGCTTCCATATAAGCAAAAAGCATTGTTTTTGTTATTTCGTATGTTTCATATGAACACTCAGGATAATAAACACCCGATCTTTCAGTGCCTGAATAGTAATGACTTAATTCAAAATAAAATGGAAATTCATTATCTTTTCTCATGCTTTTCATTATTCTACATTTAACTCCTTTTTCAACACCAGGAACATCTGCTCTAAATTCAGATATAATTTCAAAAATTCTCATTATAAAATATTTTCTATTAACATTTATATCCTATAGACAAATTAGGTCTAAAAAATTACTGTTTCATAAAAAAATATTTTAACAACTTTTGAATTCATCCTTCATAAAATTAAAAAAATATCTTTCCAAAAAGGCAAAACATCTTTTAATATCACTTTTTTTGTTTCTGTGTATTATTGTCCTTTTTTAATTACAACAGTGTATTCTTGATTTTGAATATCGATATTTTTTAATTGTAAATTCATGAGTTCAGTTGATCGTGCACCGGACAAAAAGAATATCATTGCATAACGGTAAAACTCATAATAATTCTCTTCAAGGTAGGTAGCAATGTCATTAAATTCTATATCTGTTAATACTTCGCGTATTTTTTGTTGTATTTTTCTTTTACGAAACATTTTGAAGTGATTGAATTTGACACAACCATATTCTATTAATTCAGTAAATATAGAACTCATATAAGAAAGATATTTATTGTAGTATGAATCTTTTAGCTTCAAATAATCTAGTATTTCTTTTACTTCAGGTATTTCTAAATCTTTGATTTTAGTTTCATTCAAGCGTAATTCATTGGCAGCTTTTATAAATCTATTTTTTGCAATTCTAATTTCATTTAAATGGCTTTTAGAACCGACTAGCTTTTCAAATGCTAAGTTTATTGCATCTAAATACATTAGTTCCGGATTCAATTTAGTTTTATCAATTTCTTTAGGTTCATCTTTTATCATGAATGTTTTAGTAATCGGATTATATCCTTTTTCAAACATTTTAGGTATTTCAATTAAAAGATGTTCAACTGCTGCTTTCTTTCGTCTAAAGTCCTGAATTTATTTAACCGTTTACGAAAAGGGAATCCGTTCGGATATTTTTCTGTAAACATAGGATCTACGAATTTGCATTGCACATACCAATCTAATGATAATGCTTTCTTAGTGTTTAATGTTTTCCAATTCTTAGGATTTACCCATATTTCTGAATAGGAACAATCAAAAGGGAGGTTTTTTGCCATAATGTAATTACTTTTTAAGGTTGCCGTTTTTTAAGTAATTACTAACCGTAAGAGGAGTTAAAAAAAGCTTGGAAGTCTTATTGGGATTAACTTCCAAGCTTTGTGGTCCAACCTGGGCTCGAACCAGGGACCACCTGATTATGAGTCAGGTGCTCTAACCAACTGAGCTATTGGACCGTTGCCTAGTTGTTTTTAGACGAGTGCAATATTACAGCGTTTTTTTAGTTTCTGCAAGTACTAACTCAATTTTTTTATAAATTATTTGATTTCTTGGCACAATTCTACCAGTACCCCATTCGTTCCCTTCGGATGTAAAAAGGCAACTAATTTATTATCAGCCCCTTTTTTAGGTGTTTCGTTTAAAATCATAAAGCCTTCATTTTTTAATCGCGCTATTTCTGCAACAATATTCTCTACATCAAAAGCAATGTGATGAATACCTTCGCCTTTTTTAGCTATAAACTTAGCGATAGGACTATTGGAATCAGAAGCCTCTAAAAGTTCAATTTTGTTCGGTCCATTCATAAAAAAAGAAGTTTTTACACCTTCGCTTTCTACAGCTTCTTCTTTATACGGCGGAACGCCTAATAATTTTTCAAAAAGGAGGTTTGACTCCTCAAGATTTTTTACGGCAATTCCTATGTGTTCTATTTTTCGCATTTTCAAAAATATGATTGAGAGGTTATCTCCAACAAAGATAAAAAACTTTGCTATCCAAAAAATTGTATTTTTGTACAATGGAAACGAACAGACAAAAGAAGATGGCGGCACTATTGCAAAATGATTTGGTAGATATTTTGCAGGGAGAGGTGCGTAAAAACGGAATAACCAATTTAATTATTTCTGTTTCTAAAGTAAGTATAACTACGGATTTATCTGTGGCAAAGGTTTTTTTAAGTATTTTTCCGACCGAGAAAGGCGCGGAATTACTAAAAGCCATTCAGTCTAATTCACCACTTATTAAACACGATTTGGCACAGCGCGTAAAGCATCAGTTAAGAAAAGTACCGGATTTGATTTTTTACAATGACGACAGTCTGGAATATATTGAACAAATTGACAAAGCTTTAAAAGGAGATGAAAATCCAATTTCCAATCCCGAATTATTGTATAAGAGAAAGAAAAAGTAAACGTTGAGGTTTTCATTTTACATCGCCTGGCGATATGCCTTTAGTAAGAGTAAGAGTAAGGCAATCAATATTATTACAGCAATCGCTTCGGTTGGGATTGTGGTAAGTGCTATGGCGATGTTTGTTGTTTTGTCCGTATTTAGCGGTCTCCGGACATTTAGTCTTTCTTTTACCAATGAATTAGATCCGGAACTTAAAGTTTTTAGTGAAAAAGGGAAAAGTTTTGAAATCAACGAGGAACAGATCAAAGCATTGGAAACCTCTGGATTATTTGAAGGTATAGCAAAAGTAGCAGAAGATCGTTTATTGTTTACATTTCACGAAAAACAGACTGTAGCGTTTGTGAAAGGGGTTGACGAACGATATAATGAGGTAAGTGCATTTGAAGATAAGGTAGAGTATGGCATGTGGATAGAGCCGGAGTCTAATGATGCTGTTGTAGGGCTGGGAATTTCTTATTTATTTTCGATGGGCTTGTTTGATGTGGACAATGCTTTTGAAGTAGTGGCTATGAAACCTGGTAAAGGCGTTATAAACAATCCGGAAGATGCCTTTATCCGAAAACACCTTACACCGGTTGGTATTTATATTTTAGGGAATGAGGATTTAGATGATAAATATGTCTTTACAACGTTAGAACTTGCTCGGGAACTGCTTAGTTTGTCCGAGAATGAAATAACAAATCTTGAACTAAAGCTTGCTAACGGCGTATCAGAAAAAGCGGCGATAGCAAAAATAAAAGAAGTACTCGGCGAATCTTTTATAGTTAAAAATAGAATTCAACTCAACGACGGACTCTACCGTATGCTTAATACTGAAAATGCCGTTACCTATCTCATTCTCCTGTTAGTTGTAATTATTGCTTTATTTACTCTTATCGGTGCATTAATTATGATTATTCTGGAAAAACAAGCTAATATAAAAACCTTGAGCCATTTAGGAGTTAATCTGCAAAGGTTGAGAAAAATATTTTTATATCAGGGGATGATTATAAGTGCTTTGGGTGGATTGCTGGGCGTGATGCTGGGCGTAATTGTAGTTTTGCTTCAGCAGCACTTTGTTTTTATTATGATAAGAGAGGGTTTTCCTTACCCGATTGAATTTAATTTCATGAATGTTATTTTAGTATTGGTGTCTATCTTTATACTAGGCTTTATAGCAGCTTATATTGCTTCATCCCGCGTTAATAAAAGCTACCTCCAAAAGGTATAGAATAAGAGTTTTTCTGTTATATAAATTGTCATAAAACTTTGAAAGTAGACTTGTATAATGAGTTTTTTTAAAATTCCTCATAGTGTATTGTTGATTTTAGTTTTATTTTTCAAATATGTTAACAGAAAAAGATAGAAGAACGTGAAATTTTAGTTATATTTAAAAAGGAAAGAAATACATTTAGAAATGTATTTTCTAAATTTGTCTCTGAAGGGAATCGTTGCCCTTTAAAAATGATGCTAAAAAATGTTATGGGAAAATTTAATGAAGAATACCTTGGATATATGAGTCAGGCGGCAAACGATACAGTTTTGCTAACCAATCACGCTTTGGATTTTATTGAAAAAAATGATTATTCAGAAGCTGTAAACTGGTATAAAGCACATGCCTTGTGTATGTTGGCGGTACAGATAGGCGAGTATAATGAGGCTTTTCAACAATTGTATACTCAGTTAAACGAAGACTCCAACCGTGAATTCAGCAGTGTTTATTTAAACGAAGAAGATTATCTGCAATGGTTTGATGACGTAGTAGAGCTCAATAGGCTTTTTATCAGTTTAGGCTATACTTCTGCCTATGTTTATATGCATGAACTGTATATGAATGCCCGTTATGGATTTAAAGACGAAACCAAGGCTACAGAATATCTAAATAAAGGATTTGAAGCAGGAAACCCGATAGCAAAAGCCTTTGTTGGTTACAATACTTATTACGGTAATCTGGGATTTAATCACAGTAAAGAAGAAGGTATCCGATTACTGAAAGAAGCTTCTGTTTCCGAAAATTACAGAGCAGAGATCTTTTTATTAAATATAGAATTTGGCGAAAGCACTTCCGCAGAAGAAGGGTGGAGTGTATTAGAAAAATACGATAATCTGATTCATAACCAAAAAAGAGGATTATATGTTTTAGCAGATTATTATCTCCGAGAAGGTCAGGACGCAAAAGCACTGGAAGTTTTGAATGAAGGTATTATGCACAAAAGCGGATATTGCAGTTATTTGCTGGGGATGATGATTTGTAACGGAAGGTTTGACAACTTTGGATTTTCAACAGAACAAGGAAGAGAGTATCTGCAAGAAGGATTTGAAAGAGGAATTGCATATTCCAAGTTTTTGATAGGTTATTTTTATTTATATCCTCGTGATAATTCAGAGCCTGATTTTCAAAAAGCTATAGCTAATTTTGAAAAAGCGGCGCAGTATAATTCTGCAGAAGCTCTGCTGGAACTGGCATTACTTTACCTGTATCACAAGGATTTTAAAAATATAGCACTCGGCATGAATTATTTGGATAGAGCCATTGCCGAAAATTATCATCGGGCGATGTCAGAAAAAGGCTACGCTTTACTGGATTTTGAGGAAGTAGAAAGAAATGTAGAAGAAGGAAAGTCACTATTAGAGCAGGCAATGAATCTTGGCAATGATTATGCTCCTTACCGCTTAGGTGTAGGATATCAGAATGCAGAATTTGAAGCGGAAGCCGATTATTTAAAAGCTCATGAATTATTTGAAATTTCTGCAGAGCGGAATAATATAAACGGTTTAGAGCAGGCAGGACGCTATAACCGTTTTGGCTATGCTAAAGAACCCAATCCGAAAAAGGCTGCAGATTACTATCAAAAAGCCATAGAGCTGTACGATTCTAATTATTGCAAGGTAGAATTGGCAATGCTGAAAGAAAGTGGGTATGGCATTGATAAAAATATAGAAGAAGCCAGAGAGCTTTATGAAAGCGCTCTGCAAAATAACTATTCCTTTGCCGCTATTCGTCTTGGATTTATGTATGAAGATGGCGTGTTTGGAGCTAAAGAGCCGGAAAAGAGCAGAGAATACTTTCAAATTGCCGCTGATGCAGAAATAGGAGAAGGATTCTACCATTTGGCTCGCTGTTATCGGTATGGGATAGGTGGAAAACTGGAGGAAGAAGAAGCTTTTATATTGTTTAAAAAAGCATTAGAGTATGGTTTTGCAGATGCTAATGTAGATATTGCACTGGCTTACGAAGAAGGTAGTTGCGGACAAGAATTTGATGCTGATAAAGCTCTTGAATACATGAGTGCTGCTGCTGAAGCAGGAATTGGATATGCACAATATAAAATAGGATGCTATTATACCTACGGTATGTTAGAAAACAGCGATATAGAAGTAGGCAAAGAATGGTTTGAACAGGCAAGCCATAATGGTTCTCCTTTGGCAATGCTTGCTTTAGGCGATTATTATTTATACGGATACGGACAAGAAAAAGAATACGAAAAAGCTTTGCCGTATTATCAGATGGCAGAAGAAAGAAACTATCTTTCTGAAGGAATAGGAATTTGCTATCAGTTTGGTTTGGGAGTAGAAAAAGACGAAAACAAAGCCTTTAATTATTACAAAGAAGCAGCAAGCAGAGGATACGGAGCCGCCTCTTTTAGATTAGGACTGTGTTATCTGTACGGCAACGGAACACCAGAAGATACAATAGAAGCTTTTTTTCATTTAAGAGAAGCCGCTGATGCGGGAAATATGGATGCCGCAGGCTATGTGGGTAAAATGCTGATAAAAGGAGAAGGAACAGAGCCCGATCCGCAACAAGGAGCACAATATTTAAAACAATCTGCCGAAGCTGGATATGCAGACGCACAATATGAACTGGGCAATTGCTATTTAAAAGGAGAAGGGGTTGAGCAGAATGATGAGCTTGCGATGCAGTGGTATCAGACAGCAGCGGAAAACGGCAATGAGAACGCTCAAAAAATAGTTGGAGGATCCAGAAAAAGAAGGAGATAATGGAAAACAATAGACCTTATCAGTTTCAGGTCAATATGAAAGGAATGATTGAACTGTTGTCAGAACATATTTATAGTTCGCCAACAGTTTTTATTCGGGAGCTGCTACAAAACGGAATGGATGCAGTTACTGTGCGCAAAGGAATAGACGAACATCACAAGGGGCGTATTAATATTATTTTTGAAGGAGATACGTTGATTTTTCAAGACAATGGCATTGGATTGACTACCGAGGATGTTCATCAGTTTTTATCCGTAATAGGACAGAGCTCTAAAAGAGGAGATCTGGCAGATAAAGACCTTATCGGAAGATTTGGTATCGGATTACTGTCTTGTTTGGTAGTTAGTGAAACAATTGTTGTTGAGTCGCGTGCTTTGGTACAGAGTTCTTCTGTAAAGTGGATCGGACATGCTGACGGAACGTATAATGTAGAGGTAATCGATCAATTACCCGAGATAGGAACTAGGGTAATTTTACAGGCAAAAAAAGAATGGCGTTCGCTGTTTAAAAAATCAGCAATTAAAGAAAATATATTGTTTTACGGAAGTGCTTTGCCAATAGAAGTGAATCTGATAGAAGGCGGAAAAACAGAGCAAATCCTGGACGGGAATCCGGTATGGCTGAATTCCGAATCAACAAAAGAAGAATTATTGGCTTATGGGAAAGAATTGTTTAAAACTCACTTTCTCGACGCTTTTCAGTTGCATTCACAAACAGGAGAGCTACAGGGAGTAGCCTATATTATTCCAAACAAAGTGAACTCAACGGCAAGCAAAGAACACAAAATATTTTTAAAACGAATGTACTTATCCGATCAGGCAAAAAATCTGTTGCCGGAATGGACTTCATTCGTTCGCTGCGTTATTAATTCCAATGCTTTGCAACCAACAGCATCGAGAGAAGCTCTGATGAATAATGCTGTTTTACAGGAAACTAAAAAAGAATTGACGCAGTGTTTTAAAGATTATTTAAAACTGCTGTCGATGACAAATCTGCATTTGCTCGAAAAGATAATTTCGATCCATCATATGTTCATTAAATCACTGGCAGCTTCTGATGCCGAGATTATAAATTTGTTTGAAGACTACCTGCCTTTCGAAACGAATAGAGGCACGTTGTCTTTTGGTGAGATTAAAGAAAATTTTAACCAGATTTATTATACCCCTTCTTTAGATGATTTCAGACAAATAAGACGGATTGCCGGTTCTCAAAAAAAACTGGTTATCAATGCCGCCTATAGTTATGAGACCGAATTGATTGAAAAAATAAAACAGAATAACAGTGTGCTGTTTATCGAAAAAATTTATCCAAACGATATTCTGGAAGAGTTTGAAGAAGCTGAAGATACAAATCAAACGATTGAAAAATTTATTTTTAAAGCTGACAAAGTACTGAAAAAGAATTATTGTAAAGCAGAAGTAAAAAGATTTGATCCAATAGATACCACAGCTATTTATATTGCTGATGAAAAAGCACTTGCCAGCAAAAATATAAAGAGCTTATCACAAACAAACAATCCATTTGCCGCAACGTTGCAACACTTTAAACAGCAGGAAGACAATATGCCTGTACTGTGCTTTAATCAACAAAATGATTTGGTTGAGAAGTTGTTAAATATAGACGATGAAGAACTGTTTGAAGCTCTGGTTAATGTTTTATACGTACAGGCTTTAATGCTCGGAGGATATACGATTAATAAAAAAGAAATGGATACATTTAATCATGCGTTGTATCAGTTCGTTGTTTTGGGTATGTCAAGTTTTTTACCCAAAATATAAAAACACTAATTCAATAAAATAAAAATGAATTATAATTTAGAAATACAAAAAAGACTTTTAAAACTGGATGAGTTAAAAAGCTTTCATGATAAAATAGTAATTTTGAAAGAGGCAATCCATATAGCTGACCAGCACAACGATATAGATTGGGGATTTGACCTGAGGCTGAATCTTATTCAGCAAGAGCGAAATACGTCTAAATGTAAAGAAAGTTTTCCTGCTTTTGCGTGGATATTAAATGCAAGTGATACGAATGAAGATTACTTTAACGAGTCTGAGTTTTTGTGGGAATACAAATGGATGTTTTGTTCTGCCTATCGCAATGCTTCCGTTTCGATGGAACAAATACTTGAAATAGGGGAAGATCTCAATCGCCGATTAGAAAAAAACGGTTACAGCAAACGAGCGTATTACAATGTGATGACCGGTTTGGCACTACATCTTAGAGATTATAAACAAGCTCAGAAATATGCAGATTTGGCAGATGCTGAACTGGTAGACGAAATGACGAATTGTCCGGCATGTGAACTGGATACCAAAGTTGAAATTTTGATGTTTCAGGGAATGACGGATGAAGCTTTGATAAAAGCAGGAGATTTAATTAATAAGAAACTAACCTGCTATTCGATGCCGTTTCAAACCTTTTGTAGTTTGTCTCATCACTTATTGAAAAAAAAACCGGAAAAAGCAGCCCACTTTTTTGAAAAAGCTATTGAAGAGTACAACGCTCACAATCAATACGACAGTTCTGTAGGGTATTCTATGGGATTACTATTATCATACATGCATCAAACCGATCATCCTGACAAATGGAAGTTTTTTGAAAAAGTAGCAGATTGGGAGATAGAAGCGGAAGATATTCATCGCTATAACTTTTATAAATATATGGCTTCAATCATGAAAGAAGGAGGAACAGTACAGCTGAATTTGTCGGCTTCTTTGCCTTATTATCAGAAAAGTGGTGAATACGATTTAAAACAGCTATATCAGTACTTTGTGAATTCAGGTTTTGAAATAGCAAAACAATTTGACAACCGCAATAAGAATAACAATTTTACAAGAGAACTAGAACAAGCAATCTGTTAAAAATGACGAAGTAGGAAGTTTCTGCTTAAAACAGTAGGCATGAAATCTGTAATTAAAACAGGCTGGTTTGTCCTTGTGCAGCTTCTGCTTCACGTTCTAACGTAACATTTTCTTTTTCTTTTGCAAAGACAAAAACTTTTCCGTGAAGTTCTGCAACAAGTCTTCCTAACTTTTTAAAGTGCGGATTATCTTGTTGGTTTTTAATTGATAAAGCTTGGCTTATAAACTGGTGCAATGCATAAGCTTCATGGTATTTTAAAACAAAATTGTGTTTTTTATTGTGATCCAATATGGAAATCTGCTTTTGGATATTTTTAGTTTTTTCTTCAAATTTAATGAGTAAATCAGCTCTAATGCTGTTTAATACAGCAAGTTGAAGCGTATCTGTTTTTTGGTTTTTCGTATGCTCAAGCACTTGAATAACAGCAGGCAAAATATCATTATTTAATTTGATTTGTATTTTTGTAATCATTTTTAAATTCAGAAAGGCTTTTTAAGTCAAAAATGCATATAAAACTCGCAAAATAACGAAAAAAAAGTGAATTGAACAGTAAAAATAAATGAATAACAAAAGTTTTTAGGATGCTATATTTTAGGCTCTTTTATTGTAATTGATTATTTTTGAATTTAACCATTATACTCTGAGAAAGGAGAGAAATACTGGAAATATGCTTAAATTATTTTTACTGTTTACCAAAATAGGTCTTTTTACAATTGGAGGCGGTTATGCTGTTATTCCTCTCATTGAAAACGAGATTGTTTCAAGAGGATGGCTAACCTATGAGGAGTTCTACGAATTACTGGCAATAACTGAATCTTTACCCGGCGTTTTTGCTACTAATATAGCGGCTTTGGTCGGTTATAAAATAAGCGGAATGAAAGGGGCAATAGTCTCGGCTTTAGGGACAATTATTGCTCCTTTTGTAATTATTATTTTAATAGCTATGTTTTTCAGTCGGTTTCAGGATAATTTATATGTAGATAAGGCATTTAAAGCGTTGCGTCCTGTTGTGGTAGGTTTAATTGCAGCACCTTGTTATTCAGCAATAAAAATCAACAAGATGACTGTACGTACCTTACTTCTTCCTTTTATAGCCTTGATGCTTATGTGGGGGTTTCAGGTTTCTCCTATTTGGATTGTAATTGGAGGGTGCATTGGAGGGATAATCTATCAAAGTGTAATGCAAAAACAGTAAACGAGGGTGATATTTTATAAATTATTTTGGGTTTTTACAAAAATAGGTGTTTTTGGATTTGGTGGCGGATATGCGATGTTGTCTCTGATACAGGAAGAAGTAGTCGAAAGAAATAACTGGATGACTAAGCAGGAGTTTACCGATTTAGTCGCTGTTTCACAAATGACCCCCGGCCCCATAGGCATTAATACAGCCACTTATGCCGGATATAATGCCATGATTTATTCAGGATATTCACCATCGATGGGAGTTCTTGGCGCAATAGTAGCTACGCTGGCTCTGTGTTTGCCGTCGTTTATTATGATTGTGATTATTTCGTATTTTTTTATCAAGTTTAGAAATAGCAGATATTTTGGCTATGCCATGTCTGGAATAAAGCCTTTGAGTGTCTCCTTGATTGCACTGGCTGCTTTATCCCTTACCAATGGAGAAAATTTTATAGATTATTTAAGTCCAATATTGTTTGGGGCTACATTAATAGCTTCCATAAAGTATAAAATTCATCCCATATTGATTCTTACTATTGCTGGTGTGGTAGGAATAATTGTATATTGAAACAACCCTCTTGGGACTTTAAAAACAAAGTGGTTTCGGCTCAATACGAGCAAGAAAAAAGAGTTACGTTTAGCTTAAAAGCTTAAAAAGATTAACTGCTTCGACTTTTGTCTTCAAAGTTGGCTTCCTTTATACTCTTTTTATGGGTATTATTTCCAAATTTAAAGGTAGCACTTATTGAAAATCTTCTTGAATTCCAACTGTTGCTAAAGGTTTGGGTGTTATCCGTATAATACATCGTTCCCGCATTTTTTCCGGTGTTGAGAATATCAAATAAGGTTAGGTTTACGTTTAAGTTATTGTCGAGGAAGTTCAACCGCATGCCAGTTGACAAAGTTTTGTAGGCATCATATTTTGTGTTGTCTTCTCTATTGGGAAGCATGTGATACCAGTTTAAAAAAAGTTTCAAGGTTTTGTTTTCATTCAGGTTAAATGTGTTTTGCGAGTAATAACTCAGGGTAGAGCCTTTTCGACCAATTTGAGTAGCATCGGCAGGATAATAAGGAACTGAATAATAAAAGTCTGTTCCGGTGTTGGTTTCCCACCAAGATACAAGCTTATCATTGTATGAAATATCAAATCCGTAGTTATCACTGTTGAGCATATTATACCATGTGTCAATATAATATCCGTCAATGAAAGAGCTTATCTGATCGAAAGAGTCGGAAACGTGATAATAGTTAAGCGTAAAAGACAATACGCTGTTGTATACATAATTCAGTTCAAAACTATTGGTAAAGGAAGGGTTGAGTTCCGGATTTCCACTGTTATAGGAGTAAGTATCTGAATAAAACCGAAATGGGTTTAATATACTGGAATAAGGTCTGTTAATGCGTTTGGAGTAATTTGCGCTAAAAGAATGCGTCTCATTTGGATCATATGAAATATAAGCGGTAGGAAACCATTGATGATAAGATTTTTTGAATTTTTCGTCTGTATCCAGTAAATGTCCTTTTACTTCTGTTTGTTCAAACCGCATGCCGGCCTTTATCTGCCATTTGTCGCTTAGCTGCTTACTTAAACTGATATAGCCTGCATAATTATTTTCAAAATAGTTAAATCGATTGCTTTTTTCCGAATCAAAAACTTTCTGCTGATTCACAATATCATAATAAAATACTTTTGCTTTGTTGTCAAATCGGGTATATTTAGTTCCCGTTTCCACAGTAATCCACTTTAAATCATAATTGAGATCTGCATTTGCACTCCAAACATTATAGCTGAGTTCGTTAGTATAATGCATTTCGTTTTTGAGTTGGCTCAGCGTGCTGAAATCATGTACTTGCGAAAATTTGTCAGATTGATTGGTAAAATAATTGACACCCATTGCCAGTTTATTGCCCAAAGTATCAAATTCCTGATCGTAAAATAGATTAAGGGTGTGATAGCTATTCTGAGTATCTCCGTGGTTGAGCGAAGTTAAGACAGAATCAACAGCCACGGAAGGAACAGAGAAATAATCGGTTTTTCCGTAGGTATTGATGTCGTTTTTGGCATGGGTATAGTCGTAACTTACTCCAACCAAAGCTCTGTCTGTCCATTGATAATTAGTTGTAAGGTTTATACTGCCCGACCGATATAAGCCATCGTTCATTGCTTTGGCATCTAGTCCATTTTCGTTTCCTGTATAAACAAAATTATTGTCAGATTGAAATCTGCCGTCATATCCGTTTGCTTTTAAGGATAAATTCCATTTTTGTGTTTGATAATTTATATTTCCATTAATGCCGTAAGACGTTTTATCGTTGTATGCAAAAGAAGTCCCTGCTGTTCCGTACATTCCTTTTGTTTTATCTTTTTTGAGCACAATATTAATCAAACCGCTGTTTCCTGAAGCTTCATATTTTGCTGGCGGAGCAGTAATTACTTCAATCTTTTCGATGTCGTCCGAACGAAGCGTTTTGAGGTAGCTTGTCAGTGCATCTCCGTTGAGGTAGAGGATCTTGTCGTTTATCATTATGGTGACGTTGCTTTTGCCAACAACACTAATTTTATCGTTTTGTACTTTTACCATAGGCGTATTGGATAATGCTTCCATAGCGTCCATTCCCTGTGCCGATATACTGTTAGCGGTATTGAAAACCAGCCGGTCTACCTTGCGTTCAATTAGTTTTTTTTCTGCTTTTACTACGATTTCTCCTAATTGAGTATTCGTATTCAAGAAAAGAGTACCTAAATCTAAGTCTTTATCAATATGAATTTCCTTTTGCAGAATCTGTTGCCCCACATAAAGGATATTGAGTAGATACTCTCCCGAAGGAATGTCCGAAATGATAAAAGTTCCTTCTTCGTCAGAAAAAGTTTGTTTAATCAGGTTTTCTTTTTGCAATAAATGCAATTCAGCAAAATCTAAAGCGCTTTGTTGGTCGTTTTGAAGTTTTCCTTTCAATGTATTTTGGGCGGATATATTTTGGCAGATAAAACTCAGAATAAAAATAATGTACAATGGGAATTTCATAAAATAAGGCTGGTATTAATCAGTTACAATATATTAATAATTTACAGAAAACGGTATTCAAAATTTAACTTCTGTTTTTTTCTTCTGTATTACTTCCATCGTGCTGTTTAACTTTAATGCTTTCGTTGCCAAAAGAAAAAGTTAATCCAACTCTTATATAGCGATTGTCGTAATACATATTATAAATTTGATCTACGTTATTGGTATTTGTTTTAATAGAAGGAGAGCTTGTTTTTAAAATATCATTTGCGTAAACAGACAGCTGCAGTTTTTTATTCAAGAGAGCATATTTAAAACCGAGGTTAACTGCATATGACTCACCAAGATCATAGATCTGAAACTTTACAGGAGACTGATACCAAAAGTTAAGCTGAGCCTGTATTGTTTTTTCCGGATTGAAAGAAAAAGTATTATCAGTGGTTATGTAGATTCCTGTTCCATTATTTGCAGGGATGTCAATATCCTTTAACAGAGACATGTCTTTGTAAAAAAGAGTAGCTGTTGTTTGAGATTGCAGGAAGTGAAAAGCATCTAAAATATAAGTTTCCGATAGTGTTATGTCAGTGGTATTAAAGATATTGTCTCTCAAGTAAATCTGGGTGTTATTTTCTGAATCAATCGTGGGATATTGAGCAAAATTCTCTTTGGTTTTTGAAAGAGACACTGATGTAATTAATTTTCCCTGATAGGTATGTGATAATTCAAAATTATCGGTAAATGCAGGCTGTAGAGCAGGATTTCCTTCCGCATAGCTGAATTGATTAATATACCATCGAAAAGGATTGAGTTCCCAAAATGAGGGTCTGGCAATCCGTTTGTTATAACTTGCAGATACAGAGTGATTTTTGGCAGGCGTATAACCGATATAAACTGACGGGAATAATTGTACATATTCTTTTTTGTCTGAAGTTTTATATATTCTGGAGGTTCCGGTTGTTTGGGTATTTTCAAGTCTCAGTCCTGCTTGTATCTGCCATTTATCAGATAGAGATTTTTGCCCGCTGACATAAAATGCCTGTGTATTCTCTTTGTATTCAAAATTATCTCGCTGACTGAGGTCTTCAACCGGAAAATTCTGATTTAAATCAAAGTAATTAGTCTTGTTGTTGGTTGTGGTAAAACTCAATTTTCCTCCATACGAAAGACTAAACCATTTAAGTGGTTGATCAATATCTATTTTAGTGCTGAAATTGTCAATATGTTGTTTGCCAAAGTTCGCCGCAGAAAAAGGCTCGCCAAACTCTCCGTTTAAAAATTCAGGAATAGTGATAAAGGCTCTGTTTTTATCATTGTGATATTCAAAATAATCTACATCAACAGCTATTTTTGTGCCAAGAGAATCAAATTGATGCAATAAATGAGCATTTAAAGCATTGCTCTTTGTGTATTCCTTCTTTTTTCCAAAAGTATTCGTGTAATAATTGATATTCTTACCTTCGTAAATGTCTGTATACACAATATCTGTATCAGAAGGTTTTTTGCTGTTGCCTATATACTGAATTCCAACCGTAGTCTTGTCATTAAAACGATAATCAAACTGAGCGGTTGCGGCAATTTTGTCTTCATTTCGAGTAGCTATATTTTTTAAAGACCACAATCCCTGAGGATAAAATATATCCAATTTTTCGATCGAATTGCTTTTACCGATATTTCCGTTTATATTGATGCTTAGTGAGATTTTGTCTTTGTTGTAATTAAACAGGTTTCCCAATCGCCAATATGCTCGGTCTGCCTGAATTTGCGTTGCTTCAATTTTATTGCTCCACGCATTTATTTTAGAAGACTTTAAAACAATATTTACTAATCCGCTGTTTCCTTCTGCTTCATATTTTGCTGGGGGAGCTGTGATAATTTCTATTTTTTGAATATTGTTTGCCGGTATAGATTTTAGATAGTTAATCAAATCTTCGCCGGACATTTGCACAAAGCGGTCATTGATTAAAACTCTGACATTATTTTTTCCTATAATTGAAATACTTTCGTTATCTATCTTTAATCCGGGAGCCATTTTTAAGGTTTCTAAAGCATCACTGTTTAAAGCAGTAACAGCATTTTCAACATTAAAAACGGTTCTGTCTATTTTTCGTTCAAATATTTTTTTAGAGCTGGTGAGGACAATTTCATTCAATAGGGTAGAATTTTCAATTACCATCTTTCCAAGATCTGTATCGGCTGTAACATTTACGGTTTGGTCAACTTGCAGAATTCCGTAACTGTATAATTGAAATCGATAAGAGTTGCCTTTAACGCTTTCAAATAAAAATATTCCTTTTTCATCAGAGAAAGTCTGAGTAGCAGGTGCTCCGTCAGTATCGAGAAGATATATTTCGGCAAAAGCAACGGGATTATTATCCTGATCCAGTACACTGCCCGTTACCCAGTATTGTGCAAAAGCAATTGCAGAACTAAAGAGTAAGGTGACAAGGCAATAAAAAAATTTCATTTTGCTGTAGTATTAATTGTAACTCTATCTATATGACTTTAAAAATATGTTTTTGTTACAGTTTATATTAACAAAAAAACAAAATCCCAGCAGAGCGCGTTTTCGCGGTTATAGTAGCTGTTTTATTTTGAATGCTTTTGGTTTTAGCTGGGAGATAAGTGGAAGATAAGTTTAACTATTCTGATTCTGTTTGGTATATAAATAGTATTATCTTTGATAACATAATATAATTATTTATTTGTTAAAAGAAAATGAGCAAACTATCTATGAATTGTAATCCAGATACAAAAAAGCTCAAGTACAACAGAAAACAATTAGGATTATCTCAGGAGTTTGTTGCAATGAAATTAGGAATTACGCAAAAAGCGTATTCTGATATTGAAAGTGGAAAAACAAAATTGAAAAATGAGGTTTTAAACGATATTGCTAAAATTTTAGAGATTTCTCCCTTTGAGGTATGTCCTATTTCCTGTGATTGCAGCTCTGAATTACGAAAGAGGCACAATGAATTGATAGAATATTTAAACAACAAAGGGATTAATATTCCTGAAGAATTTATTTAAAAAGCGTTTCTTTACTCTTACTACGATTTAAAAAATAAAGGCAAAGAACTTATTGATTAAAATTTGTTTAAGTATAAAAATTAATTTCAGTAAAAATCTGCGGAGGTATAATCTTTCATCTCCGCAGGTTTTTATATAGTCCATTTCAGAAGGCTTGCGCCCCATGAAAAGCCTGCTCCAAATGCAGTGAGTAGTATTAAATCTCCTTTATTTATTACAGTGGTGTTTTCCCAGATGCACAGTGGAATCGTTGCTGCAATGGTATTGCCGTAGTACTCAATATTGGTAAGTGTTTTGCGCTGGTCAATATTAATTTCTTTTCCTACAGCATCAATAATGCGCTGATTGGCCTGATGCGGAATCAGCCACTGAATATCTTGTACCGAAAAATTGTTTCTCTGCATTACTTCAATACATGTGTCACGCATGCCCTGAATTGCATTTTTAAATACGACTTTACCGTCTTGCTTAATATACTTTTTATCGTCTTGAAAAGATTCATCGGAAAAGGGATGAAGAGAACCTCCACCTTCTATATTAAGAAAGTCTTTCCCGCTGCCGTTGCTTCGCAATACAGCGTCTATAACGCCTTCGTCAGTTGAAGCTTCCAGCCATACAGCTCCGGCACCATCTCCGAACAGGATATTGGTGTTTCTGTCTTTGATATTGACATACGAACTAATTTTATCGGCTCCGACCACAATTACATTTCGGTACCTTCCGCTTTCAATAAGTGAGGAACCTAAATCTAAGGCATATAAAAAGCCTGAACAGGCAGAATTAATATCAAAAGCCCATAGTGTATTCAGGTTGAGTTTTTGGCAGATAATATTTGCGGTGGCGGGCATAGGCATATCTGGAGTAGAAGTGGCTACAATGAGTGCTTCCACACTGCTGAGATCTTTATGGTAAACTTCTGCCAGGTTTTTTATGGCTTTTACAGCCATGTCAGAAGTTGCAAAACCATTTTCTAATATTCTGCGTTCTTTTATTCCGGTTCGTTTTATTATCCATTCATCAGAGGTGTCTGAAATTAATTCTAAATCTTTATTTGTGCGTTTTTGGTGCGGAACAAAACCTCCGATAGCTGAAATGGCAGCAAATCTTTGTTTTGGTAAGTTTGATTTCATGGATTGATTAGGGTAAGGCTTTTTGGTTATTCAATTCCTTAATTTTTGGAAAACAAATTTCCAAAATATTTTATCTTTTTGATAGTAAAATAAACGGAGTTATATGTCAAAAAGACGCATTAATAATAGAGAGGCTTGTTTTGTTAGAGTTTAATTATCCGTTTTAAACGCACTGGGTGAAACGTCCGTATAGTTTTTAAAGTATTTGCTAAATACGGATGTGTCCTGAAAGTTTAAAGCCGTAACTACGTCCGAAATGGCAAATTGAGGGTTTTTGAGTAATACTTTTGCTTCTAAAATGACACTCTCTGCTATAATTTGTTTAGGAGATTTTTTAAATACATCGGTAATTATTTTAGTGAGATGTTTGCGGCTGATAAACATTTCATCTGCATAATATTGTACATTCCGATGTCTTTTAAAATGGGTAGAAACAAGGTACAAAAATTTTTTTGCTAATTCTTCTTTCCTTATTTCTTTTGAAGCATTGTGTGCTAAAACAGCCCGGTTATAAAAGTTGCCTAATTCGTAAATTAGAATAGAAAAATGATGCAATACGAGATTTTTTGAAAATAAGTGTTCGTTTTTAACTACGAGGAAATTCAATTTTTTGAGGTGATATTTAATATCTCGTGTTACCTGATTGTCCAGAGAAATAACTTTAGGATATTTAGAAGATAAAAAATCAATCAAATTATTGGATTTGATGTGAAAGCCTGCTTCAATGAATAAATCTGCATCTATAAAAATAGCTTTAACGGAAAAGTCATCCGAAAACTTTATGATTTCAAAAAACTGATTGGGCAAAACAATCAAGATGTCGTTTTTCTGAACGGTTACGGGTTCCAGATTTATGGTTATTTCGCAGGTTCCATCTATAATTAAAATCAGCCCCATCGTTGTAAACTGATAAGGTTTCTCTATGACAAAGTATTTTTTGTTTTGTGGGCCAATGTCAAAAATAGCCAGTCTTTGATCCACTAAAACGTCAGAGTTCCGATTGATAATATCCGTTAGTGAGTAAACCTGAATATAGCGTTTTTTTGAATCTGACATTGTAAAATAATAAGTAAATAAAGGTAACGTTTCTTATGTTAGTTTTAAAATAGAATATAAAATGGGGCTGTCTGAGTAAGATAGCCCCATTTTTTATAAAGTTAGAATAGGGTTATTCCTGATTTTTTTGAGTGGAAGCCAATTCGTCTACAAACGTTTCATTTTGTACAAAATCTTCAGTCATTAATTCTGCATAGTCTACTTTTTTGCCTTTTCCGAATCTTCTTCCCAGACTGTCAAAAATAGAGTATACAACCGGAACAATGACCAAGGTAAGCAGTAAGGAAGATATTAAGCCTCCGATAATTACCGTGGCTAATCCTCTGTTGATATCAGCTCCGTCTCCTTGCGCCAATGCAATAGGAACCATTCCTATTACCATTGCCACAGTTGTCATTAAGATAGGTCTGAAACGAGCGTGGTTGGCCGAAATCAAAGCATCATAAGTACTGAAACCTTCTGCTTTCCGGTGATTGGCAAAATCTACTAACATAATTGCATTTTTAGCAACGAGTCCAATAAGCATAATAATACCTAAAATGGTAAATATATTTAGCGTTTCATTAGAAAGCGCAAGCAGCAGTAACGCTCCGATAAAGGAAAGCGGTATCGAAAACAAGACTACAAACGGAGTTACAAAGTTGTCATATAGAGCAACCATTACCAGATATACCAAAATAATGGAAGCTAATAAAGCATATCCCAATGTTCCGAAGCCCTCCTGCTGATTTTCCATATTTCCTCCCCAAATAAAGGATACGCCCGGTTTCAATTCCAATTTGTTAAATTCAGCTTCCCACTCGGCAGCAATTGTTCCGGCTGGTTTTCCTACAACCTGAGCCTGAACGGATACGGCAGGAGACTTGTCTCTTCGCTCCAGTAAAGTAGGACCAGAGCCATAGGATACGTCGGCAAATTGCTCTAATTTTATTGTTTGTCCCTGTGCATTGATAAATTTAAGATTTTTTACGTCATCTATCGTTCCTCTGCCAAATTCGTCATAGCGAATATTAATATCGTATTCGGTATCATCTGCTCTGAATTTTGTATCGGTATTTCCGGAAAAAGCAGTTTGCATAGTTCCTCCAACAGTAGCTACATCCAAACCGAGTAAATTCATTTTGTCGCGATTTACTTTTACATTTATTTCAGGATTTCCATCTTCTGAAGTCAGCTTAACTTCGGTTGCTCCTGCAATTTGACGGAGTAAATCAGCAGTTTTGTTTGCGTATTCCAAAGCATCTTCCTGAGAAGAAGCTACTACTGTAAGATTAATAGGCGCTTGTTCGGCTCCCATAATACCAATGTCGACAGTTTTTATCTTAGCGCCCACCAAAACCTGTTCCATCTCTCGTTTAAGTTTGGCAGCATATACTTTGGTAGATTCTTTTTTATTGTGGGCTTTATCCAGATAAATCTGAATTTCAGATTTGTATTTTGTTCCGCTTGTAGTCATCATACCGTCAGATGCTTGTCCTACAGTGGTAATCATCCTTACGATTTCGGTTTTTTGTTTCAGATAATCTTCTGCCTTTTGGGTCATAAAGTTGGTTTGCTCGATAGAAGCGTCTTTGTTCATTTCTATTTGCAGGTAAAATTCTCCTTTGTCATTGCCCGGGAAAAAGTCCGAACCGATATATCCCATTCCAACCAGTGACAAGGACGAAGCAAATAGAACTACAGTAACAACAAGCGTAATCAGCTTGTTTTTCCAATTGCGCAATGCCCATTCCAAAATACCGCTGATCCAGTGTATGATAGCAGTCAGTCCCGATTCAAATCCGTGTAAAATTCTTCCAAAAAAGCTGTACTTGCTGATGTGCGATAATTTTCCCATACGCGAATACAGCCAAGGGACAACAGTAAAGGATACTAAAAGCGATAATAAAGTGGAAATTACTACAGTAACACAAAACTGGCGTAAAATGTCGGATACTAACCCGGATGAAACCGCAATCGGCAAAAATACTACTACAATAACTAAAGTAATGGCTGTAACAGTAAATCCGATTTCTTTAGCTCCGTCAAAAGCTGCACGTGCTTTATTTTTACCCATCTGCATGTGGCGGTGGATGTTTTCAATAACCACAATGGCATCATCTACTAAAATACCCACCACAAGAGATAATCCTAATAAGGACATCAGGTTAAGAGTATATCCCATTAGATTTAGTCCGATAAAGGTAGCTATAAGCGATAAGGGGATAGCAACAACGGCAATAAAGGCATCTCTTAAGCTGTGTAAAAAGAAAAGCATGATAAAGGCTACCAATGCAATGGCAATCATCAAATCGTGCATTACGTTATTGGCGGAGTTAATCGTATAATCTGTAGTATCATTTGCCACAACTATTTTGACATCTTGTTCCGCAAAATCTTTTTCTACTGTTTCAATGGTTTTTTTTACTAATTCGGACACGGCAACTGCATTGGCATCCGATTGCTTGAATACCTGAAGTAAAATAGTGTTTTTTTGATCTATACGCGCTATTTTTTCAACGTCTTTAATTCCGTCCTGTACATCGGCAATATCTTTTAACCGTATCATTACTCCGCTTGGAGTAGATATCGGAAGATTCCGCATTTCGTCAATTGAGGTAAATTTTCCGGACAATCGGATTGTGGTCTGACTGCCTCGGGTTTTAATATTTCCTGTCGGAAAGTCTAAGTTAGCTGTTGTAATAACCTGTTGAACTTGCAGGATATTAAGACCGTATCCTTCTAATTTTTTAGGATCGATGCTCACCTGAATTTCGCGTTCTTCTCCACCAATCATATCAACTTTTGCCACACCGTTTACACGGGCAAAAACAGGCTGAATCTTTTGGTCTAATAAATCGTATAAATCTTTTTCAGACAATTGCGAGGTGACCGAAAGGTTCATAATTGGAACATCGTCCAATGAGAATTTGTTGAGGGAAGGAGTCTCTACGTCGTCAGGCAAATCGTTGATGACAGCGTTTACTTTTCGCTGCGCATCTGTTAAAAGATAATTGACATCGGCTCCGGTATTTAAAGTAATCATCACTACAGAAACACTTTCAAAAGATTTAGATTCAATCTTTTTCACGTTTTCTAACGATGAAACAGCATCTTCTATTTTTTTGGTTACTGAATTTTCCACCTCTGATGGTGCTGCACCCGGATAAACAGTCTGTATAGTAATTACGTTTACTTCAAATTTTGGTATCAGTTCATACCCGAGCTGGGTATAAGAAAAGAGTCCGCCCAGAGTTAATATGATAAAAAGTACAATAATTATACTGGGGCGTTTTATTGATATTTCGGCTATTTTCATTCTGTTAAGTAACTGATTAATGTGATTAATTAATAATTTCTACAGGCATTCCGTCCAATAGATTAATCTGACCGGAAGTGATTGCTTGCATGCCTTTTTTAAGTCCGGACACTATTTCGATATAGTCTCCGAAACTTCTGCCAGAAGTAACTGTTTTTAAAACTGCTTTACCATCTTGTACCACAAAAACCTGATTGCTGCTTACACTGCCGACAAATGCGGTTCGAGGTATGGCTAAAACAGTAGCCTTTTCTTCGTTTCCGATGTAGGCGGTAGCATACATACCTGCTTTTAGTTCGTTTTTACTGTTATTTTCAATTTCAAGTTCGATAGGAAAGTTCAAATTGCTGTCTGCTTTTGGAGCAATAAAAGTCACTTTGCCTTGAAAATCCTGATTAGGCAGTACATTTACTCCTATTTTTACTGTTTGTCCTGTTGTTACTGTACTGATGTTTTTTTCATCAACGTTTACTTTAAGCTTTAAAGACGAAACATTCACTATTTCAAATAACTGCTGTCCGGGAGAAACGTATGACCCCACTTCTATGTTGCGCTTGTTTACAATTCCCGTAAAAGACGCTTTTATATTGATGTCGGAAAATGAAATTCGGGCGCTTTCCAAATTGTTCTTGGCATTTTCTAATTGCAATTTGGCTTGTTCCAGCTGCTGTTGAGTGACTCCACCTGTGGAGAAAGCGCTGTTAAAGCGATTGTATTCGGACTGTGCATTGTTGTAAACTGCTTGTGCGTTGGTTAGAGTTACATTTTGCTTGTCTCCGTCAATAATTGCCAGCGTTTGTCCGGCTTTTACCAAAGTACCTTCTTCGACCAAAAGTTTAGTAATACGTCCGCTGGTTTCGGCAGAAAGCATAACTTCCTGTTTGGGAATAATGATACCATTAGTAATATATTGGGTATTTAACTCTTTTACTTCAACAGTTTCTGTACGAACAGCAACTGCCGCATTTTGCTGAGCTACTGTGTCTGTTTCAGCTTTGTTTTTTGCTTTATTGCCGTTTAAGGTATAGATGATTCCGGCTAATGCTGCTATGATGACTAAACCGGTGATGATTACTTTTTTCATATTCTTATCTGTAGATGGATATTGTTATTCTTGTATTAATTTTTTTAATTCTCCTTGTGCTTTAATGAGTTGTATTTCTGCTAATTTATAGTCTAAAAGAGCATTTGTATAGCTGTTTTGGGCATCGGCATAGGAGGTTTCGGCATCTAATAAATCGGTGAGTGAAGCCAAGCCGTTTTTATAATTGTTTTCAATGTCGCTCAAAACTTCTTTTGCCAGATTTACATTTTCTTTTTGAGTGTTTAGCGTAATCATGGAGTTGTTTATCTGTGTTTCGGCATTGTGCATAGCCAAATCCATTGCCAGCTGCGTATCTTTTTTGTCAGCTTCCAGTTTTTCAATATCAATTTGCGCCTGTCTTGTTTTCGCCCGGACAGAGCCGCCATTAAATACAGGTACTACTAATTTAAGACCAACGCTGGAAAACCCGGTCCAGTACGTTCCGTCGATAGGTTTGCTAAACCAAGGAAACTGATCACCTACACCCAAATAACCAAAATTGGCTTCCAGACTAAGGCTTGGATATCCTTGGGCACGAATTGCTTTTTTGTTTAAGGCAAGTAAGTCACCTTGTTTTTCTAACAATTGAATTTCTGTCCTCACGGATGTATCTGAATAATTGTCTACAAATGCTGTTTTAGAAACTTCAAAAGTATTTTCAGGGAATGAAATGGAAGTATTAATATCCATTCCTATCAGGTACTTTAATGCATTTTCTTGTAAAACTAAGGCGTTAACAAGTTGTTGACGATTACTTTTAATATTGTTTAATGAAACGGTTGTTCTGTCTAAGTCTATTTTTTTTGCTAATCCGGTATTGTATAAATTAGCAATTACATCTCTGACGCGAGTTGTGTTTTCAATAGTTTTGTCCAGTGTTTTTAATTGAGATTTGGTTTTGTAAACCTCATAATAACTATTAGCTACTTTTTCGATTACTTGCTCTTCAGTTAGCTGAGCATTTATTTTATAAAATTCGCGCGTAGTTTTGGCTGCTTTTAGCCCTGTAAACACAGCTTGATTAAATAATTGCTGCGATAAGGAAGCTGTGGCTGTAGACTGCCATTCTTTCCCAAAAGCCATCATTCCGCCACCGAATTCTTCCGGGACTGCCATTTTTTGCAACAGCGGATTATTGGTTATATCTCCCACAATGTTGATTTGAGGAAGAGCATTGGCTCGGACTTCCTGTATTTGGTATTTACTGTTTTCTACCTCTAGTCGGGCTTTGACAGCATCGGACTTGTTTTGAAGGGCATAATCAATAGCCTCTTTTAGCGTAAGCTGCGTTTCTTGCGCCAAGCCCAAAAATCCGATCAGGAAAAGAGATAAGGTTAATTTGAATTTATTCATCTGTTTTTATTGTTGTTTTAATTTTAATAATGTCTTTTGCATAAGAGATCAAATTCTTTTAATCCTTTCTCAGTAGCAATAGCCCTCATATAGTATTTCATTTGTAATTCATCTAATAATTGGGAGTCAAATTGTTTGGCGGGAAAGAAATCTAAATCTTCAAGAATAAAGTTAGAGGCAATGAAAAAGCGAGCTAAAAAATCTATGTCAAGATTGGATCTGAAAACGCCTTCTCTCATTCCTTTTTCCAAGTTTGTTTCTACAAAATGAACAACTTTTTTCTGATAGAATTTTTTTTGCTTTTGGTCTATTTTAGGGTAATACTTTGTTAGTTCATGCAGAGGAGAAGAAGCGTTGATGTTAATATCTAATGCTTTGTGAATGTTTTGATGTGCTTCAAATAATTCCTGAATAGCAGGGTATCCTTTTTTTACCGTAAATTCAAGTTGTTCTAAAATAAGGGTATTCATCCGGGTCAGGCTTTTCTCTATCAACTCGGGTTTTGATGCGTAATGCTGATATATTGTTTTTTTAGATATACTTAATGCAGAGGCAATATCATCCATTGTTACGGTTTTAAAACCGCGTTCCAAAAATAATTCTGTTGCTTTCAGTAAAATCTGTGTTTCCATAATTATCGATTGTATCAATTTTTATTCGGCAAATATATGTAGGAAACTACAAATAAAAATAAGTTTCCTTTAAATTAAGGAAACTTTAACTTGAGATTAGTTTCCTTAGGATGAGCTTGTTTTAAATATTGAAAAATTAGCTTTTGTAATATTGATTGAAGAATTCTTTTTTATAAACTTCTCCTAGGGGAATTTCAAAATTATTGCCATATAGCGTGTGATTGTCAAATGATTCTACGTAGTCTATATTTACAACATAGGATTTGCTTACTCGCAAAAACAAATTTGAAATTAATTTCTGGTGAATTGTCTTTAAGTTCATGGCGGTTATCAGTTTTTGAGTTTTGGTGTGAATAATTACGTAATCTTTTAAACCCTCTACAAATACTATATCGTTATAATTAAGCTTGTGATGCCTTCTGTCAGATTTTATAAACAAAAAATTGCTGTTGTTCCCTTCAAAAGTACTTTTTACCGTATTTTCTGTAAGCAGGTTTTTGTATAGAGAAGCTTTGTTTATTGCTTTTTCCAGACGCTCTTTATCAATAGGTTTCAGTAAATAGTCAATAGCGTCAAGTTCATAGCTTCTAAGAGCATATTGAGGATAAGCTGTAGTAAAGATAACCAGTGTTTTTTCGGAAATTTGTCGGGCAAATTCCAATCCGGTAACTACGGGCATTTCTATATCGAGGAAAATAATATCTACTTCATTATCTCGCAGGAAATCGACTGCTTTAACGGCATTCGAGAACTTACCGAGAATCTCAAACGAAGACAACTCTTCTATTAAAGACTGCATCTCCTGTCTTGCCAGAGGTTCGTCATCTACTATAATACAGTTCATAATGGAATTATTAGATTTACAATATATTCATTAGCTGAAGAGGTTATATTAAGCTTATGCTGATTGTTGTATAAAAGCTCTAAACGTCTTTTAATATTGACTAAGCCTAAACCTCCTTTTTTGTCGTCAAAGACGGGGATATCTATACTTTTTGAATTAATGCAGTTAAAATACAGCATGTTGTTTTCGACTTTCAGGTCGATTTTTATATAGGTTTCTTCCTCATTGGTATTGACACTGTATTTTATGGCATTTTCTACAAATACGGTAAATAGTCCTAACGGAATAAACGTTGTGTTTTGCAGCGTCTGCTTTATAGGGGTTTCAAAAATAATCTGTAGATTGTCTTTTCGTATTTTTTCCAGATTTAAAAAGTTTAAAAGAAAATCTATTTCAGAAGCTAACAGGGTCTTTTCTCCATTGTTTTCATAGAGCTGATATCTTAAAAATTCCGACAGTTTCATGATAACCATACTCGCCATTTCGGGGTTGGTGCGTATGAGTGCTTTTACGTTGTTCAGCATGTTAAAAAGAAAGTGAGGGCTGACTTGATTTTTAAGCTCATTTAGCTCCATGCTATACGTTAGGTTTTTTAATTCCGTAATTCTTTCTTTGTCCATAATCCAGCGTTGTAAAAGTTTTACGGTTGTGGATACCGAAATAAGAGAAGCGCATATTATTATGATGGCATAATAGCTTTCTGAGTATTTTCTGCGATTCAATTCATGAAGTCTGTGTGCGTCAAAATAGTTGGCATGAAAGTACCCCAAAATTTGTATTCCCGTATATACCAAAAGCAATAGGAATAATATATACAAAAGGTATCTGGTTCTGAATAAAAAAACAGGGACCAAGACATACATATTGAGGTAAAACATTCCGATAAACGTACAATAAATTATAGTCAGAACGTAGTAAGCAGCAGGTACAGGAAATTCCTGAAAAACATCTCCTCCGTACAAAAGAAAGAAAAATCCGGTCAAAAAAAAGACATGCCTCAGCGGGCGAAAACGTTTTTCTGTCAGGAAATTTATAATTTGTCCGTTACTGAAATCCTTGCAATGATCCATAATTTTTATATGCAGTTGACACAAATGTAAAATTTCCGATTTAACCTTACAGATATATTATACAAAAAGTGGGATTTATTATACGAAGAAGGCTTTGTATAAAATATATGGGGTTTGATATAAAAAAATATTTCTCTCTTTAAAAATGAAATTTCTTTGCTCTTTCGAATTAAAGCTTTTGATATGTCTTTTTTTAAAAAAACAAGTTTACTTTTTTATCTTTTCCTGGTCTCAAACGCGGTTTTTTCACAAGTCACAGATACTATTGATATTCCTAGCAAGGTAATGAAGGTTACAACCGATAAGTTTCCGATAACTCGTGTTTTAAATATAGAATATGGTCAGACAATGCCTTATAATTATTCTTCTAAGCTCAAAGGGGTAAAACTTCCAGAAGGGAAAGTAAATAGTTTGCATCAGTTTCGTGCAAGTGCCAATGTCAATTTTATCAAAAAATCAAAGTGGATGTTAGGTACAACTATGAACTACCGTTATTATTCTACTGATATTAATAATCCGAGTTGGCTCTCAGGAGATTTAGTCAGCAGAAAAGAGGACTTTCATTATCATTTTACTTCTTTAAACTTTACTTATTTTTCAAAATTGTTCGATAAAATGGTAATTTATTCAGGGAGCGTAAGTGTAGATGGAAGCCAGCACCATTTTGAAAGAATCAGAGGAATGGCAACCGCGACATTACTTCTTAAAGCAACTTCTAAAACAAAGATGACGTTTGGGTTAGTAGTGCTGATTGATCCGAATATTCCTGTTCCTGCCTTCATTTCATTTAGTTACGAACACAAGTTTAATAATGGTTGGACAGCTGATGTTATTTTGCCTAAAGGAGTCTTTATGCGAAAAAATATTTTAAAAGAGGGTAGAATTTCTATAGGTAGTGAGCTCGACGCAACTACTTTTTATCTTTATAATATAGATAATACAGGAAAAACGTATAGTTTCAGTCAAATGGAAATTAACTCAGGACTTATATATGAACATCATTTAGGTGGTTCTTTTATAGTAACTTGTAAAACAGGTATTAAAACTGTTCCGATGTCGAGAATATCAGATAAAAATAACTCTACAAATCATTATATTTTTAAGACGCTTCCGAATCCTTCGTTTTATTTCAATGTAGGTATTTCTTTTAACCCTTTTAATTAATTTTTATTATTGCTTATACTTAATGTAATATTATTTGGTTTTAGCACAACTAAGTTAATTAATCTTTTGAAAAATCGGAAAGAAGCTGTAAAATCGGTTCAAGCTTTCGACCTTTATCAGTTATTGCATAAATGGATGAGGTTTTATTTTTTACTTTAGAAATTAAATTATTTTCCACTAATTCGCTTAGCTGTTTTGACAAAGTTCTGTCGCTGATTTCGGGTAAGAGAACTTTAAAATCTGAGTAGTTCATTTCCTGCTCCATTAACTGAAATAATATGGAGAGTTTCCATCTGCCACTAAATAGAGCCAGGTTTTTTGAAGCGATACAAAATCTCTGAAGAGCTTTTTCATTGATAGAATTTGAAGAATTTTCTTTTCTCATGATATTCCATTTTTTTTAAAGTCTTAGACCAAGTTCGCGATATAGCAAATTAATAAAATAATATAGTAACAAACAATTTTTAGTAAAGTACTTACAATTTTGTAAGTGCTTGGACTTCTTTTGATTTGTCAATAGTTTTGAATAATAATAAATACACAATTATAATGGAAAAAATCAAATTTATTGTTCACTGGGGAGCTTTTGCTTATTACTTATATATATTTGGGTATGCTTCTTTATTTAAAGTTTTTCAGAAAAAAACGATGATGGAAAGTATGTCAAGTTTAGGATTTAATAAAATATGGACAATGGGTATAGGTATAGGCGAATTAGCAGGGGTAATTTTCTTATTAATCGGACTATTCAAGCCTCAGTTTAAAAATGCAGGCGTAATCTTTTTGTTTCCGTTTGCTATAGGTGCATTTACAGCACATATGGCGCATAATGAATATCAGCATTTTTATAGTTCATTAATAGCATGTGTACTATCGGTTGTTATTCTGTTAACTGACAAACAGTTTAGAATACTGCTTTAAGCTTGCTTTTTTGATATATCTGTAATTAATTCTGCATCCAGTTGATTAATATTAAAATTATAAAAACATTATTTTTAATGGTTTAGTCAGCTGCATAAATGATTAATTCAATTCGTTGCATGAACAGAAAAAACTAAACCGCCGAAAAAGCAATTGAAAACTTATTCTTCAAAAAAAACGTGTATTTTTACCAAAAAAATCACGTAATGCAATCTATACGCAAATATAAAGATCAAGTTTCTGTTTATATTGATTCGATTAAGTTAGACCGCACTCCTCAAGAACTATATCAACCTATTTCATATATTTTGTCACTTGGCGGCAAGCAAATCCGTCCTGTTTTGACTTTAATGGCAGCCGATATTTTTGGAGCCTCTGTAGATAAAGCACTATATGCCGCCACAGCAATAGAGTTATTTCACAATTTTTCCTTAATGCATGACGATATTATGGATGATGCTTCTTTGAGAAGAGGACATCAGACTGTTCATGAAAAGTGGGATGTAAATACTGCTATTTTATCAGGAGATGCAATGCTTATTCTGGCTTATCAGTATTTTGAACATTATGAACCGGAAATTTTTAGAGATCTTGCTAAATTGTTTAGCAAAACAGCTATTGAAGTTTGTGAAGGACAGCAAATGGATATTTGTTTTGAAAACAGAAATGATGTTAGCGTGACAGAGTATATCAAAATGATTGAGTTTAAGACGGCTGTTTTGGTAGGAGCCGCTTTAAAGATGGGAGCTATTGTGGCGCAAACTTCCGAAACAAACAAACAAAACATATATGATTTTGGACTGAATCTGGGAATTGCTTTTCAGTTGCAGGATGATTACTTAGATGCATTTGGAGATGAAAATACATTCGGAAAGACCATAGGTGGCGATATTTTAGAAAATAAAAAAACCTATTTATATCTGAAAGCAATAATTAATGGAAAGCCAAGTCAGCAGGAAGAGTTGAAAAATTTCTTTTCTACTGCTATATGCAGTGAAGAAGCAGTCAAAATACAGCGTGTTAAAGAGCTTTTTGTGGAAACAGGATCAGCAACAGATTCACTTCAACTCATCAAAGAATATACACAAAAAGCGCTGGATATTTTAGAACAAATAGATATTTCGGAGAAGAAAAAAGAACAACTTCGCCAGTTTAGTTATGAACTGATGGATAGAAAAATGTAATTTTGAAACCAGAAATACTACAATATTTAGAAAATAAACTCGAAAAAAATCCATTGTTTATGCAGTTGGTCAGACAATTGGAAAAAGACTTCCAATTATCTGTGGCTTCTGATTTGATTTTTAATGCTCAAACAGCAGAAGAACTTGTTGTTGAAACACAATTTTTTTTAGAGAAGGTAGCGGTTAATACTCCGGCTAAGTTTTCAAGTCTGTTATACCAGATCGATGTGGCGGAAGCAGACATAAACAACTTACAGGCAGGTAATCTGGCAGAATATCTGGAGCAAGTAACCTTTCTTGTTTTAAAACGAGAATTTCAAAAAGTGTATATTCGCAATACGCTATAAACAAAATCCCCGATGAATATAGATCAGATTCTTGACAATATTTGGAAACTTTCTGCTGAATCTAAAGAAAAACTGAAAAGCAACATTGAACAAGTTAACTTTTCGAAAGGAGTTGTGTTGTTGAAAGCAGGCAAAATAGAAAAAGATGTTTATTTTATGAAGAAGGGAATTGCCAGAGCTTATGTAGAACAAGAAAATAATGAAGTAACAATTTGTTTTCTAGCCGAAGGGGAAACAGCTATTTCTATGCGCAGCTATGTCTCAGGAAAAAAAGGGTATGAAAATATAGAGCTTTTAGAAAATAGTGAGCTATATCGATTAGCTACTCATAATTTACAGAAATTGTTTTTAGAAGATGTGCAGATTGCTAATTGGGGCAGAAAGTTTGCAGAACAAGAGCTGATAAAGACAGAAGAAAGATTTATTTCTGGGCAATTTCGTACAGCTACAGAACGTTATGTGGAATTGCTTCAAAATAACCCCGGATTGATACAGCGGGTTCAACTTGGATATATAGCATCTTATTTAGGTATAACTCAGGTTACTTTAAGCAGGATACGAGCATCCATAAAATAATACTATTTTTTATCATTTGTAAAAAAATAACACTTTTAGTCCCTCTATCTTTGCAGAGGAAAATTTAAAAACATAAAATATGAGTTGGATTTTTTTGATTTTAGGCGGACTATTTGAAGTTGCTTTTACCTATTGTATAGGGCGGGCAAATGATGCAGTCGGAACAGAAAAGTATTTGTGGTATCTGGGTTTTTTAATAGCTGTTTCAATCAGTATGGGACTGCTGATTAAAGCCAGTAAAACACTGCCATTAGGAACGGCTTATGCTGTTTGGAGCGGAATAGGAGCTGTGGGATCTGTGACGATGGGAATATTGATTTTTAAAGAGCCGGCAACATTTATGAGATTATTTTTTATTGCTACATTAATTGCTTCTATAGTAGGACTAAAAGTAGTGTCTGCTTCTCATTAAAAAAGCAATAGTTAGATTAAAATACAATGCGGAACAAGTTATTATTTAAACTGCTCCGCATTGACTTTATAAATTAAAAGTATATTCTTACAAAAGGCATATAAGCACTTCCGTATACCATGTCTTTTTCTTTATATAAAACATTATAGCGAATTCCTATTGTAACCGGACCATTGTGATACCCAATACCGAGAAATAAAGCTGTATTCCAAAAGTTGTTATCCCATTTGTCAGCATTTCGATAGGTATAGGTGTTATTGACGCGTAGTTGCTCAAGTTCAGCGGAAAGCTGCAAAAGCGGAATGGGGTTGGCAAGCGCAATTAAACTTCCTCCATATATCCAGGATTGATATTGCTTAATGTCGCTGTAGTAATATCCGCGATCTTTGCTGTTGATATAGCTTCCCTGAAGCCCGACACCGGCAGCAAAATATTCATTAAACTGATAAATAGCACTTGGGGCTATCATGATATCGGTATATCCGCTTCCAAATCCCAATCCAAGACCTCCTCCGAACCGCCATTTTTTAGCAAATTCATAATTTTTTTGAGGATTATAACCTTCTTGTGCGATTAAAGAAAAATTAATACTTAAAAAAAACGATATAAATAAAAAAAAGTTTAGTTTGTTGAACTTAAAGTTTTTCATCTTCGATAGAATAAATATAATTCGATATAAAAATAAGCAAAAGTTTATACTTTTGTCATAAAGAGTTGTATTTTTGTGTAATTATATTTAAACAATAGGTCTTTAGACGAAATTATGGATAGATATTCCTTTTTAAACGCAGCACACACTGCTTTTTTTGCAGAGTTATATGATCAATATTTAGAAAACCCAGATAGTGTAGAGCCAAGTTGGAGAGCCTTTTTTCAGGGATTTGATTTTGCAAATGAATATAATGACGGACCAATAGATCAGTTATCTCAGGCATATTCAGAAGGTGTTGGCAATAAAGGTGCAGAAACGGGAAGTACAGTGCAGATAGATCAAATTCAAAAAGAATTTGCTGTACTAAGGTTAATAGATGCTTACAGAACTTACGGACATTTATTGACAAAATCCAATCCATTGAGAGAGAGGAAGGTAGAACATCCTGATTTGAGCATAGAAAAATTTGGATTATCACAAGCTGATTTAAATGTGAATTTTGAGGCAGCAAAAACCATACAGCTTCCTGTTACCACTTTGGCGCAGATTATTGCCAGGCTGGAAAAAGTATACTGCTCAACTTTAGGGATTGAATACAAGTACATAACAGATGAAAAAGTTGTTAATTGGATTCAGGACAGATACGAAACACTGGAAACAAAATTCGACAGCGAGGAAAAAAAAGAAATCCTTCATAAACTAATAGAGGCAGTTTCTTTTGAAAATTTTTTAAATACAAAATATGTCGGACAAAAGCGCTTTTCTTTAGAAGGATTAGAAGCTGCTATCCCGGCGATGGATTTTTTAATTGATTCGGCTGCTGTAAAAGGTGTAGAAGAAATTGTAGTGGGAATGGCACACAGAGGGCGTTTAAATGTTCTGGCAAACGTGTTTAAAAAACCTGCGCAGGAAATATTCTCCGAATTTGACGGTAAAGATTATGATGCAGTAGAAGGTTTTGACGGAGATGTTAAATATCACCTGGGGTTAAGTTCTACCCGAAAAACCAGATCCGGAAAAGAAATTCATATTAATTTGACTCCCAATCCATCCCACTTGGAAACCGTTGGAGCGGTAATTGAAGGAATAGCCAGAGCAAAACAAGATACCGTTTTTTTCGATGAACCGTCCAAAGTATTGCCAATTGCATTGCATGGAGATGCAGCCATAGCCGGACAAGGTATTGTATATGAAATTGTTCAGATGGCAAAATTAAGAGGATACAAGACAGAGGGAACAATCCATATTGTTTTGAATAATCAGGTTGGATTTACAACGAATTTTACAGACGGACGTTCATCCGTTTACTCCACAGATGTTGCAAAAGTAACAGCCAGTCCGGTATTGCATGTAAATGCCGATGACACAGAGGCTGCGGTAAAAGCATTTTTATTTGCTTTAGATTACCGAATGGAGTTTGGGCAAGATGTATTTATAGATTTAGTAGGGTATAGAAAATATGGACACAATGAAGGTGATGAACCTAAATTTACCCAGCCGATTCTTTACAAACTGATTTCAAAGCATCCGAATGCACGTAATATTTACAATGCCAGATTGTTGGAAGATAAAGTTGTTGACGACAATTTTGTGAAAATGCTGGAACAGCAATATAAAGATGCACTGGAATCTGATTTGGAAACCTCTCGTAAGAATGAGTTCGCTAAAATAAGAACATTCATGCATGAAAACTGGCAGGATTACGAAGTTGTAGGCTCAGAAAAAATGCTGATGGATTACGATACTAAAGTATCAAAAGAAGAGCTTACTTCGATAGCAGAAGTAATTACAGAATTACCGGGAGATAAGAAGTTTATTAACAAAGTAAAACGTTTAATCGGAGACCGGAAAGCAATGTTTTTTGAAAAAAACCAATTAGATTGGGCTATGGGAGAATTGTTGGCTTACGGTACGTTGCTTACGGAAGGTTTTGATGTGCGTATGTCTGGTCAGGATGTGGAACGAGGCACTTTCTCGCACCGTCACGCCGTAGTAAAAACAGAAGATACGGAAGAGTCTGTAATCTTGTTAAATGAATTAAAAGAGCAAAAAGGACAAATGAGAATTTTTAACTCTCTATTGTCAGAATATGCAGTTTTAGGCTTTGAATACGGTTATGCACTAACGAATCCTAAAACATTAACTATTTGGGAAGCACAGTTCGGAGATTTTTCTAACGGGGCTCAAATTGTTATGGATCAATATATTTCGGCTGCTGAAGATAAATGGAACAGTCAAAACGGGATTGTGATGTTGCTTCCGCATGGATACGAAAATCAGGGAGCAGAACACTCTTCCGCACGTTTAGAACGTTATTTACAGTTATGTGCTGAAGATAATATGTATGTTGCAAATTGTACTACGCCGGCTAACTTTTTCCACTTGTTGAGAAGACAAATGATAGCTGACTTTAGAAAGCCTCTGATAGTAATGTCGCCAAAAAGCTTGCTAAGACATCCGCAGGCAGTTTCTGCTATAAAAGATTTTACAGATGGAAAATTCCAATATGTTATTGATGATTCAAGGGTAGAGGCATCGAAGGTGAAATCACTTGTCTTCTGCAGTGGTAAATTTTACTACGATTTGATTGCCAAACGCGAGGAAACCGGCAGAAATGATGTTGCCATTGTTCGTATTGAGCAATTGTTCCCTTTGCCAGTTGAGCAAATTAAAGAAGTGATTGCAAAATATCCAAATGCGGACGATTATGTTTGGGCACAGGAAGAACCTAGAAATATGGGAGCATATAGTTTTATGCTGATGAACTTCCACGAAAAGCCATTGCGTTACGCAGGCACAAAAGCATATAGTGCGCCAGCTTCAGGAAGTGCGGTACGCTCTAAAAAGCGCTACGCGTATGCAATTGAAAAAGTTTTCGACAAAAATTTATAATAAAAACAGTATTTTTACAAAACAATATTTAATAAAAGAATATACAGATGAGCATCTTAGAAATGAAAGTTCCTTCGCCGGGTGAATCAATTACCGAAGTTGAAATTGCTACATGGCTAGTAAAAGACGGAGATTATGTTGAAAAGGATCAGGCTATTGCTGAGGTAGATTCGGACAAGGCAACTTTGGAATTACCCGCAGAGGAAAGCGGTATTATTACTTTGAAAGCAGAGGAAGGTGATGCAGTGGCCGTTGGACAGGTGGTTTGTTTGATTGATACAAGTGCAGCCAAGCCGGCAGGCAGTGCTTCTGCTGATGTTAAACCAGTTGAAGAGGCTCCGAAATCTGAAGCTCCAAAATCTGCTGAGCCTGTTCAGGCTCCGGCAACAACTACCTATGCAACAGGAACAGCTTCTCCGGCAGCGAAAAAAATATTAGAAGAAAAAAATATAGATCCTGTTACTGTTACCGGAACGGGAAAAGAAGGAAGAATAACTAAAGAAGATGCTTTAAACGCTAAACACGCTATGGGGACTCCGACAGGAGGACCAAGAGGCGAAGAACGCAAAAAAATGTCGATGTTGCGCAGAAAAGTGGCAGAGCGTTTGGTTCATGCTAAAAATACAACGGCAATGCTGACTACTTTTAACGAAGTAAACCTGACAGAGGTAAACAAGTTGAGAGGCGAATATAAAGACGCATTTAAAGCAAAACACGGTGTTGGTTTAGGTTTTATGTCGTTTTTTACAAAAGCTGTAACACGCGCCTTGCAATTATATCCGGATGTAAATTCAATGATAGAGGGGCAAGATCAGATTAAATATGATTTCTGCGATATCTCTATTGCTGTTTCAGGACCAAAAGGACTGATGGTACCCGTTGTGAGAAATGCAGAATTACTGTCTTTCAGAGGTATAGAAGCAGAAATTAAACGATTGGCTACCCGTGCTCGCGACGGTCAGATTACAGTAGATGAAATGACGGGAGGTACGTTTACAATAACAAATGGTGGAGTGTTTGGCTCCATGCTCTCTACGCCTATTATTAACCCGCCGCAATCCGGTATTTTGGGAATGCACAATATTATTGAGCGTCCTATTGCTGTAAACGGACAAGTTGTAATTGCTGCAATGATGTATATTGCGCTTTCATATGACCACAGAATCATTGACGGACGTGAATCGGTTGGATTTTTGGTAGCTGTGAAAGAGGCATTGGAAAATCCGGCAGAATTGCTGATGGATAACAATCCTAAAAAAGCATTGGAATTATAGCATTCAATAAATAATAGTTTGTAAAAAGCGACAGCATTTAGCTGCCGCTTTTTTTATATGTAAGTAAGTTTTTTGGGATATCTTTTAATATGGATCTATCTGTTTGTCGGCTTGGCTGCCAATTTTAAGTTTTGTAGAAAACTTGCTTTCGTTTTAGGGTATATTAAAAAAACAATCGGCGCTTTTCCTAACTTTGGAATCAATATAAATGAGATGAAAAAATTTGAAGACAAATCGCTTGAATTAAAAAACGGAAAAAAAGTTGTTATACGGCAGGCGGAGGTAAGAGATGCGGAAAAACTTCTTAAATGCATAAAAACATATGTTCCTCAAAGTAATTATATCCCCAAGCTTGAGCAAGAAATAAAATTGAATGTTGAACAGGAGGTAGAATGGATAAATTCATTTAGAATAAATGATAATTCAATTCTGTTAATTGCTGAATATGACAATCAAATACTTGGAAATATTGATTTGACAGGAAACCGACGAAAGATGATGGAACACACTGCCGTAGTTGGTATGGGAATATTACAAGAATGGAGAAACTCCGGATTGGGCACTGCTTTGCTATCTTCAGCGATAGAATGGGCAAAATTAAATTCAGCTTTAGAATTGGTCTGGTTGCAAGTATATACAGAAAATAAAATAGCGATAAACCTTTATCGCAAAATAGGTTTTAAAGAAAAAGGGATTATTAAAAACTTTTTTAAACAAGAAGGAAGGTATTTTGATAATTTGACGATGGTAATGAATGTATAAGAGAGATAGAGAGATTATAAGGTAAATTATAAATTGCAATCTTACTAAATCAAATAAAAAAAGCTATCTTCACTTGCTTATAAAAAACTAATTTTCGGTTTGAGGGATTACTATACAATTTTGGGGATAACATCGAATGCTTCGTTTGAAGAAATAAAAGAGGCTTATCGAAAACTGTCCAAAAAATTTCATCCCGATGTGAATGGAGAAGATCCTTTTTTTGAAGGAATGTTTATTCAAATCAAAGAAGCCTATGACGTATTAAGCAATGAAAGAACGCGTCAGGCATACGATCTTAAAAAGAAATTATCTAAAGCTGCTGAAATAAACAAACGATCTTCTGCTAAATCTGCGGAAGAATATTATCCGCTTATTTATTCTTTTGTATGTAACCGGGAATATTTTTTTGAAGGTGATGTTTTGACCTTCACGTGGAATTGCGCTCATGCAGATTACATACAGATTATTCCTTTTGGATACGTGGATAACCTTTCGGGAACAGCAAATTATCGTATTAATAACTATAAAAAACGTTATCTGCCCGTAGAAATAGTGGCAATAGACTCAAAGTCGGACAGACAGGCGAGACAACGCATTGTCCTTGAAAATGGAAAATACAGGGAGTTTTCGGAAAGCGATAAAGCTTCTAATGACAAGTTGTATGCTAAACCCGAACTTTGGATAGTGTCATTTGTAAATCCGAAAGGGAGGTTATCAAAAAAGCGTTATTTAATTTACACTTTGTCTTTAATGGCAATTTTAGGAATATTGTTTTTGTTCACAGAAAATCAAGTTACAGCAGAGTTTTTTCAATTAATAACTTTGCTTTTTTGCTATTTTTTTCTGGTTCTTACTTCTAAAAGAATTCAGGATACTGGAAAAAACGGTATTTTGACGTTAGTTATGCTGATACCGTATCTCAATATAGTGGCTTTTGGATTGCTGATTTATCTTGACGGAAACAAAGGAGCAAATCGCTACGGGTATCCGGTAAGATAATCTTTAGAAACTTTTATTTTGCATTTTAGAATTGGAAGAACCCCGGTTTTTAGCACTATATTTGTGTTTAATAATATATAATAATTTCCAAAAAAGCAATGAGTTCTTTGTATTATATTGATCGCACTTCTGTTTCCTTAGAAGATGTGATGTTTAACCCTGCTGCTGCGAAAGAAATAGAACAATTCCTAAAAGAATATAAGTTTCGCGACATTTTGTTAAAATATGAATTGCCGGTCAGCAATAAACTATTGCTTTACGGTAAAACCGGCTGCGGAAAAACGATGACTGCCAAAGCTATAGCCAGACATTTGGATAAAAAGCTTATTATTGTAAATCTCGCTACGATTGTATCTTCTAAACTGGGTGAAACAGCAAAAAATATAGAGAGTCTTTTTAAGGAAATTCAGTATGAAAGTGCTGTTTTGTTTTTTGATGAGTTTGATTCTCTCGGACAAATCAGGGATTATGACAATAAAGATAACAGCGAAATGAAGAGAGTGGTAAATGCGATCTTGCAGCTGATAGACAATTTTCCTCAGAAGTCTGTGTTGATAGCTGCTACCAATCAAATTCACATGATTGACGAAGCTTTAATCAGACGCTTTGAAATACGGTTAGAGTACACTTTGCCACAGAAAGAAGCGTTAGATGTTTATTACGACAAAATGCTGGCAAAGTATCCGAAACAGTATACTGAAATTACCCGAATATATGATGTGTCTTATGCCGAAGTAAAAAATCATATTTACAGAACAGTGAAAGAAAATATTATAAAAAGCCAGGAAGTTTTAGAACAATAAAATAAAAACATATGATGAAATGGGAAAAGTTGCTGTCGTTAAAAAAATATGGCGACACCTTTGTGCGAAATAGATTAGACGAAAGTCAGACAAGAATAGGTTTTGAAGTAGATTATGACCGGATTATTTTTTCGTCTCCGTTCAGGAGTCTGCAAGACAAAACACAAGTAATTCCCTTGTCCAAAACTGACTTTGTACACACCCGATTGACTCATAGTTTAGAAGTTTCTGTTGTCGGCAGATCGTTGGGACGCAACGTTGGCGAAAAAATTCTTCAAAAATATCCTAATCTGGCAGAAGAGTACGGTTATACTGTAAATGATTTTGGAGCAATTGTAGCCGCTGCTTCATTGGCGCACGATATAGGAAACCCGCCGTTTGGTCATTCGGGAGAAAAAGCAATCGGAAACTTTTTTAGTCGAGGTAAAGGAGTCGTTTATCAGGAGTTTGTTTCTGAAAAAGAATGGCAGGACTTGATTGATTTTGAAGGGAATGCCAACGGTTTTTCAGTGCTTACAAAAACAAGACCAGGCATAGAAGGCGGTTTGCGTATATCGTATGCGACTCTGGGCGCCTTTATGAAATATCCGAAAGAAAGTTTGCCTAAAAAGCCGACTCGCGATATTTCTGATAAAAAATTCGGTTTTTTTCAAAGTGATAAAGAAGCATTTATTGATGTAGCTTCAGAATTGGGAATGATTATGAAGACCGATCGCATTGAAACAGCTTTTTATCGTCATCCTTTAGCCTATTTGGTAGAAGCTGCAGATGATATTTGCTATACTATTATCGATTTTGAAGACGGCATAAATCTGGGTTGGATTCCGGAAGAACATGCATTGGAGTTTTTGATAAAAATAGTACAGAATAGCATTAACAACCAAAAATATGCGCAGCTTACTTCAAAGGAAGACAGAGTAAGTTATTTGAGAGCCCTGGCAATAGGAAGTTTGATTGCAGATGTAACACGTTTGTTTTTGGAAAATGAAGAAAAAATACTGACGGGAGACTATCCATTTGCCTTGACTGAAAAATGTTCGTATATCGCACAGATGAAAGATATTTTGACAGTAAGCATTAATAATGTGTATCAAAGCAAAGAAGTGATAGAAAAAGAAATTATAGGCTATCAGGTAATTCATACTCTGCTCGAAAACTTTATTACGGCATCTAATAACCAATTTTATGGCGAAGCGAGCCATTATGACAGATTGATATTGAAAATGCTACCCGAGCGCTTTGTAACTGACCAGGAAAGTATGTATGAACGTTTGATGAGTATTTGTCACTTTGTTTCCATGCTGACCGATGGTAAGGCTTTAGAGTTTTACCACGCTATAAAAGTGACGCGATAATGTATATATGCGTATAAAAAACCACTCGTGAAATTTTTCGCGAGTGGTTTTAAAACTAACAATTATTAGTGTAATAACAGAGTACCTTATTCTCTTGTTGTTGAAATCCATTGATGGGCATAAGTCATCATGTCCAAATTCCATATTTTATCAGCAGATGGAGCTTGAATTTCTTTAGCTTCTTCTAATGTTTTTCCAATTACATCTCCTTTGCTCGCTGCTACAGAAGTACTTCCGTCTTTAGTTGCGATAGCAAAAGTAGCAGTGTCACCTGTAGCTGAAATATCTTTCACGTAAATGGTTAAAAACTGGCCGTCTCTTCCGGAATAATATCCTGTAGAACCGGTAACTTCGTAAATAAGCTGTCCTTTACTTTCATCCGCAAAAACACGGCTTAATACAAAAGATGCAAAATCATCCATACCGCTACCTGTCATATTTGCTCTGAATAAGAATGCCTCATTATTTTCTCCGATTTTAAATACATACTGTGCTAAAGGCTCATTATCCTCATCATAGATAATAGCAGAACCATAAGTTCCGTTTAAATTTTCAAAAGCACTTTCACTAGAGTTGCCTTCTCTTGTATAAGTACTAAAATTAGCACCAACTTCCTCAGATTTGGCAAATTCACTTTCCGCTTCTGTTTTAGCATTGTCTCCTGAAAAAGTAAGACGTGCTACATCCACAGAATTTTCGGTAATGTTTTTTAATTGAGCAACGTAATATTTACCTGCTACTGACTCATCTGCGCCTTGCAATAATATTTTATTAGTGCTTGTATTGTGCGCTAATACTGTCATATCATAAGATCCGTTGAAGTTAATTACTTCGTTTGAAAAATCATAGTAGTAGCTATGTCCTTGTGATGAAAAAACATATTTACCGTTTACAGGCAGAGTAATTTTAGTTTCGCTTTCTCCTGCTTTGTATAATGTCAACCATCCAAATTTCATATTTGAATGATCTGGAGCATTTTGACCTTCAGTAGGATAGGTAGAATCAATTGCTTCTTTTTCGTTAGAAAAAGAATAATCCATATTGAAATCTACAGATTTATCAGAGATGTTTTTGATAAAAAAAGCAGAATACTCACTTTCCGCAGCGTTTTTGGCAACTACTTTTAAAACGCCTTCTTTGTTTTTGTAAACGGTTAGAATGTTATATACATCATCACCTTGTCCGCTTCCTGCCATTTCAGACATCTTCATCGTAATCGTTTTTTTTGCAAATTCAAAAGGGATAGGCATTCCTGAATGACCATATTCATAAGTACCCTCAAAAGTAAGTTCTTTGCCAACTTCAGTTTGGTCACCTTCTCCATCAGGACGGATTGGAGAACCATCATCGCTAGAACAGCTTGTTACTAAAAAAGCTAAAACAGCAATTGCGGAAAATAATTTTGTAATTTTCATGTGTGTTTATTTATATAATTTTATTTAGACCAAAATTAAATAATAAAACATATTAAACAAATTTATTTTTAATCTTTCTAAATAAAAATAATAAAACACTGAGGATTAATAAAGTGTGGTTGTTTTTAAAGATTTTAAAAGCATAAATAAGAATAAAATAGATAAAATAAAAAAGGTGCTTTTTTAAAAAAGCACCTTTTTTATAAAGATAGTTTGTTTCTTTAGAACAAAAACTTGATTTCTAAGCTTCAAACGGAACAATAGAAACGTAAGATTTGTTGTCTCTTTTCTTTTGAAATTTAACAACTCCGTCAACTTTTGCGTGTAAAGTGTGATCTTTACCCATGTAAACGTTTTCTCCGGCATTGTGTTTAGAACCTCTTTGTCTTACGATGATATTTCCGGCAATTGCTGCCTGACCACCGAAAATCTTAACGCCCAAACGTTTCGATTCTGATTCTCTACCGTTCTTAGAACTTCCGACACCTTTCTTGTGAGCCATGACGTTTTAATTTTTAATGTTAATTATTCAGCTGCCTCAGCTGCCTCTTTTTTGGTTGTTTTTTTCTTTGCTCCTCCTGTATTGATTCCTTCAATTACAATTTGAGTCAAAGCTTGTCTGTGACCATTTTTCTTTTTGTAACCTTTTCTTCTTTTCTTTTTGAAAACGATTACTTTGTCACCTTTAAGGTGTTGTAAAATTTTAGCTTCTACAGAAGCACCTTCTATAGCTGGGGCGCCTAAAGTGATGTTGTTGTTATCGTCAACCAAAAAAACTTTGTCAAAAGTAACAGAAGTTCCTTCTTCCTGACCCAAACGGTGTACATACACTTTCTGGTCTTTGCTAACTTTAAATTGTTGCCCTGCTATCTCTACGATTGCGTACATAACAATAAAATTAATATGTTAATATTCAAGTGTGCAAATATAAAACTTTTTTTGGGTTCTGCAATACGCTATAAAAAAGTTATGTCTTAGTAAAATTTTTTTGATTTTGGCTGTAACAAATTATCTTTTTTTACGACATATAAGGTGTAAAACTAATTTTCAAAAACTAAATAGAATGAAAAAATCATTATTGATTTTAAGCGCTATGTTCTTAGGAATATCAGCGTCGGCTCAGAAAGTGGAATTTGATCAATACACTTTGGATAACGGGCTTCACGTTATTTTGCATCAGGATAAATCAGCTCCGGTTGTAGTAACTTCAGTGATGTATCACGTGGGAGCAAAAGATGAGAATCCGGAAAGAACGGGGTTTGCTCACTTTTTTGAACACCTGTTGTTTGAAGGTACTAAAAACATAGAAAGAGGAGAGTGGTTTAAGCTGGTAACTGCTAACGGAGGGCAAAACAACGCCAATACGTCTGACGACAGAACGTATTATTATGAAGTTTTTCCGTCTAATAATCTTGAATTAGCTCTTTGGATGGAATCTGAGCGTTTGATGCATCCGGTTATTAATCAAATAGGAGTAGATACGCAAAATGAAGTAGTAAAGGAAGAAAAGCGTTTGCGAGTTGACAATCAGCCTTATGGACAAATCTTTTCTGAAGTAAAGAAAAACCTGTTTACCAAGCATCCTTACCGTTGGTCGCCTATCGGATCAATGGAGCACTTAGACGCTGCTACTTTAGACGAATTTCTAGCCTTTAATAAAAAATTCTATATTCCGAATAATGCTGTATTGGTAGTTGCGGGAGATATTGATAAAGAACAGGCAAAAACGTGGATTCAGCAATATTTCGGAACCATACCGAAAGGACAAAAAATTACCCGTACTCATGCAGTAGAAGATCCTATTACCACGCAGATTAATGCTGAGTTTGAAGATCCTAATATTCAACTGCCAATGGTTATTGAAGCTTTTCGTACGCCATCTATGAAAACACGCGAAGCAAGAGTGTTGGATATGATTTCTACTATTTTATCGACGGGGAAAAGTTCTCGCCTCTATAAAAAAGTAGTGGATGACAAGAAAATGGCATTAGAAATTTTTGCTGCCAATGTAGCACAAGAAGATTACGGTATTTATTTTATAGCTGGTATTCCGATGCAGGGCTATTCTTCTGAAGATTTAGTGAGAGAAATTGATGAAGAAGTGGAAAAATTACAAACAGAGCTTATTTCAGAAAGAGATTATCAAAAATTACAAAATATATTTGAAAAGCAGTACGTTGATGAAAATGCTAATGTAGAAGGACTGGCACACAACTTGGCGACGTATTACTTGTTGTATGGCGATGTGAATCTGATTAACAGTGAAATTGATATTTACAGAAGTATTACTCGTGAAGAAATCAGAGAAGTTGCAAAAAAATATTTAAATAAAAATCAAAGACTGATTCTTGATTATATTCCGGAAAAGCAAGCTAATAACTAATTTAAAAGAAATAGATTATACAATGAAAAATATATATATATACGCCGCAAGTTTGGCTTTTACTCTTTCAGCGTTACAAATTCAGGCACAAGACAGAAAACAGCCGGTTGCCGGACCTGCTCCGGCTGTGCAGATTAGCCAGCCTACTTCATTTACCTTAAAAAACGGGATGAAAGTATTGGTGGTTCAAAACCATAAATTACCGCGTATTTCCTATACTTTAACTATTGATAACCCGCTTGTTTACGAAGGAGCAAAAGCAGGAGTATCTTCTATTGTGTCAGGGATGATGGGCAATGAAACCAAGAAAATGAGCAAGGATAAGTTTAATGATGAGGTAGATTTTTTGGGAGCAAATATTAATTTTTGGTCTTCAGGAGCATCTGCAAGCGGCTTGTCAAAATACAATGAAACCATTTTGGGTTTATTGGCAGACGGTGCGCTGAATGCTGTATTTACACAAGAAGAATTTGACAAAGTAAAAGCTCAGTCACTAGAGGCTATAAAGGCAGATGAAAAAAGCGTAACAGCTACCGCCCGAAAAGTGGAAGATGCGTTGTTATATGGCAAAAATACACCGGTAGGAGAATTTGAGACGGAACAAACTCTTCAGAATGTGACTTTGCAGGATGTAAAAGATTATTATCAAAAATATTTTAGTCCGGAAAATGCCTATCTGGTTGTTGTGGGAGATGTAGATTACAAACAGACAGAGAAAATGGTGAAAAAGCTTTTTGAAAACTGGAAAAGTTCTAAAACAAGTTTTATAGACCATAAAATGAAAGGAAATGTTCCCGAAACACAAATTGATTTTGTAGATATGTCTAATGCAGTTCAGTCTGAAATTGCATTGGTAAATGAGGTAGAATTAAAAATGACCGATAAAGATTACTTTGCTGCACTGCTTGCTAACCAGATTTTAGGCGGAGGCGGAGAAGGGCGTTTGTTTTTAAATCTGCGCGAAGCCCATGGCTGGACATACGGAGCCTATTCATCTGTGAGTACAGCGCGTAAGTATCCGGGGAAATTCAGAGCGTCAGCTTCGGTTAGAAATGTGGTGACGGATAGTGCAGTAACCGAATTTATTAATGAAATAGATAATATTCGTCACACGCTGGTAAAAGACGAAGAACTACAAATGGCAAAGGCTAAATATGTCGGAAACTTTGTTATGGAAATACAAAAACCGGCTACGGTTGCTCGTTATGCTTTAAACAAAGAACTGTATAAACTGCCTGCAGATTTTTATGAAAACTATATAAAAAACATTAATGCGGTAACAGCACAAGATATTCAAAAAGCAGCGCAAAAGTATTTTCTTAAAGATAATATGAGAATTGTAATCGTAGGTAAGGGTGCTGAGATTTTAGCTGGCTTGGAAAACCTGGGCTTGCCGGTTAATTACTACAATCGCTTGGGTGAAACGGTGGAAAAACCAGACTATAATAAAGCTGTTCCGGCAGGAGTAACTGCTCAAAGCGTTGTGGCAAAATATTTACAGGTTATAGGAGGAGAGCAAAAACTATCTGAAGTAAAAACACTTATGACAACTAGCTCTGCTGAGGTTCAAGGAATGAAATTGGAAATGATTAGTAAAGTAAAACCTGGTTATGTCGTTGTAGAACAAAAAATGATGGGAAGCGTAATTTCTAAACAAGTAATTACACCAACTGAAGGATACTCGTTTGCTCAGGGACAAAAAATAGATGTAACCGGAGAGGAATTAAAAGATGCTCAGACGGAAGCTTATCCTTTTGCCGAAATGCAGTGGAAAGACAATACAGATATTCAGCTGGTAGGAATAGAATCTGTTAATGGTAAAGAAGCTTATGGAGTGAAAATAGGTAATTCAACTCATTATTACGATGTTGAAACCGGATTAAAAACAGCAACTAACCAAACAATGGAGCAAAATGGTCAAATAATGACGCAAACTATTTACTACGGAGATTATAAAGAAGTGAAAGGGATTAAATTTCCGTTTTTGCAAACAATGAACGTAGGAATTGATCTGGAAATCGTAACTTCAGAAGTGAAAATTAATGAAGGTGTCTCTGATGGAGATTTTAAATAAATTTAAAATTATAAATATTTTAAAAAGCAACTGATATTCAGTTGCTTTTTGTATTTTTGTAAAAGGCTTTTTAAGATCTAAATAATAACCAGTTAAGCAAATTAAATAAATGAAAACAGGTAGATTTATATTGGTGGCAATATTAGGAGTATCTTTACTTTTTGTCAGCTGTAAAGAGGGAAATAAAGAAGAACGAGCGGGAGTGGAAACACAAACAACAAAAACAGTTCCTTTATCCGAAAAAGAGGAAGAAGTAGCAGGGAAAATAGAAAAAGCAACTTTTCAGATTGAAGGAATGACTTGTGCGATGGGATGTGCTAAAATGATCGAAAATAAGTTAGGTAATCTGAAAGGAGTAAAAGAAGCAAAAGTAGATTTTGAAAACAAAACTGCTGTGGTAGAGTTTGACGATGCTAAACAAAATGGAGCATCTTTAAAAGAGACTGTAGAAAAAATTGCTGACGGTGCATATAAAGTAGAAAATTTACAAGTAGAAAAACCTTTGTAGATTTTTTAATCAGGAATTAAGGCTATGTGTTTTTCACATAGCCTTTTTAATTTTTAAAGTAATACTACTTTTCTTTCCATTTTAGAGTTTCTAATACTCGGCGCATATCTTTTTCAATATATTCTTTAGCCGGCAATATAGAATCAAAATTAGGTTTTGCATAAAAATAAAGTGATCCAACTAAAAAGTTTTTAACGCTGTCCGTAGCATAAAACTGAATGTTTGTAGCAGCATCTCCCTGTATGTTATAAAGCATACCGTATACTTTATTACCATCATTTATAAAAGGGTGTTCTATAATTTCATCAGCTTTTATAAAATGTTCATAAGTAAGTTTTTGAGCATCCTTAAAAAGAATATCCAAATTGTTTTCTACAGGCTTGTAATTAAAAAATAAAGTCGCTTTCATAGAAGGATAATGAACTTCAAAAGAATTGGATTTCATTTCTTTTACAGTTGCCCATTGGTTAACCTCAAATGAAAACTCGGTTTTGGGATTGTGGTAATCTATATATTCTTGTTTGGGATACTCTAAAGCCAAAAAGGCATCTGGTTTTGGAGTGCTTTCTTCTTTACAGGCTGAAAAAAAAAGAAGAATAAACAAACCTATAAATGGTAGTTTTACTGTATTTAAATACATAGTTTGGATTTAAGAAGTTTTTTAAAAGGGCAAGTTATCTTCATTCGTTTCACCGGGCACTGTAAAGTTATCAATAGCATTTTTTTTAGCTTCGTCAAAAGTGGTTTTGTTTTTGTTATCAGTGTCTTTTTTAATATCTAAAAACATAAACTCAGTTACCATAATTTCAACGGTTTGTCTTTGTATGCCGTCATCACCTTGCCATTGTCTTGATCGAATGCGTCCCTCTATATAAATTCGATCTCCTTTGGTGAGGTATTTTTCACAAACCTCTGCCTGTTTGTTTCTTACAACAATATTGTGCCATTCGGTTGAGGTTATTTTCTCATTGGTGGTTTTATTGATGTAAACTTCATTAGTTGCCAGAGGAAAACGACCGATGCAGTTTCCATTCTCAAAATAATGAATTTTGACGTTGTCGCCCAAATGTCCTATTAATGTTACTTTATTAAGTGTGCCGTTCATGATAATGTTTGATTTGTGATGTAGTTGCTGTAAGATTGAATAAAGTTATGAATTACAATCGGAAAACCAAATTTATTTAACTCACTCCACTGCACGCCTTCAGTAAGCACATCAGCTGTATTGATCAGCCAAAAGTGAATATGCAGTTTTTGATGCGATAAAACATGCACAATCTGTTTGGGGTTCATTAATGTGATATTTTGGACGTTTATTTTTGCGTATTGCGTTTGAATAATGGAATTAATATCTGCTTTTTTGTTTTCAAATCTATCTATAACCGGGAATTGATACAATTTTTGCCAAATGTCTTTTTGTGTGCGTTGTTCTATTAAAGTACAGTTGTTCTGGTCTACAAAAATTAAAAAATCCAGGTAGCGGTTTTTGACTTTCACTTTACTTAATTTTATAGGGAGTTTGTCGACCTGATTAGTTTGATAAGCTATACATTCTTTTATAAAGGGGCAAGCTGAGCAGTCTGGCGATTTTGGAGTGCATTGAATAGCACCGAAATCCATGATTGCCTGATTAAAAAGAGCAGGGTTATTTTGAGGAATCAATGTTTGTGCCAGCTGCTGAAATTCTTTTTTGGTAGTCCCCGCAGAAATGTCGGATGTAATGCCATAAATACGCGATAATACCCGAAAGACATTTCCATCTACTACAGGAACAACCTCGTCAAATGCAATAGAGGCAATTGCAGCAGCAGTGTAATCACCTATACCTTTTAATAATATGAGGTCTTTATAATTGTTGGGAAAGCTGCCGTTGTATTCAAAAGCTACTTTTTTTGCAGTCTCATGCAGGTTTCTCGCTCTGCTGTAATACCCCAGTCCCTGCCACAATCGAAGAATATCGTCTTCGGGAGCATTAGCCAGATCAAAAACAGTAGGATAGGTCTTTAAAAAGGCTTCATAATAAGGCAAACCTTGTATTACTCGCGTTTGCTGGAGTATAATTTCAGACAGCCAAATCGCATACGGATCTTTTGTTTCTCGCCAAGGTAAATGGCGTTTGTTTTCTAAATACCAGTATTTGAGTTTGTTGGATAGATTCATGTTAAAAAATATTGTTGTCAAAAATAAAACTTTATATATTTAAATTTTAATCGCTTAAGGTTGATTTATTGGATTATAAATTAATATATTTGCACACTATAAAAAAATGACAATAATAAAAAATTATATCTAAAATGACGAAAGCAGACATCGTAGCTAAGATTTCTGAGAAATTAGGGCTTGAGAAAGGAGACGTACAGGCAACAGTAGAAACTTTTATGGAAGAGGTAAAGACGTCGTTGCAATCTGGGGAAAACGTATATTTGCGAGGTTTCGGAAGTTTTATCATTAAAACAAGAGCGGAAAAAACCGGAAGAAACATTTCTAAAAACACAACTATTAGAATTCCGGCACATAATATCCCTGCATTTAAACCGGCTAAAGTGTTTGTTGAAGGAGTAAAGACAAATACCCAAGTGAAAGTAAAATAATTTATTAATCTCAAATTACACACATTATGCCAAGTGGTAAAAAAAGAAAAAGACATAAGGTAGCTACTCACAAACGTAAAAAAAGAGCGAGAGCTAACCGTCATAAAAAGAAAAAGTAGTATTAAACTACTTTTTTCTTTTATTGAAAACGCTCATTGATAATAAGATTCGCCTTTTACAGAGAGAATCTTTCAGGTAAAACCTGTAATTAATGTTTAATCCATCTATACAAACTCATTTAATGTACTTTAAAAGAGGCGTTTTAATGAATGAGTATGGATAAAAATGTACAGTGTGAATAAAGAATTAATCATTAGATCAAATTCTGATACAGTAGATTTTGCCTTATTAAAAGATGGAAAACTAATAGAACTGCACAGAGAGCGGGAAGAAAATCAGGAAGGTTTTCAGGTAGGAGATATTTTTATTGCCAAAATCAGAAAACCGGTTCCGGGACTAAACGCAGCTTTTGTCCACGTGGGATTTGAAAAAGATGCTTTTTTGCATTACCACGATTTGGGACCCAATCTCCGTTCATTGTTGAAGTTCACAAAACTTGTAAGCGCAGGTAAATTAAAAGATTATTCCTTAAAAAACTTTGCTTTTGAGGAAGAAATAGATAAAAACGGTTCAATTTCTGAAGTTTTAAGTGCCAATCAGTCTTTGTTGGTACAAATTGTAAAAGAACCGATTTCTACAAAAGGACCCCGTATCAGCTCAGAACTTTCGCTTGCCGGACGTTATGTAGTACTGGTACCGTTTTCAAACAGAATATCTATTTCTCAAAAAATTGAATCAAAAGAAGAAAAGGAACGACTTAAAAGACTGTTACAGTCTATTAAGCCAAAAGGTTTTGGAGTAATTGTACGTACCGTTGCAGAAGGAAAAAAAGTAGCAGATATAGATAAAGATTTACACAATCTGCTAGCCAAATGGAACAGCATGTGCAAAAAATTAACTACAGCTCATCATCCTTCAAAAGTATTAGGAGAAGTAAACAGAACCTCTACTATTTTGAGAGATGTTTTTAATGATACTTTTACGGGAATCATTGTGGATGATGAAGATATGTATTACAACACGAAGGAATATTTGCAAGAGATAGCTCCTTCTAAGGTGTCCATTGTTAAACACTATCAGTCAAGAGAAGTACCTGTTTTTGAAAAGTACGGTATAGAAAGACAAATAAAGACCTCGTTCGGAAAAACTGTTTCTATGAGTAAAGGAGCTTATCTTATCATAGAACATACCGAAGCGTTGCACGTAATAGATGTTAATAGCGGAAACCGCTCAAACAAAGCTCAATCTCAAGAAGACACAGCACTTGAAGTAAATCTGATAGCTGCTGCTGAAATAGCCAGACAATTACGGCTGAGAGATATGGGAGGAATTATAGTAGTGGATTTTATTGATATGGGAAATCCGGAAAATAGAAAAACGCTCTATGATTTTCTCAAAGAAGAAATGAGTGATGATAAAGCAAAACACAAAATCTTGCCCCCGAGTAAATTTGGATTAATTCAAATTACCAGACAAAGAGTCAGACCGGAGGTGCATATTAAAACCAGGGAAGAAGATCCAAATGAGTATCGAGAAATTGAAGCTCCTATTTTGATAATTGACCAAATAAAGTCTGACATTGAAAGCATTACAACAAGAAATCGAAATGCAAAGATTATCTTGAACACGCATCCCTTTGTGGCGGCGTATTTGACAAAAGGATTCCCATCTGTCCGAACCAAATGGTTTATGGAATTTAAAAAATGGATAAAAATAATACCACGTGACGCTTACACGTATTTAGAATACCATTTCTTTGACGAAAAGGGAAATGAAATTTCAGAATAATCAAAACCGTTATACTTTTAGTATGACGGTTTTTTTTGTTTCTATGTCCATCTTATGATAATATGTTTTAATATTATATATTGAATCTGCCTAAAATAGTAAAATAGGAAATTTACAATAGATTATATTTTTAAAAATGAAAATAATTTTAGAAACAAAAAGATTAATTTTAAGAGAGCTAAATATAGATGATGCTGAAAGTTTTTATAAATTGAATTTGAATGTCAATGTAATCAGGTATACAGGAGATTCTGCTTTCAATAGTATAGATGCAGCAAAAGAATTCCTTGAAAATTATCAAGATTATAAATTAAACGGATATGGACGTTGGGCAGTTGTCAGTAAAGAAAATAATAAATTTATAGGGTGGTGCGGATTAAAATATGATGAAATGAAGCAGGAAACGGATATCGGATTTCGTTTTTTTGAAGAAGAATGGAATAAAGGGTATGCAACCGAAAGTGCCCAAGCCTGTTTAAATTACGGTTTTGAAAAATTACATTTAAAACGAGTAATAGGAAGAGCCATGAAAGAAAATAAGAATTCTATTAAAGTGCTTGAAAAAATAGGACTTGAATATGAAAAAGATGCTGAGCTTGCAGGAAAAGAAGCGGTGATTTATAAAATTGAGAGAAATGGCTAGTACACAACAGTATGTAGTTTGGATGTATATATTAGGAGTGGAACCTAATAAATTTTACTCTTCTATGTAAAACTCAATGGTTTTTGAATTGCCTTCCGTATCTACAATGGTTAGCAAATGTTTGCCTGAATTAGCCAGAATAGGTTGTTCATGAAATACAGAGGTGCTTCCGATAAAAACATCATCTATATACCAAAAAATTGATTTGTCGGGATTGTTGGTCGCTGCTTTGGCAACAAAAGGTTGCACTTTTGAAAAAAAGTCCTTTGTTAAATAGATAGTTGCTCCATGTTTTGGGTAAATAAATTCTAGACTATTGTTGGTATTGCTGTTACAATCTGATCTGAAAGGAGGTATATCTTTATAATCACCGTGATATTTTCTGTAGTAATAAGCCATAGAAGGGGGTAAAACAAACCATGATTTATTAATTATATTACTTAGTTTTTCACACTGACTGTTTACACGATATTGCTCTGATGAATCTAAGTGAACTAATTGATGGTAAGGACATATAGTTGCTTTTTTTTGTCGAAACGGAATAAGTACCTTTTTTATCGGACATTGTGAAGTGGCAATATATCCACTAATAGCACAAACTCCTGTTTCTACCATATCGTCTAAGGGTTTGTTAAACCAGTTTGATTTTGGCAATAGTTTGAAAATGTCAAATAATACAGGACCTGCCATCCGCACTCCGCTGATAGAAGGACGTCCTTCTCCGGTTGCATTTCCCACCCAAATTCCTACAGTATATTTTTTGTCTACACCAATTGCCCATGCATCCCTTCCGCCAAAGCTGGTTCCGGTTTTCCATGCTATTTTTAACGCTGAGTCGTAATATTGCCACGCTTCATCTCCTTCAGGGCGATTTACTTGTGTGAGCGCCTGAAAAGTATTCCATATACTTCCTGCTGAAACTGTACTTTTTTCATTGGTTTCTGAACCAAAATCCAGTGAATTGTTGTGTATCCAGTTTAACGATTGAATTTCTTTTGTTCTGTATTTTCCCTGATGAGCTGTATAGTAATTTAAGGTAGAAGCCCAACCTGCATAAGCCTGTGTTAAATCCCACAAGCTGCTTTCTGCTCCACCAAGAATTAAGGATAGTCCATAATGATTAGGGTGTTTGTTTATGTTTTTTAATTTTAGTTTTTGCAGTTGATCATAAAATCGATACACTCCGTAATCCTGAAGCATTAAAACGAATGGAATGTTCAGTGATCGGGCTAATGCTTCATTTGCGGGCACAGCTCCTTCGTAAGCCATGTTGAAATTCTCCGGTTTATATCCGGAAATGACGGTAGGAATATCAGCAACAAGCATACTGGGGAGCAGCTCTGCATCGTCTAGCATAGTACCATATAGAAAGGGTTTTAAAATACTGCCTGTACTTCGGGGAGCGCGGATTATATCAACATCTTTCTGATGTGCCGATGTCGTAGGAGAATTACCTATATAAGTAACTATATTTCGGGTTTTAATATCAATAACAATAACGGCTATGTTATAAATTTCAGATTGTTTATATATGTTATAATAATTTTCCACAATATTATTTGCTCGCTGCTGAATATTGTAATCAATTGTGGTAGTAGTTCTCTGCTGGTTATTTTTTTGAATGGCAAGTTGAAGTAGGTGAGGAGCCGTTTGTGGCAAATCATGAGGCTTTTGGGGTAACGGCTCTATGAGTGCCAGCTCATAGGTTGATTGATCAATAATGTTTTTAGTATAGAGTTTATGCAATAAGTTATTGCGTTTTTGGAGTAGAAGATCCTGATTTTTTCCCGGATATATCAATCGGGGAGAATTGGGTAAAACTGCCAAAACAGCACTTTCTGCCCACGAAAGCTGATCGGGAGAAGTACCAAAATACCGCCATGCGGCTACATCTAAACCAACTACGTTTCCTCCAAACGGAGCATGAGAAGCATATAGCGACAGAATTTTATCTTTGCTGTATTTAAATTCCAACCGCGTTGCCAAAATACCTTCTATCAGTTTTTCATAATAGCTTCTTTTTTGCCCGTTGCGTGCCAACCGGATAGTTTGCTGAGTTAATGTACTTCCGCCTCTAACAGTTTTTCCTTTTTTTAAATTGGTTAAAAAAGCTTTAGCAGTGGAAATGGGATTAATGCCCCAATGATAATAAAAGTAGTCATCTTCATAAGCCAGAATACTCTGTTTAAATTTGTAGGGAACACTATCTAATTCAGGAAAACGCCATTGCCCGTCAGAAGCAATCTGAGCACCTAATAACTGACCGTCATTACTGTCGATTACTGTTGAATAAGAACTTGAAAAAAGAGGAGAGGGCAGACAAAAATAATAAGCTGCCAAAAGAAAAACGAGGCATACAAATCCTGTTTTTTTCTTTTTACTCCATTTTTTCAGATTTAAAACAAACTTTCTTATCATAAACCAAAGAATAATACAGGAGTAACTTGCTCCTGTATTATCATTTTTTTTAGCAATTAGCGGACAACGTCAATCCACTGTCCTTTAGTTCTGCATCTATAGCTGTTGTCATACATAGCATTAACCTGTATACCAGGCATATAATAGTGACCGAGATAAGAAGCATTGAGTACAACTCTCACCGTTTTGCTTGAATTGCCTGCCAAATAAAAATAAAATTGCGTTTTATCGTCTCTTATGTCTGTAAAATCTACAGCGTTATTTTGTCCGCCGGCGTCGGTGTATCTCAGGTTGACAATTTCCCATCCGGAAGGAATAATTTGAGTTAATGCTATGTTTTCAATTCCTTTGACAGAAGTGTTTGTAATAGTAATATCGCATACAAATTCAGTCCCTTGCGATAATGTTGTCGGATTAATGACTACACCGTTATTGCTGAATACGGTTTTAACAGATAATTTGCTTTCTTCAACGTTTTCTTGCCCAACCGGCAATATACCGCTATAGGCAACGCGGGCATATAAGGTTGCCGGATTTTTGTTTACTAAGGAAACGGTATTAGTATTGTTTAACGAAGGAAGACTTTTTTCTACAAAATTACTTTGAGAGGAAATCGAATTATCGCTGCCGTTAAAATTATACGCAACAGAAATACCTTCTCCGGATTTATTTTTTTGAGCATATTGTACAATTGCGTTTAAAGCGTAAGCAGTAGTTTGTGTACTCATCCATTGAGAGGAAGACAAGCTTTTAGCAAGCTCTAAGGCATATTCATGTGAGCGGTTTTTGTCAACATTGCTGATGATTAAGGCTTCTAATGCCATAGCTAGATTTCTTTCGTATGAACCGTAATAAAAATAATCGTTATTGTTGTCCAAAGTAGTTGTGTTAATCAATTGTGCAGCAGCCTCTTTTTGTCCGGACAATGCATATGCTGCGGCCAACCTTAATTTGGAATCGCTGGATATTCCTTTTGTTTCACGCAGTCTGTTCATTGATGGCAAATCAGGTTTACCCGCAAGAGCTAAAGTATACAGACGATAGGCTTGTGCCAGATCATTTCTGTACCGGTTTTCAAATCTCCATTGGCGAGCTATTTTTTGTTGAAATGCTAGCCAGTTTGCTTTGCTCCCGACAGGAAGAGCATACCCTCTTTTTTCTGCTTCAAGAAAGAAATGGCCAATATATGAGGTTGACCAGTCGTCAAAATATCTTGATCCGCTCCAATACGCAAAACTTCCGTCAGCAAGCTGACGCTCGGCAAGCTTTTTAATTCCGGCATTTACGTTGTGCTGGGTGCTTTCTTTCTGTGAAGCAGACAATTCCATGAAATCACCTAAAAATAATTGGGGAAATACGCCTGATGTAATCTGTTCTGAACATCCGTGCGGATAACTAATCAGATAATTTAATCGGGAGGTGAGGTTGATGCCAGGAAAGGTAGAAAGTTCCAAAGTTGCTTTGTTACTTCCATCAATACCAAATTTTTCCCATTCTATAGCGGCAGTTCCATTGGGTTCTACAACAACTGATTTACTGTTGACAGTAACCGGATTGGGATTTACAACGTCCAGTTCTACTTCATAAGTTGCTTTTTCATTTCCGGAGGTCGCTTCAATTTGTATTTTAGAAACTCCTGTTTTTTGAAGAACTTCTAAATCAAAGTAAGTTAGTTTTTCGTCAGGTTCGTCAAATGTAAGTGTTTGACTGTTGGTTCCGTCGATTTTAAAATGTTCATCTGTTTTTATTTTTACCGAAACATTTTTTACGTGATTTTCCATGGCAAAAACAGTGACAGGAAGTGTTACTTTTTCTCCCGGAACCGCACGTCGTGGCAGTGATCCCAGTATCATTAAAGGATTGCTTACTACGGCTGTTTGTTCAACGCTGCCGTATGCTTTTTGATCGACATCAGAGGCTACTACCATTACTCTTACCGAACCAATGTATTTTGGAAGACTGATTTCGTGTGAGGCAGTTTTTCCTTTTTCAATAGTAAAAGGTCCCTCAAAAAGGACAACAGGCTTAAAGCGATTAGCTTTTTTTACTTGTCCTGCTCCGAGGTCTTCATCTCCTCCAATGCTAAAAACCTGATTGATTGCTCCGCCATAAGCTCCGATAACATCATCATATACATCCCATGTTCTCACTCCTAAGGCAGTTTTGGCATAAAAAATATCCCATGGATTAGGTGTTTTAAAACGCGTGAGATCCAATAAGCCATCTTCTACAATGGCTAAGGTATAAGTCATTTTTTTACCTGTTTTTTCTTTGACTTTTACAGTAAATTTTTGTTCTGGTTTAAGTTTGTCAGGAGCGGTGATTTCTGGTTCTAATTTTGTCTTTTTATTGTAAACCTGAATAGGTAAAACACCATATAAACGGATAGGAGAATTGTTTATGGTTGTGGCATGCGGTTGAATGGAACTGATGTTGATATAAACATTAGGAGCCATTTTTGCCGTTACAGGAAGATCAAAAACAGTTTCTCCCTGAGTTGTTTTTACCCAAAAGCTTTCAATTACGCTTGAACCGTTTTCTACAGAAATCAAAGCTCTTCCACCTTCGCTGGAAGGGAATGAGATTTTAGCTGTTTCGTCCGTGTTGTAATTCGATTTATCAGCGGCTATGGAAAGCATTACAGCTTCTTTTCCTGCAGTGTTTTTTGATTTTGCCGAATAAAAAGACCAGTCAACATAAATTTTGGAAGAAGCAATATGTCCGCTTGCCAAATCTGTAGCTACTATCTCATAACTTCCCCAATCTTGTTCAGGAATGGTAATGGAATACGTTCCTTTTCCGTTGTTTTTTGTACTGATGCTTTGTTCTGTATAAAGTGTATAATACCCCGAAGAACTGTAGTTGGAAATGCCGTAGCTATTCGTGTCCCACCACCAGCCTCTGTCATTTCTGTAAACTTCTATCTTTACGTTGCTGTTTACCGGCTCTCCTTTTTCATTCACCGTAACAATTGAAAAGGTTTGGGTATCATCTGTCTCTAAATAACCATATTTATTGGTTTCAGGAGCCTTGATTCCCACGTATTCTTTATAAGGAGAAAAAGATGCCGTAGAAACGTCCGTAGAAACATCTCCGCCGTTTTCATATACTTTAGCTGTAAAAATAGCTTTTAACATACCACTGTTTTCAGGAGAGTAGTTGGAGTTAATCTTAAAGTTAAAATTACCTTCTTGATCAGTTCTACCTGTAAAAATATTGATATCTTCAGAACTTTGAACGCTTAAACTATTGTTGAAGCTGTATTTTTCAAAACCTTTAAAAGTTGTCTTTTGTGGGATTAATTTCATTTGTACTTCAGCTTTGAGGTTTTTTGCGATAGTTCCCTGCAACCATTGTACGTTGTATAAAACAGAAGAGAAACCTGATGTAGCTGATAAAGTTTTGCCTTCAATATTATTTTTGAGTTTGAGGCGGTTGGGTTTTATAGTTTCTATTTTGATCGATTTATAAAATCGGGCACCACCCACACTAACCATGGCTTCCCAATTTCCGGTTACAGCTTCGGGAGTTGTACCTAAAGTAAAAGTATAATGGTTTGCTGGATTTTTCTTTTTAACCTGCTGATCAACAATTTTGCCAAATGGATCTCTGAAAGTTATTTTTATCGGGTGGTTGTCGGGGATTGGATTAGCAGAGTCATCTAAAATAAAACTGACATAAATATTATCTCCGGGTCTCCACACGCCTCGTTCGGTATACATAAAGCCATTTAATCCTTTTTGGAGTGCTTGTCCGTCTACGTTGTAATTACTCATGGATAGCGCATTTCCGTCATCAAGTTTAATGTAAGTGACGCTTTCATTCTTTTTTGCTATCGCAAAGTAAGCTTTCTGATTGTCAAGATGGACTTGAGCCATTCCGTTTGTGTCTGTTGATAAAGTGGTTAGCAATTGTTGCTGAAAGCTATACAACTCAATTTTAGCGTTGTTTACCGGTTCTGTCGTTATAATATTATTGACAGTAAAAAAGTAAGAATTCTCATTACCTCTTTTAGCAATAACGCCTAAATCTGAAGCTAAAACATTTGCAGCTACCTGTTCTCTGTAGTAGTAATAAGAGTCTGCACAGGGATCATCTTTTTCTTCCCACTTATAGCCATAATAATAGTAATAATCATCGTAATCATCAATTTCCTCATCGTTATCTTCTATTGTAATATCTTCATTTTCATCGGAATCGCTCTCCGGACAATTGTATAAGGAATAAGCTTTTTTAAATGAAAACTCAACGCGGTAAATAGCTCCGGGATCAGGAGAAATCAAGGCAGATAAATCTAAGGCATACGAATTCCAATTGAGCAATGCTTGCGGATTGGAATTAGTCAGTTCAAATGTTGTTTTGGCAACAGGAGAAGCTACTCTTCGCAGGTTGTATTTGCCATTGATCGTATTTTCTTGTAAAAACTGAAGAATATTATTTTCAAATATTTTATACACTTTGATGTCTACCGCTTTTAAGCTAGTGGCTTGAAAGTAAATTTTTAAATTTTCAGAACTCGGCAAAATACTCCCGCTTTTAATTAGTCGGACGTCAGGTTTTTGAATACCGAAATAAAGAGTAAACTCTTCCTGAGTCTGATTTTTTTGACCTTTTTGGTCTTCTATACCCGGAAATACTGTAATGCGAGTTTCCTCTAAAAAGGGCTGGTCATTATAAACTTTTAAAAGATTTCCTTCAGTAGTAAAAGTTAATTTTCCTTTGGAATTGGCAATTTCTACTAAACCGTCAAAATTTTGATTTTTCTTTAGTGGATTGGAAAAGTTAATCCAAAAAGACTGATTGTCACTACCTATTTGATGTACAGCAAACGGACGTTGAACATTTTTTTCCGGAATTTCTTTTTCAAGTGTTTCTTTTTGGTCAACATCAACGCTTTTTCCATCTAATTGTAAAATTATCTTATTGGAAGTTTCGGGTCTTTGAATATCACTGATGATAAAAGCAAATTCTTTCGCTTCATCTTTTTCGTCTGCGTTAATTTTAATATTTAATGCTTTATTTCCCTGAGAGGCACTTAAGATATTTTTGACTTGCTGAGTGTTTACCCAGTCACTGGCATAAAAAGTTCCGTTGAGCATGTATTCATTCTCAGAAGAAGATTGTAAATCCAATAGTTCAACAGAAAAATTTAAGGGAGTTGATATCACTAAAAACGAAAAGTTTTTTAGTTCATTTTTTACTTCGGCAACTTTACTTAAATGAAAGGTGATATTGTATTTTTGATCTTGTTTTAATCGCTCAGCAGGTACAAAACGAATGACATTACCTGGTAAAAAATAAGTTTTTCCTTTTACAGAGGGTACTGTGGAAAAAAGTTTTTCGTCCAATTCTTGATTGGGAGTCCAATTGCCCCAGTTTTCATTTATGCTGATATCAATCGGATCTTTTGAGGAAATTATTCCCGAGGTAAAGCCATTGATGTATTCCGTATATAACTTGGGATCAGACAAGTTGTACTGATCTGTTTTTTTGCTGCAGGCTCCCAGCAGAAACAGGGATAAGCTGCATAAAAAGATGAATAAATGACGTGTTTTCATAGTAATTTTTTATAGGATTATCTTTTCTTTTCAAAAAATGATTTGATGAGCAAGGAACATTTCTCTTCCAATATTCCTCCGTTTATCTGAGTTTTGGGATGAATTTGTCCTCCCATTGTTTTAAATCCTCTTTTGGGATCTTCAGCTCCGTAAACGATTTTGGCTATCTGACTCCAATACAAAGCTCCGGCACACATCTGGCAGGGTTCTAAAGTTACGAATAAAGTACAGTTTTTTAGATATTTACCACCTAAAAAATTGGCAGCTGCAGATATTGCCTGTATTTCTGCGTGGGCGGTTACGTCGTTTAGTAATTCGGTAAGGTTGTGACTTTTGGCAAGAATGCGATTGTCTGCCGAAACAATGACAGCTCCAACCGGAATTTCTCCTTTGTCATAAGCGATCCGGGCTTCATTTAAAGCGATCTGCATAAAATATTCATCTGAAAAAATAGCTGCCATGGTTTTAGTTTATCTGTATAATCAAAAGTCAAAAGTAAAAACAAAATTGTAATTTTGTTTCAAATATTTTTAAGAAGAATAACTGTTATGTTACTTGAACAAATAAAAACACCTCTTGATTTAAAACGCCTTACAATGGATGAACTTATACAGTTGGCTGTAGAGTTAAGGCGTTTTATTATTGATGTTGTAGCAGTTAAAGAAGGTCATTTGGGTGCGAGTTTGGGAGTTGTAGAGCTTACAATAGCCCTCCATTATGTGTTTGACACACCAGAAGATTTATTGGTTTGGGATGTGGGACATCAGGCGTATGGGCATAAAATTTTGACGGGTCGTCGTGACATATTTAATACCAATCGGCAAAAAGGGGGGATCAGCGGATTTCCAAAACGAGAAGAAAGTGTGTATGATGTCTTTGGTGTGGGGCATTCTTCAACAGCTATTTCAGCTGTTTTGGGAATGGCAATAGCCTCAAAATTGAAAGGAAATAGCGAAAAACATCATATTGCCGTGGTAGGAGATGCCTCCATTGCTTCAGGCATGGCTTTTGAAGGGTTAAACCACGCCGGTGTAACAGATGCAAATATGCTGGTAATCCTCAATGATAATGCAATAGGAATTGATCCGAGTGTTGGCGCTCTTAAGGACTATCTGACTGCAGTGAAAGAGGGAAGGAATCCGAGAGCCAATAATATGATCGAATCTCTGCATTTTGACTATACAGGACCGATTGACGGACATGATTTACCCAAGCTGATTAAAGAACTTGAAAAGTTGAAAAATACTGAAGGACCTAAGTTTTTGCACATTATTACAACCAAAGGGAAAGGATTAAAACAGGCAGAAGAAAATCAGGTAAAGTACCATGCTCCGGGTAAGTTTGACAGTAGAACAGGAGAATTGATGAGAGTAGAGGAGAACGAGTTTCCTACAAAATATCAGGACGTGTTTGGACTGACTTTGGTTGAATTGGCAGAACAAAATCTGGATATTGTGGGTATAACTCCGGCAATGCCGACAGGGAGTTCTTTAAAATATATGATGGAAGCATTTCCAGAAAGAGCACTTGATGTGGGAATTGCAGAACAACACGCCGTAACATTGGCAGCGGGAATGGCAACGCAGGGATTGATACCGTTTTGTGCTATTTACTCAACGTTTTTACAGCGGGCGTATGATCAGGTAATTCACGATGTGGCACTGCAAAATTTACCAGTAATATTTTGTTTGGACAGAGCGGGATTAGTTGGAGAAGATGGAGCAACGCATCAGGGAGTGTATGATATTGCTTATCTGAACTGTATTCCGAATATGGTTATTGCGGCGCCGATAAATGAGCTGGAATTGAGAAATATGCTGTATACTGCCCAGTTGAGAATTGATTATCCGCTGGCAATTCGCTACCCGAGAGGAAAAGGGGTAATGAGTAGTTCGTGGAAACAATCATTTGTTAAAATTAAACTAGGGTTAACACGAGAATTGCAAAAAGGAAATAAATTTGCACTTATTTCTACGGGAACAATAGGTAACAATGCTGTGGAAGCCTTTAAGGAATGTCCGTCATCAGAATGGTCGCATTATCATTTTTTATTTGTAAAACCGCTAAATGAAGAGGTTTTACACGAAATATTTGGCAAGCATCAAAAAGTAGTAACCTTAGAAGAAGGAACTGTTATAGGAGGTTTTGGAAGCAGGATAGCTCAATTTGCAGCTTTGCATTATCCGGGTATTTGTGTAGAAGTGTTGGGAATTAAAGATGAATTTGTAGAGCACGCAACTGTCAAACAGCAGCAGCAGCAGTGTGGAATTGATACTGAATCAATAAAAGAAATTATTAATAGTTATTAGGTTTTGAGAAAAGTTATTGCGAGATTTTTAAAAGTGTTGGTTTTGTTGGGAACAATCAAAAGTATTGCCCAAGGACAAGACACGATAGTAAACAGAATGGAGAATGTTGTAAAAAATGACACCTTAAAAGCTCAGGAAAATCCGTTTAATCCTTTAATGGGATTTTTATCAAAAGAGAACTACAGTCCCCAAGGGTCGTCTGCCAATTATATTCATTCTGGAATCGAGGGTGATGTTCCTTTTTTCAGACCTGAGATTTTTGTAAAAAAAGGAAAACCCAAGTTCACACAAATCAAGACGCGGTTTAATCCGGTTCACGATTTAAGCGTACTTCCTATTAATACTGATATCTTGGGATATTGGGAAAAGAAAAATCAGTTGGGATTAGATTTAAATCAGATAGCATTTGTCAATTGGAGTGCAGGGGGAGATAATTCAATTTCCGGTATTTTTAAGGCAGATTTTGTCAGAAAGTATATCAAAGGGCGATTGTCCTGGGAAAATGCCTTAAATATTAAATACGGTATTAACAAGCAATCAGACCGGGAGCTCAGGAAGACAGATGACGTTTTGGAATTTAATTCCGCATTCGGGTACAGATCGTCAGCAATATCAGATTGGTATTATGTATCAAAATTAAATTTTAAAACGCAGTTTACTGAAGGATATAATTATCCCAATACCGATGATCCGGTTTCCCGATGGTTTGCTCCTGCTTACTTATTTGTCGGTATCGGGGCTGAATACGTAAGTCCGAAAACAAGAATAAAATATTACATTTCTCCTTTAACATATAAGGCTACGTTTGTAAATGATCAGCGTTTGGCAGATCAGGGATCTTTCGGGGTCGAAGCCGCAGTTGTTGACGATTTGGGAAATATTATCCGAAGAGGTAAAAATTATAAAGCGGAGGTAGGGCTTTTATTCAGCAATGAGTGGAAAAAGGAAATATTTAAAAATATTGCTTTAGAACATAAACTCACTCTGTACAGTGATTATGTGGATCATTTCGGGAACATAGATGTAATGTGGGAATTTAAGCTTGATTTAACCGTAAACGATTTTGTAAAAGCCAATATAGGAACCTATTTGTTATATGATGACAATATAAAAAACAAAATAGAAAAAGGAGGAGTGCAGATTACGGAAGGACCACGAGTTCAATTTAAGCAAACGCTGGGAGTAGGGTTGGTTTTTTCTTTTTAAAAAAGAGATTCTGTTAAATGACAGCTTGCAGTTATTGTAATCTTATTAAAATTTTTCGAGCCAGTGTTTTATCGCAGTGGATTTTGTAATTTGGTCAAAACTTCATGAAATAATTCCGTGTCGGAAGATACTTGTAAAGAACGGGAAAATATTTTGAGTGACTTAACATCAGAGCCAAAAGTGAAAAACAAATATTTTATGTTGTTGTCTTTTAAAAAGGTTTAAATTTGACATTGATTAACTTGAAGAAATAATCTTGAATAGTAATAGATCCGGTATAGCAAGTAAATATAAAAGATGAAAAAATGGTTGACTTTTATGGGCGGTTTTTTATTGTGTTTTTCAGAAGTAAACGCACAGGATTCAAATATACAGGTCGATCAAATTACTGATTCTGTTCAAGCATTAGATTTAAAATACAGAGAAGATCAGTTTTATTTTGGAATTTCCCATACGATGATGCAGAATAAAACCAAAGGATTTCATCCCAATTCTTTTTCTCTCGGCATTAATGCCGGCTTTTTGAGAGATTTTCCTGTCAATTCATCCAGAACCGTAGCCATTGCCCCGGGGATAGGTTATTCTTACTTTAATCTCCGCGATAATTTAGGCCTTGATGTAAATGGACAATACACTACCTTGGACAGTTATAGTAAAAATAAGTTGTCTATCCATTTTATCGATTTTCCTCTTGAGTTCAGGTGGAGAACATCGACTCCGGAAAGCCACAAATTTTGGAGAATTTACGTTGGAATTAAGGCAAGCTATAGATTTTCTGACAGGCAGCGAACATCTGCAGAAGGATATACTTCAGTTATAAGAGGGGACGATAACTTGAACAAATGGTTGTTTGGTACTTATATTTCAGCAGGATTTAACACATGGAATCTCTATGTTTATTACGGAATGAATACAGTATATAAAAACCAGCTCTTTGAAGATGATTCGCAAAAACTCCGCCTGTTAAATATCGGGGTTATGTTTTATATATTGTGAGATATGGTCAGCCAGAATAAAGCTACTTGTGGCAATATACCTACAATGCCTCCCGAAATAACTTCTGCCGAACTATGAGCGCGAAGGTATAGTCTGGAACTGGCTGTAGCACCGGTAATCAAAACAAGCAATATTACCGTAACGATTTCCGGAATCTGATTGTATAAAACTAATACAGTATAAAAACCTAAACATCCCGTTAGCATAGCTACGTGGACGCTGCTTTTGTGTTTGAAGCAGGCGAGAATCAGGAGCAGAAGATAAGTAGATATTAACCCGTAGAAGTATATCTTTAATTCATAGGCACTGTTGTTATACAAGATAAAGCTCTTTAAAATAAAAAGCAGCACAATATTTATAATAAAAGGAATAACTCTTTCTTTTAGGCTGTTAACCATTGTAGAAGATTGTATTATTTTTAGCGATTTCAACAAATAGTAAAAACAAACAGGAATAAAGAAAGTTACAATAAGTACCTGTGTCAGGATTACGCTTATTTCCAACTGAGTAAAATAAGCTTTGTTAATGTGAAAATACAGTAAAACCGTAATCAGGGGAAGTACGATCGGATGAAACAGATACGAAATATAAATAGGTATTTTACGAGTCATATACCATTCTGTTTTAGATGCGTTTTCGCATTCTTGCAACGGGAATGTCTAGTTGTTCTCTGTATTTGGCAACCGTTCTCCTCGCAATAGGATATCCTTTTTCTTTTAGTAGTTCAGTAAGCTTGTCATCTGTATGAGGTTTTTGCTTATCTTCCTGATCAATAATATTTTGGAGAATCTTTTTGATTTCAATGGTTGAAACCTCTTCTCCCTGATCATTAATCATGGCTTCGGAAAAGAAGTTTTTGATGAGGTACGTTCCGTATGGCGTATCTACATATTTGCTGTTTGCTACGCGCGAAACAGTAGAAATATCCAAACCAATCCTGTCTGCAATATCTTTCAGGATCATAGGTTTCAGTTTTGTTTCATCGCCTGATAAAAAAAACTCCTTTTGGTATTCTAAAATAGCACTCATGGTTACAAAAAGGGTTTCCTGACGCTGTTTGATAGCTTCTATAAACCATTTTGCCCCGTCTAGCTTTTGTTTGATAAACTGTACGGCATCTTTTTGAGAGGCGGAAGCATTTCTCGAATCTTTATAGGTTTGAAGCATTTCCTGGTAATCCTTAGAAACATGAAGTTCAGGAGCATTTCTGCCGTTTAAGCTCAGTTCCAGTTCGCCTTCTACTATTTTAATCAAAAAATCAGGCGTCACGTGTTCTATAATTTTTCCGCTTCCGGAAAAAGAACTTCCCGGTTTTGGATTTAGTTTTTCAATTTCATCAATCCCTGCTTTTAGCTGATCTTTTGTGATGTCGTAACGCAGCAATAACTTTGTATAATGCTTGCGGGTAAAAGCTTCAAATTGGTTTTGTATGATATCTTTTGCAAGTTCTATAGCACTGCTAGGTGTTTTGTGGCGGAGTTGTAACAAAAGACACTCCTGCAGATTTCTTGCTCCCACTCCGATAGGTTCTAACTCGTGGATTAGTGCAAAAATGCGTTCAACGGTTTCTTCGTTCGTATACACGCCCTGTGTAAAAGCTAAATCATCTACGATATCTTGTGCTTCTCTTCGGATATAGCCTGTATCATCAATACTGCCTACCAAAAATTCGGCAATTACTCGGTCGCTGTCAGAAAGTATAAAAGTATTGAGCTGATTGAGCAGATCCTGATGAAAAGTTTCGTGTGCGATAATCGGCGTTTCGTAGTCGTCATCGTCAGTACTAAAGTTATTTGCCTGAAGTTTGTATTCCGGCGTTTCGTCGTCACTTAAATACTCGTCAATATTGATATCGTCTGCCTCGATTCTCTCATTGTCAAAATCGTCAAAATTATCCTCGTATTCCTCCACTTCAGCCGACTCATTTTCCTTTCCGGTTTCCAACGCCGGATTTTCAACCAGCTCTTCTTTCAGCCTTTGCTCAAAGGCTAAAGTAGGCAACTGAATCAGTTTCATTAACTGAATTTGCTGAGGAGATAGTTTTTGAGATAGTTTAAGATGTAAACTCTGTTTTAGCATACTGTGAAATTTGACAATAATAAAAATGTTTACTTTATTAGATTCCTTTACTTTCAAATTTAGTAAAAAAATGCGATAAAGTAAACAATTTAAGATAAGCTTTTAAAGTTATTAAAATTCAGCGTTTTGTGGAGTTCTCGGGAATGGAATCACATCTCTGATGTTGGTCATTCCGGTAACAAAAAGTACTAATCGTTCAAAGCCCAGTCCAAATCCGCTGTGCGGAGCCGTACCGAATTTACGTGTATCCAGATACCACCAAAGTTCTTTTTCGTCTATCCCCATGGTGCGGATTTTCTCTAATAGTACATCATATCGTTCTTCTCTTTGAGATCCGCCTACAATTTCTCCGATACCCGGGAATAAAATATCCATGGCGCGAACGGTTTTTCCGTCTTCGTTCATTCTCATGTAAAAAGCTTTAATATCAGCCGGATAATCAAATAAAATTACCGGACATTTAAAATGCTTTTCAACAAGGTAACGTTCGTGTTCGCTTTGTAGGTCTGCACCCCAGTCTTCTATCAGGTATTTGAACTTTTTATTGCGGTTAGGCTTGCTGCCCTTTAAAATGTCAATGGCTTCGGTGTAGCTTACGCGTTTAAAGTTGTTGTCTAAAACAAAATTCAGTTTGTCTAAAAGCGACATATCGCTTCTTTCTGCCTGCGGTTTGTTTTTTTCTTCTTCAGTAAGACGTTTGTCCAGAAATACTAAATCGTCTTTACATTTCTCTAAAGTATAGCGAATAACGTATTTAATAAAGTCTTCTGCCAAATCCATGTTTTCGTCTAAGTTGATGAAGGCTACTTCTGGTTCAATCATCCAAAACTCGGCAAGGTGACGTGAAGTATTTGAATTTTCGGCACGGAAAGTAGGACCAAAAGTATAAACTGAGCCCAACGCCATAGCATACGTTTCTGCTTCCAGCTGACCGGATACCGTTAAGTTGGTTGTTTTACCAAAAAAGTCTTCCCTAACGTCAACTTTTCCTTCTGCATCTTTTGGAAGGTTATTTAAGTCCAGTGCGGTAACTCTAAACATTTCGCCGGCTCCCTCTGCATCTGAACCGGTAATAATCGGTGCGTTAAAATAGAAGAAACCGTTTTCCTGAAAATATTTGTGAACAGCAAACGCAAGTGTGCTTCGCACGCGCATAATAGCACCAAAAACATTGGTTCTGATTCTCAAATGCGCATTTTCGCGTAAAAATTCCAAAGAATGTTTTTTAGGTTGTATGGGAAACTCTTCCGGATTGGCTTCTCCGTAAATTTTTAAGTGTTCCACCTGAATCTCGACGCTTTGCCCGGCACCCTTGCTTTCAATTAGCGTTCCTCTAACAGAAATAGCCGCTCCGGTATGAATTTTTTTCAGCTGTTCGGCAGGGAATTTATCTAAATCGATAACACATTGAAGATTATTGATTGTAGATCCGTCATTTAAGGCAATAAATTGATTGTTTCGGAATGTTTTGACCCATCCTTTTGCTTTTACCTCATGAAGGAGACCTTTACCATTTAAAAGATCGATAATTTTCGTATGTTTCATTATGATTTATATTTATTGTAATCTGTGTGTGTCTTGAACAAAAATTTCAAAATACCCGCAAAGATAAGGAATCATTATCAATTTTGGAATAGGTATTTTGTGTTGTAGGATGGAGGCAGGATGTTTTACATTTTAGTAACATATAGGAATTTAAGAGTCTTGTACGTTTAGAATTTAAACTACAACTAATCAGTATGAATATCTTCCATTTTGTAAGGTTTATATTTAATATTGAGTTGTTTGGCATATTTTTTAATGGTTGTGTCAAATCCGGCACTTTTTCTTAATTTATTGACCTCTTTAGAATTTTGAATGGGAAAGATGATTAATTCAGCCTTGTCGGAACTTTTGATTTTAACCATTTTTGCCTGTGTACCATATATCTGTGGCTTGTTTCCATACATCAGCACTCTGTCCAAAGTCATCGCATAATATCTGAAAGATAATTGATCATTATCTGTCGCCTCTTTAATCAGAGATAAATATTTTTTAGGATCCGGTGCGTGTTGCATTATCAGCCAGGCATCAGAACTTTGAGACTCTCCCACTAAATCTTTTCCCGGATAACGATTGTACTTCTCAATAATACGGTCAATTTGTATCAGGTTTAGGGAATCTGCCTGTTTAATTTTCTCTGCAAGGAATTCCTTTAGCTTATCATCCTCTAAAATATTGTATCGGGTTTTGAGAGAATCAGATTTTTTAGTAAAAACAGATTCGATGAAATAGATTTTTCTATATTCCTGATCAATCTGGCTCATTGTTTTCAGTTCCTCTTTTAATTCTAAGTCAGTCTGTGATTGTGCATATATATATCCGGAGTAAAAGAAGATAAAAGGAAGCGATAAATGTACTAAAATGCGAGAGATAAGTTTCATTACAGCTATATATTGATGAACTCCGGAATTAATTTTATTATTAACTCCGGAGTCCGATTAATTGTCCGAATATACAAGGATTTTTTTATTTGCTTTCTCTGCTCTTTGCTTCTATTCTCTGTTCTGCTTTTTTCATGGCAGCCTGATTAGAGGTCATGTTGTGTTCTTTTGCGTAATGAAGAACCTCTAAGGTGGTATTGTATATGTCTTCCGTTCTTTTCATGGCTTCGTCAGCGCCATAATGTGCGATTTCTCCAAAAACATTGATAATTCCACCTGCATTAATTAAAAAGTCGGGGGCATACACCATGCCCTTTTCCTGCAGTTTTTTACCGTGTATCGCTTCTACAGCCAACTGATTGTTTGCAGCTCCTGCAATGACTTTTGCTTTTAATTTTTCCAAAGCTTCATCGTTAACCGTTGCACCTAAAGCACAAGGTGAATAAATATCAATATCGGCAGTATAGATATCTGTACCCGAGAATATCTGCGCTCCGTATTTTTTGGCTACCTCATTTAGACGTTCTTCACTGATATCCGTTATTTGTACTACAGCACCATTTTCGGTTAAGTGTTTTACCAGTGTTTCGCCCACATTGCCCACGCCTTGTACCAAAACTTTTTTTCCGTTTAAATCATCGGAACCGTACTTGAATTTTACAGCAGCCTTTAACCCCATAAAAACGCCGTATGCCGTTACAGGCGACGGATTTCCGGATCCGCCCAAAGCTTCGGAAATTCCGGTTACGTGAGGGGTAATGGAATGGATTAAATCCATGTCGGCAGTTGTTGTTCCCACATCTTCTGCGGTTATATATCTTCCGCTTAAAGAATCTACGTAGCGGGCAAACGCTTTTATGAGTTCAGGATTCTTGTCTTTTTTAGAATCTCCGATAATAACGGCTTTTCCGCCTCCTAAATCCAATCCGGAAATAGCAGACTTGTAGGTCATTCCTCTGGAAAGTCTTAAAACGTCGTTTAAAGCTTCCCATTCTGATTGGTAATTCCACATTCTCGTTCCTCCTAATGAAGGACCTAAAGTTGTGTTGTGTATGCCGATTATGGCTTTTAGTCCAGAACCTTTGTCGTGGCAAAAAACAATTTGTTCGTGATTGTCAAAGGAAACTTGTCCAAAGACCGGATTAGATTTTTTTAAATCCTCCGACGTATAAATTTTGGTTGTCATAGTTTATTTTTTTTATTGGTATATATTTCTTTTGCGGATAAATATTTTATATCCGTAAAAAAGTTCCTATAAAGATAAGGAAAAGTATTGAAAACTAATGCGGAAGGAAAATAAAACGAGAAAAATTTAAAGATAAAAAGCTGTTAAATACAGCAGTCTTTGAGCGCAGCAGTAAAAAAAGAAAGGGATAAACATATTTGTTCCTTTGGCAAAACAGACTGTTTTTTTACCGTAAATAATATTCTCTGTTTTGCAGCTTTTGATAAAGAGGGATAAAAAAATCCGCAATTTGCGGATTTGATTTTTATACTTTCATGATTTCAGCTTCTTTTACAGCTAAAATATCATCTATTTTTTTAACGTAATTGTCCGTTAGTTTTTGAATTCTGTCTTCTGCATCTTTACAAATATCTTCGGATGTTCCGTTTTTTTCTTCTTTTTTGATGTCGTTGTTGGCATCTTTCCGAGAGTTTCTTATTCCAACTTTGGCATCTTCAGCTTCGGTTTTTGCTTGTTTTACTAAATCTTTACGTCTTTCCTCTGTCAATGGCGGAATATTGATAATGATATTCTCCCCGTTATTCATTGGATTAAGTCCTAGATTGGCAATCATAATAGCCTTTTCTATAGGCTGTAACATATTTTTTTCCCAAGGGCTAACCGAAAGCGTACGGGCATCCGGTACGTTGATGCTTGCTACCTGCGAAAGCGGCGTTTGCGAACCGTAGTAGTCTACAAATACGCTTCCAAGCATCTGAGGCGAAGCTTTTCCGGCACGAATGTTTAACAGTGATTTTTCTAAGTGGGCAACAGTATTTTCCATTGCTTCTTTGGCAGTTGCGATAATTAAATCTATTTCTTCTGTCATAACCTGATATTAATTAGATGTTTACAGATACTGTAGTTCCTACTGTATCATCTCCCTGGCAAACTTTTATTAAATTGTTTTCTTTATTCATGTCAAATACAACAATCGGCAGTTCGTTTTCCTGACTCAGCGTAAATGCTGTTGTATCCATTACGTTTAATCCTTTGGTAAGCACGTCTGAAAAGGTGACTTTTTCGTATTTTACAGCAGACGGATCTTTTTCCGGATCGGCAGAGTAAACACCGTCAACGCGCGTTCCTTTTAAAATTACGTCGGCATTGATTTCAACACCTCTCAGTACGGCAGCTGTATCCGTTGTAAAATAAGGATTTCCCGTTCCGGCACCAAAGATAACGATTCTTCCTTTTTCCAAGTGGCGTACTGCTCTTCTCTTGATGTAAGGTTCGGCTACAGCTTCAATTTTTAAGGCTGTTTGTAAGCGGGTAAGCATACCTCTATCTTCCAGTGCTCCTTGTAAGGCTATTCCGTTAATCACCGTTGCCAGCATTCCCATATAATCTCCCTGCACTCTATCCATGCCTACATTAGCCCCGGCAACTCCTCTAAAAATATTTCCTCCTCCGATTACGATGGCTATTTCAACGCCTAAATCGTGTATTTTTTTGATTTCTTCGGCATATTCAGCCAGTCTTTTTGGATCAATTCCGTATTGTTGATCTCCCATTAAGGCTTCGCCGCTTAGTTTTAACAGAATTCTTTTGTACTTCATCGGAAAGATATTTTTAAAGTTTCGCAAATATAAAGGATTATATCCTACTATAAAACAGCTTTTTCAAAATTGTATTCAGAAGTGTAGGATTCTTTAGCAGTTTGATAACCCAGTTCAAAAATTTCGGACAACTTCTTTTTATTTCTTTCAAAAATAGAGTACTCGGCAAGTTTTTCGGGCTCTATCAGCCAGTCGCACAAAGCTGCCTGTGGGATATTGTGAATGGCGGTTATCAATTCATAGGCGCGGGTGGCAACAGAGCGTATGCTGTTCAGTTTGTGCGGTTCTATGGTTAGCAGAGGGGATACGTTGATGCCGATCATGTAGTCGCATTTGTTTTTTAAAATATGAGTAGGAAAGTTGTTTAGGATGCCTCCGTCACTGTAAAGGGTATTGTCAATTTCGTACGGACTAAAAATTCCCGGAAAAGCACTTGAGGCTAATATAGCATCGACTACTTTGGTCGACGGATCAAAAAAGTGCAGTTTTCCGGTGGCGATATTGGTTGCGTTGATGTACACGGGAACCGATAAATCGGCAAGTGTTTTATCCTGAAATGCTTTATACAGGTATTTGTCAAATGCATTGACATTTATTAATCCGGCTTTTTTAAAGGTAAAGTGATGCCAATCGAAAATATTGACTGATTTAAAGAAGTCAAAAATCTCTTCCGGATTCATTCCACAGGCATATAAACAAGAAACAATAGACCCAGAACTGGTTCCGGCAATGACCGATGGAGTTATGTTTTGCTCTTTCAAGAATTGTAAAGCACCTGCGTGTGCAATGCCTTTATACCCTCCGCCAGACAGTACTAAACCAATTTTTTTTGTACTCATAATTAACTGTGATTTAAAAAGATTACTTTTGGTAAAAAATAAACAAACGATAAATTTATTCAAAAATGATAAATATAGACGCAACAACTCTTGAAAAAAGTTTTAGTTACGCCGATTTCCGGACTTTTGTATCAGATGCTTTGGCAAATAATCCAGAAAAACTGCAATTGGACGAAAGCTATATGGCTTATGCCGAACTGAATGAAACCCGGTTAAAACGACTGGATAAAACGTTGAGTGTTGATGTTGATACAGCACAGGTACTTCAGCATTTAAGAAAGGAATACATATGGCTGGTTATTTCAGAAAGCTGGTGCGGAGATGCAGCGCAATCCGTTCCTATGCTGAACAAAATGGCAGAGACTTCGGGTAAAATAGATCTTAAAATCGTTTTCAGAGATCAGAATCTGAACTTGATGGATCAGTTTTTGACCAACGGGGGACGCTCTATTCCCAAGTTGATAGTAGTTGAAAAAAATACGCTACAAGTTGAAGGGAGCTGGGGACCGCGTCCGGGAGGAGCTGTGAAATTATTGAACGAATACAAAGAAAAACACGGGCAGATAGACGAAAACGGTAAAGTGGAACTCCAAAAATGGTATACGCAGGACAAGGGACGTCAGGTAGAGCAGGAAGTTTTAAATCTGATGAAACAGATTGACAACCTATAAAACAAAAAAATCACTATTGTGGGATTGCTCCCACAATAGTGATTTTTTCGGATAGCGATAATCCGGCAGGATTACACCCCGGAAACCCCTCCGGAACTGGTTGGTCAAGCTTTTTAAAGTATTCCAGCCAAACCGGGAAAAACTCTCCTGTATATTTCGATTTATAGGTCATCGGATACATTTTAAAAAAAGCAGTATTGTCGTTAGCTGCTTTAAAAGCATCGTAAATCAACTCAGAACAATAATACTTCCCGTTGTCGTATAAATAGTTGTCGTCATACGGTATGCCTACCTGTTCCAAGGTAAAGGATTTTGCTTTTGGAATTAATGATTCGTATTTTGGCAGCAACCTACCCAGATACATGGTGGCAGATGTTTTGTTTAAGAAATCTTCTATAGGCGTTACGCATACTTGGGGATAAGTAGCTTCTACCACCTGAAGTTGATCTTTATACCAAATAACCATTCCTATATGGTTAAAATTGAGGTCGTCATACCCTTCGGTAACTTCGTTAATGGCATCGCACAGCGGACCGCAGTCTATGTTCTGAAAAATAAAATCTCCTTCTTTAAACGTTGTTTTTTGTGCTGATAAACTCAGCGAAAATAAAAGTAACAGGACTAACCTAAAAATCTTCATGCTTTGTTTTTTTAGTCAAACGAAGGTACAGTTTGTGCTTTATTTGTGCAAAGGTTTAAGCACAACATTTATCCTGAAAATGATTTACAGCTCTAAAAAACCTCTAAAACCTCTGGTTGCATAATAGGATTCTGCTCCATTGTGATAAATAAATACGCGATTATAACGGCGATCTCCAAATACCGCTCCTCCCAAAGCGCGTACTTCCTTTGGAGTGTAAACCCAGCTAGAAGTTTTAAGGTCAAATTCACCTAGTATCTGAAGCTCACTGTATTGTTGTTCGCTTAAAAGCTGTATTCCCATCTCCGCTACCATTCTTTCTGCACTGTGATACGGTTTGTGTTTGATTCTTGACTCTAAAGCATCCTGATCGTAACAGATACTGCGCCTGTTTTTCGGGCTTTTGGATGAGCAGTTGCAAAATACAGGCTGATGCGGGTTATTGCTAAAAATAACTATATCTGGTTCTCCTCCGGTTTCTTCCATCTGATGGACAGACCACAGTTTTTGCGGATTATCCGTCAGCTGTAACCAAACTTCTTCCCATTTTATTTCGGGATGCCGATTCATGTTATTTTCAAAACGCTTTTTTAAAACGGATTTTAAATCATTAATTTTTTCGGATTGCAGTTTTAAATCAGCATTGGGAGAATTGTATGTGTTTTTCATAACTAACAATAATTTTTTAGTTTCCGCCACAGCCAAAGTATTTTGTTTTAATGCTGTGCTGTTATAGTTAAGGAATTTCCGTTTTAGGCTTTGCATCAACATTTCTTATTACAAGAATAAGAAATTTGACAAAAAACAGCTAATACAGAGTCATAAAATTTATTTTTGATTCTTTCTTTTTTAGTCTATGTGCCTGTTTTTCAATTTTTTTAATAACAGATCTTTCCAAAACTATAAAAACCAGCAGATATCGGATTTATAGCCCTTTGAATTTAAATGTTAAAATAAATAATTAACTTAGTATCAATAAATTGAGTTGTATGGGTAACTGTAAGTTAAAAGTTTGAATTACAGATATCTGAACATATAGTACATTATTGTTTTGCTATGAAGCCCGAGTTGTTTGAAGAGTTAATCAGCATTTATAGACTATTTTTGGTATCGTTATGCCGGGATGTCCTTTACTTCTAAATATTCCATTCCTGTGCGCACTTCTTATTTTTATTATTAACGGTCAAGTTTGTAAATATATTCTTCTATTTCTGTTTGTCGTGCGTTTGCAAAACCTTTGTCCGAACCGATTTTGAAAAAACCACATTTTTCTAGTACTTTTTGCGATCTCAAGTTGTCAAAGGCTACTCGTCCATAAATCGGTCTGTTTCTTTCAATGACAAGAAAGTTTTTTAGAGCTTTTGTGGTAATCCCTTGCCTCCAAAACTTTTTGTCCAGCCAATAAGTGATTTCCGCATCTCCGCCCATTACAAATTTAGCAATGCTTCCTACGATTGTGTTGTCAATTAAAATGGTCTGATTATTTATAGTTGGATTGCTTAATAATTTTGTGTGTTTTGTCAGATATGCTGTTTTGTCCGTCGAGTCTTTTGGCATAAATGCAGCTAAATATCCACTTTCTTTGTCAAGTTGAAATTCAAATAAAGTGTTTAAATCTGCTATTTCTGTTGGTCTCAGTTTTATGTTAAGTTTATTGTTAATCATTACTGTTTGGATTTGTTGCCCTTGAAGTCGTCCTATAAATGTCTTGTAACATTAACTTTTATCAAAGTTTTGCTAACTGATTTTCCTTAATATTCAGCTCATTAATTACCTCCTCTAGAATTTTATTAAATTCATTTGGTTTTTCAAGCATTGGATAATGTCCTGTTTCTGATATAATTGTATAGTTATAATCTTTAAAATATTTTCTATTATTCTGCAGATTAGTAGGAGATGCATCAGAATTAATTGCTCTTACGGGAATATCAATCTGCTCCGCAAATTTTCGAATATCCATTTCGTATAAGGGACGGAGAGTATTTATAGCTAATTGAGGGTCATTTTGAAGAAATTCGTTTTGAAGCTGTTTTTTGATATTTTCAGGAGTGTTTTTAACAAAAAGGTATTGAGGAAGTATATTTTCAACAGCAGATTTAAAATCTGTACGATAATTGCTAAACATAAATTCTTCCGCTTGTTCGGGAGTGAACTCTTGATCTAAATCTTTTAGAGTGTCAATTAAGACAATAGCTTTTACTTGAGGCAAATGAATACTTGCTTCAACTGCATATGCTCCCGACATTGAATGCCCAATAAGAATAATATGGGATGAATTGAGTTGATTTATAACTGTTTTTATATCCGTTGAATACTGTTCACTTGTCCAACTTTTTCTTGATTTATCAGATTTGCCATGACCGCCTAAATCTATTCTAACAATATTGTATTTTTTGTAGAAATAGCTTTCTTGTTCTCTCCACCAATTAGTATTTCCTAGCCAACCATGTACAAAGACCATGGTGATATTTGCATTTCCGGTTTCATTGTAATGAATATTTATTTTATCTGTGGATTTGATATATTTTTCCATTTGCTATTTTAGATTTTATAAGTAGTTTTTTTAAAATGTAAGCTAATATAATTGTTTTTTGTTAAAGATAAATATTATAATGGGAGTATAAATCAATTTTTGGAATAGAAAATAATGATTAATAAACAATATGAGGCGCCGATGTTTTTTCTTGATTTGTAAGTAAAAGTTGTTCTCTTTTACCATGCTGAACTTGTTTTACTTCGTAAAATTCACAAGTCCGGGTGAGCATCTAAAAATGCTATTTCTTTTTTTTAGGATACCCAAAATATGATGGTGTGAAAGTACTTTTATCAATCATAAGCTAATTTTGTTTTTCTAGCTTTAATTCAATGAATTGCTCCCAATCGTTATTTTTGGATTGTAGATACCAATTCCCCAAAATCACAGTACTCTTTGCATTGATTGTTCCGTTAAATTTGATCCCTTCTCCATTAATTCTAAAATTCTCGTTGTTAAATTCACCAGTCATCAGTCCGCTTTCATTTTTTGAGTTGAAGAAGTACATTTTAGCTTTGCCTGTCAAATGGTGAAGTGAGATAATTTCAAATGTTTAGCTTCTTTCGTCACCCATCATTACATTCGCTTTATGAAGAATATAATTTCCGTCAAGTATTAGTTCATAAGTATCCATTCCGCTTAGTTTAGTGGTTCCGCTTTTTGTTGTAATGTGCCCCGAAGTTTTCCAAACTCCAATAAGTCTCTTGAAATCGGTTGTTGCGATTTTATTCATAATTTCATTTTTTTAGAACTAGATCCGGTAATATTATTATTTGTTTTTATTGTGAGGGACATAAGTTCAGATTGTTTGATTGATTTTAAATCCTTTAGTTTTTCCACCTGTTATTCTGCTCTTTCTCATTCGACAATTTTTAAAACGCAACAGATGATATAAGTATGGCTTTTGAAGCATTTTGTATGGCTTTTCAAATTCATTAGTGAATCAAACACAAGGAATACCAAATACTGCTTTATATAATTTTTCAAAAATAGCTTTAGTTTATTTAATTTAATTGTTCTTGTCATAAGGCAACAAGTTTTTTTGAAATAAACATGTTAGTGGCTAAAGCAGCAGAATATACCGTCTAAATAACTTATTTTTACAAAAATCTGTTGTAGTTTTATAATTTACTGACCACATTAGGAATACAAAATCTATAATTTTAGTTGTCAAAAACCAGGAAACTATGTATCTATGTGGTTTAAAAATATTCTTATAAGAATGAAAAAGCTGTTTTTATACATTTTATGTATCGCCATATTTCAACCTATAAACGCACAAAAGCCCGAAACACTGACGTCTTCCGAGATTTATTTCAAAATGGAACAGTTAAACGTTTTGGCGAGTGCCTTATACATTGCGGCACATCCCGATGACGAAAATACCCATTTGATTACTTATTTGACGCATCACGAAAAGGCTTATACCGATTATTTGTCGTTGACGCGCGGCAATGGCGGACAAAATTTAATCAGTAATGAACTGGGGACCGATTTAGGTGTAATCAGAACGAACGAACTTTGGAACGCCCGAAAAATTGACGGAGGAAAACAGTTTTTTTCTACAGCAGACGATTTCGGTTTTTCGAAACATCCTCGTGAAGCTTTTGAAAAATGGAACAAAGCTTCGCTTTTAGAACAGATGGTTTACCTGATTCGCAAGGAACAGCCCGATGTTATCATCAATCGTTTTGACCACCGAACCGAAGGAACGACGCATGGACACCATACGGCTTCGGCGCAATTGTCTAAAGAAGCATTTGCTTTGGCACAGGATGATTCCTATAAAATTACATCTGATGAAAAACTGAATATCTGGAATCCCAAGCGTTTGTTTTTTAACGCTTCATGGTTTTTCTTTGGCAGTAAACAAGCGTTTGAAAAAGCTGATAAATCTAAATATATTCCGCTGAATATAGGTGTTTTTTATAATCAGTTGGGTAAAAATAATCAGGAAATTGCTTCATTGAGCCGGAGTCAGCATCAGTCACAAGGGTTTGGCGATTTGTCTTCCCGTGGCGAACAAATAGATTATGTGGAACTGATTGAAGGAATGCCGCTCCGCACGTCTAATTTGTTTGAAGGTATTGACACCAGCTGGAATCGCATTGAGGGCGGAAAAAAGATTGAACCGTTGGTGCAACAACTCTTGAAGGAATATGATTTTAAAGATCCTGCAAAATCCATTGAGCAACTGACTAAAATTTATGCTGAAATAGAAAAGTTACCCGAAACGATCTGGAAAATCCGCAAGCAAAACGAAGTCAAAGAATTGATTAAAAACTGTGTCGGTTTGTTTTTGGATTTTACAGCAGGTGAACCCTATTCAGTTCCGAATGCTCCTGTTGTGATTCAAGCGGAAATCACAAATAGGTGTTCTCATAACATTCTTTTAAAGGATATTACCGTAAACAATCAAAAAATAATGATAAATAAATCTTTAGCGAATCAGGAAGTTTTTTATGGTGATTTCAATACCCGATTCACAAAAGATGATATTACTGATTTTAAGTTTATTGATACATTGAACGATTTTAAAAATCAGTTCAATCAAAATAATGGAAATGAAATTGGCTTGGAAATCAACGGAATATATATATCGTTTCCGGTACAAATCCAATATCATTATAAAGACGTTGCCAAAGGTGAAATCTATAAGCCATTTCACGTTGTTCCAAAGGTTTCTGTTCAATTCAAACAATCGGTTTATATCAGTAATTCTAATCAAAATCAGGTAGTTGAATTAATTTTTACCAATTATTCCGATACAGCAGTTAACGGAGAGCTTTTGTTGTTGAATCAAGCTCAAAAAGAGGTTTACAAAACAGCTATCTCTTTAAAAGGAAATGAAAAAAACAAAGAAATACGCATTCAGAAAACTATTGCTGAGGGGATTTATCAGGTACATTTTAAGGAAGCCGGAAACACATTTGCGAATGAAGTTAAATGGATTTCTTACCAACACATTCCGGAAACGTTTTATTTGAAGCCGGCGCAAACTAAAATTGTAAATTTTGATAATTCCAAGCTGAAAAAGCAGCGTATCGGCTATATCATGGGGGCGGGCGATGAAATTCCGCAAGTATTGGAGAATGTCGGATATCGGGTAGATTTAATCAATTTGGAAACTTTAAAAGCAGGAGATCTCTTGCAATATGAAACCATTATTGTCGGAATTCGCGCGTTTAATACCGAAAAAACTTTGGCAGAAAAAAAACGGATTTTGTTTGATTATGCCCAAAACGGAGGAACAGTTATTGTACAATATCAAACAGATACGAATTTGCAAACTGAAGATATTGCACCATATTCTATCAAAATTGGTAAAACCCGTGTTACGGATGAAAATGCCGAGGTTCAATTCATTAATCCAGATGCCGAGGTTTTGAATCAACCGTTTAAAATCACTTCTCAAAACTTTACAAACTGGATTCAGGAACAGGGTTTGTATTATGCTGAGGAGTTTGCCGATGAGTTTAAGCCGGTTCTTTCATCGCATGATTTTGATGAAAAAAACACAAACGGAGCTTTGGTTGTGGCTGCTTACGGGAAGGGGTATTATATTTATACTGGTTTGGGCTTTTTCAGACAATTGCCTGTAGGAAATATGGGCGCATTGGAACTTTTTGTCAATTTAATCGAGTTACAAAATGAGTGATTTTAAATATATAAAATGGCGAAAGAGTTACACTTTTGTCTTGCTGATCAATCTGCTTTATCTGGTTCTGTTTTATTTTTTAATGGATTTTTTCGCGTAATATGGAGTTATCAGATTGGATTATTTTATTGGGAACTCTTTTGTTTATCGCTCTTTATGGCACGTATAAAACCAAAGAAAGCAAGAATATCGAAGACTATATTCTGGCGAATCAATCCACCAATTGGTTTACCGTAGGTTTGTCGGTAATGGCAACTCAGGCAAGCGCAATTACGTTTTTGTCTACGCCAGGACAGGCATATCACGACGGAATGGGGTTTGTTCAGTTTTATTTCGGACTTCCGTTGGCAATGGTGGTGATTTGCATGGTTTTTATTCCTGTTTTTCATCGGTTGAAAGTGTATACGGCATATGAATTTTTAGAAAGCCGATTCGATTTAAAAACGCGGACACTGGCTTCGGTTATCTTTTTGATTCAAAGAAGTGTGGGGACAGGAATTACCATTTATGCACCGGCAATTATCTTGTCTTCGATTTTGAATTGGGATTTGACTTATATTATTGTTTCTATTGGAGTGATCATTATTTTTTACACCTATTTTGGCGGGACCAAAGCGTTGAATATTACCCAAAAACAACAGGCTTTCGTTATCATGGCAGGAATGTTTTTAACGTTTTTTATTATTTTATTCCGATTGCCTCAGGAAGTAAATCTTGGGAATGTTTTTGATGTTGCCAGAGTAAACGGAAAAATGGATCTGTTAAACTTTTCGACCGATTTTAGCGAACGTTATACCGTTTGGAATGGATTAACAGCAGGTTTCTTCCTTATGTTGGCTTATTTCGGCACCGATCAGTCACAAGTAGGGCGTTATCTGTCGGGAAAAAGTGTAAAAGAAACCCAAATGGGATTATTGATGAACGGAATTTTAAAAGTTCCCATGCAGTTTTTTATCTTGTTGGTTGGAGTTATGGTATTTATTTTCTTTCATTTTTATCAGGCTCCGCTGCATTTCAATCCTGTAAATACCGAAAAAGTTTTAAACTCGGAATATCGGGAAGAGTACCGCAATTTAGAACTGGAACTGGAAGATTTACTGAACGAAAAAAAAGAAGTTACGCAGATCTATACCGGGCAGTTAAACCAGGGGAATACTAACAGTGTTTTAGAAGAAAAGCTGGTTTCGCTGAACGAAAGTGAAACGCAACTGAGAAACGAAGCCAAAGAAATTATTGCAAAAGTAGATGCAAAAGCTGAATTAAACGACAAGGATTATGTGTTTATCTATTTTATTTTGAACTATCTGCCCCATGGCGTGATTGGTTTTTTACTTGCCGTTATTTTTTGTGCGGCCATGTCTGCTTCCGCCTCAGGGCTATATGCGGTGGCTTCTAGCTCGGCAATTGATATTTATAAAACGTACAAACCCAATCAGTCTGAACAGCATTACCTGAAAGCGACCAAATATCTGGTAGTCTTTTGGGGAATAGTTTGTATTTTAATGGCTTGCTTGATTACGTTGTTTGAAAACCTGATTCAGTTGGTAAACATTATCGGATCTATATTTTACGGCACCGTTTTAGGCATCTTTTTAATCGCGTTTTTCTTCAAATACTGCAAAGCAAAGGCAACCTTTTGGTCAGCTTTAATTACGCAAATCATTGTGATTTACGTTTACTCGTTGGAAGTTATAAGCTTTTTATGGCTGAATCCTTTGGGTGCTTTGCTAGCAATTATTCTGGCATTTGTATTTCAATATTTTATAAATAGGAAAAAGTCAGTTTAAACTGACTTTTTATCTTTTTGATAATCGCCATAAGAAACATCCTAAATAAATACTTAGTCGAACTATACTTGTTGCACTTTGGAAATGGTTTCTCATAACATTTCTACGTTAAGATGACGCTCGTTAATTATATAATACTAGGTTAACGCAGATGTTTACTTTTGATTTATATAACATATTTTTTCTCTTTTGTCATTCCGAACTTGTTTTACTTCGTACAATTCGCAAGCTCTTGTCAGAATCTTCACAATCTATTTTCTGTCCTGCTGAGTTTAGTTCAGCATCTTTTTTCTTATTGCCTCTGCGCTTTAAATTTTTTCTTTAATGCCTTTTACATGACTTCATTCCTCTGTCGAGTGTCTTCTTGGTACAGTTTTGCATTAAACTATATGGGCGAAGCCACCCGTCGTCATATAGTTTGCAAAACAAGCCTTAGAAAGACCAATAAGAGAAATGCAGTCTTGATCTTTTGTTTCATTTATATCAAGATAAAATAAAAGAAACTGGATACTTTTTTTACTTCACCTTGTGTCTATTTTCATGGGAGTTTAGTGATTATTTGATTTTAAGCGATTTTTTTTAAAATCGTTGTATCAAGATAATATGAAGGGGAGTACACTGTCTATAGTTAGGTCATGCATATCAGAAAAGAGATTTCTATATTTCATCTGAATCGCAAAATGCGAAGCAGAATTTAGCTTGTTAGTATGGAAATAACCGTTGTTAATCTTGTGTTTTTAATCAAAAGATAACATATCCCTTATTTTCCTGATTTAAAAAGTTATGGTAACCCAACGGTAACCATTATATGATTAATACATAATTGTAAGGAAAAGTCTACAGGTAGAAGTGTTTTTACATTTGTCTGAAATTTAAAAACACAGATAAATGAGAGTAAAGTATGGGAAGCTTTTGATGTATGGCTTCAGTTTATTTTTTAGTTTTTCGGCATTGGCGTCTGATAAAAAGCAAAGAAAAACCGTTTTTGTAATAGTGGACGGAATTGCCTATGATATGTTGGCTAAAACAGCAACTCCTAATATAGATTATATCGCTGCAAAAGGAAGTCTTATACCTGCATATATCGGAGGTGAAAAGGACAGTTATTCTCAAACTCCCACTATATCTGCAGTAGGATACAACAGTTTGCTGACAGGTACCTGGGTTAATAAGCACAATGTATGGGATAATGATATAGCTGACCCTAACTATAATTATCCGACTTTATTCCGTTTGATCAAGGATCAGAAACCAGAATTGAAAACGGCTGTTTTTTCGACTTGGGAAGACAACAGAACCAAGCTGATCGGAGAGGGATTGTCAAAGACTAATCAAATAAAAATGGATTATGCTTTTGACGGATTGGAACTGGATGAGGTTAGATATCCGCATGACAACAATAGTGAGTATGTAAAGGAAGTTGACAATGCGGTTGTGCACAGAGCATCGGAATATATTGCTAAATACGCTCCTGATTTGTCTTGGGTATATCTTCAGTATACGGATGATATGGGGCACCGTTACGGAGATGGAAAAGAATTGTATGAAGGAATAACTTTTGAGGATGAACTGATAGGTAAGCTGTATAAAGCGGTTGAATACAGAGAGAAAAACTTTGACGAAGAATGGCTGTTTGTAGTGACAACCGATCATGGACGTACAGAAACAGACGGAAAACACCACGGGGGGCAAAGTGACAGAGAGCGAAGTATTTGGATACTTTCCAATCAGGCTGAGTGGAGAGCAAATACCAAAAAATTTACTCCTTCTGTAGTTGATATTGCCCCGTCTATAGCCGATTTTATGAAATTGGATATACCGATTGAAACAAAAAGAGAATGGGATGGAAATTCTATGTTTGACAATGTGGAAGTAGAAGGGCTGACAGCAGAAGTAAAAGGAAGCAAATTGAATCTTTATTGGAATTATAATGCTTCTGCCGACAGTAAATCTGCAGAAATTTGGTTAGCAACAACCAACCATGTGAAAAACGGAGGCAAGGATGAATATACTTTGTTGGGGAAGACAGATTTAAGCAAAGAAAAAGCTTCTTTTAAAGTAAAAAAATCTGAAACGGGATTTTATAAAGTCTTTTTAAAATCTGAGGCGGGTAATTTAAATACTTGGATTCTCTAAATCAAAACACAATGAAAAATACAATTGTTTTTGTACTGGTACTTTTGTGCTATGGATTGGGGTTTGCCCAGATTAAGAGAACCGGAGTAGTAAAAGATGCTGTCACAGGAGAACCGTTAATTGGTGTAACGGTTTCTTTGACCGGAACCACTTACGGAACCATGACTGATATAGACGGAGGGTTTGTGATAGAAGCAGAAGATGGTCAAATATTGGAATTAAGTTATATTGGTTACACAACTCAACAGTTAAAAATAGGAACACAAACCAATTTTACAGTAAATATGCTGGAGACGAGCAGTGGTTTGGATGAAGTTGTGATCACTGCTTTGGGTATTAAAAAAGAAAAACAGGCTTTGGGATATGCCGTTCAGGACTTATCGGGCAAGGCATTGGAAAAAGTAAAGGAAAGCAACGCAGTAAGTTCACTAACCGGAAAAGTGGCGGGTTTGAACATAAAAAATTCAAGCGATCTGTTTCAAAATCCGGAAATAAGTCTGCGCGGAGCTTCACCTTTAATCGTGATTGACGGAATACCCGACCGTACGGCAGATATCTGGAGAGTAAACTCAGATGATATTGAAAATATCAGCGTTTTAAAAGGAGCAACAGCTTCTGCTTTATATGGTTCGGTAGGTCGAAGTGGAGCAATTATGATTACAACCAAAAAAGGAAAAGAAGGAAAGTTGACGATTTCATTTAATAATTCGACTATGTTTCAGACTTCTTTTTTGAGAAAACCAGAAAGACAGACCGTTTACGGCAACGGAAATCAGGGGGTTTATGCTTACATTGACGGAACCGGTGGGGGGACGGAAGGTGGAGGATGGATTTGGGGACCGCGATTAGATCAGAGAGATCCGAGTACGGCAAGCGGTTATTTTGAAACCCCTCAATATAATAGTGAGATTGATCCCGCAACGGGTAAACTGATTCCGTTGCCTTTTATTTCAAGAGGAAAAAATAATGTTGAAAACTTTTTCAGAACAGGAGTCATCCAAGCCAATAATGTCGCTGTTGACTGGGGGAACGATAAGGCAAGCTATCGAGTATCCATATCAAATCAATATCAAAAGGGAATTGTGCCAAATACAGATTTAAATAATACTTCTTTTTCAATCGGAGGGCAGCTGACCTCGACTGATAAATTGAGAATTTCTGCAAACTATACTTACAACAAGCAGTTTACAGATAACTTTCCGGAGGTAGGTTATGGTCCGACAAATTATTTGTACAATTTGCTACTGTGGACGGGAACAGATGTGGATATCCGGGATTTAAAAAACTACTGGATACCGGGGAAAGAAGGAGTACAGCAAAGACATTACAATATATCATATTATAACAACCCTTATTTTCAGGCATTTGAATATATGAGAGGATATGATAAAAATAACTCCTTTGGGAATTATAACTTAGAATACGAGTTTTACGATGGTATTAGTTTTAAATCTACAGGAGGAATAAATTATTACGGCTTGAACAGAACGTATAAAGAACCCAAGAGTTATATTGGTTACGGCGATAAGTCAAGAGGTAATTATACGGTGATGAATGAGAATTTTTTTGATATTACTACTGATTTTGGAATTAAAGTAAACAAGGAATTAACTGATTTGCTTCAATTGTCCGGAGAAGTGGCTTATTCGCGTTACCGAAGAAACTGGAATAAACTAACCAGTGCAACAGACGGATTAAATATTCCGGGATTTTACAATCTGGACAATAATGCAGGACCCTCTATTATCTCTTCTAACCGGGAAGAAAAAGAAGGAATAAACAGCTTTTACGGATTTGTGGATTTGTCGTACGACAGCACTTATTATTTGTCTCTCACAGCGAGAAACGACAAGGTTTCCACTTTGCCAAAAGGCAATAATTCATTTTTTTATCCTTCAATCGCGTCGTCTGTTGTTATTTCCAATCTTATTGGAATGCCACAGTGGATTGATTTTGCAAAGGTAAGAGGATCATGGGCGCGTGTTTCTGAAGGCAGAATAGGTGAAAATCCATATAGCCATATTCAAGGCTATGAAAAAGGGACTACATGGGATGGTGTGCCTTCTGCCTATTTTGGAAATTCTCTGCTTTCTTCGGATTTAAAACCTGAAACTTCCGATACATGGGAAGTGGGGGCATATGTACGCTTTTTTAAAAACCGACTGGGGATTGACCTTACTTACTATCAGACGAATGACTTTAATAACCTGATTTATATGCCGGTGTCTTCTGCTACAGGATATGAGAATACACTGGTGAACGGAGACCGTTTTAAACGGAAAGGATTTGAATTAGTATTGGACTTTACCCCTGTGCGCAATGAGGTATGGGAATGGATATCTACCGTTAACCTGAGTAAATACAACAAATATCTTACAGAATTATCTAACGATCGTACACAAACGGATAAGTATATTAAAGAGGGAGAGCGTACAGACGGGATTTACATTTCTCAATATCAGACCGATGGGCAAGGGAATATTGTTTTTGAAAACGGTTATCCGGTAGTTGATCCATACAGTCGTTTTATTGGATATGAAGATCCATACTGGACTTTTGGATGGACTAATACAGTAAACTATAAAGATTTCTCGCTTAGTTTTACATTAGATGGCAGAATAGGAGGCGTAATGTTTTCTCAAACCAATCAAAAAATGTGGTGGGGCGGAGTTGATCCGGGTACAGTAAATCAATACAGAGATGATGCCAATGAAGGAAAGGCTACTTACATAGCTAGCGGAGTAAAAGTAGTATCGGGGGAATTGCGCTATGACAGTAACGGAAATATTGTTTTTGACAATCGCGTTTTTGCACCGAATGACGTACCTGTAAACTACAATTCATATATGCAGACGACAAGTAATAATTCAGAGAAAAATTATCACTATTACAAACAAGACTTTATTAAACTGAGAGATATAGCCTTGACCTACCAGTTAAAGCCTGCTGTGTTGTCCAAGACGCCTTTTAGCAGTTTAAGCGTTTCTTTGATAGGAAGTAATTTGTGGATGGCTTCCAAAATTAAAAACGTTGATCCGGATTCTGGAAAAGATGCTTTACAAACACCTACTATGAGAAGTATAGGTTTTAATATTAATGCCAAGTTTTAATTATGAAAAAAATAGTTTTTAATCTAAGTTGTTTATTTATCATTTTGTTGTCAAGTTGCGAAAGCATAAACACTTTAGAGGACGATCCTAATAGAGTAGCAAGTGTTACCCCTGATCTGCTGCTGACTGATATAGAAATTGAAGCTGTCAAAAATATTGGAACGGGTGCAGGGTTGGCAAGCAGGCAATTAACGAATACGGATGGAGTGAGCAATGAGCAATATTATAACTGGCAGAGATCTTCTTTTGATAATTATCACAAGCTAAAGCAGGTTCAAAAGATGGAAGAGGAAGCCGATCGCTATGAGGAAGAAGTATATAAAAGCCTTGCTAAGTTTTTTTACTCGTATTATATTGTCGAAACTACTTTGGTTTTTGGAGACGTACCTTATAGTGAAGCTCTAAAAATAGGAGAAGGCATACAGCAGCCTAAGTACGATACTCAAAAAGATATTTTTTTAAGAGTATTAGAAGATTTGGCACAGGCTAATGAACTATTGGCAGAAAGCGACGGAGTAATAAAAGGCGACATAATTTATCGGGGAGATAAATTGAAGTGGAGAAAATTAATTAATTCATATACTCTGAAAGTTTTGATTGATTTGTCTAACAAAGTCGGCGATTCCGACTTAAAAATAAAAGAACGTTTTCAAACTCTTGTCAGTAATCCTGTTCAGTATCCTATTTTTGAAAATTTAGAAGATTCTGCATTTTTGGAATTTGTAGACAGCAAGGGCAACCAATATCCTTATTTTAATGATAACGCTTTGCAAACAGCTTATTACATGGAAGAAAGTTTTGTAGATAAACTTGTTTTATTAAAAGATACGCGTTTATTCAGGTTTGCTGCGATGAAAAATAAAAGAGCAGACGATGAACTTACTAACTTTAAAAACTATGGTGGATTAAAAGGAAGTAATTCAATGAATGAAAACTCTCAAAAAGCAGTTGATGGAGAAGCCTCAAGAGTGAATACCCGATATTATACTGATCCTGTCAATGAACCCGGTGTATTGCTAAGTTATTGGTCGTTACAATTTAATTTGGCTGAAGCGGCTGAAAGAGGATGGATTAGTGGTTCTTCAGAAACCTATTATAATCAGGGAATAGAAAGCTCTTTTAAATTTCTTAAAGCGGATATGCCTCTTGATTATCTGAATCAGGATGCTGTGAAATTAAATGCAACTGATAATCTGGAGCGTATTATGACCCAAAAACACATTGCCAGTTTTATGAACAGCGGATGGCAATCTTTTTATGATAACCGCCGGACGGGATTTCCAAAATTTAATGTGGATGGAAGCGGAATACTAAATCAGGGACGTATTCCTAAACGATGGATGTATCCGGCTGCTGAAACTGTAAATAATAATAAAAACCTGTCTGATGCCGTCAATCGGCAGTTTGAAGGAGGAGACACTATCAACAGTGTAATGTGGCTATTAAAACCATGAGTTGTTTTATTTTTAATAACCAAGACTGTTTGTTTCTAAGCAGTTTTGGCATTTGGACTCTGTCCAAATAAAATGTAAAACCTCTTTAAAATAGTTTTTAAAGAGGTTTACTTTTTTGTATATTATTTTATACAAAACAACATTATCCTTTGTATTCTCCAATCAATATAACCGGTTTTATGGTAAATCCTTTTTCAGAATCTTCAATAGCCTGATTTATATCTTCAAACTTATAAGTTTTAATCAACTTGTCAAAAGGAAATTGTCCGTTCATATACATATTAATCAATCTCGGGATAAATTCATTGGGAACGCTATCTCCTTCGACAATACCGATTAATTGTTTTCCTGTTGCTACAAAGCTGTTCATTTCAATATCAAGAGGTTTTTTGGCAACTCCCAGTATTCCCATTTTTCCATGTGAGCGCAAGGCATTTATAGAATCGAGAATAACAGGTGAAATTCCTGTTGTATCTAAACCGCAATCAAAGCCTTTTGGTTCAATCTCTTTTAATTTGTCTGGAACATTTTCTTTCATGCTGTTTATCGTGTGTGTTGCTCCAAGTTCTTTGGCGAATTTAAGTCTTTCTTCATTGATGTCCACAACTACAATTTTTCCGGCAGAAATGGCTTTGGCAGCAAGAACTCCGGCTAGACCTACCGCTCCTCCTCCGGATATCACGACCGATTGTCCGGCTTTTACATCCAGAGAGTTCAATACTGCTCCCGAGCCGGTTTGTATTCCGCAACCAAGCGGACCTAATAATTCTATTGGTGCATCTTTACGCACTTTTATTACATTATTTTTATTGGCAAGGGCATAAGTAGCAAAAGAAGATTGCGAAAAAAAGTTATCCTGTACAACTTCTCCATGCATATGATGGCTATGCGAACCATCTAATCTGGCCCCCCAAAGTTGAGTGCGCCAAAGTTTTCACAATAGGCAGGTATTCCCGTTTGGCAATTGCTACAGCCTCCGCAATATCCAAAAGTTAAAACAACATGATCTCCCTTTTTTATATCACTTACATTTTCGCCTACTTTTTCAACAATCCCCGCGCCTTCATGTCCCAAAACCATTGGAAAAGAAAGCGGACCTGTCAGTAAATCTCTTGCCGCCATATCCGTATGACAAGTTCCAGTTGCTATAATTTTTATAAGAACCTCATCATTTTTAGGTTCATCTAAGTTCATTTTGACCAATTCAAAATCTCCTCCTTTTTCTTTTACTATTGCTGCTGTTATTTCCATTATATCAGATTTAAATATTTGTAATTTGATTATTTTTTATGAATTTATATTCAAATTTAATCATTTATTTTGAAAAATATTTTATTATGAGTGCTTTTTTTGAGAGTTAGTTCTGAATAAAAATAACTGAATAAACTTCTAATAAACGTAAAATAAACTTGCGCAGGCTTTTTATTCAACCTAATTTTTTACTGATATATATCATAGATTAAGCAGAAAAAAAATACAAACTTCGCTCGTTAATCATTTTTTAATTATTTGCGTATGTCTATATTCAATCCACATACTTTTCACATTCCCGTGATGGGTTTGTCTTATACAATTGACAGCCCAATTCGGATTGCTCATTTAGGAATTTCATCAGTAGTTTCTATCACAGATGATGAACTCACGGAACGTATGCGCGCTTTTTATTGTAAAAAATTCCTGCTTCCATATCGGGAAATTACCAAGAAATGTTCTGATTACCGTGCTGAACGCATCAAAGCCTATCTCAATCTGATGAATGAAGTGGTAACACAAAAATTCCAGCAGTTTAAGGAAGAACTCTCAGAAAACAAACAGGCTTTAAATCAGTATATTTCACTGCTTCCCGATACTTCTGAATTGAAGAATGGTTTGCAAAAGCTTATTGGGGAAGGCTTGCACATGAAAGAACAGGTAAAAAAATATCTTGCAGACCATTTTATTCCCGGAACCATTGATGTCAATATTATGACCAAAGTTGATAAGGAAAATTATGAAAAAGGGAAGCAGCTTCCGATAACGTTTAATGATGCACACGCTTCGCTTCGCGGTTTTGCAGAAAGCAATCTGAATTCTTCTGTGGTGCTTTCCGCAGGAATGAATCCGAGACTGTACAGCTATTTTGAACAATTTCCGGCATTTTATCCGGATGCAGACGGACATCTTCAAAAGAAAATAATCCTGAAAGTAAGCGATTTTCGTTCGGCGATGATTCAAGGGAACTTTCTGGCAAAAAAAGGACTTTGGGTTTCAGAATACCGTATAGAATCGGGATTAAATTGCGGCGGACACGCTTTTGCGACTGATGGCTTTTTGTTAGGACCTATTTTGGAAGAATTTAAAGCCAAAAAAGAACAGTTGGTACAATCTGCTCACGAATTGATGATAAAAGCGTTAGAAACTAAAAATCTGCCGGTACCGCAACAGCCTTTAGCTTTGAAAATAACAGCACAAGGCGGGGTGGGCACGGCTGAGGAGCACAGCTTTTTGTTGAATCACTACCAGATTGATTCCGTAGGTTGGGGATCGCCCTTTTTATTGGTGCCCGAAGCGACTTCCGTTGATGAGGAAACCCGTACTTTACTGGCAAAAGCGGAAGAAGACGATTTTTATCTGAGCAATATCTCGCCTTTAGGTGTTCCGTTTAATACCGTCAAAGGAATGAGCAACGATTTTTGGAAACAAAAACGCATTAAAGACAATAAAGCCGGGAGCTCGTGTCCTAAAAAATACCTTGCACTCAACAAAGAATACGATCCGCAGGGGATGTGCACGGCTTCTAAAAAATATCAGGACATTAAGCTGGCTGAATTAGAACAGCAAAAGAAGACACTTTCTGAAAAAGCAATCGAGCAGAAAAAAGCCGAGATATTTGAAAAAGCCTGTCTGTGCGTAGGTTTGGCAAACGCTTCATATCTTGAAAATGGGATGGAAATCAAAGGACAGCAGCAAGGTGTAGTCATTTGTCCGGGACCGAATTTAGCGTATTTTGACAAAATCATTTCTTTAGCGGATATGGTGAAACATATTTATGGAAAAAACAATATTCTTCCGCATAACACCCGCCCGAATATGTTTGTAAAAGAACTGCAAATGTATGTAGAGCATTTAAAAAAAGGAGTTGCGGAATGTTCAGAAAACAGGACTGCAATTCAAACCAAAAAGTGGACAGGATTTAAAGACAATTTGCAGAAGGGAATTGACTATTACAAAGAACTATTTGCACAAACCCACTTTTTTACTGAGGAAAAAGAGCAGCTTCAACGGCAATTGGAAATGTACAGTTTACAGCTCAACGAAGTGAGACTATGAATATATTGAAATTATGGAAGAGCTGAAACAAAAAATAACCACACTTAAAAAAGAAAAAAACGCGGTGATTTTGGCGCATTATTATCAAGAACCCGAAATACAGGAAGTTGCGGATTATGTAGGCGACAGTCTGGGATTGTCTCAGGAAGCCGAAAAAACAGATGCGGACATTATTCTGTTTGCCGGAGTGCACTTTATGGCAGAAACGGCAAAGCTTTTAAATCCGTTAAAAAAAGTCATCTTACCAGATTTAAATGCCGGTTGTTCACTCGCGGATTCTTGTCCGCCTGATGCTTTTAAAGCATTTACGGCGGTTCATCCAGATCATATCGTAATTACGTATGTCAATTGTTCGGCAGAAATCAAAGCAATGAGCGATTTGGTTTGTACATCGTCCAATGCTGAAAAAATTGTCAATTCTGTACCTGAACATGTTCCGATCATTTTTGCACCGGATAAAAATCTTGGAAATTACATCAACAGCAAAACCGGCAGGAAAATGGTTTTGTGGGATGGAAGCTGTATTGTACACGAAGCGTTTTCGATGGATAAATTACTCGCTTTATATAAAGAACATCCTGATGCGGTCATTATTGCGCATCCCGAATCCGAAGCACATATTTTGAAAACGGCAGGTTATATCGGTTCTACTGCCGGAATGATCAATTATGTCAAAGAAAGCCCTAAACAAAAATTTATCGTAGCAACCGAAGCAGGAATTTTATTTAAAATGCAGCAGGAAGTTCCCGATAAAACATTGATTCCAGCGCCATCTGTTGAAGATAATACCTGTGCTTGCAGTGAATGTGCTTATATGAAGCTTAATACGTTGCAGAAAGTGTACGACTGTCTGGTCAAGGAATCTCCAGAAATCACGGTTTCGGAAGAAGTGGCGAAAAAGGCACTGATTCCTATCAAACGAATGCTTGAGCTGTCAAAATAAGGTTATGAAAGCCGATTATCTGATTATAGGTTCGGGCATTGCCGGACTCACGATTGCCATAAAGTTGGCGGAACAATTTCCGGACAGGAAAGTTATTGTCGTCACTAAATCCAGCAAAGAAGAATCCAATACGCAGTATGCACAAGGCGGCATTGCGGTGGTAATGGATGAAATCAACGATAATTTTGAAAAGCACATCGCAGATACCTTGATTTGCGGAGACGGATTGTGCGATAAGGAAGTGGTTGAAATAGTCGTTACCGAAGGACCCGAACGGATGCAGGAACTCATAGATTGGGGTGCACAGTTTGACCGAACGGAAACCGGAACGTTGGATCTGGCTAAAGAAGGCGGACATTCAGATCATCGGATAGTGCATCATAAAGACGAGACCGGAAAAGAAATTGAGCGCGCTGTTTTGGCAAAAGCACAGCAAAGTAACAACATTGAATTTCTGGACTATCATTTTGCATTTGATTTGCTTGTTGCGGACAATCGCTGTAACGGAGCTGTTATTCTAGATGAAAAGAGCGGTCAGCAGTTTTTGATTTATGCAGACTTTACTGTTTTGGCAACGGGCGGAATCGGTCAGCTTTATCGGCAGACAACTAATTCTGTAATTGCCACAGGTGATGGAATTGGGATGGCAATTCGAGCAAATGCTGAGGTAGATGATATGGAATTTATTCAGTTTCATCCTACGGCACTGTATGCAAAATCGGAACACACTTTTTTGATATCCGAAGCAGTAAGAGGTTGTGGGGCATATTTAAAAACAAAAATAGGGCATCGATTTATGTTTGATTACGATTCACGTGGCGAGTTGGCATCGCGAGATATTGTTTCAAGAGGCATTGAATCCGAACTGAAAAAATCGGGAGAGGCATGTGTTTATTTAGATTGCACTCATTTGGAAATAAATGCTTTTCAAAAACATTTTCCGGCAATTACGCAATATTGCTGGCAACAAGGTATTGATGTTTCCAAAGACTGGATTCCGGTTGTTCCCACACAACATTATTTATGTGGCGGAATCACTGTAAATAGTTTCGGACAAACTTCGGTTGAAAACTTATTTGCCTGCGGGGAATGTTCCCGAACCGGATTGCACGGAGCCAATAGACTGGCTTCTAATTCGCTGTTGGAGGCGGTAGTTTATGCACATCGGATTTTTTGTTTTCTGAAGGATAAAGAAATGACATCTGCTTCTTTTGTGTTTACATTTGAAGAAAAACGTAATAAGCCGCAAGTATCCGAAGAGTTTATCTGTGACAGAGATATGGCGTTAAGAAATCTTATCCAGCAAAATGTTGGTATTGTACGAAACAATGAAGATTTAGAAAAGATGAAACAACAATTAGTGCTTTGGCAGGAAGAATTTGAAAGCATTGCCCAAAATTACAAGCTTTCTAAAGAACTTGTGGAATTGAGAAACAAGATAGCGGTTGCTGTTTCTGTGGTGACTTCGTCTTTAAAAAGAACTGAAAATAGAGGTTGCTTTTATTGTGAGGGATAGTGATTTTTATATTTTTTTAATTAATTATATTTTCCATCTAAGATAAAAGTTGGAATAATTACATCCATAAATATGGCTGAATTGAGTTCAACAGCTCTAAAATTCTATGAGAAGAGCAAACAACTTTGTTGTCTGCCCTTTAAAAATATAAATTTATACTTGTTATCTTGTAGTATAACCGCCGTTTGCAAAGATAGTTTGTCCTGTGATCCACCAGCCCTCGGTTACTAAAAACTCTACCAGTGGAGCGATATCTTTAATATCAGTCAACCCTCCTAAATCAGAAGCTTGCTTGTGGTAAGCTACTGCATCTTCACTTTCTTGTCCGTAAAAGAAAGGGGTATCCATAGGTCCTGGAGCAACTGCCGTTACGGAAATTCCACGAGAACCAAACTCTTTGGAAGCTGCTCTGGTGAAATGTTCAACAGGTGCTTTCGCTCCGGCATAAGTAGAATAGTATCCTGTAAATGCTGCTAATAATGAAGTTACAATAGTACTTATTTTTCCATTGTTGTTCAATCTTTTGCCTGCTTCTTGAATAAAAAAATATGCTACTTTGGCGTTGATGTCGCTCATGCTGTCATATTCTTCTTCTGTTGTTTCGGTAAAAGATTTTTTTAATACTTTGCCCACCGTATTGATTGCAATATCAATGCCTCCAAATTTTTTTATGGCAACATCAAATAGCTTAGAAATGTTTTTTACGTCTGTTAAATCTGCCTGAAATAAAATTGCTTCACCTCCCGCATTAGTAATGTCTGCTAATGTTTTTTCGGCTTCAGTTTTTGTACTGTCACTATTGTAATGGATAACAACTTTAGCTCCTTTGGCTGCTAAATTACGACTTAATAAACCTCCTAAATTTTTTGCACCACCTGCAATCAGGACTACTTTTTCTTTTAAATCATTTCTTGCCATTTTATTCTCTTTTTAATGTTATATAATTTATAAAACAAAGATGGCAAAGTGATTACTATAATTTATGGTGAACTTTTCGGAACTTTTATTTATTGGTTTCTTTTCTGAATTGCCCCGGTGTTTGCCCTACAAGTTTTTTGAAGAATTTTGAAAAATTAGAAGGATCATAGGTTAATATTCTTGCGATTTCTGAAACAGGTTTATCTGTTTCCAAAAGCATTCTTTTGGCGTGGTCTATTATTTTTAAATCATAAAAATGACAAGGATGATTTCCTGTCTCTTTTTGTATGGTATCGGTTAAATGTTGATGCGATAGAAATAATTCTTTAGCAATTTCGTTAATTTCCATAAAATCAATGACTTTACCTGAAACGATATCGGCAATGTGGTTATCTAAAAACTTGAAATAGTTTTCGGTAATTTGTTTACTTCTTTTCATGATGTCTTTATCTGTGTCATTCATCCTTTTTAAATTTAAAAAAATATGGTGAAAATATGGTGAAAATATGGTGTAGTAAAAAATTATTTGTGGAGAACTTTTCGTTCTTTTTCATTTGGGGTCAAATTCTCATAATGCCAGAAACTTATTTTTCTTCTGGTTTTGAAACCTGATTGTTTATATAGCCTTATAGCTCCAATATTTTTTTCTGTTACGTGTAAAAAAGGTAGTTTTTTTTCGTTCAATATCTTATTAGTTGCATACGCGACTAATTGTTTGGCATATCCTTTGCCTACATGTTCGGGGTGCGTTACCACTGCACTTATTTCGGTGGCATTTATCATTTTCATTCTTTCTCCTGTTACTGCAACTAATTGATTACTGTTGAAAATTCCATAATAATCTCCAAGTTTAAAAGTTTTAGCTTTGAAATATCCAGGCTGTACTAAATTGATTAGTTCTATTAATTCCTTTTGATGATTTGTGGTTAAAGGAATAATATCGTCTTTGAATTCAATTTTGATAGTTTCAGACGCTATCATTTGATTGCAGATCAGATGGTTTTTTAAATATAAAATATCAGGATGAGTGAAAGGCTTTTTACCTACTATATAAAAATTATCTGACCACACCGAATATTGCTGAAGGAAGGCTGAATTTATATTTTCATTTTTAAATGCTCCGAACGGGCAATAATCAGGATCATAAAATTTTGAATCGCCTATTTGAATACAGTATTCACTATGATTTTCAATTAATGAATTCCAAACCGGGTTATCTAGTTTAGCGATATCAGATTTTTTGATAGATTTCATTTGCTAAGATTTAGAGAGAATAATGAATATGTTTTTTGTAATCAAGCATTTTCTTCAAAAAGATAGTAATTATTTAAATACCGGAATATTGCTGATGTAATTTTTTTTGATATGTTTTATAAAAACCTTTTTTTATTTTTTTGATCTCCTTAAAAGGTATCATATTTTATCTCTATTAATATAAACAATTTTTGAGTGTTTGTTAAAGATACGCTACCAAAAATGTGAAAATAAACAAGCCCGTAAAATCAGATAATTTTCTCGGGACTTCCTTTGGGGAAAGTACCTTTAAAATACGATTATTTAAACGGAATACTACCAAAGAAACGATAAAAAGAGGATTAATAATTAATTTAAGACTACGTTGTTTCATTCAGAAATTCATTTGAAATGATTAAAAACACTCAAAATTGGATGAATCTATTGTTTTTAAGTAAAATAATTAAAGCTTAAGCATGATAAAGAAGTTAAGAAGTATCTCACATATTGTAGAGAGCCTTAGTAAGGTATTATATATACAAACATATTAGCTTTGTTTTATATAGTAGTTAAATAATAACTATGATATTAGTTATTCTGTTTTTTTCTGTTCTAAATTTTTTTCTATAAATTTACTTTTACTCAATTGCAATGTTTGTTTTGGTATTAATAAGTACTAAAACATAATTAAAGGATTTTAAATTCGACAAAATTATGGCAGATAGTAAATTAAAACACGAACAGATACAGTATATCGAATTTCTTTCGAAAGATATTATTCGTGCTAAAGAATTTTACACCCAATGTTTTGATTGGAAATTTACAGATTACGGACCCGAATATACTTCTTTTACCGGAGATTATGTAGACGGAGGTTTTACATACGGAGATCCTGTTAATGGGACTGTTTTAGTTGTTTTATATTCAAAAGACATCAAAGCGACTAAAAATAAAGTGATAAATTCAGGCGGTACTATTGTAAAAGATATCTTTGATTTTCCGGGAGGCAAACGCTTTCAGTTTCTAGATTTAGATGGATATGAGCTTGCTGTCTGGTCTCTTTAGAGCGAAATCACTAGAAAGGAATTATAGAAAAAGCTTCAGATAATGAAAGTACATACTACTAATTATTTTGACACTTTTATTGAAGTAGCAGAAGACACCAAAGTTTCTTGCGGCATAAAGCCGATTTCTAAAAATGGTAAAAAGACTATTGCTGAAATCCAGTATGAATTGTTGATAAACAATCCTTATCAGTTTACTTCAGATGATGTATTATTTCAGGTATTCGCCTGGAAAAACGATTTAACAGCGACAGAATACAAACAAGCGAGAAAGCAATTTTTTTCAAAAGGACAACCTTGCCTGAGAACATCCCCCTTGACAAAAAACTATGGTTTTGGCATACATGTAAACAATAACGGAAAAATTGCAATATATGGTATGGAAACTGAGGAGTATGCGCAATTGCAGAAAGATGCTAACCTGACAAAGATAAAAGCTATGCGTACGTCCAGAAAATAAGAATAACTTTAGCTCTTCACTAATATAAAATAAAACTAATTGTAATATTTTTTGTTACAATTAAAAAAACTATTATCTTTGCTCTTAATTATGAACAACACAAGATTTGCAACGCTTATACATATTTTGACGCTTTTAGCCAAAAATCCAGATCAATTGCTGAGCTCGGATTGGATTGCAGAAAGTATTCAAATTAATCCTGTGATTGTCAGGAAAGAACTATCTGTTTTGCAGCAATTGGGGTGGGTTATCAGTAAAAAGGGAAAAGAGGGCGGATCAATGTTAAGTGCATCCAGTTGTGAAATTTCACTGGCTGATATCTATATCGCTGTAAAAAATTCAAACGTTCTGGGTAAGAAAAATAACTGTTGCGACACCCGATGCCCGATAGGGAGAGATATCAATAAAAAGTTAGAAAAGTTGTTTGAAGAAACGGATAGTCTCGTTATCAATTCTCTTCAAAACAGAACATTAAAAAACTTTGTAGAACAATTCGGTTAATTTTTTTTAAACATAAATGTAATAAGTTTTGTTACAAAATATATAAAATATGAAAATAGGAATTACAGGAGCTACCGGACAATTAGGACGTTTGGTAGTAGAAAAAATGAAACAACGCGTAAATTCAGACAATTTAGTAGCATTGGTTCGTTCACCAGAAAAAGCTTTTGATTTAGGTATTGATGCCAGACCTTTTGATTACGGTAATCCCGAGGCTATTTTACAGGGATTAAACGGTATTGACAATCTTTTATTAATTTCGGGTAGTGAAATAGGTCAACGGAAAATACAGCACAAAAATATTATTGGGGCTGCTCAAAAAGCAGGTGTAAAATGGATTGTGTACACAAGTCTGCTTCACGCAGATACTTCTTCATTGAGTTTGGCAAAAGAACATATTGAGACTGAAAAAATATTAAAAGATTCAGGTATCCCATATACCATTCTAAGAAACGGATGGTATACAGAAAACTATATGGGATCTATTTCCGGAGCTTTACAAGCCGACGTACTTATAGGCAGTGCAGGAGATGGAAAAATATCTTCAGCCGCCAGAGAAGATTTTGCCGAAGCAGCGGCTGTGGTATTGACCAGTGACAAACAGATTGGAAAAGTTTATGAATTAGCAGGTGATGAATCTTATACGTTAAAAGAGTTGGCTGCAGAAATTTCCAAACAAACCGGAAAAAAGATTCCGTACAGCAATTTATCTGAAGACGAACATGTAGAAATACTGAAAAAACAAGGACTTCCTGAAGGCTTAGCTCAAATGCTTGCAGGTTTTGATGGCGGAGCATCTCACAATGATTTGTTTGATGATGGTAAAGAGCTTTCCCGCTTGATAGGCAGACCAACTATTTCTTTGACGGAGGCAGTCAGAAGGACACTGAGTTAATATCAGTTTTTACATTTGATTAAAAAGAAGATTTACCATTTAAAAAACATGCAGCAGTTTACTAAGAATTTGAGGAAGACAAAATAATTTGATAGATTGAATCTTCCTATTTATAAATAAAAAGATAAAAATATGAAAATAGAAGTTTGGAGTGATGTAATGTGCCCGTTTTGCTATATAGGCAAGCGAAATTTTGAAAAGGCATTGGAGCAGTTTGCAGACAAAGAACATATTGGAGTAGTTTGGAAAAGTTTTCAATTAGATGCTTCAATACCTGAAATAGCTAATGAAAGTCAGGAAGAATACCTAGTGAGAAGAAAGGGAATGAGTCAAAATCAGGTTAAAGATATGCTGAAAAATGTTAGTCAAATGGCTGAGCAGGCAGGACTACATTATAACTTAGATCAAGCTGTAATGGTTAATTCAAGAAAGGCGCATCACTTCATTCAGTTTGCCAAAACTAAAAATTTAGCTAACGAAGCAGAAGAACGATTGTTTAAAGCGTTTTTTATTGAAGGAGAAAATATTGCAGATATCGAAACTTTAATAAGGTTGGGAAAAGACATTGGATTAGAAGAAAAAGAGCTCAGCTCTGTCTTTACCGATAGGAAATATACTGATTTAATGAATCAGGATATTCAGGAAGCTCAAAACATAGGGGTAAACGGGGTGCCTTTCTTTGTTTTTGACAGAAAATATGCCGTTTCAGGAGCACAGCCTCCACAGGCGTTTTTAGAAACCATCACGCAGTCTTTTGCTGAATGGAGAAAGCTGAATCCCGAAGTAAAGCTAGAGATTAAACAAGGACAAAGTTGTAGTGCAGACGGGATTTGCGATTAAGTCAAATCAAATGAAGATAAGAACGACGGGAAGGTTTTATAGTAGTTTACCTTTCTTCTGAATTTTCTTTTAAACAATATTTGAGATCAGCATATTTCTATATGCTGATTTTTTGTACATTGTATTGTCTTTAAAATACAGTTTTATGGATTTAAAATCAAACGAACCTTTTTGGCTGGTCAAAAACGGAATTATCCAAAGTTATCCGTCGTTGAGAGAGAATCTGAGTTGTGATGTTCTCGTCGTGGGAGGAGGAATTACAGGTAGTTTGATTGCCCATCAATGCATGGAAGATGGTTATAAAACTGTCTTAATTGACAAAAGAGAAGTTGCTAACGGAAGCTCTTCGGCCACTACTTCTATGCTCCAATACGAAATAGATACACCGCTTTATAAATTGATAGAAATCATAGGAGAGGAGGGAGCGGTAGCCAGTTATAAAGCGTGTTCCGAAGCAATTGATGAATTACAGGAAATATGCCGAAAAATTAAATCAGAAGCAGGATTTAAAAAGAAAAAATCACTCTATTTTGCTGCCCTCAAAAAAGATGTGAAAAATCTGAAGAAAGAGTTGCATGCCCGGCAAAAAGCTGGATTTGAAGTAGAATGGATGGAAGCTGATGAAATTTCAAAACAATATCAATTGGATAAAACTTACGGAGGTATATTGTCTGATCAAGGTGCGAGTATAGATGCTTTTGCTCTTGTTCATGAGATTTTGAACTATAATATTAAAAGAGGGTTGCAGGTTTTTGATAAAAGCGAATTGATAAAAGTACGCTACGGAAATCCATTTAATGAGATTGATCTGCAAACTGGAGCTGTTTTAAAAGCCCAAAAAATAGTGTATTGCGTAGGGTATGAAAGTGCTTTGATGATTAAAGAAAAATTTGTCAATTTAATCAGTACCTATGCTATTGTATCCGAAACTGAACTAAAATTAAGTAAACTATATGATGATTTGCTGATATGGAATACTTCTGACCCATATATTTATTTGCGAACTACAGACGATGGACGATTTTTAATTGGTGGTGAAGATGAAGAATTTCGAAATCCTCAAAAAAGAGATCGACTAATTGGTAAAAAAGAAAAGAGGTTGCTTAAATCCTTTGAAAAACATTTGCCCAATATCCCTTTTTATTCAGATTTTGCTTGGGCAGGAACATTTGGAGAAACAAAAGACGGATTACCATATATTGGCGAACACAAAGGTTTTAAAAATAGTTATTTTGTTTTAGGATTTGGAGGTAATGGTATAACTTTTTCGGTTGCAGGCATGAAAATGGTTTCTGATTGGATGAGTAATAAAATGCATCCGCTCAGTAAATGGTTTCGATTTGGAAGATAGAATGTAACGTACAGAATGCAGGTTGAAGTTATGATACAGGAAGGAATTTTACCTGTTATCGCTTTCTTCTTCTTTCCCATCAGCTATCATTTCGTCAACTTCTTTCATTTCACCTTTTTCTAAATGCTTTACTTCCTCCTCTTGTTGATCAGACTTTATATCGATGTGGAAAGTACAGCCAATAGGGAAATGATCAGAGCCTATCGAAGGATAAATGAAGAGCTTGTCAATGAATACTTCCGGGCTGTGAAATAACAAATCCAAGGGGACTCTGAAAAACCAATAATCAGCGTGAAAAGTGGACAGGATTCCTCTTCCTATGCGAGCATCAATCAATCGGCTTGTTTTTTTGAAAAGAACAGATGATTTAGCCCATGCGACATTGTTAAAATCGCCTGTAACCACTACCGGCAAACGATAGTCTCTTACTTTTTTAGCGACACTGAGCAAGTCGCCATCCCGCTCTTTGGAATTGTCTTCTTCCGTAGGGCTTGGCGGTGGCGGATGTACGCCAAAAAATATAAATTTGTGTCCATCTCTTGTTTCTAATTCGGCTTCTATACTGGGCAAATCCTCTGCTACAAAATAATGCGTTTGAAAGCGGTTTACTTTTAGTTTGGTATAAAAGTGCATTCCATATGTATTTTCAAGCGTTACTTTTTCATAATTTGGGTAATCATTTTCTAATACACGCATTGCCTGTTCCCAGTTCTTATTACTTTCCATGGTTAGAAAAACATCGGGCTGTTCCTGACGAATAAGTTGTATAAAACGATGGTACTCCTCATTAAATTGATAAATATTACACGAAATGATCTTTATTTTGTCTGAAACATTGTTTGTGGTAGGATATTTTGTCGTTTTCCAAAATTTGGTATAGCGCATAAGGAGGTAGATATGATAACCAATCAACCCGAGTTGAATTATTTGCAAATACCACAACCACTGATGTTCTTTTAGATAAAACAGTGTTACTGTAAAAACAATGATTTGCAGAGGCAAAAGCTGTAGTTTGATAAATTCTGCCACTCTAAAAACCCAATGTTGGTTTTGTATAAACGGTAAGGCGCTTAAGATAATTAACAAAGAAGAAATAACTATTAGGACAGTAATCATATGGTTATATAATATAATTAGGAAATAGAAAAATACAAAAAAAAAAGTTTTAATATGAACTTTGCATATTATCTTTTTGTAAATGTAAATTCAGATTGTGATGATTACCAGATAAATAGTTTAGAAGAGATTTGTTTTTTAGATTTATTAAAATACTTTTGTTTATTGTAATACTATTAAAACAACTATATTATGAATTACATATTCTATTCTCCTCTAAGATCTATTCTGTTTGTATTTGCTTGTTTGATGTCGATTACATTGTCGGCTCAAAATGGCAAAAAGAATGAAAAAGCTGTAATTAAAACTGCTCTATATTGTGAACATTGTCTTGAATGTGAGTCTTGCGGAAAAAAATTCAACAAAGAATTGTATAAGATAAAGGGGATGAGACAATTTGAAGTTAATCAGGAAGAAAATACAATTACAGTATTTTATAATGGAAAAAAAACAGATTTAAATACCATAAGAACCTATATCTCTAAATTGGGATTTGATGCTGACGATGTAAAAGCAGATCTGGTTGCTTATGAACAATTGGACGATTGTTGCAAAAAATAATTCTGTATGTCTCAGCTATTTAAACGGCATTTAGAAAAATTCATCCGTATTGAAGACTCAGAGTATGATGAGGTACTAAATTATTTTAGTGAAAAACTTATTGCTAAAAAGGAAAACCTGATGGAAGAAGGTCAGGTTTGTAAATACCATTATTTTGTACTGAATGGCTTGCTTCGGAAATTTTTTATCAATGAAAAGGGTATTGAGCAAACAACAGAGTTTGCAATAGAGAATTGGTGGTTGACAGATAATATTGCTTACGAAAATAAACAAATCACCTCATTTTATATACAGGCAGTTGAGAAAACGCAGGTACTTTATATATCCTATGAAAATCAGGAAAAACTTGTACAGAAGTTTCCGGTGATGGAACGTTATTTCCGGTTTGTTTATCAACGAGCGTATGCTGCCTCTCAAATGCGGATAAAGTATCTTTTTTCATTATCTAAGGAAGAATTTTATTTTAATTTAGCTAATACATACCCGGCATTTGTGCAGCGTGTACCTCAATATCTTATTGCTTCTTTTTTGGGATTTACTCCCGAATATTTGAGTGAAATAAAGAAAAAATATTTTTCTTAAACCAGTTTAATATTTTTTATAGTGTTGTTCTTGATTTTTGTATTATCATTTTAAAATATAGAAAAATGCAAAACCGAATCAACATTAACTCAACAGAACCCAATGCCCTAAAGGCAATGATGGGACTTGAAGCTTATCTTTCTCAGATTTCTATTTCAAAATCGTTGAAAGAGTTTATTAAAATTCGGGCATCGCAAATTAATGGATGTGCTTATTGTATTGATATGCACACGAAAGATGCTTTGAAAAACGGAGAAACAAATCAGCGAATTTTTTTGTTGACTGCATGGCGGGAAACGGATACTGTTTTTACAGAAGAAGAAAAAATAGTGCTTGCCATTACAGAAGAAGTTACATTGATCCATAAAAATGGATTAACAGATGAAACTTATGAGCAAGCACTTAAATTTTTTACCGAAAACCAAATAGCACAGATCGTGATGGCAGTAATTGTAATTAATGCTTGGAATCGCATTGCGATAAGTGGTCACTTTCAACCAGGAGCAAATTTTGTTTAACGACAAGATGAAACTGAAGAAGCTTAGTTCTCTCAGTATTTACATCATAATCGCAATATAATACAAGAAGGTTTAAAGCATAGATTTAAACCTTCTTTTGTTTTGTTTTCTTGATTAGTACTTTAGATTTTCTAAGCTGTTTGATAGTGTAAAAATGCACTTTTTCATGATATAAAATCCACCCGCCTATAATTCCTATTACACTTCCAATAAAAATATCAATCATTCTGGCAAGAAAAACGGTATTGGTATTTTGGGTTAGCTGTTTTCCCGATTCCGATAAAAAAATGGTTAGGATAGTAATAAATATAACCGCTATTGCATAGTTTCTAACGACTAAGAACTCTACAATTATCTGCAATAAAATAATGCCTATTACCATTACTAAAGCTGTCGGATGAAAAGAAGCTATCAGCCAAGTTATCCCTAGCCCGACCAAGGTTCCGATAATGCGTTGTATACCTCTTAGCCAAATGTGCTGCGTACTGTTTCCCTGCATTACGGCAAGACATGAGATAGGAATCCAATAAGAATTTTTGATGTCTAAAGAAAAAGCAATTGCCAAAGAAAAAGCCATTACAATTCCAAAAGTCAGGGATTCTATAATATTGGTATAACCCGAAGTAGTATGGATTTTATTTTCTGTCTGGGCGCTCTTTTTTAATGTAAGTAAACTGTATATTAAACCGATTCCGCAGGTAAAAATCGCTCCCATTGCAACATATCCTATTTTTTCAGGAATAGTATCAGAATCAAAAGGAGTACAAATTGCCGTAGATGCCAGCATGATAAAAAAGAAGTTTCCCGGTGGTCGGGTCAATCGCAGTTTATGCAAAGCATAATGCACGCCAAAAGACAAAAAGCCTAACGCAAAAGGAGCAATTACCGGGTTAAATGAAAAGAGCAAACCGATGCTATAGGATATCATAATTCCAAAACAACATGTCATTAGAATAATCATTCTTTCGGCAAGCTTATTGGATTGAATGTACAAAATGGATAATCCGGCTAACGATGCCAGTTTTCCAGCTTCAATATTATCGGTATACCATCCCAAAATCATGGGTATACCTACTGCAAGTCCGGCAACTATAGGGAAATGCCATTCTCTGCTTGTTTTATTGAACCTGAAAAAAGAATTCATATTAATAATCCAGAAAATTAGGCTTGGACTGCTTTTACTGTACGAAAAATAGAACAATTAAGATACTGTAAAACTATTAAATATTTCTATATCCGGCAAATAAAGGGTTTGAATTATACTGTTATTTTCGTTATATCCCCTGACGACGTGGTAAAAATTTAATTTTTTAATATTTTATCCGGTTTCACCAATTGCTATTTTTGTACGACTAAAACACCTAATGGTTTTGGTGTAAATTGAAAGTTGAAGATTAGCCAAATACTCCGCTAATATAGTTTTTTGTCATTTCGTGTTTAGGGTTTTCAAAAATATCTTTTGTATCGCCGCTTTCTTTAACTTCTCCTAAATACATAAAAAATGTTTTATCAGCTATTCGTTGTGCCTGTTGCATATTATGCGTTACAATGACAATAGTGTATTTTTGCTTGAGGTGGAGAATTAATTCTTCAATTTTTAAAGTACTCACTGGGTCTAAGGCAGAACAGGGTTCGTCCATTAAAATAACTTCCGGTCTTAAGGCGACGGCGCGAGCGATACACAATCTTTGCTGTTGACCTCCTGACAAACGGTGGGCGGGCATTTTTAAATCATCTTTTACTTCGTCCCATAAAAAAGCTTCTGTCAATGCTTTTTCAATGACTGTTTTGTCATGGGGCAAATTGTTAATTCGCAGTCCATAAGCAATATTTTCATAAATGCTTTTTGGAAATGGATTAGCTTTTTGAAAAACCATTCCGATGCGTTTTCTAATTTCTGTTACCGGAATATTCTTTGCGTAAATATTAATGTCGTCAAGTTTTAGTAGTCCTTGAATATCAGCATAGGGAATTAAATCATGCATACGGTTAAAGCTTCGTAATAATGTACTTTTTCCGCAACCCGAAGGTCCGATCAGTGCAGTTATTTCATTTTCCTGAAAATTAACGTTTACGTTTTTTAAAATTTGTTTGTTGGCAAAACTGATGTTTAAATTTTCAGCAGATAATTTAGTTTTCATTTTTTCTGAATTTATAGCGAATATAAAAGGCACTTAAGTTTAATAAAAAGACTACCAAAATTAATACGAGAGCGGTGCCATAAGCAATTGGTCTCACCTCTTCAATTGATTGATGCTGTGTGGACAACATATACAAATGGTATGGCAATGCCATAAACTCCTGATTGATGTATCCGTTGGTATCACTGATATAAAAAGCAGCTCCGGTAAATAGGATAGGAGCTGTTTCGCCTGCTGCTCTGGATAAAGTTAAAACTACGCCTGTCAATATTCCGGGAACGGCTGAGGGAATAACAATATCTTTAATCGTTTCAAATTTAGTTGCTCCTACAGCCAAAGCTGCTTCGCGGGTACTATTGGGGATTTGCATTAATGCTTCTTCTGTGGTTGTGATGATATAAGGTAGAGATAACAATCCCAGAGTTAATCCTGCAGCTAATAAAGATGTTCCTAATTGTAAGGTCTGTACAAATAAAGCTAACCCGAACAATCCGTAAATAATAGAAGGAACCCCCGACAGATTACGTATAGCTGCTCTAATGATGCGCGTTAATTTATTATTTTCAGCATACTCATTCAAATAAATGGCGCAACAAATACCAAACGGAATTGCAAAAGCAGCAGTAATTAATGTTATGAGGACGGTTCCTATAATGGGCGTTAAAATACCGCCTTTCGTCATGCCCTCTTTGGGTATAGAGGAAATAAACTCCCAGGATAAGCTCCCGATTCCTTTAGATATAATTTCTAAAATAATGACAACAAGAAAAAAGCAAACAATAAGAGTTGTACCTACTAATGATCCCCATTCAATGATAGAAGAGAGTTTAAATCGTTTATGTTGCATGATATTTTCTAAATCTGTTAATAAAGTATTCTCCTACTAAATTGGCTATTAGAGTCATAAAAAAAAGCATAGTTGCCAAGGCATATAAGCCGTAATAATGAGTGGTTTGATAGGGTACTTCGCCCATTTCTATAGCAATTGTTGCCGTCATTGTTTTGACAGAGTCAAAGAAGCCTTTGGGAATGAGAGCTGCATTGCCCGTAGCCATTAAAACGGTCATGGTTTCACCAATCGCTCTTCCTACGCCCAGCATAATGGCAGATATAATTCCGGGTCCGGCTGCTGGTATAATTACTTTGCGTAAGGTTTGCCATTTGGTGGCTCCAACGCCGTAACTTGCTTCTTTATAGGTTTTGGGTACTGCGTGTATGGCATCTTCAGAAATCGTGATAATAGTAGGCAAAGCCATAACAGCAAGTAAAATGGCTCCGTTTAAAGCATTTAAACCATTTGGCAAATCTGCCAGGTTAGCCAATCCCGGGCTAACTACAACGATACCTAAAAAACCTATTACCACAGAAGGAACGGCAGCGAGCATTTCAATCGCTGGTTTAAGAATGTTTTTTAACCTGGAACCGGCATATTCCGAGATAAACGCAGCCGTTCCTACTCCTAATGGTATGGCGATGATCATGGCTCCAAAAGTTACCAGCGTTGTGCTCAGAATAAGGGGGAGCATACCATATTTTGGATTTTTACCAGTCGGATTCCATTCCATTCCGGTAATGAATTCCAGCGGTTTTACATCCATAAAAAAAGAAATGGAATTGTAGATTAACAAGGCTAAAATTCCGCCTAGTAAAAAAAGAACTAAAAGTCCGGTAGCTTTAAAAATGTATTTGAATATAGTATCCAGCGATATTCTGATTTTATATTTCATTAGAAGTACGATTTTTAATATAATATCCGTGTTGAATGATTAGTTGCTTACCTCTTTCACTATTTTCAAAATCGATGAACGGCTTTACTTTTTTCCATGAATCCTCTAAAATAAATTGATACAGCGGTCTTTGAAAGAAATATAGATTGTTGTTGATTGTATGAACGTCAATAGGGGAATAGGCAGGTGAGTCAACAGATTCTTTGATGTTGAGTATTTTTACTGTTTGATTGCCGGATTCATGTGCAATATATCCTGCACCCACATATCCGATCCCAGATTTATCTGTTTTGATTCCCTCTAAAATTTGAGCATTGCCCGTCATTTCTTTTGCTGCAGGAGAAAATTCTATTTTGAGTTTCTTTTTGATAAAAGAGTGAGTTCCTGAACTACTTTGGCGCCCGTATATGTTAATAGGTAAGTCAACTGAGGTGAGCTGATTCCAGTTTACAATATTTCCTTTCAGAATAAGGGCTAAAGTAGGTAAATCTATTTCGTTTAAAGGTAAATCTTTATGCACTACAAAGGCGGTGGCATCTTCAGCAAAAACTACCGTACGCAAGGCAATATTTTTGCGTTTGAATTGCTCTGTTTCTTCATCAGATAAAGGGCGGGAAGAGTTGGCAATATCAGCCTGACCATTGAGTAAAGAGGTAATTCCTAATCCAGATCCGCCTCCAGAAATCGCAATGCTAAAACCTGGATCTATTTCAGTGTATTGTTCTGCCAGATTTACAGCTAAATTTACTTCGGTATCCGATCCTTTCATTTTAATTGAATGGTCTTTATCTCCGCATGATATTAGCAAAAAGACGGATAAAAAAAATAAAAAATTACTTACAAAAAAAATCTGTTTTTTCATCAGAACAAAACTCTATTGTTTGTATAACCTGTACGTTATTTAGGTGTTATTAAATGGTTAATTGTTATCAAGGTTTACTCAAAATTAAAGATAACCTAATGCTCTTTGTTAAGATTTGTCCTCCACTTTCTGGCTTTATTCAGAAAAAATGTTTAAAATCCGTGTTTCCCTCTAAAGAAGACAGGATGTTGGCTCGCGGTATATAGACAACGGAGGGGATAACTTTTTGAACGCTTGCTCAAAGGTATATGACATTTTCTTTACTAAGTATTGGAGTGAGATTTGTACAATAGGCGTAAATCTGTTATTGATTATTTATTTGTAAATGGAATGGTTTACTTGATGTAATTCTTTTTATTGATTTTGTTTTTTAACTATTATTTAGTAAAAATAAAATATATTTATATTTTTGATATAAACTAAGAATCTTGTTATGAGTATATTTTCTAAAAAGACACTGGAAGGTTTGCTTGCTGAAGCTGATGCGGGTGGAGCAAATAACCTTAAAAAAACCTTAGGTACGTGGGGATTGATTGCTTTGGGAATCGGGGCAATTATAGGGGCGGGATTGTTTTCGATAACTGGAATGGCTGCAGCAAATTATGCGGGACCGTCAATTATGTTTTCTTTTTTAATTGCTGCGATGGGATGTGCATTTGCCGGACTCTGTTATGCTGAGTTTGCTTCAATGATTCCGGTTGCGGGTAGTGCTTATACATATTCATATGCAACTATGGGAGAATATATAGCCTGGATTATAGGCTGGGATTTAGTGTTGGAATATGCAGTAGGAGCCGCAACAGTAGCATCTAGTTGGTCGGGATATTTGAACGCTTTATTAGGGAATTTCGGATATTCATTGCCACATGAACTCATAAATACTCCTTTTGACGGAGGATGGTTAAATCTTCCGGCTGTATTTATAGTTTTTATTACCTCATTAGTCTTAATTAAAGGAACCAGTGAATCTGCATTTGTAAACGCGATTATTGTTATTCTAAAAGTATCTATAGTTATTGTGTTTATTGTTGTAGGATTTAAATATGTAAAACCTGAAAATCACATGCCTCTTATTCCCGATAATACAGGCAATTTTGGAGAATTTGGTTTTTCGGGTATTATACGTGCAGCTGCGGTTGTATTTTTTGCCTATATTGGTTTTGATGCTGTCAGTACGGCGGCTCAGGAAACGAAAAATCCTAAAAAATCAATGCCTATCGGTATTATGGGATCCCTGCTAATCTGTACTATATTGTACGTTGCTTTTGCATATGTAATGACGGGAGTAGTTGATTACAGAGCTTTCACTGCAGGTGATGCAAACAGTCATCTTGCCCCTGTAGCTATAGCGATCGATAATATGGGAAGTGTTGATGCTTCAGGAGCTATTATTCCAGCTTATCCGTGGTTAAATACGTCAATTATTATTGCTATTTTATTGGGATATGCTTCTGTAATTTTAGTTTTGCTATTGGGACAAAGCAGGGTTTTTTACTCTATGAGTAAAGACGGCTTGTTGCCCAAAGTATTTTCTTCGGTTCATCCAAAATTCAGAACACCGTATAAATCCAATTTGTTTTTTCTTGTATTTGTAAGTGCATTTGCTGCTTTTATACCAGGAAGAGTGGTAGGAGAGATGACTAGTATAGGTACACTGTTTGCTTTTATCTTAGTTTGTACAGGTGTTATGGTTATGCGAAAATCAATGCCGGATGCGCCCAGATCTTTTAAAACTCCGTTGGTCCCGCTTGTTCCTGTATTAGGAATTATAACTTGTTTTTTTATGATGGCATTTTTGCCTCTTGACACATGGGTAAGACTAGTTATTTGGATGATTATCGGGCTTGATCTTTATTATTTTTATGGAGCTAAACACAGTTTACTCAATAAGACTGGTAATAAAGTAGCGGCAAAAACTAAGAAAGTGATTGCTGTTTCTAATATTATCTTAGCAGTAATTCTTATTTTTATTGCCATTCTGCACCATGTCAATACAGAAGGCAGAGATACCGTTCTATATTATTTTTCGCTGATAATGGCAGCAGTTCATTTATTGTATTTTGCTTATGTATGGTTTTCCGTTAGGAATCGTCCGGATATTTCTGTTTCTTAAATAGGGATTGGTTGTATAACAAAGTTTAAGGTCAGAAATTAACCGTAATAATACGTAGCAATTTCTGACCTTATTTTAATTTGATATTTAAACTATTTAAACCTCTGATTAGCATTACTGCTGATAAACATTTCGTTGCGTTCTTCCGAAATAATTTCGATAAATCTTTCGTAGTGCTTCAGCACATCGGAGATCAGTTCATTTTTGGTAAAAAGCCGTACATCATATCCTTCACGGGCATCTCCAAAATAAGATTCTGGAAAATAAGTTTGATTTTCTTCTACGTCCGGCAAATTGTCTTCGTCAAGCAGGTAATCAGAGAGTGTTTTGGATTCATTTTTTACGCCGTAGATAAAATTGTTGACCCTATCGTGCTTGATTTCAATCTCAATTCTGTAAGGATTTTCATAACTATTTATCTTTGCTTCAATTCCATTTTCAGAAAACTCTTGTTGTAATTCTGAAAAAGCACTTTTGACTGTTGTATTGATAAAATTGCTTACAGATTTTTTATCGTTAAACGAAATGATAAGCTTTAAGCGTTCTTTCCAGTATTCACCAGACCAATGAGTTGAAGTGACAGAAAGATCCCGTTCGTAATAGTTCTTGTCAATAATTAATGCTTTCATAAGACTTACAATAAAAAGAAGCATTATAACCGAAAAGGGCAAAGCCGTAATTAATGTCATACTTTGCAAGGCAACTAATCCGCCTGCATTTAGTAAAACGAGTGCTAAAGTTGCTAATAAGATACCCCATCCGATGGTTTGCCATTTAGGAGAAATGCGTGCGTTTTTTGTAGAAATACTGTTCATGACAAACATCCCTGAATCTGCAGAAGTGATGAAGAAAATAACGATGATAAGGATAGTGAGGAAACTGATTATTTTAGAAAATGGCAGGTACTCTAAAAAGCGAAACATGAGTGCATCCGGATTTTCTGCAAGCTGGCTTAATGCTCCTTCTGCAACGTGAAGATCAAACCAGATAGCGCTGTTTCCAAAAACCGTCATCCAAATAAAATTAAATAACGTGGGTAAGAGAAGTACAGCAGCAATAAATTCTCTGATAGTTCTGCCCTGAGAAATTTTGGCGATAAAAAGTCCTACATAGGGCGACCAGGAAATCCACCATGCCCAATAAAGAATTGTCCAGTCATAAAACCACGGAAGTTTTTCTTCTTCATAGATATGTGTGTTGAAGGTCAGGCTGAAAAAATCGTTGATATAACTTCCTATCCCTTCTGTAAAACTTCCGATTAAAAATACGGTCGGACCTAATGCCAATACAAAAATTAACAGCGCAATAACGCCTATTACATTAATATTGCTCAATATTCTCACTCCTTTATCTACTCCGCTGACTGCGGATAAAATGGAAAGAGAAACCAATATACAAACGATAATTACGTAATAGATAAAATTGCTTTCAGGAATAAAGTTTAGTGTTTCTAATCCGGATGCAATTTGTACAACTCCAAAACCTAAAGTAGTAGTTATACCAAAAAATGTACTGCATAGAGCGAAAACATCGATAGTATTTCCCCATTTTCCTTTAATTTTATCTTTTAATAATGGATAAAAACAACTTCTCAAAGAAAGCGGTAAACGATAACGATAAGCAAAATAAGAAAGCGCCAAACCTACAATTCCGTATATAGCCCAAGCATGGATACCCCAGTGAAAAAAGGTATATAATTGTGCATTTTTAGCCTGGTCTACAACAGAACCCAAAGCAAAAACTTCGTTAGAATAGTGTTGCATAGGCTCTGATACACCAAAATACATTAATCCGATTCCCATTCCCGCAGCAAATAACATTGAAATCCACGAGAAAAAAGAGTATTTAGGTTTACTGTCATTTCTTCCTAATCTTATATTTCCGTATTTGCTAAACATAAGATAAACAAGAAATAAAACAATGATGGTTACAGCCCATACATATATCCAGTTGAGGTTTATAAAAATAAATTCTTTAATAGTGTTTAGAAGATTTTCCGTGACTTTAGGAAATAGTGCTGATAGGAGAGAAATCCCCATAATAAAAATCAAACTCGGAAAGATTATTCCTTTACTTAGTGTGGTTCTTATTTTTGGAATTTTAGTCATACAGTTTTTTTAAATGTTTATAATTTCGGGCAATTGATAGCCGGAAATATGATTGAAAAATTATTAGATTATAAAAGAGCTATCAATTTTTTTGAACTTATATTAATATAAAAGAATGTTATTATGTTTGGGTATTTGTGTACTGAGAAATAAAATATTTTAAAAGAAGAAAATTAAGAGTTCCAAAGGTAAAAAAATAAAGTTAAACACTCAGAATAAAATAGATAAAATTAAATAAATATTTTTATTTTTGTATAAAAGATTAAAATATACGTGAATTTTATGTGAATAAAAAATAAAGCTGTGTACTGTATTTATTGTGGGATTTATCTGAGGTATACTTAAACAGTGGAAACAGAAAATAAATATTTTATGTTAATGAAATATTGAATAACTGTTTTTTAATAAAGGCGCGCTCTTAATTGTAAAGAACTTTAGTATAAACTTAATTTTTACACCTTATGTTTACTAAAAAGAGTATTCTATTAAAGGAATCTTCCTATAAGCTAGCATTGATATTTTCAAAAATATATGTTTTTTGGCTTGTAATGTCCTTATTTTTATTTGTTGTATTTAGTAAAGTAACAACGTTGGTTTTTTGCGCTCCTTTTTTACTTCTATTAGCAACTGTATTTAAAAATCAATATAATCCGTTGCAGTCTTTGCCCTATTTTGCAGCGCCGGTAGTATATATACTTTTGGACATTCTGCCTATAAGATATTTTACCAACTATGAGTTTATACTTTTAGGAGTGTTATTGGTTACATATAGTTTAATATACCTATTAGACAAAAATAATAATTACATAGCTTCAGATTTTAAATTTTGGCTAAAATATAATGCATGGTTTTTACTGCTTTTAGGTATTACCTCGGTTGAGTATTCTTTTTATAAAAAAGGCTTTTTGGATTTAAACGTTAATGCCTTTTTTTTGGTAGCAGGTCTTCTCGGACTTTCTATCATATATACGGTGATGCTTGTGTGGTCTTTACGAAGAAGCAATAGTGAACAAAAAAATCTAGAAGAGTTTAAAAGTCTATCAGAAGAATATAAAGAAAAAATACATATTCTAAATACATATTTCCAAACAAGTACAGATTTTTTAGACCTTGATTATTCACTGGATAATTTGTCAGATGCATTAAAAATGGATAGAAAAGATACTAGTTTTTTATTGAATCATATACTCAATAAAAGCTTTTATTCTTTACTTGCAGAAGAAAGAGTTAAGGTAGCTAAGAAATTACTGGAAAAATACGCTGATATCTATACTATTGACTATATAATGGCTCAGGCAGGTTTTAGATCAAAATCATCTTTTAACCGCTATTTTAAAGAGTATACTAAACAAACGCCATCAGAGTTCAGAGATCACAAACTAAATATTTAAGGGAAATAGAATGTTTACGTATGAGCAAGTTTTATCGCTATTACTGCTATCAGGAGCAATTGGATTTTCTATATATAATACTGTTTTATATAAGCGAAAAGGATTCAAAAATGATGCTGATTTTTCTATTTATGCATTAAATACTTTAATTCTAATTCATTCTTGTTATGCATTTTTAACAAGATTACTTTGGTCCGATTGGCAATTCTTAAATTTAGGAGCCCCTTTTAAATTATTTTATGGACCGTTATTTTTATATATTGTCAGAAGTGCGATTATTGAAAAAAATCTGTTGCGGTTAAAAAGTAAAAAACTTTACTTGCATTTAGCACCGGGTATTATACTTTCTATATTATTTGTACTCCAAATTATCTTCTATAGGGATTTTTTAGAACGAGTACCTTTAATTTTATATATAACAATATTACAATGGATATCAGGAATACAGATGCTTGTATATTCTATGATTAGCATGTATGTTATGTATCGTGATAGTCTGACAAAAAATAAAAAAAGAGTGAAGAGACTTTTTTTTGATGGATTATTATTACTTGCTATACGCAGTATTTTTTTAATAGGAGATGCTTTACGAGTTGATTATGATTATAAGGATAATCTGGTCAGTGGTTTGATAGCACATATTTTTATGTTATTTATTATTATCCAGATTCATCGAGTTTGGTTAAAAGATCTTTTGTTTAAGAGTGTTAAAAATGATGAACGCTTTGTTGCTAAAAAAATATCAGCTAATCGAAATGATAATACACTTGTAGAAAAATATACAAGATCCAAAAAAACTAAGGAAGTATTGCAGGATTATGCAAATAAAATTGAGGCACTTCAGGAAACATTTTTTATAGACAGCAGCCTGAGTATTGAAAAGTTGTCAAAAGAATTAAAAACAACACCTCATGATTTGTCGCAAGCTTTCTCACTGATACTTAATACTAATTACAGTCAGTATGTAAATAAAAAGAGGATTAACTTTGCGGTTAAACTACTAAAGACAGAAAAACAGATGAGTATTGCTGACATATCCTTTATGGCAGGATTTAATTCTCAAGCATCTTTTTACAGAGTTTTTAAAGAACATTACAACATGTCGCCCAAAGAGCTTCAGAATAACAAGTAATTTCTATATTTGGTACTAATGACTTTGCCTATCGTTTTTTAGCGTTTTTATAGTTTTTTATTCTCTCTTGTTTTTGGTTTGTCTTCTATTTTAAAAAAGTCTTTTTTAGATAGAGTATAAAGAATGCCAAACAATTAACAGAGAAATATAAAGTAAATCTGTATAGTAAATAGAAAGCATTTTTGATTTGTGAGTACTCTGCCTATAAAATATTTATTAAACATTCTTTACCGGAACATCTGAATCTTATCTTCTTTAGCAATTATATATTCTGATTCTATTTATACATCCATTCGGTTCTATACAATAAGCAGATTTAAATCGCTCTCAATAGAAATTGTACACAATCTTTTTTACTTATTATTTCTCTTCATTATTCAGAAAAAAAGAAAAAATTCTGTTGTTATGTGGGTATTTTTTATTTAAAAATACTTTTTCGGGTATCTCTCAATTATTTAATAATTTCCTTTTGTAATTTATTGTAATTTAGGTATTTATGTTTTTTTTGTTTTATTGGGAAAAACTTCTTCTCAATAATTTGAGAATAAAAAAAACAGATAAAGCCTTCTCTTTGCCTAGTAATTATTTCGGAAAATTACAAAGTGTATTTTTCAAGTTTAACCGAATAAAAAATTGTTTATGAAAAATAAATTACTGAGAAGAACATTTCTAATAAGTTTTTTAACAACTTCTTTATCTGGATTTGCTCAAATGAGTATAGGTACTCCTACTCCCGATGCGTCGGCAATTTTGGAATTAAATGTCAATAATCTAGAGTCCGGTAATAAAAAAGGTTTTCTAGCACCTAGATTAGCACTGAATTCAAGGTTGGATACGTCAACAATACCTAGCCCTGCTATAGGACTGTTAGTTTACAATTTAGGAACAGGGAATGATTTCTCTTACAAAGGTTATGTTTTTTGGGATGGCGAAGAATGGAGAGCGTTAAGCGGTTCTTCTCTTGCAGAGGGAACTATAGGAGAAATAACATGTAATGCTATAACCTTAATACCAAGTAGGTATGAAAAAGGAAAGCCTTTTGAGGGAGTTATGAATGTTCCATATACAGGAGGAAACGGAGGAGTTTTTCCGGCTCAAACCATAGGACCTGTAAATGGTTTAACTGCAACTCTTGCAGCAGGAAGTTTTACGAATGGCGCAGGTACACTAAGTTATACTATAACGGGTACACCAACGATTAGTACTCCCGAAACAACCATTTTTACAATTGAAATAGGTGGGAAAAATTGTGATGCGGTTATTGGAGCGGATGATGGTATTGCGTTAGGAGACTTGGTATACTATCAAACACCCCCGATTTTGGCATCCATCTATGGAAATGGTGGAGCTTTAGCAGGGAGTGAAGCGAAAGGCTGGATGAGCTATTACGCAGACGACTTACCTCTTTTAGGAGGTAAAATTAGGTTAGATGGCTACTTTAATGCTACTTCAAATACCGCAGGAGGAGTTAGCTTTAATCCTCGATTGGTAAATGTGTCAGAAAAACCTGTGAAGATATGGTTCAGTGCTATGACCACTATAGACAGTTTTAGATCAGGAAACCATCTTTTAGCAGCCGATGGAGGATGGGTTAATTTGGATAATGGCATTTATTATGGTTATGGCGCTAATGATGTTTTAGGAGTAAGTACACCTAGAGTCAGCGGAAATGGAGTAAATGGACAGGAAATCGTTCAGGTTGACCTCTCCTTAGATGACAAGTGGTACAGGATTTACTATTTTCCTATTGTAGATAACTTAAATACAACAGATAATGCAGATAATGTGAGAAAAATCTTTTTATCTATTCAACGTCTGTATTAAAAAATAAAAAAAATATTTTAATCTAGAAATATATTTAAATAATAAAAATTGAAGTTTATGAAAAAAATTACATTAATCGCAGCCTTATTAGGTTCAGTTTATTTTGCAAAAGCACAGGTGGGAATTGGTACTGATGCCCCAAAAACATCAGCCTATTTAGATGTAGAAGCAGAAGACAAAGGAGTTTTAATACCTCGCGTAGCCCTACGAAGCCTGAGTGAATTTGCTCCGATAACAGGAGATAAAGAAGAAAGCTTGCTTGTTTACAACACTGCATCGGCAAACACAGGAGATTTAGCCGTTTCACCGGGTTTTTATTTTTGGAAAACCGACAAAGGAGGATATTGGGAACGCCTGGCTAATGTAACGGATTTAAAAGAAGTTATTGATGGTATGGATATCAGAGTTGACGATGTTTTAGATTTGTTAAAAGTAGCTTATCCGTCCAATAATTTGGCAGGTACACCAACCGGAGGAGCTGAACTTGGAGGGGGAATGGTTTTTATACCTGGAACCAATAATGATTCTGCAAAAATAGAATATGTGTATTATGACAGTGCAACGAGTACCTATGTTAAAAAAGACATTACAGCAGAATTAGAAAATTTGATTTCGGCATCTGAGTCTAAAACAACAATAGTTACTTATGAAGGTAATCAATATTACCTTTCAGAAGCTTATATTCAAAATGGAGGAGTTACCGATGCATCGCAATGGACTGCTTTGCCGGCAGGCGCTATTTTGATAGATGTTGTAGGAGGAGTTGTCAACAACTTTAATGAACTGGTCACTAACAATCCGGTTACAATAGAAGGACATACATATAACACAGTTCAGGAATATATAGAGTATATCTCCCAAAATGCCACTAAGGACGGAGCATTAAAAATCGTATTGGATGCAGACAACCCGGGGAACGCAAAATTTCAACAATGGGATGGTACCAATGAAATCTGGGTTGACGTTGCCGCATCAGAATTCAAATCCATTGTTACCCAAAATGAAACCAGAACGTTTATCGGACGCAGCGTAGATGGCGCAGGTTACACCGAGCTTATTACAGATGTTAAGGGAGACAATAAAATTGTTTACGAATTTACTCCTGAAAGCGGAGAGCATAACTACATTGACGTAACTGCAGACATACTTTATTCCATTACCAATAATGAAGAGATTTACAATCAGGTTAAAAATATCATCAATCAGGGAGGGAATGTTTACTACGGAGATGTCAATGGAGACAATGTATTTTATACAATCATTGGAGACGTTAAAACACCGATAGATATTTCTCAGACGATTATAAACTCTATTACAAATATTGATGATTCTCAGACTAACATCATAAAAAATAAGTTAGGAGATACGATTGATGCCAGTTCAAACACTTCTGTGTTTACAGGAGATACATATATAGAAAACGGAGTTACCTATTACATTTATAGAGGAGAGTTTACAACTACTGTTGAAGGAGAAACTGCACTTACAAGCGGAGTTGCTTTAGATAAAGACGGACATAAAATCTTATCTATCGGATTAAATTATGGAGCTGGTTCGACTGCTTCAGTAACAGATGTTAAAGCTGCTGGCAAAACATTAAAATTCAATGTTGGGATAGGGAAAAATTATACCATTTTGGACACCTCCGATGTCAGCGCAAAAGTGATGGTAGAATTTGCATCTTCTGAAAAACCAGTAGGAGTTTAATCTACTTGTTATGAAGAGAGCAGAATTATTGCAGAAAGAGCAATAGTTATTTTCGAATTATTTTATTCAGATTAAGATTCACTTAGAAGAACAGTGCATGCCAATATTTATTGGTTATGCACTGATTAAAAACAAAAAACTATGAAAAAGTTAAGCATATATATACTGTTTTTGTTGATTACTATCAATTCGCAAGCACAAACAGTCAATCAAGGTATTCTAAAAGTTTCTTCAAATACTGTCACTTCTTTTTTATTCCCTTTTTCAAATCAGGAGAAGGGAAGAGTAACCAATGACGGACTAACGTATTTTTATAGTGATTTTAACAATGACGGAATTTACAGTATCGGTAAAAATGTCAAAACAGGAAAAGCTGTTTTTACTCGTCTTGAGAATCAAGATGGAACTCAGACCCTTTCGGGTAATGCCTTTTCTGAATTTTATAATATAGATTTTAATAATCCGGAACCATTTATGGCATTTGATTTAAAGAATAGTGTAGATGTTTACGGGACTGTAGATTTTCAGAATGGTATAATCAAAGTGGACTCTGCTCTGAATGAGCAAACCGGCTTGTCAAAAGGAATATTGAGTTTTCACCGTGGAGCGAAATGGATTAATGCAAGTCATAACAGTCATGTTGAAGGCGAAGTAGAAAAAATAGGAAACGATGCTTTTACCTTTCCAATAGGAGATAAAGGGCTGTATCGCCCGGCTCGAATTACAGCGCCTAAAACAACCAAAGACGCTTTTGTGAGTAAGTATATTTTGGATGATACAACTTTTTTTAAGACAAATAAAAACAAATCAGGCGTAATTAACCTGTTGAATGACAGAGAGTACTGGGTTGTAGAAAAAGGGAGTAATGTTTCCGGTGATATTATGCTGACTCTGAGTTGGGATGAACGTACTACCTCGCCAAATTTGTTAAGTAATCCTGAAGAAGAACTTCACATTGTCCGTTGGGATAAAGAGCAGCAATTATGGGTAGATGAAGGAGGAGTAGTGGATAGTTCTGTCAAAGAAGTAACTACTGCGGCAACCGTAAAAGGGTATGGTATTTTTACGCTGGGTACTGTTAAAAAAGATTGGATATTAGAAGGAGATGTAGTCATTTACAATTTGGTTACTCCTGACAACGACGGTAAAAACGATTACTTTATCATTGAGAACATCAACCGTTTCCCCAACAACAAAGTTGAGATCTATAATCGTTGGGGAGGACGTGTATATGAAACTACAAGCTATAACAGCAGGGATAATGTATTCCGCGGATATTCTGACGGAAGAGTAACGGTAAATAAAGGCAGTAAGCTTCCAACAGGTACCTATTTTTACATAGTCACGTATGAATATAAAAATGAAAATGGTTCTCGAATGATTAAAAAATCAGGCTATTTACATTTAGAAAACAATTAATATCACAGTAAGAAAATAGCATACAGACATAAAAAAATCCTTTCTGAATTATCTGTCTTTTCTGATGTATTACAAGAGCTAAAAATCAGAAATTGTCATAGAAAAAAAGAATATTCTCTCTTTGAAATTCCTTTAATTGATCAGAACAATTCTTTTTTTAATAAAAAATGAGTAATTATGAAAATAAGAATAAAAACAATTACACTTTGTGTATTACTGTTCAATGGATTTGTTGGACTTTACGCTCAGCAAGATCCGCAATACACACAGTATATGTACAATCACTCCAATATTAATCCGGCTTATTCCAGCAGTACAGAGCACTTGAGTATATTTGGTCTGTATCGAACCCAATGGGTAGGTTTGGATGGTGCTCCAAAAACGGCCAATATCTCAGCAACTACTCCTTTGGGAAGATCGGGGATGGGTATGGGAATTCATTTTGTTAATGACCGCATAGGAGCCATGACAGAAAACAACATTTCGATAGATTTGTCCTATGCTATTGACCTTAACTATGATTGGAAATTAGCTTTTGGTATTAAAGGAACAGCAAACCTGTTAGATGTAGATTATACTAAATTGCACATTCACAACCCGTCAGATCCTGTATCTCAAAGTAATATATCAGGAAAATTTACTCCCAATATAGGCGCTGGTTTATTTATGTATTCCGAAAAAGGATATGTTGGTTTTTCAGTACCTGCCTTTTTAACTACAACACGCTATAACGATAACGAAATTATTACTATGCGTGATAAAATGCATTTCTATCTAACCGGAGGATATATTTTTGAATTAAATCGGGATATTAAGTTTAAACCGGCTTTTCTTGCCAAAGCTACAGAGGGTTCTCCGTTGCAGGTAGATTTAACAGCCAATTTTATGTTCTTCGATAAATTTACAGCAGGAGCAGCTTATCGTTGGGATGCTTCTGTAAGCGGACTGGTAGGTTTTCAAGTCAGTGAAAACCTGTTTATAGGCTATAGTTATGACGCAGAAACAAGCAAACTGGCAAATTATAACTCGGGGTCTCATGAGATATTTATGAAATTTGATTTATTTAACGGAATCAAGAGAGTTACAGCTCCTCGATTCTTCTAAAAGAGTAGAAAAATGAAAAAAGATATTCTAAAGATCATTTTGACGAGTTGTATATTATTGTCTTTCAATATCCATAGCTATGCGCAAAGAGGCAAGGAAAGAAAAGCAGACAACGAATTTGATCAATATGCTTATGTAGATGCTATTAAAATCTATGAAAACATTGCACAAAATGGTTATGTCAATATTTCCATTTTAAAAAAACTAGCAGATGCGTATTATTTTAATGGTAAGTTTGAACAAGCCCACAACTGGTATAGAGAATTATTTGAAGGAAACTATCAAGATAAGGGCAAACAAGCTGTAGAATCAGAATATTACTATCGCTATGCACAAACCTTGAAAGCTGCTGGAAATTACGAAAAATCCGATGCCGTGATGGAAGAATTTGCCGCATTGGAAAAATGGGATTCTCGCGTAAGAATGTTTGAATCCAATAGAGATTATCTGAAAGAAATAGAGACTGTTTCTGATCTTTACGAAATACGTCCGGTTTCGATTAACAGTGAATATTCTGATTTTGGAGCGGCTATTTTGGATGATCAGCTGATATTTACATCAGCGCGAAAAACCGGTAATTCATCCAATCAGATTCACAGTTGGACAAATGAGAGCTTTACGAGCTTGTACAGCACAAAAATCAATATGGACGGTAGTTTTGGAGAAGTGAAACTGTTTTCTCCGCAATTAGATTCTAAAGTGATAAACGAATCAACCGCCGTTTTTACACAAGATGGCAATACGATGTATTTTACTCGAAATAACGCTAACGAAAAGGAGAAAAAACGCTTTAATAAAGAAGATACTTCTTTGCTTAAAATTTATAAAACCATTAAACAAGATAACGGAAGCTGGAGTACAGCAGAAGAATTGCCGTTTAACTCGGATAATTACAATACAGCCCATCCCGCTTTAACGCCAGATGGTAAATGGCTGTATTTTGCCTCGGACAGAGAAGGAAGCTACGGACAGTCAGATATTTATCGCGTAGCCCTTTACGCTACAGGAACCTATGGAAAGGTAGAGAATGCAGGAGATAAAATTAATACTTCTGGACGAGAAACATTTCCGTTTATATCTAAAGATGGGTATTTTTATTTTGCTTCAGATGGAAGACCTGGTTTAGGAGGTCTGGATATCTATAGGGCTAAATTAAATGTCGATGGAAGTTTTGGAAAGGTTGTCAACCTGGGAAGCCCTATTAACAGTCCTCATGACGATTTTGGTTTTTACATTGATCCTTTGAGCAGAAAAGGTTTTATCAGCTCAAATCGTCCGGGAGGAACGGGAAGTGATGATATATACTTTTTTGCTGAAAAAATCTGTAAGCAAAAGATACAAGGAATTATTTTTGATAACGATACCCATGAAGTTATCAGCAAAGCCGAAGTTGTTTTGTATGATTCGAGCTACAGAGTACTGTGCACTATTGTTTCAGATGAACAAGGAAAATATAGTACAGAAGAAGTTAATTGCGGGTTAAAATATCGCCTTAAGACCTCTGCTGAAAATTATAATACAGTAGAGAATACGATTGTGTTAAATCGTATTCCGGGTATAGCAGAGCTTAATATTGGTTTGGAAAAAACGGAAAGAGAAATACAGGTTCAGGACGATCTGTTTAAAAAACTACAACTTAATTCCATTTATTTTGATTTTGACAAATCTTTGATTCGCCCTGATGCCGAGATCGAATTGATACAGATAGTGGAGGTAATGAAACAATACCCAGAGATGAAAATAGAAGTACGATCTTATACAGATAGCAGGGGAGATGAAAATTATAATATGCAGTTATCTCAGCGAAGAGCAGCTTCTACTGCTGATTGGATCATCGCTAAGGGAATTGATTCTTCTCGTGTTCGCTACCAAGGTTATGGAGGAACCAATTTAATAAATAAATGCGCAAAAGGAGTAAAATGTTCAAATAAAGAACATGAACAAAATAGAAGGTCGGAGTTTATTGTTTCGAAATTATAATTGATAAACATCAAGAAGTATTTAGACAAAAAGAAAAGGGTGATGAAGTTTCATTTTAAAAATATTCACATAGGAAACCTGATAAAACAATTGGTCGAGGATCGAGAAATTAAAGAATCTCGTATCATCAGTTTTTTGCAAATTTCTAAGAGAGAAATAGATAAAATGTATCAGGCTCAAAATATGAATACAGAGCTTTTGCTATCGTGGAGTAAACTTTTAGAGTACGATCTTTTCAGGGTTTACTCTCAGCATTTAGTTTTGTATGCACCTCCTAAATCAATTAATTATAATAAAGTAAAATCAAAAGGTAAAAGCATTCCTGAATTTAGGAAAAATGTTTATACAATTGAAATTATCAATTTTATTCTGGAGCTAATTGAAAATGGTGAAAAAAAGAAAAGTGAAATTATTAAGGAGTATAATATTCCTAAAACAACATTGTATAAATGGATTAAAAAACATAGAAAAAATGGCAACACCTAACTACAAAAAGATTTATACTGATTTGCTGAACAGCAAACATCCGGATAAAAAGCACAAGTGCGAAAACATTCTCTCAAAAAAAGAATTGAACTTTATAGATGTAATTCGATTAAATGAGATCATCTTTGATAAGGGAGATAAAGAAACTCAGGAAATGAATCAAAAATATCGTTCGTACGATAAAAATACAGTTATCAAAATTTTAAAGTATCAGGAAGATAACAATTTGAGTAATGTACAGGTAGCAAATTATTTTAGAATGAGCAGAACAACATTGCTTAACTGGAAAAAGTCCGGATTGTTTAAATAGAATAAAAGGTTTTTCATTATAGTGTGTCTCAAATAAGGAGCTGTTTGGTGTATGTAAATAGTTCCTTAATTTTTTTGTCTATAAATTAGTTTTCCGCTAATTGCTGTTCAAATTCTTCTAAAGAAATAGCATTTTCAATAGTGTAAGAACCTATTTTTGTCCGTCTCAACGCTGTCAGATGAGCACCTGATTGAAGCACTTCACCAAAATCAAAAGCCAAAGAGCGGATATATGTTCCTTTAGAGCAAGTTGTTCTGAAATCTATTTCTGGCAAGGCAACTCTGGTTAATTCAAATTCGTGAATCGTAATCAATCGCGAAGCAATTTCTACTTCTTCTCCTTTTCGGGCGTGTTCGTATAGTCGTTTGCCATCTTTTTTGATGGCCGAAAAAATAGGTGGTTTTTGTTCGATTGTACCAATAAAAGAGATACGTGCTTTTTCCACTAATGCTTCATCGATATGCTTGGTAGGAAAACGGCAATCAATTTCTGTTTCCAGATCGTAAGAAGGTGTAGTAGCCCCGATATAAAATGTTCCGGTATATTCTTTAAACAACCCCTGTAATTCTGAAATTTGTTTGGTGGCTTTTCCGGTACAGACAATAAGTAGCCCGGAAGCTAAAGGGTCGAGCGTTCCGGCATGACCAACCTTTATTTTTTTAAGACCCAACTTCGTTTTTAGCAGCCATTTTATCTTGTTTACAGCTTGAAACGAAGTCCAGTGCAGAGGTTTATCTATTAGTAATATATGTCCGTTTTGAAAGAGATCCGGAGTCAGTTTTTTCATTTATTTGGTGTAAAAGTAGATGAGTAAAATGATTCCGATAGCAATGCGATACCACCCCCAAAATTTAAATCCGTATTTGGTTAAGACAGATATAAACGTCTTTACGGCGATCAGAGCTACAAAAAATGCTACTACATTACCAATGATAAACAGATTAATGTGTTGCTGATCCTGTAAAATCATTTCGTAGCCTTTCATTTCATTAACTGTTCCTTTTCCCCATGTTTTTACAAAAATAGAGTAAACAGTAACGGCAAGCATAGTGGGTACAGCCAAAAAGAATGAAAATTCGGCAGAAGCTTTACGGCTTAATCCTTGTGTCATTCCTCCGATAATAGAGGCTGCTGAACGAGACGTCCCCGGCATCATTGCCAGGCACTGCCAAAATCCAATGGTCACAGCTTTTTTTATGCTGATCTCTTTTTCGCTGTGTATTTTCGGATTTTGAAACCATTTGTCGACAAATAGTAAAATAACTCCGCCTAAAACTAAAACAGAAGAAATAGCAATTTGGTTTCCTAATACAGCTTCTATCTTATCGTCAAATAAATATCCCAAAACCAAAGCAGGAATTACAGCACAAGCTAATTTAATATAAAAGGCAAGGTTTGAGAAGTCAAAAAATTTTTTCCAATACAATACTACAATGGATAATATGGCTCCGAATTGGATAGATACCTGAAACATTTTTAGGAATTCAGACTCTTCCATTCCCAGAAGGGCGGCGGTAAAACCCATATGGGCTGTAGATGAGATAGGCAAATATTCTGTTAATCCTTCTATAATGGCTAAAAGGAGGGCTTGTATAAAGTCCATGAATTTTAATTATTTGTTTTCTGTATTTTTAAAGATAGCGTAAATAGCAATACCGATACCGATAAAGAATACGGTAGGGGCAAGATGTATTCTTCTAAAACTAAAAATATCTTCGTTAAATTGTGTCGGATCATCGTTATGAGCACCTCCCATTAAAAAAAAGCTTAAAGCAATAACTGCTAAACTAATGAACAGGATAAGGTAATTTTTCTTATTAAATAAAAACGTATTTTTTTCGGTATTATTTTTCATAGTTTAATAAAGTTCATCTGATTTAAGGTTAAGAAAGCGCTGTGTAGCAAAATAGGTACTTATACTGGTGATAATGATTCCCACCAAAAGCAAGCCTAAAGATACAAAAACGATCGGCATATAATTTTGCGTTGGATTAATATCTAAATCCGGAAACTTTCGATCTACATAAAAGGATAAGCCCATAATAGCGGCGATTGCAAGAAGTGAACCTATAATGCCCAACCGCATGCTGTGCCAGATAAATGGTCGGCGGATAAAACGCTTGGTAGCTCCTACCATCTGCATAGTTTTAATCGTGAATCTGCTTGAATAAATAAGAAGACGAAGAGAGCTGTTTATCAATAACATAGAAATAAGCGTTAAAACTCCGGCAATAATTAAAAGCCATTGCGTTATTTTTTGAATGTTATCGTTTACCATTTCCACTAACTGTTTATCGTACATAATATCGGATATGTTGGGATTGGACGCAAACTGTGCTTCTATTTTTGCAATGCTGTCAGTCACTACATAATCACTGTTAAGATGGATGTCATAGGAATCCTGTAGAGGGTTGAAACCTAAAAATTCCAAAAAGTTTTCGCCTAATGCTTCTTCCTGGTTTTTAGCGGCTTCTTCTTTAGAAACAAAATTAAAATCTTTAATATATGGCGCTTCTTTTAGCTTTTCACCAAAAGCATTTAATTCTTTTTCACTGGTTTTGCCGTTAAAGAATAAAGTCATGGGAATAGTTTCCCGAAAGTTATCGGATATTTTTTGTGAATGAATCACAAATAAACTCAAAACGCCTAATAAGCCCAAAACCAGAAATATACTGATAATTACAGAAAAATAAGACGAAATTAATTTCCGCTTTTGATATTTTTCATAAGAGGTCGCCATAGTCTAACTTTTAGAGTGTGTAAAAATAGCAAACAAAAATGTTTTTATGGGTCTATAACGATTAAAGTTTTCTAAATGATATAAATAAAAATGTATTTTTGATTATTTACTACAAATGTGAAGAGATTTGCTTAATTATGATTGCAGTTTATTTAAATAGATTTTTAAGTATTCCTTATCCCAAACCACGCTATATACATCAGGTATTGGGATGGTCTTTTTTTATGGGAATGACAGTTTATGGTTTTCTAATTACCTTTCAACCTTTCGGAACGTATGCTTATCACCATGTCAATAAGTATTGGCTATTGATGCCCTATGCCGTTTTTTCTGCTTTGTGCTTTGCAGCAAGTGATCTGATAGAATTTAGAAAACATCATCAAAGCAATTGGGATATTAAAAATGAAACAATAAAAGGAATAGTAATTTTATTGATTAGCTCAGTGTTTAATTACTTCTATAATGCGTATTTTATCAGTGGTTTTAAAATCACATGGTATGGCTGGCTGGAAATGCTTGTTTATACGCTATTATTGGGAATGCCTGTTTTTATGCTTTATTTTTTAGGAAGATATGTAAGTCTGAACAAAACAATTTCAAGCAGAAATATTACAGATAGAAAATCTTTGGATGGAGACCTCCAAAAAGAATTTAACTTAAAATCAGATTTGGTCAATGAAAGTCTCTATGTAAAAGAGAATGATTTTATAATGGCTCAGTCTGAAGGAAATTATTGTACAATTTTTTTTATTTGTGAAAAGGAAGTAAAACATAAAGTTTTGCGTGTTTCTTTAAAACGTATAGAAGAACAAGTAAATTCGGATAAAATTAAAAGATGTCACCGATCGTTTATTTTTAATACAGCTTATGCAGTCAGTATGAAAGGAAACGCACAAGGATATAAAGTTACCTTAAGAGAAATGAATGATGTTGTACCTGTTTCAAGAAAATATATAAAAATAATTAAGGATAGCCTTAGTGCTGAGTAATACGGTTGATAAAATAAATGGGAAATTACAGTAAAGTTTGTTATACGTAACAAAACCTTGTCACTAGTAACAATGTACTTTTTTTATATTGCTTAATAGAAGATGTTTGTCATTCAAACTAAAAAAGAATGTACAAATGAAAAATTATGTATGGCTGTTAAGTATAATTTTTTTTACAGCTACGTGTTCTTCTCAACCTTTAGAAACAGAAAATATTTTTGAAGGAAAATGGAATTTGCTTTTTACGCATGATGATGTAGGAAGTGTACGCACGTATATGAATGTTGAAATTAGTCAAAACACTTTTATTTCCTATACCAGAAAAGGGGCCGATAAAGATATTTTTGGAGGATGGACATCTCTTTTGAGCAGAGTATTTACCAATACGATGAAAGAAGGAACGTTGCTGAGAATAGAAAACGGAGTATGGGAAAAAGTAAGTGATACTATCAAAGTCAAAGGTGTTTTTACATCTCCAATAGGAAATTATTATTTGAACGGCATTGTAATAGACAAAAGACTGGAAGCCGAACTGACAAATAAGACAGGTAAAAAGATAGGCTTTATTTCGGGTGACAAAAGACATAAAAACTATCCTTTAGAAGATTATACCGCCTTATTTGAAAAAACAATTGAAATGACCGAAAAATATATCTATGATGCAAAACTTGTAAAAAGTAAAGAATGGAAAGTTTTTAAGAGTAGGGTGTTAAAAATAAGTCCAAAGATTCAAGATGATTTAGAAGCTGTTTTTGCATTTTACTACTACGCAGGTAAATTGCCTTTTTCTCATTATGGATTATTAAGAAATACCGAAGATGTAGATTATACAGTACCTGCCTCTCAAAAAAAGATGAAGCTCCTGGAAAAAAATGATCACACAGCCTATTGGGAATTAACCTCTTTTGGAGGATCTGCTACCGAAATAGACAGTACTTTTGAGATAATAAAAAATAAGGGATATAAAAATCTGATTGTCGATTTAAGAAATAATACAGGAGGAAGTATAGAAGCAGGTTTAGCTTTTGTAAATCAATTAGCTGAAGAACCGTATTACGGAGGCGTTTTTCTGACCCGAAAATATTTTGATAATCACAAACAGTTACCTGATATAAAGAATTATTCTTCTTTCTTAAATTTTAGCAGTTCTAATTATGACTTGTTATTAAAAGGCATACATAAAAATGGAGGAATTTGTTTAAAAGCAGATCCTGTTAAAAATAGATATAAAGGAAAAGTCTTTATTTTGGTAAGTCATAAAACAGCTAGTACCAGCGAGCCTGTTGTGTATGGGCTAAAACACAACAAAAGAGCAATAATTGTAGGAGAGAAAACAGCAGGAGCAATGCTGAACAGTGAGTTTTTTGATTTAGGAAATCAATATCAGCTGATGATACCAACAGCAGATTATTACACGGTTGACGGTTTTAGAATAGATCAAAACGGAGTAAAGCCGGATATTGAGGTAAATCAATCTGAAGCGTTAGAATATGTTTTAAATTCCTTAATACAACAGTAGCGGAGAGACTGTTTAGTGAACATCCCCTATATATCAGATTTACTAAACAATCCCCATTAAAGTTTGTTGATTCTTGGAAATATAGCTTATTTTTGCGAATTGATTTTTTGAAGTCATCTGTAGAACTAAAAATGAATAATCTGATTTAAATAGTATGAAATATAATCCGAACGAAATTGAGGCTAAATGGCAAAAATTTTGGAAAGAAAACCAAACCTTTAAAACGGACAACGACTCGCAAAAACCTAAGTATTATGTTTTAGACATGTTTCCTTATCCATCAGGAGCAGGATTGCACGTAGGACATCCGCTCGGATATATTGCTTCGGATATTTTTGCACGTTATAAACGCCATAAAGGATATAATGTTCTTCATCCGCAAGGATATGACAGCTTTGGTTTACCGGCAGAACAATATGCTATTCAAACAGGTCAGCACCCTGCCGTGACTACAGAGGAGAATATTGCCCGATACAGAGAACAGCTTGATCGCATTGGTTTTTCATTCGACTGGAGCAGAGAAGTAAGAACGTCTAATCCGGACTTTTATAAACATACACAATGGATATTTATTCAGCTGTTTAATTCGTGGTATAATAAAAAATCAGATAAAGCAGAATATATTGAAAGTTTAATTACTGAATTTGAAGCAGAAGGAAATACAAATGTACAGGCAGTATGTGATGACCATATTCCGTTTTTTACAGCTGAGCAGTGGAATGATTTTAATACAGATGAAAAAGAACGCGTTTTATTGAAGTACAGACTTACTTATTTGGCAGAAACAGAAGTAAACTGGTGTCCTGCTTTGGGGACTGTTTTAGCAAATGACGAGATTAAAGACGGACTTTCTGAACGCGGTGGTCATCCGGTGATTCGGAAAAAAATGAAGCAGTGGAGTATGCGGATCTCTGCTTATGCCGAAAGATTGCTTCAAGGATTGGAAATAATTGATTGGACAGAGAGCTTAAAGGAAAGTCAGCGTAACTGGATCGGTAAATCTGTAGGTGCGTCTGTTTCATTTAGAGTTCAATATTCAGAGTTAGATATAGAAGTTTTTACAACTCGTCCCGACACGATTTTTGGAGTGAGCTTTATGACTTTGGCTCCGGAACATGAGTTGGTAAAAAAGATTACTACTACAGAACAAAAAGCGGCGGTAGATGCATATATTGAAGCCACCTCCAAGCGAAGCGAACGGGATAGAATGGCAGATGTAAAAACGATTTCAGGCGTTTTTACCGGAGCATATGCAGAACATCCTTTTACAAAAGAGCCAATCGAAATCTGGATTGGCGATTACGTTTTAGCGGGATATGGCACGGGAGCAGTAATGGCTGTTCCTGCTGGAGATACACGTGATTATGCCTTTGCTAAGCACTTTAATATTCCGATAAAAAATATTTTTGACAAAGATATTTCAGAAGAAGCTTTTGCAGAAAAAGAAGGGTTTGTATTAGAAAATTCAGATTTTTTAAACGGATTGGATTATAAACAGGCAACTCGTAAAGCTATCGAAGAACTCGAAAAAATAAATAAAGGAACAGGAAAGACAAATTACAGATTGAGAGATGCTGTTTTTTCCCGTCAGCGATATTGGGGCGAACCATTTCCGGTGTATTATATCAATGGTTTGCCTAAAATGATAGATAAAGCGTTTTTGCCGGTAGTTTTGCCCGAAGTAGAAAAGTATCTGCCTACTGAAGATGGTCAGCCGCCATTGGGGAACGCACATAGCTGGGCATGGGATGCCGAAAAAAATAAAGTGGTAGATAATTCATTAATTGATGAAAAAACCGTATTCTCTTTGGAGTTGAACACCATGCCGGGTTGGGCAGGTTCGTCGTGGTATTGGATGCGATATATGGATCCGAAAAACGAAACTGAATTTGCTTCTAAAAAAGCTTTGAATTATTGGCAGAATGTAGATTTATATATAGGAGGAAGCGAACACGCCACAGGACATTTGTTGTACAGTCGTTTTTGGAATAAATTTTTAAAAGATATAGGAAAAGCACCGACAGAAGAACCCTTCAAAAAATTGATTAATCAAGGGATGATTTTGGGAACTTCGGCTTTTGTATACAGAATTGAAGGAACAAATACTTTTGTGTCAAAAGATATGATTAAAGACCGAAAAGTACAACATCTTTATGCTTACGTAGGGCATGTTAATGTTTCTTCAGAGTTGGATATAGAAGCTTTCAAAGCATGGCGCCCAGACTATGCTGATGCAGAATTTATATTAAATTCTGACGGTAAATACATTGTTGGACATGAGGTGGAGAAAATGTCCAAATCATATTACAATGTCGTTAATCCTGATGAAATCTGTGAAGAATACGGAGCAGATACTTTGCGTTTGTACGAAATTTTTTTAGGTCCTTTAGAACAGGCAAAGCCATGGAATACGGCAGGAATTTCAGGAGTAGCAGGGTTTTTGAAAAAACTGTGGCGTTTGTATGTAGATGATAACGGAGTGGCAGTCGTAGAAGATCAGCCGACCAAAGAAATGTATAAGTCACTGCATAAAACCATAAAAAAGGTAAGTGAAGACATTGAAAGTTTTTCTTTTAATACCTCCGTCTCTCAGTTTATGATTTGTGTGAATGAGTTGAGTCAGCAAAAATGTCGCCACAGAGAGATATTAGAGCCATTGCTTATTATTATTGCGCCGTATGCACCACATATCGCAGAAGAACTATGGTCTTTGATGGGACATAAGGAATCTATTTCTAACATAGCTTTTCCTGAATTTAAAGAAGAATATTTGATAGAGAGTGCAAAGGAATATCCTGTTTCTTTTAATGGGAAAATGAAGTTTAAAATAGAGCTTCCTCTGGATTTGAGACAGGAGGAAATAGAAAAAATAATCTTAACGGATGAAAGAACGAAAAATCAGCTTCAGGGAAGAGAACCTAAAAAGGTGATCGTTGTTCCGGGGAAAATTATTAATATAGTAGGTTGATATAAGTAATAAAAAAAGAGTCGGTTTTTGATATCAAAAACCGACTCTTTTTTTATTTTGGGAGATTAGTTTATTTTCCAGGTTTTATAATGAGAGCATGTTCAAAATCTTTTTTAATGTTTAAAAGATTTCTTTCTGCTTCCAATCGCGTTTTAAAACTTCCAACCATAACTTTGTAGGATGGATTGCTGTATATAATAGTAGCATCTATTTCGGGATAAGTGCGTTTGAATTTACTTAAAGCATTATTAGCTTCGTTGTTTTTACCGTAAAAAACCTGAATTCTATATTTGTCATTAACCGTATTGGAGGAATTGACTAACCTTTTGCTTGAAATTAGTTTTTTTACTGCCTCAGGCTCATTTATTTCAATATTTTTCTGCTGGGCAACAATTGCGTTTGTGCTAAATAAAATAGCAGTAGTGAATAAAAAAATTCTTAAAATTCTCATAATGAATTGGATTTGAAACAAAAATACAAATATTCTTGAAAAGTTGTAAGATGAGAGTTATTTAGAACGTGTATAAATTGAGTTTTAACGCTGACAAAGGTTTTAAGAGTAAGGCATAAATTGTATTTTTGTCGGAGTTTGTAAATAAGGTGTATTAAAACGGCAAATTAAAGAGCTGTTAAAAACACTAAATTTAGTTGAAAATCATTTTATAACTATGAAAAAAGTGGGTGACCATAATTCGTTTTCAAGGATTTTATTCTTTTGTTTAGCGCTAATGCTATCGTTTACGACAATTTCATTTGCTCAGGATGTAGCAAAAGGAAAGGAATTGTTTAATTCTAACTGTGCCGCTTGTCATAAGTTAGATGGGAATTCTACCGGACCTTCACTTCGTGGTGTTGTAGAGCGTCACGATGGAGATGTAGAATGGCTTCATAAATGGATTAAAAGTAGTTCTTCTTTGATAAAATCAGGAGACGCCAGAGCTGTAAAGCTTTTTGGAGAATGGAATAAGGTGGTTATGAATGACTTCCCTGGATTGTCAGATGAAGACATTGATAATATCTTGGCATATACTTCAGAACCTAAAGCAGAAGTTCAAGCACCAACTCAAAGTGCTGGTGCTGCGCAAGGTGGCGGTGACGGAGTTTCTGATATTATTGTTTTAGGAGCCTTGACTGTAGTGTTGTTGCTGTTGGTAACAATGCTGTTTTTTGTTAGGAAAGTTTTAAATAAAGTTATTGAAAGCAATGGTCTTGCAAAAGAGATTCATACAACGATTCCGATATGGAAAGCTTTTGTTAAAAATCAATTTTTAGTAATTGTTTCGGTGTTGGTGTTGGTGTTGGTTGGGTCTTATTTTGCGTATGGATATATGATGCAGATTGGTGTTGATAAAGGATATGAACCTGTGCAGCCAATCCATTTTTCACATAAAATTCACGCAGGAGATAATGGTATTGATTGTAAATACTGCCACTCATCTGCCCGTTCAAGTAAAACATCGGGTATTCCTTCGTTAAACGTATGTATGAACTGTCATAAAAATATCAGTGAATTTACAGGGGATGCCGATAAGGATTATGGTAAATATACTCCTGAGTTTTATACCGGAGAAATTCAAAAACTATACGATGCAGTCGGATGGGATGCAGCAGCTCAAAAATATACAGGACAAGAGAAATCTGTAAAATGGGTTCGCATTCACAATCTGCCGGATTTTGTTTACTACAATCACTCGCAACACGTGAACGTTGCTGGTTTGGAGTGTCAGACTTGTCACGGACCAGTTGAAGATATGGAAGTTATGAAGCAGCATTCTCCGTTGACAATGGGTTGGTGTATTGATTGTCACAGAAAAACAAATGTGAAGATGGATGATAACGAGTATTATGCTAAAATTCACGAGGAATTGTCTAAGAAATACGGTGTTGAAAAACTGACAGTTGCTCAAATGGGAGGTTTAGAGTGTGGTAAATGTCACTATTAATAATTATTTAAGAATAAGAAGCTAATATATATATACAATGGCATCAAACAAAAAATACTGGAAAAGTGTTGAGGAGCTGAATGAAAATAGCTCTATTGTTGAGACGCTAAGAAACAATGAGTTTGTTGAGGAAATTCCTACAGATGAATTTCTTGGAGATAAAAACAAGTTGTCTTCTTCATCAACAACTCGTCGGGACTTTTTGAAATATGTAGGTTTTTCTACGGCTGCTGCAACTTTAGCGGCTTGTGAAGGACCTGTTGTGAAATCTATTCCTTATGTAGTTCAGCCGGAAGAAATTATTCCGGGAATTGCGGATTATTATGCGACTACAATAGCGGATGGATTTGATTTTGTGAACGTTTTGGTTAAAACCCGTGAAGGACGTCCGATTAAAATTGAAAATAACAAACTTGCTAATGCGTATTCAGGGGCTAATGCTCGTGTAAATGCATCGGTTTTGTCGATGTATGATAGTCTTCGTTTAAAACAACCTAAAGTTGAAGGAAAGGATGTCTCTTGGGATGAGGTTGATTTAAGAGTAAGAGCAAGTTTAAAAGATGCAAAGGAAAAGGGAGGTAATATTGTATTGTTTACTAATACAATGGCAAGTCCTTCTACTGATAAATTAATAGAAGAGTTTGTAACAGAGTATCCGACTGCAAAACATATTGTATATGATGCGGTGTCTTCTTCGGCAGCGTTGGATGCTTACGAAAAAACTTACGGAACAAGAGGGTTGGCTGATTACGATTTTGGAAAGGCAGATGTGATTGTTTCTGTAGGTGCGGACTTCTTAGGTGACTGGCAAGGCGGAGGATATGATGCTGCTTATGCTAAAGGTCGTATTCCTAAGAATGGAAAAATGTCTAAACATATTCAGTTAGAGGCGAATATGTCTTTGTCGGGTGCTAATGCAGACGTACGTTTGCCGTTAACAGTAGCTGAGCAAAGAGCAGCATTGGTTAAATTGTATAATGTAGTCGTTGGAGGAGGAGCTAGTTCGGTATCTACATCTTCTGATGAAGCAATTGCTAAAGCAGCACAACAATTGAAAGCAGCTGGTTCAAAAGGAGTAGTTGTTACAGGATTGGATGATGTTAATGCGCAATTGACCGTGTTAGCGATAAACGAAGCTTTGCAGTCAGAAGCATTTTTGCCGGAACAAACTAAATATGTGAGAAAAGGAGATGCAAAAGCGGTTAGTCAGTTAATTAAAGATATGAATGCAGGAAATGTACATACTTTAATTATGTCGGGAATCAATCCGGTTTATACTCTGGCGGATAGCGCTTCATTTGTTGAAGGATTAAAAAATGTAAAAACATCTGTTTCTTTCTCATTAAAAGAAGATGAAACGGCTTTGTCTGCTACTATTGCAGCAGCTGCACCTCATTATCTAGAGTCGTGGGGAGATGTAATGATTCATAAAGGGCATTATTCTGTAATGCAGCCAACTATTAGACCGCTGTTTGATACAAGACAGTTTCAAGAAGCTATCTTGTTGTGGACAGGTAATAATACGGCTTACTATGACTATTTAAAAGAAGTAGGTAAAGGATTTGCTGCTGATTTAACATGGAATCAGTTGGTTCACGACGGTTTTGCTATTGTAGGCGAGAATACGGCTGTAACTGCAAATGCAGATTTTTCTGGAGCTGTTTCTGAGTTGGCAAGAACTAAAAAAGAAGAAGGTTTTGAGTTAGTACTGTACACTAAAACAGGAATGGGTGACGGACAGCAGGCAAATAATCCTTGGTTGCAGGAGTTTCCGGATCCTATTTCACGAGTATCATGGGATAACTACTTAACTATTTCCAGAGTTGATGCAGAGAACTTAGGGATTAAGAATTATCACGTTGCTAACGGAGGCTTAAACGGTAGCTATGTTAGTATTGAGGTTAACGGAGTGAAGTTAGAAAAAGTACCTGCGTTAATTCAGCCGGGACAAGCTGTAGGAACTGTAGGTTTAGCTTTTGGATATGGAAGAAAAGCAGCTTTAAAAGAAGAAATGCAAGTAGGTGTAAATGCCTATAAATTATACAATAACTTTGATAATGTACAGAGCGTAAAAATTGAGAAAGCAAGTGGAGATCATGAATTTGCTTGTGTTCAGTTGCAAAATACATTGATGAGTAGAGGGGATATCGTAAAAGATACAACATTAGAGATTTTCAATACAAAAGATGCAAAAGAATGGAATATCTTCCCGATGGTTTCTTACGATCATGAGGAAGTGAGAGCTGCATCTATTGATATATGGGAATCTTTTGATCGTTCTGTAGGACATCACTTTAATTTGTCTATTGATTTAAATGCTTGTACAGGATGTGGTGCTTGTGTGATTGCTTGTCACGCAGAAAATAACGTTCCGGTTGTAGGTAAATCAGAAGTTAGAAGAAGTAGAGATATGCACTGGTTGCGTATTGACAGATATTATTCATCAGAAGATACTTTTGCTGAAGATGTTGATAAAAAGGTAAATGCTAAAGGTTTTGTTGAAACGAGAAGTGCTTTCTTGACATTGGAGCATCCGGCAGATAATCCGCAGGTAGCTTTCCAGCCTATTATGTGTCAACACTGTAACCACGCTCCGTGCGAAACAGTATGTCCGGTTGCGGCTACTTCTCACGGTCGTCAGGGGCAAAACCATATGGCTTATAATCGTTGTGTGGGTACAAGATATTGTGCAAACAACTGTCCTTATAAAGTTAGACGTTTCAACTGGTTCTCATATGCTAAAAACAGTGAGTTTGATTACAATATGAATGACGATTTAGGACGTATGGTATTGAATCCGGATGTTGTTGTTCGTTCAAGAGGGGTAATGGAAAAATGCTCGTTGTGTATTCAAATGACTCAGGCTACCATCTTGAAAGCTAAAAATGAAGGAAGAACAGTTAAACCTAATGAGTTTGAAACTGCGTGTTCTGCTGCTTGTTCAAGTGGAGCTATGGTATTTGGAGATGTGAATGAAAAAGCATCAGATGTTACTAAATTGGCGGAATCAGATAGAGCTTATCATTTGTTAGAGCATATTGGAACAAAACCAAATGTATTCTATCACGTTAAGGTTAGAAATATCTAAGTTAAAAGAATTATTAATTAAAGAAACATATAAAGGATTATGTCGTCACATTACGAAGCACCCATTAGAAAACCTTTAGTTATCGGTGAAAAATCATATCACGATATTACTGTGGATGTGGCTAGACCTGTAGAGGGAAGAGCAAATAAACTATGGTGGACTGTATTCACTATTGCTTTGGTAGCTTTTTTATGGGGAGTTGCATCTATGGCTTATACAATAGGTACAGGTATTGGAACTTGGGGTTTAAATAAAACTATCGGCTGGGCGTGGGATATTACCAACTTCGTTTGGTGGGTAGGTATCGGACACGCCGGAACTTTGATTTCAGCTGTATTATTATTATTCAGACAAAAATGGAGAATGGCTATTAACCGTTCTGCGGAGGCAATGACTATTTTCTCTGTAGTTCAGGCTGGTTTATTTCCAATTATTCACATGGGACGTCCTTGGTTAGCTTACTGGGTGTTGCCTATTCCAAACCAGTTCGGTTCGTTATGGGTAAACTTTAACTCGCCGTTATTATGGGACGTGTTCGCTATTTCAACTTATTTATCTGTATCGTTAGTGTTCTGGTGGACTGGTTTGTTGCCTGATTTTGCCATGTTGCGAGATAGAGCCATTACACCTTTTACCAAAAGAGTTTATTCTATCTTGTCTTTTGGATGGTCGGGAAGAGTAAAAGATTGGCAACGTTTTGAAGAAGTGTCTTTAGTTTTAGCTGGTTTAGCTACACCGTTAGTACTTTCTGTGCACACTATCGTATCTTTTGACTTCGCTACATCGGTTATTCCCGGGTGGCATACAACAATTTTCCCTCCTTATTTTGTGGCAGGAGCAGTTTTCTCAGGATTTGCAATGGTAAATACGCTGTTGATTATTATGCGTAAAGTATCTAATTTAGAGGATTATATTACTATTCAGCATATTGAATTGATGAATATGATTTGTATGATTACAGGATCTATTGTTGGAGTTGCTTATATCACAGAGTTGTGGGTAGCTTGGTATTCAGGAGTTGAATATGAACAATATGCATTCTTAAATCGTGCTTCAGGACCATATTGGTGGTCATATTGGTTGATGATGACCTGTAACGTTATTTCTCCGCAGGTTATGTGGATTAAGAAAATCAGAACAAATATTATGGCGTCATTCATTATCTCATTAGTGATTAACGTGGGGATGTGGTTTGAACGTTTCGTAATTATCGTAACATCTTTACATAGAGATTATCTACCGTCATCTTGGACAATGTTCCAGCCTACTTTTGTAGATGCCGGAATTTACGTAGGAACTATCGGCTTCTTCTTTGTATTATTCTTGTTGTATTCTAGAAGTTTCCCTGTAATTGCTCAGGCAGAGGTGAAAACTATCTTAAAGTCATCTGGTGAATTTTACAAAAAAGCAAGAGATAATAAAGAAAATCATCAATCTTTAAATCACTAATTCGTTATGAGTACTAAAGTTATACACGCAATATACAATGATGATGATGTATTAATGGATGCGGTAAAAGAAACAAGATCTGCTCATCATCATATAGAAGAAATCTATACTCCGTTTCCGGTGCATGGCTTGGATAAGGCTATGGGGTTAAAACCTACAAGATTGGCTATTTGTGCTTTCTTATACGGATTAGTAGGACTGGCTTTTGGAACAGCAATGATGTATTACATTATGATTGTTGACTGGCCTCAGGATATTGGAGGAAAGCCAAGTTTTAGTTTTATTCAGAATATGCCGTCTTTCGTTCCGATTATGTTTGAGATGACTGTATTATTCTCAGCTCACTTAATGGTTATTACTTTTTATATGAGAAGTAGACTATGGCCGTTTAAGAAAGCTGAAAATCCGGATGTGAGAACTACTGATGACCACTTTTTAATGGAAGTAGCCCTTCATGGAGAGGAAGAAGCAGCAGTTGAGTTTTTCAAAAGAACTGGAGCGGTAGAAGTTAAAGTAATTGATAAAGAGTAATTGTAGAATGAGAACGATATATAAAATAGCAGCTTTAGTAGGCGTTTCAGTATTAACTACTTCTTGTTTTAACAAAGAGCGTCCAAATTATCAATTCATGCCTAATATGTATGAGGCGGTAGCTTATGAAACCTATTCGGAATCGCCTGCTTTCAAAAACGGAAAAGAAGGACAATTACCGGCAGAAGGGTCTATACCTAGAGGATTTACACCGGAGGCTTATCCAAATACTACAGAAGGATTGGAAGGGGCGAGAGTAAACCTTAAATCTCCTTTAACAGAAGATGAAAAGGATTTAGAAAAAGGAAAAGAACTATATGCAATTTACTGCTCTGTTTGTCACGGTGCAAAAGGAGACGGAAAAGGTAACTTGGTGAAAAGAGAAAAATTCTTAGGAGTTCCTGATTACAAAGACAGAGAACTTACCGAAGGAGGAATTTATCACGTAATTACTTATGGTTTGAATGCAATGGGATCTCATGCTAATCAATTGACGCAACACGAGCGTTGGTTAGTGACAGATTACGTTTTAAAATTGAAATCAGAATAATAAATTGTAAAACTTATTTGAAAGTTTAGATATGTACACATTTTCAAAAAATCTGAAAACCTTGGCAATAGTCCTAATGGCATTAGGAATTATAGGAATTGCTTATGGGTTTTTCAATGCACCAAAGACAACTGCTGAAGTAGAGCAGATTCTGACAGAGCAAGCTCATCATGGCGGAGGCGAACATCATTCAGTTTCTGAAGCTGATCACGATGCCCATCAAAAACATTTAGAGCACGTTTTAACTCAAATGCAAAATAAGCCTTGGACGGCTGTATATGTTGCTTGTATTTTTGTGATGCTGATTTCGCTTGGTATCCTTGTATTTTATGCCCTAAACTATGCGTCGGCAGCAGGATGGTCTCCCGTATTGTTTAGAGTTATGGAAGGTTTATCAGCTTATTTGCTGCCAGGTTCAATTATCTTTTTTATACTATTGCTCGTAAGTTCATTTGGAGGTAATCATTTATTTATCTGGATGGATCCGGCTATTGTAGAGCACGATGTAATTATTCAAAATAAAACAGGCTATTTAAATGTTCCTTTTTTCTTAATCAGGGCAGTTATCTTTTTGGCAGGGTGGAATTTATATAGAGTTTACGCACGTAAACAATCATTGAAATTGGATGAAACAGGAGATTTATCATACCACAAAAAACTATTCAAAGCAACAGCTGTTTTTCTAGTGTTCTTTATTGTAACAGAGTCAATTTCTTCTTGGGATTGGATCATGTCAATCGATACACACTGGTATAGTACTTTGTTCGGATGGTATGTGTTTGCCAGTTTCATTGTAACTGCAATTACAGTTATAGCATTTGCTACTTTATATTTGAAGAGCAAAGGGTACTTAGAGCATGTAAACACAAGCCATATACATGACTTGGGTAAATTTATGTTCGGGTTTAGTATTTTCTGGACATACCTTTGGTTTTCTCAATTTATGTTGCAATGGTATTCAAATATTCCGGAAGAAGTAACTTACTTTATCTTTAGAATTCAAGAATACAATGTTCCTTTCTTTGGAATGTTATTATTAAACTTTGTTTTGCCGATATTATTGTTAATGAATTCAGACTTCAAACGTTTGGGATGGATTATTTCAATGGCGGGAGTATCTATTGTATTTGGACATTATGTTGATTTTTATCTGATGATCAGCCCTGGTACAGTAGGAGGTTCATGGTCTATCGGAATTACAGAGATAGCAGCTTTGATGTTTTTTGCAGGACTGTTTATTTTTGCAGGATTTACATCAATATCTAAAGTTCCGCTATTAGTTAAAAATAATCCTCTGATTGAAGAGAGTAAACATTTTCATTATTAATATTTAAAGCTAAACAAATGACAAGTTTATTAATATTAGCTGTTGTTGTCTTGTTAGGAATTGCCGTTTGGCAGTTGACAAAAATATTTGAATTGACACAAGTAGGTTCAGGACCTGACGATGCAGCTTCACAAATTGCCAATGAAAAGGACAATAACATCAATGGTTATTTACTTTTTGCTTTCTTAGGCTTCATTTACATTATGACCATATTTTGTTTGGTAAAATATGGAAGTTTGCCTTTGATGAGTAATCCGGCTTCTGAGCATGGAATATTGGTAGATAACCTGATGTGGATTTCTATGATATTGATTTTTATCGTTCAGATATTTACGCAGTTTTTATTACATTATTTTGCCTTTAAAGGAAGAGGAATAAAAGGAAGAAAAGCACGTTTTTATTCAGATAACGATAAATTGGAAGCTGTTTGGACTATTATTCCGGTTATTACTTTAACGGGATTGATTCTTTATGGATTATATGCGTGGAATGACATTATGTTTGTAGATGAAGAAGAAGACGTGTTGGTTGTTGAAGTGTATGCTAAACAATTTGCATGGGATGTTCGCTATTCAGGAAAAGATAATACATTAGGAAAAGCAAACGTTCGTTTTATTAAAGGGATTAATTTGGTTGGGGTAGATATGTCAGACCCTAATGCAATTGACGATAAAATGGCAAAAGAATTACGCCTTCCAGTAGGAAAGAAAGTAGTGTTGAAGTTCCGTTCACAGGACGTCCTTCACTCTGCATACCTGCCACACTTTAGAGCACAAATGAACTGTGTACCGGGAATGGTTACTCAATTTGCATTCGTTCCAACTGTAACTACAGCAGAAATGAGAGAACGTGAGGAGTTTGTTACTAAAGTTAACAACATTAATAATATTAGAGCAGAAAGGAGTCAAAAATTAATGGCTAAAGGAGAAGAAGCTTTAGAGCCTTATGAATTTGATTATCTTTTATTGTGTAACAAAATCTGTGGAGCATCTCACTATAACATGCAGTTGAAAGTGGTAGTAGATACACCAGAAGACTTTGAAGCTTGGTTGGCAGAACTTCCGACATTAGGAGAGCAGGTAGCTGCAGAGGAAGCATCAAATGCTCCGGTTGAAGAACAGCCTGCGGAAACTCCGGAAGAGCTTTCTGAAGTTAACACAGATGATGAGGCTATAGCTCAGGTAGTAAAGTAAAACTCACTATTAAATTAAAAAATATACTATGTCAGCAGTAGGACACGAAATAGTTAGCGGTCATGAACATGACCATCACGATAAAGGGAATTTCTTTACTAAATACGTATTTAGTTTAGACCACAAGATGATTGCTAAACAATACTTGATTACAGGTGTTATTATGGGAATTATCGGGGTGATGATGTCTCTTTTATTTAGAATGCAGATTGCCTGGCCGGAAGAATCTTTTACATTGTTCAAATGGTTATTGGGTGATAGAATGGCTCCGGACGGAGTAATGAAAAACGATGCTTATTTGGCATTAGTTACTATGCACGGAACTATCATGGTGTTTTTCGTTTTAACAGCCGGATTAAGCGGTACGTTTTCAAACTTGCTTATTCCTTTGCAAATTGGAGCAAGAGATATGGCTTCAGGATTTTTAAATATGTTGTCATACTGGATGTTTTTTACATCAGCAGTACTTATGGTTATCTCTATCTTTGTAGAAGGAGGACCAGCTTCAGCCGGATGGACAATTTATCCGCCGTTAAGTGCCTTGCCTCAAGCTATTCCGGGTTCTGGAATGGGAATGACGCTTTGGTTGATTTCTATGGCAATATTTATTGTTTCTTCTACAATGGGATCTCTAAATTACGTTGCAACTGTAATTAACCTGAGAACGAAAGGAATGTCAATGGCAAGACTGCCATTAACAGTTTGGGCTTTATTTGTTACAGCAATTATTGGTATTGTTTCTTTCCCGGTATTGTTGTCCGCAGCGTTATTATTGATATTTGACAGAAGTTTCGGGACTTCATTCTTCTTGTCCGATATTTATTTGGCAGGAGAAGTTTTACATTACCAAGGAGGTTCACCAGTATTGTTTGAGCATTTATTCTGGTTCTTAGGGCATCCGGAAGTATATATTGTAATTTTACCGGCAATGGGAATTGCGTCTGAAATTATTGCTTGTAATGCACGTAAACCTATCTTTGGTTATAGAGCGATGATTGCTTCTATCTTGGGTATTGCTTTCTTGTCAACCATTGTATGGGGACACCATATGTTTGTATCAGGTATGAACCCATTTTTGGGATCAGTATTTACCTTTACAACCTTGTTGATTGCTATTCCTTCTGCAGTAAAAGCATTTAACTATATCACTACAATTTGGAGTGGAAACATTCAGATGAATCCTGCAATGTTATTTTGTATTGGTTTTGTATCTACATTCATCACAGGAGGTTTAACAGGTATTATTTTAGGAGATTCAACCTTAGATATCAACGTTCACGATACTTATTTTGTTATTGCCCACTTCCACTTAGTAATGGGAATCTCTGCTCTTTATGGAATGTTTGCGGGTATTTACCATTGGTATCCAAAATTATTCGGACGAATGATGAACAAAAACTTAGGATATATTCACTTCTGGGGAACTGTAGTATGTGCGTATGGGGTTTTCTTTCCGATGCACTTTGTAGGATTGGCAGGTTTACCTCGTCGCTACTATTCAAATACAGCATTCCCGTTGTTTGATGACTTATATGATTTGAATGTATTGATTACCGTGTTTGCTTTGGTAGGTGGTGTTTTCCAATTATTTTTCTTGTGGAACTTCTTTACAAGTATTTTTTATGGTAAAAAAGCAACTCAAAATCCTTGGAAAGCAAATGGTTTGGAATGGACAACTCCGGTTGAACACATTCATGGAAACTGGCCGGGCGAATTACCGGTAGTGTACAGATGGCCATATGATTATAGTAAACCGGGATTACCGGAAGACTATGCGCCGCAAAATATGCCTTTCTTAGAAGGTGAAGAGAAATTGCATCATTAATAAATAGTGATTATATAAAAACCAAACAGACCGCTTTAAAGCGGTCTGTTTGGTTTTTATATTTATATAATTAAT